>JAESGM010000068.1_pt1 | contig 330665 bp, 317 predicted proteins | sample 9269721 | NCBI WGS metagenome assembly JAESGM01 (sample SAMN15720920, study PRJNA650825) | algae metagenome | isolation source: Komarekiella atlantica HA4396-MV6 and co-occurring heterotrophs from... | place: USA: Theobald House, Kauai, HI | collected 2009-07-29
CGCAGTTAGTACAGATGTGATTTTGTTTACCTCTCCGCTTTCCATTCTTTCTAATTTCCGTAGACCCACAGTATGGACATTGCACAGTAGATGACCTCAATTCATCCCTCTATTATGCAATGCCAAAGTTCTTTAGTTTCTAGCAATTTAGTTAATAGGATGGAAAAACTTCAGGTAGGGAGTAACCTGCAAGAGGTGAATATTCGGTAGTAGTAGAGACATTGCATTAGACTTATTGCAAAAATCCGAATAAAATCAAAAATAACCACAGCGAAAAGTTTGCGCGTCCGGGTTTCCCGGCGCAAAACTTTTCAAGACAGATGAACACAGATAAATATCGGTGTTCATCTGTGTTTATCTGTGGTTCGATTTCAAAAATCTCGGTTTATAATAGATTTCAGGTAAATGAAGTACATAAATAAAACCCAAAACCATGTAGAGACGTTGCATTGCAACGTCTCTACTATGGTGAATTGGTAGGATTAGGACTGGGTACAGTTGGTACGATCGCAGGCTGTGATTTATCGGCTTGTTGTTGGCGTTGGGCTTTATTGCGAGCGTCTATTGCTTGTTGGTAATCAGGCTTGTATTTAATTGCTTGGTCATAAGATGCGATCGCATCTTGATATCGATTCAAAACAAATAAAGCATTGCCTCTACTATACCAGCTTTCGTAATGGTCTGGCTTATAACGAACTGCCCTATTATAAGATGCGATCGCGTCTTCATATTTCTGTAAATTGTATTGCGAATTCCCCAGGTTATACCAAAGTTGATAATCGTTTCGCTTAATTGCTGCCGCTTTATTATAAGCTTCCACTGCTGCTTGATAGCGTTGGCTTTGATGTAGCGACCAGCCAAGATTATACCACGCTTGATAGTTACTCGGATTGTATTTAATTACTTGGTTAAAAGATTCAATTGCTTCTGGATAACGTTGCAAGTTTAATAGTATATTACCTCTCGACAGCCAAGCTTGATAATAATTTGGTTGGTATTGTACAGCTTTATCATAAGCTGTAAAAGCATCTTGATAACGCTGTAAATTAACTAACGAATTTCCAATATTATACCAAACTTGCTCATAGTCTGGTTTGAATTCTACAACTTTATCATAGGCAGCGATCGCATCTTTATATCGCTTTAAATTTTGCAAAGCTAATCCTTTTTTGTACCAAGCTTCGTAATCATCTGCATTCAACTCAATTGCTTGCTCATAAGATTTAATTGCTTCGTCATATTGGTTTAAATTACTTAAAGCCTCCCCTTTAGCTTTTAAAACTTCTGGGTTATCATCTTTAAGTTGTATTGCTCTATCGAAAGAGGCGATCGCTTCTTGATATCGCCGTAACATACCCAATACATAGCCTCGCCCTATCCAAGCCTCTAAATAATCAGGCTGAATTTGAATTGCTTTATCGTATGCCGCTAGAGCTTCTTTGTATTGTTTTAATTTATAAAGCGTTTTAGCTTGACCATTCCATCCTTGAGCATAATCTGGTCTCACATTAACCGCTTTTTCATATATTGTTAGCGCGTCTTTATAACGTTGCAAATCAAAAAGCGTATTGCCTTGATTATATAATGCTGTGGCGTTGTTTGAATTGATATGATTAAAAATAAAGATTGATGCTATGCCGCTGACGCCGATTAAACATATCGCTAAGAGAAACTTCGCTAATATCCCTTTTTTAGGTTTATAGTTTTTGATATTTTTGGCTGGAGAGATAGGGGTCAATGCTATTGTCCCCAGAGGTGGCTGTGCTAACTCTTTCAGCGCTTGTAATGCCACTGTTGCCGAAGGGTAGCGTTGCCGAAAATCGTAACACACCATTTTATCTAGAAATTGAGCGAATTCTGGCGCGACTGTGGTTTGATTGCGCCAAATAAATTCATTAGTATCAGGATCTTTTGCTATTTCTTCGGGAGCTAATCCTGTGAGAGCTTGAATAGCAATTATCCCTACAGCATAGATATCACTGCTAAATTTTGGTGAACCCTGAGCTTGTTCTCCAGGAATATATCCAGGAGTACCTATAGCTACAGTAGATTTGGGTTGTCCTTGGGGAGTAATTACCTGGGTAGTAATTTGTTTAACTGCACCAAAATCAATTAAAATCAATTTGCCATCTGACTGGCGTCTAAGAATATTTCGCGGATTAACATCGCGGTGAATTACGTTTTGTTGATGGACAAATTCTAAAATTGCCAAAATCTCTTGTAAAAATGAGATTACCTCGTCTGAATTTAGGCTTTTTCCTGGCGTTAATTCTTGACTTAAATCATGGCCTTCGATGAATTCCTGTACGAGATAAAATTCTGCATCTTCCTCAAAGTAGGCTAAAAGTTGGGGAATGCGATCGTGAGTACCTAATCTATATAAAACTTGCGCTTCTGTATCAAATAAACGCCTAGCTGTCTCCAAAGTTACTGGATCATTGGCTTGAGGCTTGAGTTTCTTGACCACACATTGAGGTGAACCAGGCAATTGAGTATCGTAAGCGACAAAAGTTTCACCAAAACCCCCACCTCCCAAGTGACTAATAATTTGGTATCTTCCAACAAGTGTGTTTCCCAGCATCTCGTTTGCCTAGTTGAATGCGATGCGATCTGATTCCGATCTTGCCACACGTTGGGAGGAAGAGGGGGGAGAGAATATATTAGTGAAAGATTGTCATAAAGACACTTATTTCGCCGCACTACTTATACCAAATGCTAATAAATAGTTGAGTGAGGCGATCGCACCCAACTTCCTAAATCTTCAACTGTGCAATCACCCCTTAACTTAATCACAGCGTCGCCACAAGTTCCTTCAAGCGATCGCGTCCATCTCGAAAGACTGGCCAACCATCTCCCACCAGCACCGCTTCTACCTGACTTAGTTGGGCCAACCTGCGAACAGAAGCAACTGCTTCTTCTCGATTCAGCAACTTGTCATCTGGCAAAATCGTTAAGCTACCTGCTTTGCGTGCTCGCACTAAATCCCCTGTAATCAAGGTTGTTTCCTCCAGCAGTAGAGCTAGTTCACCGGGAGTTTTAGAACCTTGGAGTTCAATTACCTGGAGTCCTGGTACTAATTCTTCACCATCAGAGAGCCAGCGATCGCAAAATACAGGAAAAGCATCTTTTTCTCCTACAGGGCCGGCTATCTTAGCATAAGTTTGATCGGCAATTTCTTTAGCTGCTCTGACATGCTCGGAGTTAGTTAGTACAATCCAAACCACACCACCGAGGGATTTCAGGTGATTCCAATCATGGTTTGATAGGGCTACTGGATCAATCAAGATGTTGCCATCGGGACGAATCCAGGCAATCCCATTGAAATCAATATTTCTTGCCGGATTGAAATTAGACCAGCCATAAAGATCGGGACGGTGCAGAGATTTCATGATGATTTGGGATTAGTACCTTCATAGTTGACTATTAATCTCAATAATTTAGTATATAGACTAACGGTTGCATTCCATCTAAATCTGGAATTTGAGTATACTACGATAAATCTATCGATATTGCAGTTATTATCAAAATTACGTAAATTCTCAAATAGCACTTACTTAAACTACAGCAAACCCTGCAACCATCTTAACCTCCCTTTCTTCTCTCCGCGCTCTCTGCGCCTCTGCGGTAGCCTACGGCAAGCCGCGAATCCGTCTACGTTTCTCTTCAACATCCCAACTCATTTAACATGAAACACCCACAAAACACATATCCCCCACAACTGACAAGGAAAAACTATGGTAACTTACAACAACATTTTGCAAGCAATTGGCAGAACTCCATTAGTCAGACTTAACAAAATTACCGAAGACATACACTCAACTATCTACGCCAAAGTAGAATATCTCAATCCTGGCGGGAGTACCAAAGACAGAATTGCTCTCACCATGATTGAAGCCGCAGAAAAAACAGGTCAACTGCAACCAGGTGGCACAATTATTGAAGCTACCGCAGGCAACACAGGTGTAGGACTCGCATTAATTGCAGCCGTCAAGAAATATCGCTGTATTTTTGTAATGCCTGATAAAATGAGCCAAGATAAAATCAACCTGCTCAAAGCTTATGGTGCCGAAGTAGTTGTTACCCCCACATCCGTAGCACCTGACTCACCAGAAAGTTATAACGGTGTAGCAGAAAGACTTGCCAAAGAAATACCAGGAGCATACAGACCAAATCAGTTTGAAAATCCGCATAATCCTTTAGCCCATTACTTAACAACAGGCCCAGAAATCTGGTCAGATAGTAATGGTGAAATTGATGTTTTTGTTGCAGGTATGGGAACAGGCGGCACAATTTCAGGAGTTGCCAAATATCTCAAAGAGCAAAATCCAAATATAGTAATTGTTGGTGCAGATCCAGAAGGTTCAATTCTTTCCGGTGACGCCCCCAAATCTTACAAAGTTGAGGGAATTGGTGAAGACTTTATTCCTAAAACTTTTAATCGCCAAATAGTCGATGAAATGATCCGAGTTAGTGATAAAGAGTCTTTTAATATGGCTCGTCGTCTCGCACGAGAAGAAGGCTTATTAGTGGGAGGTTCCTGTGGTACAGCGGTAGCCGCCGCTTTAAAATATGCAGCCCGATTATCCCAGTCCAAGTATATTGTAGTGTTATTACCAGATACAGGAAGAAACTACATCAATAAAATCTACTCCGATGTTTGGATGCAAGAAAATGGTTTTTGGGAAGGAAAAACAATAAGAGCGATAAAAATTGGCGAAATTTTGGCTCAGAAAACAGATTTCCCCTCTATTGTTGCTGTTAGTCCTCGCGACACTTTGAGCCAAGCCACAAGTTATCTGCAAAAGCTGAATATATCCCAGTTACCTGTAATTGATAACAACCACGTAGTCGGAAGCCTCAATGAAGCTTCTTTAATGAAATTCCTCCATGATGGGATCAATTTTTCTAATCAGGAAGTTTCCGCAGTTATGGGTAAACCGCTGCCAATTCTTGATGAAGAAGTCGAGGTTTCTGAAGCTTATCGAGTGCTTTTATCGGGGACAACAGCAATTATTATTACACGGCATAGTGTCCCAATTGGATTAATTACTAGAGCCGATTTAATTAGATATTGGATTAGTCAAACCCAGGAAGAAGTAAGAGAAAACAATGGAATTTGAAACTAGAGCAATTCATGAAGGGCAGCAACCAGACCCCCAGACAGGTGCAGTAATTGTTCCCATTTATTTAACTTCTACATACCAACAAGATGCCATAGGTCAACATAAAGGATATGAATATTCTCGCACTGGAAACCCTACTCGTACAGCTTTGGAAGAGGCTTTAGCATCAATTGAAAATGGGAAATTTGGCTTAGCATTCGCTTCTGGTTTAGCTGCTACTACAACTGTATTAAGTCTGCTGAAAAGTGGCGACCATATTGTGGCTGGTGATGATTTGTATGGTGGTACTTATCGTTTACTAGAGCGGGTTGTGAAAAATTGGGGAGTGAATACTACCTATGTAGATATTGATCACATTGCTGATTTTGAAACTGCTATTCAGCCGAATACCAAGTTGATTTGGATTGAAACTCCCACTAACCCACTATTAAAAATTATCGACATTGCGGCCCTGGCAACTATTGCCCGTAAACACAACATAATTTTAGTAGTTGATAATACCTTTGCTAGTCCTTACTTTCAAAGACCGTTAGATTTAGGTGCTGATATTGTAGTTCACAGTACGACTAAATATCTAGGCGGACATAGCGATATTATTGGTGGCGCACTTATCACCTCTAACGAGCAATTATACACTGAACTGAAGTTTTATCAAAATGCGATCGGGGCGATTCCTAGCCCCTTTGATAGCTGGTTAGTGCTGCGAGGTATTAAAACCCTAGCTGTAAGAATGCGCGAACATGAAAAAAATGCTTTATTTTTAGCTGAATTTTTAGAAAAGCATCCGAAAGTTGAACGAATTTATTACCCAGGATTGCCCAGCCATGAACAATATCAACTAGCAAAAGAGCAAATGTCTGGCTTTGGGGGGATGATTAGTTTGGAATTAAAAGGTAATTTTGCTGAAGTGGAAAGATTCGCCTCCCGACTCAAGTTATTTTTGCTGGCTGAAAGTTTAGGAGGGGTAGAGTCGTTGCTTTGTTATCCGGCAAAAATGACCCACGGTTCTCTACCAGAAGCGGAAAGGCTCAAACGCGGAATTAACGATAACTTAGTCCGTCTTTCAGTGGGAATTGAGCACTCACTCGATTTACAAACTGATTTAGAAAATGCTCTGTCTTCAAGTTAATATAAGTTCATAAATTATTATGTCTAGCAATCTTTTGTCAAAGAAATAAGACATAATTCCTGAGTAAGAAATCAGCCTAAATTTTGCTCCCCAAGTTAAAAGCTTAGCATCTAAAAAAATCTCTACTTCATTAGGAGAGTTTGTAATCTCTAATATGTAAGAATTTCCGCTAAAAAGGGACTAAGTTTATGTGAGATTAGTTCTAATTTCCGGTAAATATATCGGGATAGTAGGCTTATAAATCTGGGATAAAAAATACTATTGACTCCTTAAAAAGATAGGACTAGTGTTGTAAGTAGTCCTTCCAAGGACACTCTTTATGCATCAAAAAATCAGGAGATATTTCTTATGATGATGATGATGACCGAATCCATGACTACCGAAATGCAAACTTGCATGAAAGCTTGCATGGAATGTCACAAAATGTGCATGGAAACTATGGCTTACTGCATGAGCAAAGGCGGTAAGTACATGGACATGAGCATGATGAGCATGATGCGCGATTGTTCAGAAATGTGCATGATGTGTATGAACATGATGATGGGCGGTTCCGAGTTCATGGGACGCACTTGTATGCTTTGTGCGGAAATGTGCGATCGCTGTGCAATGGTTTGTGAAAAAATGAGCGATGACCCCAAGATGATGGAATGCGCCGCCGCTTGCCGCAAGTGTGCAGAATCTTGCAAATCTATGCAAATGATGCCTGCTTAATTCTACTACCCAGCAGAAGTTTCTCTGCAACCTAATATTCAAGCGCTCAGGCTCATCGGGTCTGGGCGCTTGAAGTTTTTAGACATTGGTTACAAGCCAAAGCGTGAAGAGAAAATCCCAATTCATACTCAAATTTAGCAAGGCCGCGATCGCTTTCACCTTTTCGCTCAATTTTTGCACAAGTGACATCTACAGAAGTGCATAACTTGCACTGACACAAAGCAGGCTTCTATGAAATACTAATCCTGCTGATGTCTTATGGCTAAAGACAGATGAAACACCTAAAATCCCGTTCTCAAGACCTGCGGAGTTTGTTTGAGAACAATATCACAATTGAATATGTGGCTGAACCCTTGAAAGCTGTGCCAGATGACGCTGAGGTGTCAGAGGTGCTGTATTGGATGCGCCTACAGGATTTTGATGTTGTTGGTCTGGAGACGGGAGATACTATTAGTGGCTATGTTGAACGCTCCAGTTTAATGCAAGCCAAATCTGGCAAGTGTAGAGATTATCAACGGGTGTTTCATCCCAAAGAACTCATTGCTATTTCCACCCCATTAATGAAGTTGTTACCCATCTTGCAACAAACTCCTCGATTGTTTGTCCTAGACTGTAATCAAGTGAGTGGAATTGTTACCTGTGGCGACTTGCAAAAAGCACCCGCGCGGATGCTCCTGTTTGGCTTAGTAACCTTACTAGAGATGAATTTGCTACGGCTAGTGCGGCTTTATTATCCCCAAGATTCTTGGCAGCAAGTCTTGAAACCTGAGCGGTTAAAAGTTGCCCAACGCCTATGGCGAGAGAGTCAGGAAAGAAATGAAGCAACAGATTTGTTAGATTACTTGCAATTCTGTGATAAGCGAGAGTTGGTTTTAAATCAACCAGAACTTCTTGAGCAATTGGGATTAAAATCGAAGCGGTTTGGCGAACGCTTCCTAAAGTCTGCCGAACAGTTGCGAAATCGATTGGCTCACGCCCAAAGTTTAGTTAGTGGTTCTTCTTGGATAGAGTTGATTTCCTTAGCAGAGGCAATGGAAACACTGTTAATCCGCTGTGAAGAAATTGAGTGAATGGTTTATGACTGCAACTATTGATGGTTTTGTAACCAAGTTGCCAAATCCGCTGCTGTAAAAATCAAATTGAATAAATATTCTGGCATAACTAGCTTTTTGAATAATAAATAGATAAAAGCTGGGAAATTATCCTGTTTAATCTCTTTTTTTAGTTAATATAAGTTTCAAAGTTAGAATTTTTGAATTTTTCCATGTGTAATTTGTTTGTGCTACATTTTGTAGTTTTGAGCATGAGTTAAATTATCTAACTAATCAAAGTAATATATTTTCTTTAACTAAAGAGTGAATCTGATGTAATTCAAAAGCTAGAAATTTAGCATATTTGTTTCTAACTTTAGGAGAGTTTAATCTCTAGAAAATATGTCTAAAACTAAAAGCGTAGGTATTACACATCTATCTGTTTTCCAAGCGTGTGTGTAACACCTGTGTTGTGAAATTGAGGAAACGATTATGTCAGATCAAGTTATCAAATCAGACTTACTTGTGGAGTTATCCGCAGACGAACAGCAGGTTGTAGCTGGAGGAAAATATTACGGCGGTTTCTATGGTCGTGGCTCCTATGGCGGTCGTGGATTCTATGGCGGTCGTGGATTCTATGGTGGTCGTGGATTCTATGGCGGTCGTGGTTTTTATGGCGGTCGTGGTTTTTACTAAGTTAATCCAGCTTGCGAACTAGTAGCCTTGTAGTTCAAAGTCTAAAATTAGCAAGGCAACGAGAAGACTGATATAACTCGCTCAAGCTAAATCAAGTCTTGGGCAAGTTTATCAGTCTTCTATGTTCTCTTAAAGCATCAAATGAAAGGTCTGGAGACAATAAAGTAAACCGCTACTATAGCACCTAATTTTCTGCCTTACTTTACTTCAGATACAAATAGTTTTGACTAACTGACAAGCAGCTATCTTATAGTCTAACTAAAGGCGATCGCAGTAATTTTATATCCATCAAGTTATTTTCCAAGATGGAAATACTATTTATAGTAATTCTATTCGCTCTGTGAAAGTTGCAAGACTTCAAAAACTCAGTTTTTTTAGTTTCAAGGAACCATTTTATAGAAAAATTACATCAAATTTAAATTCATAGGCTTATATAAAGCTCTTTACTAGTAAATACTTGAGTAAGCTATCACCAGTAAGAGTTTGTAAACAAGTGTAAAATATTTAAACAATAAAAATAAGATTGCTCATTGTATTCAAGAAAATATTTCATTCAACTTAAGATAGTATTCAGCATCAACCAAAAGCTAGAGATTTAGCATATTTGTTTCTAACTTTAGGAGAGTTTAATCTCTAGGAAATATGTCTAGAACTAAAAGCGTAGGTATTGCACACCTCAACTAAATTAGTTGTACAGATGTGTGTAACATCTATGTACTGAATTGAGGTCAATCATTATGTCAGATCAAGTCATCAAATCCGATTTGCTTGTAGACTTACCCACAGAAGAACAGCAGCTTCTATCTGGAGGTCGTTGGGGCGGCTGGCGTGGAGGCTGGCGTGGAGGCTGGCGCGGCGGCTGGCGCGGAGGCTGGCGCGGCGGCTGGCGCGGACGCCGCTGGGGCCGCCGCGGCTGGTGGTAAGACACCAAAGCTTACAGATTAGGTAGTCTTGTAGTTTCAATGTTGTAATTAGCGGGGGAGGAGATGACTTGCATAACTCGCTTAATACAAATCAAGTTTTGAGAGAGTTTGTACAGTCTTCTTTGTTTTCTCAAGACGTTTAATAAACTAACGGCTGAGAAACAAGAAAGGAAACCTATATATTTAGTGCCTACCTTTCTACTTCGCCCGCATTGATGAAAAAATGACTTTGATTAGTTGAAAAATAAATTTTTTACGTTAGACTTTACAAGTGTAAACATACAATAGAATCATTCTTGAAGTATGTAACCCCCAAAGCTTGAAGGATGGGGGTTATTGATTAAAAATTATGCCTCTAACTTTTCCGAGTTTATTACCGCTAATCGCTCCCAAACCCAATCTTGTAAAATCGGATTTACTAACTCAGGAGCTTCATCTTGGGGACAATGGCCTACTCCTTCTAGGGGAATAAACTTGAGTACTTGCGGAAAGTTGGCTAATTCTCTTCCCAACTCAATTGGTTCCCAAGGATCAGCTGTTCCCCACAAGAGGATCGCGGGACAAGGTAGCAGTGGTAAAAGGTCTTCTGGTAATGGCCCTGTAGAATAACCAGTAAAGGCAAGAAACACAGCCACAGCACCGGGATCACTTGCTGGTGACATGAGAATATCCACTAACTCATCTGTTACTACTTCAGCGTTAGCATAGGCTTTTAATAAAATCTTCCGTACTGTTTTCGGTTTAGCAACTTGATTGAAAAAGAACTTGCCAAGTGGTTTGATAGATAATAGGCGTTGTAACAAAGGTGCTCCGACACGACGATACCAAGGTAGAGTTGCCCGTTTGCGATCGTGTAAGAGCCGTAGAGAACAATTGAGCAGAGCAACTCCTAAAGCAATATCTGGATTGCTCACTGCGGCTTGCATAACCACAATACAGCCGATAGAATTTCCTACTAAAAAAGCTGGCTCACCCACAACTTCGCGGCAAAAATCTGCTACTTGCTGTCCCCAAGTTTCCAGTGTGTAGGTAATTTCTTCACCTGGTTGAGGTTTAGCTGAAGCACCAAAACCAATCAAATCAATAGAATAAACACGGCAATTGTCTGCTAGTACAGGTATATTTTTACGCCAATGCCACCAACAAGCACCAAAGCCATGTACCAGAACAACGGCTGGCCCAGTAGTTCCTTGGGTTTGATAGCAGATAGGAAAATCTTGCCAAATCCAGGTTTTTGTAGAAGCAAGTGTTGTTGTTGAACTAGAGGTTGTCATGATAAAGATGAATACAATGTTATGAATAAAAGGCTTAGACTTGAGTGACTTGCCTTAAGCATCACTGTTTTTATTTTGATGAAATTTTTTAAAACTTTAAAATCATAAGTAGTTCACTCTCTGGATATTATTAGACATCCTCCCCGATAGTATCTAGGCGGTTAGCACCAGCATATAGCTAACAGTTTAATCCAGTATGGATTTTCATCTATTCTCTGAGATTATGTCAATATTAGGAATCACAATTCCTTTAATTTGAGCCAGGTTTATGCCATGTTGGCACAAATTTCTAATCTTGTGATGCCATGCTTAAACTTAGATGTTGCTGCTACTTCTGATACTTTATATTTGGTAATACTGCTAACTGAGTATGTAGCAATAACTGTCTATATCTGTTATGCCAAAACAGTCTAAATACTATTTTAGATGTATCCTGGCATGTAGAAGATTACTAGACAATACAGTATTCCTACGGCAATTCAAGAAGAATATTATAAAGCCGACATAAATGAGTATTTAAAGTTGGGCAAATTGATGCTGTCAGTAACTTACCCTATGAGGATGAAGTTTCAATTCGCAACCAGTTTTGTGTAACATAGCGAATTCTAGATATAGGTTTATTAACAATACAAATTGATGCTGGTGCGATTTGTCAATAAGAAATTGACTTAATTAAATAAAAATAACTAGCAGCGTTGCGATCGCAGACAATTACCCAACAGCCAGATGAGATAGAAATATCATCAAGAATATGATGAATTAGTACCAGTAGTAGATTCAGTAGTTTCACAATTTACGGTAGCCAAATTGATTTATAAAATTATTAGATATCAAGCATCGGCCAAGGGATGGTTTGCATCTGGAAACTGACGCTAAATTTGACAATATTTTGTTTGTCCTTAGTTCCTTCGAGCCAGAGAAGATGACTATACTAGAAGCAATTGGTACTCCTGTTGGGGGCTACGCACCAGATTTTGAACTGCCAGGAATTGACAATCAAGTACATCATCTCAGCCGTTATCTCAACAAGTTCCGTGCAATCGGCGTTGTTTCCATGTGCAACCACTGTCCTTATGTACAGTTGTATTTAGATAGCCTAAAAAATATTCAAGCGGAATTTGCTCAAAATGGCTTCACGCTAATTGGCATGAATGGTAGTGATGGTAATCATGACCTTAGAGAAAGCTTTGAAAATATGAAAGCTTTTGCCGAACGTTATAAATTGAACTTCCCCTACCTGTGGGATTCAACTCAAGATGTGACTCGCAGCTTTGGTGCTACAAAAACACCAATGGCATTCTTAATAGATAATGATGGTATAGTGCGCTACAAAGGTCAAATTGCCGCTCATCGTCAAAATGCTTCAGATCACGCAGAAGATTATCTAAGAACCGCGATCGCCTCTCTGTTTCAAGGTCAAGAAATACATCTACCACAGACAGAACCTAATGGTTCTGTATTGATCTGGCGTAACTAGATATAGATAGTCCCCGTAACTGCTATCTTAAATTGGAGGCAATTGCAACTTTTTTGATAAAGCGTAACTTCATGGGAACGAATTACCGACGGGTTTTACTCAAACTGAGCGGTGAAGCCTTAATGGGCAACATGGGCTATGGCATTGATCCAGAAGTGGTGAAAGAAATAGCCCAAGAAGTGGAAGAGGTGGTAGCTACTGGCGTTCAGATCGCCATCGTCGTTGGCGGCGGCAATATTTTTCGTGGCGTCAAAGCGGCGTCGGCGGGGATGGACAGGGCAACCGCTGACTACATTGGGATGATTGCCACGGTAATGAATGCCATGACGCTGCAAGATTCGCTGGAACGAATAGGAGTACAGACGCGGGTGCAAACCGCGATCGCTATGCAAGAATTAGCGGAACCGTACATACGCCGTCGTGCCATCCGTCATCTTGAAAAAGGACGGGTGGTAATTTTTGGTGCTGGATCTGGAAATCCCTTCTTTACTACAGACACCACTGCTGCTTTAAGAGCAGCAGAAATTGATGCCGAAGTGATTTTTAAAGCCACCAAGGTAGACGGTGTGTACGATGCTGACCCCCATATTCATCCTGACGCCAAACGTTTCACCAGCCTCACCTACGCGCACGTTTTGGCTAAAGATTTGCGGGTAATGGATAGTACTGCGATTGCCTTATGTAAAGAAAATAATATCCCAATTCTTGTATTTGACTTAACGGTGCGAGGTAATATCCACCGAGCAGTCATGGGAGAATCCATCGGCACTCTTGTGGGAGGTTCTTGTGAAATTAGCTGAAGCTGAAAGTACGATGCAAAAGACCGTTGAGGCAACTCAGCGAGCTTTTAACACGATTCGCACTGGTCGCGCCAATGCGAGTCTACTAGATAAAGTATTGGTGGACTACTATGGTTCGTCTACACCCCTAAAATCACTGGCAAATATTAGCACGCCAGATGCCACGACAATCTTGATTCAGCCCTACGATCGCAGCAGCTTAAATCTGGTCGAAAAGGCGATTTCTCTGTCGGATGTGGGATTAACCCCCAGCAATGACGGTTCTGTAATTCGGTTGAATATTCCGCCCTTAACCAGCGATCGCCGTAAGGAATTAGTCAAAATGGCTGCTAAGTATGCTGAAGAAGGTCGTGTCGCTATTCGCAACATCCGTCGTGATGCCATAGATTCCATTCGCAAACAGGAAAAAAATGCTGAAATTTCTGAAGATGAAGCACGAGATCAGCAAGACAAACTGCAAAAACTAACAAACAAATATACCGCCAGAATAGACGAATTGCTGGCAGAAAAAGAAAAAGACATCACAACTGTCTAAAATGTGTAGATTTCTATACAAAGGATAGTGCGAGTTATGAGGGCTGAAATACTACACATTTCAGCCCTCATGCTTTCTGAATATATTTACCAAAAATTTATAAAAAGTCGCAAACATTTACTTAAAAATTTGTAAATAGTCGAAGTCAGGAATTGTATTGTGGTAGCGATCGCATAAGTTAAGATAAATGATAAAAATAAAATCAACGAATATATTGAAATCTAATATCAATAAAAAGCAAATTTGCAGCAAAAAAGCTGAATAATCCAGTTAAATTAAATCTAAATTCATTAAAGCAGAGGTTTTATATCCAAATGTTTACTATAAAAATAGCTAAATATTTATAGCGGTTCCCATTCAGATGCGCTACAACATTACATCGTCAGGTGTAGGGGTACAGCAGTGCCGTGCTACGGATATACCTCACGTAAACGAGAACCGCTGTAACTAAGTAAAACAGAATGCTATAGAATTTTCAGCAGTAAATTTTAAAATCAGTTAAAGTCTGGTCAGGATACATTTTTGTAGAGTACAGAGATACACTGGAAGATCAAATAATTCAGGAGCAAAAATTCAGCCCTATGTACGACTGCATCATCATCGGTGCTGGGCCCTCTGGTGGAACAGCTGCATATCATTTAGCCAAACAGGGCCGCTCAGTATTAGTTTTAGAAAAAGAATCCTTACCAAGATATAAACCTTGTGGTGGTGGTGTATCTCCAGCGATCGCCCAATGGTTTGATTTTGACTTTAGTCCAGCGATTTCTTTGAAAGCAGACTCCCTGCGCTTTACCTGGAAATTGGGCGACCCCGTAGAAGCGAAAATTGCCACTAAAGAGCCAGTTTGGATGGTGCGAAGAGATGTTTTTGACCATTTCCTAGTGCAGCAAGCGCAGAAACAAGGGGCCCAACTGCAAGATAATACGGAAGTCACTGGCATTGAGTTTAAAAACGATTATTGGCAAGTTAATACAGCCAATGGCCCGGTTACAGGACGCTACTTAATCGCTGCTGATGGAGCCAAGGGCCCAATGGCGAAATGGTTAGGCTTCAAAGAGCGCAAACGCCGCTTAGCAGGAGCTTTGGAGGCAGAAGTTCCTGCGGCTGTGCAAGACAAATCCACAATTCACTTTGAGTTTGGCTTGGTGAAAAACGGCTACATCTGGAATTTCCCGAAAGCTGAAGGTTATTCAATTGGTGTTGGTACTTTCATCGGTGGCGAACCCCAAGACTTCAAAAAGATTTTAGATGAGTACGCCCGATCATTTAATGTAGATGTCAAAACTAGTAAGCAGTATGGTCATCCGATTTGCCTGTGGGATGGCAATCAAAAGTTGCATACTCAAAATGCAGTTTTAGCAGGGGAAGCTGCTTGCGTAGTTGACCCCATGACAGCAGAAGGCATTCGCCCCTCAATTTTTAGTGGTTTGCTTGCAGCCGGAGCCATTAATGACGCTCTTTCTGGTGATATTAACGCTTTAGAAAAATACAGCGATGCCATTAATGAACAATGGGGCAGTGAAATGGCTTGGGCACAAAAATTAGCTGGAGCATTCTATCGCTTCCCTGGCATTGGCTACAAAGTTGGTGTCAAGCGCCCCTCTGGTGCTCAGATTATGGGTAAGATCCTGTGTGGTGAACTGCGCTACGGCGATGTTGCGGGTCGCGCCTTGAAGCGTTTAATTCCTGGTTTTGGGGGCTAGCACCGTTACCTTGCGAGGAACGCGGAATTAAAAATTACCTTTAGCACAGGGTCTTTAATAGGAGAAGTTCAGATGTCAGGCGACAAGCTACTTTGACTTTTCTCAAAATCACCGAAGTTCAGATCGCAATCTGAACTTCGCCCATCCCTCTTCATCTGTCAAGATGCCTGCAATAGAAAGAAGTGTATTCGCACTATTTTAGATGTGCTATGCCATTACCAGCTACCACATAAACTCATATTCTTTGTTTTGTGCTCTGTGGTAGACTCGACATGAAGTCTTTAAATAATGCCTTCAACCCAGATTATTTAGTTTTGGACAAACTGAAAACCCACTTAAGAGCTTTGTCCTTTAACTTACATACATAACACGCAAATTAAGAGGAAGAAGTTAGGACAAATTTTTGGAGGGATTGCAGAAAAATACCTAAAATTTTCTCTACTTCCTTAATGTAGTATTCAACTGAGTCAATGCAAACCAAATTCTGTTCTAGTGTTAGAAACCTCCAGTTAGTTCCACTAGTCACTACTCCATAGATTACTTGAATAGCATTTCCTACCCTTTGATTAAATATTTGAGCAGCAAGCATTGTAGCAATACATACTTCCATAACTTGGTGTCTATGCACCAAGCCAAATTAAATACAACCAAAGAATTACTCCAGCTCCCAGCACACAACTAATTCCTGCCAAGCCGGCTAGAGGTTTTTTGTTCTTACCCGTAAACCACTCGGAGACTTTAGCCGTGTAAGTAACCAGTTCTGCTGTGTCTATGGTAGCGATCGCCCATACCCATCCCGCGTGCAACCCCCAAGCTAAGCCCAAATTGCCACGATCAACAAACCGTGCTAACACCAACACCATTCCCATCAACCACAATCCAGGAACTTGAGGTATAGTTTCGCTTTGCTCCCAAACCAGGTGTAGAACAGCAAAAATTAAGCTAGAAATAGTTGCTGCTATCCAAATTGGGTAATCCTGCGCTAATTCACTGAACAGGAAACCACGAAAAATCAACTCTTCAATACCACCGACTAACAACGCTATCAATAAAATCGGTAGCAAGATAGGTGGTAGTAACTTGATATTAGACCATTGAAAAGAACACCAACCCAGCCCAAATTGCCCACTAAACACAATAGCTAGGCTCAGTACCCCCAAACCAAAACCTAGTACTAAAGAACCTAGCATTGAAAAATTGGCAACACCATAATTTGAGAAAGATGTATTAGTTAGCCAACTAATTCCCCAGAGAATCAGCGGAGCTAATAAATAGAGTGACACAAGTAACGGCAACTTTTGCCCTGGCTGTAAAGGTTTGGTGGGTTGCCAATTAAGCTTAAATGTTGAAACTATAGCTATTGGCAACCAACACCCTACCCAGAAAGTGAAAAATACCATTACTACAACTAGTGCTGGTGCATTTTCCAGAAATGCCAGTAAGGTATTGACTAAAGGTTGAAAAAGCGTTATCAAAACAGACAAAAAAAACACGATAGACTTCTTGCAAAATAGATTTCTTGGTTATTAATCAAGACTCTACTAAAATCTATGAATTCCGCAAGGGGTCTAATCGTATTTTCTACTAAAACAAAATTTTTAAAAGAGAACTATCCGTTTCCTGTAGGGATCAGGATAAGTTATCAAGCATTCACCTTCAACTTATCCCTACCATCAGAAAAATTTACTCCTCTTCAAAATCTTCATCGTCTGATTCATCGGAGTCTATATCCAGTGAAGTTTCTTTTTTATCACTTTCACCGAGTTGAATCAAGTGAATATGCTTGTATCCTAGTCTAATTTCAAACTCATCTCCAGGCTTTAAGCCCATTGCTTTGGTGTAGGTGGCACCAATTACAATTTGACCATTTTGATGAACGCTAACCCGATATGTCGGTTCACGACCCCGACCATCTTTAGGTGCCTCTGGACTCAGAGGAATTCCTCTAGCCGATAGTAAAGCGTCATAAAAATCTGTAAGATTGACGCGAACCTGGTTATTCTTAGTAACAGTGTAATAGCCGCACTGCTTGGCTCTTTCTCGTCGTGGTAAAGTGGAAAGTTCTTTTACTTTAGCAAGTAGTGCTTTTCCGGTTAATGGCGCAGTTGCAGTTTCAGTCATTATGCTCAAATTTTCCTTACTCTCTCCAAACTGATAAACAATGTCGTTTCATGCCAGTATTTGGCTTTTTAGCATCTGCATAGAGCTGATCGGAACCCTAGGGTGAAGGGTTAATTCCTGCTGATAAAAGACACAAGCACCTCTATTATGGTTGTCCACAATAGATTAGAAGTCACAGTTATCACAGACATTTATTTCGGTGATTTTACGGCACTTTTAACCATCATTCGCCATCGGAAATTAAATTATTTTCTCTTTTGGCGCTACTGTAGCGGCGTAACTTGAAGCCACCTTTACGAATTGGATGAGTTCTACTACAAATAAGTCGTAGACCCAAGCAATTGCAGGTTTTTCACTTTTAGTGCTTACCTTTCTTGCCCTCAAATTGTAGATTTTTCCCTACTCGTCCTCTCAAGCTTAGGACAGCATAGTATTTGAATAGGGTACTACGGGCATACACCCTTTTGTTCTGCCAGTAGAGACATGAATTTTCTTGTCTCTACACTACGAATAAACAAAGCAGTAGTAGCCGCATAAGCGCGGCTATTGATTCTGGTTTTGCTACTTCGTAATTTTATATTAAATACTAGCATGGACTAATAATAGCAAAATTGTTGTTTAATTTTGAATTAAAGTTGCAGATAAACTTTTATCTAAATCCCTGGACTTAAGAAGGGAAAAAGTGGTGAGGATTTTCCTCCCGCTGCATTGCCTAGTGAGTATTGTGGGATGGCTTTTATAAAAGTTCATCTAATTTAGACGAGTAGTTTTGTCCAATGAGTTAAATCCAAGATTTTCTTGATTGAGAGTAGACAAAAAGCGAAAAGTCTCACACATCCGGGGTTCCCAGTGCAAGAACTTTTCTTTGAAAGCAGTCAGACAATTTCGCACGTCCATCTATGGGAAGAATAAATCTTCCTATATCTACTTGGTGCTTTATTGCCACCACTAGATGTTAATATCCGCTTTAACACTTCTATATAACCAAAAAATTCCTGATTCGCCACAGCTTAAGAGATTTTTCCTGTCAGGGCTGCTAAACTCAAGTTGACATCAAGATGCAGTGATAACCTAATATATATGTATTTAATTTAAATATTTTCGCTAATTCGGGGATGAATACAAGTCTGGCTACAGATGAAGTCTCTCTTCGATACACTCCCAAATATATAAATTAAATGCAAAACCACAATAATCTGTTTGGTTTTTGGGTGTAGAGCTTGAGATAAATGTTGCCTACTGCGCTATTACAACTAAAATTTTAATGGTTATCCTTAAATTAGAATCAGTAGCCTTTTCATCATCAGCCTATTAACATCTGGCATTGAATAAAGGGCAACACAGAGTAGAGTATCACTCATTTTTTCACAATCACCTGCCTTTACTCGTGATCTCTAGGGCAGATGAGGAAATTTTAAGACTTTGGTTGGTAGCAATGGAAGTTATTTTTAAAGTCATTCGGCAACAAGAAAATTCCTCTCCTGTTGTGCAAACTTACCTTTTAGAGGCCGAATCTGGCAATACAATCCTAGATTGTCTCAATCGGATTAAGTGGGAGCAAGATGGAACATTAGCGTTTCGCAAAAATTGTCGCAATACGATTTGTGGTAGCTGTGCTATGCGAATCAATGGGCGTTCAGCTTTAGCTTGCAAGGAAAATATTGGCAGTGAACTTGCTAGATTACAACAGATACCATCATTAGCAAGTAAAGCAAGTGACGTTCCAGAAATCACAGTGGCTCCTTTAGGTAATATGCCCGTGATTAAAGATTTAGTTGTGGATATGAGCAGTTTTTGGAATAATTTAGAAACAGTAGCTCCTTATGTGAGTACAGCCGCGCGACAAGTGCCAGAAAGGGAGTTTTTGCAAACACCACTAGAGCGATCGCAACTCGATCAAACTGGCAACTGTATTATGTGCGGTGCTTGCTACTCTGAGTGCAATGCCCGTGAAGTAAATCCAGATTTCGTTGGCCCCCACGCCCTAGCCAAAGCTTACCGGATGGTAGCAGATTCTCGCGATAGCAACATTGAAAATCGCTTAGAAAGCTACAACGAAGGCACTAAAGGAGTGTGGGGTTGCACGCGTTGTTTATACTGCGACTCAGTTTGTCCAATGGAAGTCGCACCCCTAGAACAAATCACTAAAATTAAACAAGAAATTCTCACACATAAACAAGCTGACGACAGTCGCTCAATTCGCCACCGTAAAGTATTAATAGACTTAGTTAAAGAAGGTGGTTGGATTGATGAACGTCAGTTTGGTTTACAAGTTGTCGGTAACTACTTTCGAGATCTCAAAGGTTTACTTAGTCTTGCACCTTTAGGTTTCAGGATGTTATGCCGAGGTAAGTTTCCCATGTCATTTGAACCTTCCCAAGGAACGCAACAAGTGCGATCGCTAATCGAATCTGTGCAACAAGAAGAGGGACTGGGGACTAGGGATTAGGGACTAGGAAAAAGTTTTCCAAATACCCAATACCCAATTCCCAATTCCCAATCCCCAACTTCATCGCGGTTCTTGAGGTATATTCAACGGTTGTCCAGAACGGTTATACACTAAAATATCCCACTGCCCGTTATTACTAGATTCAAAAGCAATCCTACTACCATCAGCGCTAATTGTAGGGTTGCGGACTTCTGCTTGCAGATTAGTAGTCAAATTACGTAACTGGCGTGTTTCCTGGTCGTAGAGAAAAATAGCTGATCGCCCTTGACGACTAGCAGCAAACACAATATGGCGACCATTTTCAGAAACACTCGGATGAGTTGCGATCGTATCCAAGGAGTTTAAACCTGGCAAATCAACCAAATTACGAGTTACCGTATCAAACATATAAACATCTTGACTACCCCGTCGGTCAGAAACAAAAACAATGTATCTCCTAGAAATTTGAGGTTCTAATTCCGAAGCTAAACTGTTAAGACCTCTACCCCCTGGATCAAAGGGATAATTCAACAGGCGAGGGTAGCCAAAACATCCACTCAGTAAACCTGAGCATATAAATGTAGGTATAAAAATAAAGGGTTTCATATATCACTCACCAGTCAAGAGTCAAGGGTCAAGAGTCAAGAGTCATTAGTTATTGGTCAATTGTAATTTTTCTTCCTCTGCTCCTCTGCCCCCCTGCTCCCCCTGCCCCTACGGAGGCGAACCAACGGTTGCACCGTTAGGAATATCTAACTCTATATTCGGCCCCCGGTCTAGTACTTCAATATCCCACTGACCACGGCTAGCGGTTTCAAAGACAACATAACGTCCATCTGGGCTGATATTAGGTTTTCTTACCCAGCCGCGATAGGTTGGAGTGAGGATTTGCGACTGTTGCGTAGCACGATCGTAAAGCGCCACTACTGGTCTACCTTGGTCACTAGTAATATAAGTAATGTAACGCCCGGTATAGCTCAAACTTGGACTTTCAGCAATTGTTTCCGGTCGATTTAAGCCCGGTATACGAATCAACCTTTGCTCCTCCAAGTTGTACACCAGCAGTTGATGATTACCATTTCGATTAGATACGAACGCTAAAAAGCGCCCATTTCCACTCAAACCAGGTTGCTCCTCGGTGTAGCGACTGTTGAGGGAAGTAGGCCCTACAGGAATATCATTAGAATTACAAGCTACAAGTAAACTTATCAAGCTAAAAATCAGGCTCCAATGAATTGGTCTTTGGAGCCAAAATGTAGACGTAAATTTTTTCACCTCAACTGTGTTCCGTCGTCTCTCAGTCTCCCTGCACCCTGGCTATTTTAAACATTATCAAAATCGGTTGAATTATCTGGCTCCTCATTTGGTTTTTCAATCGGATTGTAAGGTACATATTCAGTTGGTATCGCCTCATCATCTTCGCGCACTCTTCGAGAAGACGAGTCAGTTGGCGGACGACGCCTTTTTGGTCTGCTAGGAGCAACATCATCTTCGCGACTTTCGGGTCGCTGGGGCCCGTTATTGCTACGACGAGAAGGTTTTCTAACTTCCCCGCCTGAACTGTCCCAATCATCAACTTCCCTAGGCGAAGAACCCCAATTCTCCTCTTCAAAGTTGTCATAAGTACGATTTACTGGACGCCCAGAATTACGCCGACGCCCTCTATCCCCGGCTTCTGTACTTTCGTTGCTTTTGCGGCGTTCTGGACGACGGGGAGATTGATCCTCGTAGTAGTTATCACGAGATGAAATTTCATCCCTGCTAGCCCGAATCCGGGGACGTACAGGACGTTCCTCTTCTTCATAAGGCAGTGGCTCAAAGTCATCTTCCATCTCAGCCTGATACTTTCTGCGATCATTGTACGAATAGCGATCGCTTACTGGTCTGTCTTCGTCCACAATCGGAGTGTTGCGCTTAGCTTGCTGAGTAGCAATACTCCGCAAGCGAATACTTTCAACAGCAAAAAACACAGTTGTGCCGACTAAAAGCAACTGACCAAATTGTAAAATGGGGTCTAGTCGCCATCCTTGGAAGATGAGAATGAAACCGCAAAGTAAGCCCACTGCGGCAAAAAAGATATCTTGATCTCTTGACAGTTCGGGACGCACAGTGCGGAGAAAATACAGTGCTGCCCCAGCCACAGCCAGGAAAATTCCTAGAATACTGGCTGAGTTTGCCCCAAAATTTACCTGAGCCAGAACACTGGCTGAGTTCAGCCCAAAATTTATCATTGCTGTTTTCCCAATATCAAATCTATGTTAGCGAGTCACAATTAAAATCACTACTCTAATTAGGCGCAATACATTAAAGCTTCAAAGCATCTGGTAAAGAAGCTCTGAAGCTGTCCACCGAAAGCTAAAAAAGCCGATGTGTGTCAACTACAACCGCCCTTAAGGGGAAAAATTGCTGCGCTTGGTGCAATTAGATAAATAGCTGACAGACAATCGGGTATAAGAGTCCAAGCGACTCCCCCAAACATTATGAACGCTGGATTTTATCTTTCTGGCTAATGAAAATTAGACCAACTGTAGCAGGGATAACTACAATTGCAGCACCAAAAACCAAACTCCAAAGAAAATTTGCTAAAGAAGGCGTCATAGTTCTCAACCTTTTTTTACACACTTCATAATAATTCTAATGGTGTATCACTTTCTTGAGAAGCCTCTGAACCTGAGCGACCAAACTTGATAACCGCCATCACAAATCATTGTTAATCCGTATGAGGGATTGAAATAAAATAATAAAGAGGGTGCTTTACAAAGCTTAAAATTTTCTGGCGATGCCGTTCGCCCAAGTTCTTCCTTTATTCACAGATAGTTACTCAAACTGATGACTGGTGCTAACCTGACTGCTTGGATTCTCGGCCCTGTGTTGGGACTGATGACGTTTTTGTTTATTTTTCGCATAATTCTCACTTGGTACCCCCAAGTAGATCTAAATCGTTTGCCCTTTAATTTAATAGCTTGGCCTACTGAACCCTTTTTAGTACCGATGCGAAAGCTAGTACCACCCATAGGTGGAGTAGACATTACTCCGATCATTTGGGTTGGTATCTTCAGTCTGGTGCGAGAAATTTTGCTAGGTCAACAAGGATTGCTGACCATGATGTCTCGTGTGAGTTAGGGATTGGGGACTGAGTATTAGGTATTAGGTATTCTATTAGTTGTTGGGTATTTAAGTATTGGATCTTAAAGATTAGATATTTTAGGTATTGGAAAAATTTTCCTCAGTCCCCAATTCCCAGTTCCTAATTCCCAGTCCCCAATCCCCATTGCCCCTTATCCCCAAAGGGGGCCCCGAGTTCCCCAGTCCCCAATCCTTAGCTATTCATCTCCTGAACAAAATTGGTATAGATATTACCCTGTAAAAACTGCGGAGTTTCCATAATTTTTTGATGGAACGGGATGGTAGTAGGAAGTCCGGTGATGGCACACTCCCGCAGTGCGCGTTTCATCCGGTTAATGGCGGTTGGTCGGTCTGGCCCCCAAACAATTAACTTGCCAATCAGAGAGTCGTAATAGGGGGGGATTTGGTAATCTGTGTAAACATGAGAATCAATCCGCACACCGGGGCCTCCAGGAGGCAGATAACCGCTGATACGTCCAGGAGAAGGGCGAAAGTCATGGTCAGGGTCTTCAGCATTGATCCGACATTCGATCGCATGACCCTGCAAAACTACTTGATCTTGGGTAAGCTGAAGTTTTTCTCCTTGAGCAATTCGGATTTGCTCAACAACCAAATCTACCCCTGTAATCATCTCTGTTACTGGATGCTCGACTTGAATCCGGGTATTCATTTCCATAAAGTAGAATTTACCGGATCTATCTAAGAGAAACTCAATGGTTCCCGCCCCAGTGTAGTTGATAAACTGGGCAGCTTTGACAGCAGCTTGTCCCATTTTATCTCGCAGGTCAGAATCGAGAGCAGGGCTAGGGGCTTCTTCTAGTAATTTTTGATTCCGACGCTGAATCGAGCAATCCCTTTCACCTAAATGAATGACATTACCGTAGTTATCTGCCAAAATTTGAAATTCAATGTGGCGCGGACGTTCAATAAATTTTTCTATATAAACGCCAGAATTGCCAAAAGCTGCTTCTGCTTCTCCTTGGGCTGCCATAAATAGTTTGACAAATTCGCTTTCAGCACGTACCAGACGCATACCTCTTCCACCGCCACCTGCTGTAGCTTTGATCATTACTGGATAGCCAATATCTTTAGCGAATGACAATCCTTCTTGCTCAGACTCTACCAATCCTTCACTACCTGGTACAGTTGGCACTCCAGCCCTTTGCATGGTTTCTTTGGCAGTGGATTTATCCCCCATTCGCCTTATGGCTTCTGGAGTTGGGCCAATAAAGGCAATATGATGGTCAGCACAAATTTCTGCAAACCGGGCATTTTCTGCCAAAAAACCGTAACCAGGATGAATGGCGCTGGCATTGCGTGTCAATGCGGCAGCAATAATATTGGGAATATTCAAATAACTTTTACTGCTGGCAGGTTCGCCAATGCAAACAGCTTCATCAGCAAGCTGGACATGGAGAGCATTACGGTCAACAGTGGAGTGAACCGCAACTGTCGCAATTCCCATTTCTTCACAGGCGCGGAGAATGCGAAGGGCGATTTCTCCCCGATTGGCAATTAATATTTTGTCAAACTTCATTTTCTAGTTTCGATATCAGTACCAGTAGATTGTCATTTTCTTCCATCCAATTTGAAATAAAACTTCCGTTATATTTCAAATTATGACAGGAGTTTCCAACCTTCATATTCAGCAGAGTATAGGATCGGGCTTGCTGCCTCTACGGGTCTTAACTAGAGTAGCAACATTGCTGCTGTCAAGCTTTGCCAGGTTCCCAAACTGGGCTGTTGCGATCGCAACAGCGAAACTGCTAGCGCCAAATCTAGAAGATTTTATGCTCTTGCCGAATCCAAGAAAGCGATCGCACCATGCCTCTACCCCTTTAAATATCACTTGTGCAGCTGCTAAATTTCTGTTAGTCTGATATCCGCTTTCAAAAAATTTGTGAAACCGTACACTTAAATTAAATTTTTGGGAACTTTAACTTAGATATCACCTTACTATAATTCTCTTGATATGCTATATTCTTTATTTAGGCAATCCATGCGGATGTGGCGGAATTGGTATACGCGCACGCTTGAGGTGCGTGTGCCTTTGGCTTGCGAGTTCGAGTCTCGCCATCCGCATTGTTTAAATATTAGTCAAAAGTCAATAGTCAAGGGTCAAAAGACCTAAGACTGTTGACTTTCGGCTTTTAACCTAGACTTAGCTCTGAATTTTTATGCTTTTATAGAAATAGGTGAAGTTTTGTAAAAAGCATTGACTACTACTTTTACGCCGACAAACAACTTAATACTGCCAGCAGCATGGCATCGCCTCACTCCAATTTGGCAAGGTGGGGAGGTAGTGATTCAACAAGGTTTGTCTCACACCCAACTGGCACCGACTTGGCAAATGCTACTTTTAGGCGACGGTTCGCCAACAAGACACTTAGAATTGCTGACAGGCAAGCCAACAGAAGTAGATGTCATTGACATGTCATTGATTGGCATGGATTTAGATGACGCTCCTGACCTAATCCAAGCTGTCCCAGGGCCACGACTACGGCGACAAGTGTGGCTGCGTACCCCCTCTGGTCAGCGATTAGCTTATGCCACCTCGTGGTGGGAAGCTAGTCATGTAGATGAGTATCTACAAAATCGATCATTACCAATTTGGGCGAGTTTAGCCCGTCTCCGCACAGAGTTGTATCGAGATGTCCAAGGAATTTACTACGGTTACTCAGATGCACTACAGTCAGGTTTTGATGAAACTGGGCCTTTTTGGGGTCGCCACTATTTGTTTTGGCATCACGGACAGCCACTAACTTTAATTTATGAAGTTTTCTCGCCTTATTTAACCAAATATTTGGGGCCTATGCAGATGAGTGTCGTTAATGCATCGGCATAGTGCCACACTTAAAACTAATGACTTGCAACTTTGTCAAATTAGGTTATATCCTCAGAGTGCTTGGAATGAAGCATTTCACTCTCGGAGAATTTTCGACAGAGGCAACTATCCTAGGAAATTATCCTGCAAAATTCAACACAGCGTGTTAAAAAAGGTAACTAACCATGAAAACACTGCTTTTGAGACAGTAGAGAAGTTTTATTCCTGAAGTATCATCACATTCAGGGTAGAGAAATTTATGTAATTAGCCGCCCTAGCTAATGGGCAACCTTTTGGTTGAATCAACCCATTAAGCAAGTAATAAGTTTGCAAGTATGAGGTATAGGTTTCAATGGCACTGCCTATTGTGTCTGTTTCGATGAAGAAAAAAAAGAAACCATCTCTGGTGTTAACGCTCTCGTCTGCTGGGTTATTGATTGGTGCAGGGAGTGCAGCATACTGGTTATTAACTCAGGGACAGCCATCTTTTAGAGATTTGCCAGTAGGTGCAAATATTATTCCTCAAGATGCCCTGTTTACGGTTTCTTTAACAACAGATCCCAGGCAGTGGCAAAAATTGCGGGAGTTTGGGACAAAAGAAACCCAAGCAGAACTGGATAAAAATTTAGTGCAGTTGCGCGATCGCTTTCTGACTAACAATGGTTATGACTTCCAAAAAGATATCGCTCCTTGGGTAGGCGATGAAGTCACAATCGCAATTCTTGCCCCTCAAGCAGCGAGTCAACCTGTACCTAAACCAATTGCTACTGATGGAGATGCTGCTAGCAATCAGCAATCGATGGTAATGGTGCTGCCAGTAAAAAATTCAGAAATAGCCAAAAACATTTTGGCACAACCCAAAACTCTCAAACAAGGCAAATGGATTGACCGCACATATCAAGGGATCGCCATCAAACAAAATGAGGGACAATCTGGGGAAAACTTCTCAGCAGCATTACTAGACGGGCGGTTCCTAGTCATTACCGATAATCCTAAAGCCACAGAAAGAGCAATCGATGCCTATAAAGGTAAAACATCTCTAGCGAGAATTGGAGGCTTTGCCGAAAATTTCCCGAAAATCACCAATTACCAACCCTTTGCCCAGTTTTACGTCAATGTGCCAACAGCAGCAAAAATAGCTGCTGCTTCTCCAAATCGCCATTTACCTGCTCAAGTTCTAGCTCAACTTCAGAATAACCAAGGTTTAGCAGGGACAATTACCTTGGAATCAGAAGGAATCCGCTTAAAAGGCGTTTCTTGGCTCAACCCCAATAGTCAGCGTGTACTAGCGGTGGAAAACAAAGCTGGAAAAATGCAAAGCCGCGTACCAGCAGAAACCTTGATGATGCTGTCTGGCGGTAACTTACAACGATTGTGGGGAGACTATGTGTTAACATCCCAAGGAAATCCCCTTTCACCAATATCACCAGAACAACTGCGCGGTGGAGTAAAATCTCTGACCAATCTAGATTTAGATCAGGATTTACTCAGCTGGATGAAAGGCGAGTTTGCCATCTCAGTGATTCCAACTACCCAAAAAGAAGGTTCATCAGAGGATTTTCGTGCAGGTTTGGTGGTTATGGTACAGGCAAGTAATCGCAAATCAGCTGAAGCATCCTTACAAAAGCTGGATGATGTCATGAAAAATCAATATCAATTCCAGATCCAAAGGAGGCAAGTTGCAGGTCAACCCGTTATTAACTGGATTGCACCCTATGGTACACTAACCGCAACCCACGGCTGGTTAGATGAAAATGTCGCTTTCTTAGTTGTGGGTGCTCCCATCTCCAATAAAATTCTTCCCAAACCCAGCAACCCACTAGCTAATACTCTGCCTTTTCAACAAACAGTTCCTAGAGAACCCAATCCCACAAATGGTCAATTTTTCCTGGATGTGGAACGAACTGTGAAAAATTTTCCCCTCCCAACTCTGACCCCCAATCAACAACCTTTACTAGCAGCAACACGGTCAATTGGGGTGACTGCATCTGTCAGCGACAACCGTAGTAACCGCTACGATATTTTTTTAGCACTCAAGAAAGCTGGCAAACCAGCTGCTTTGCCTAGTCCAGTCAGCAGTCCCAACAAGGCTGCTATTTCTCTGCCAATCACTACATCATCTGTAACTACATCACCGTGACATTATTGAGATAGGGGAGATCGAGGAGTAGGAAGTAATGTAGTTCAATCAATTCACAAATGGGGTAATGCTGTAGTATTTATATCTTCTTCCTTATCGGTTTCATCCCATTTCCCCTTTCCCATATCCCATTGCCCTCTAAGCAGATAGGATCATAACAGTCAGAATCCATATTTTAACGAATTCACTGGGGAGAACACTATTATGAATCTGGTTGTACTCCAGAACTGGCTGGACAACGCCTCTTTTGCCATATTATTCCTCACAATGCTGGTGTATTGGGGAGGGGCAGCTTTTCCGAATCTGCCTTATCTAGCCGCTTTGGGGACAGCTGGGATGGCGATCGCTAATTTGTGCATAGCCACCCTACTAGGCGCACGATGGATAGAAGCTGGTTATTTCCCCTTGAGTAATCTGTATGAATCTTTGTTTTTCTTAACTTGGGGAATTACCACCATCCATCTAATTGCCGAAAATACCAGCCGTAGCCGCTTAGTAGGAGTTGTGACAGCCCCCGTGGCAATGGCGATCACTGCTTTTGCCACCTTGACACTACCATCCCAAATGCAAATGTCAGAACCCTTAGTACCTGCCTTAAAGTCAAATTGGCTGATGATGCATGTCAGTGTCATGATGTTGAGTTATGCCGCTTTGATGGTGGGTTCTCTATTAGCGATCGCTTTTCTCATTGTCACTCGCGGTCAAAATATCCAGCTACAAGGCAGTTCTGTAGGTACTGGTGGCTATCGTAGCAACGGTTATCGCTTGCACAAAGCAGCCGAATTAATTTCTCAACCATCAACACCCCCTGTCGAAAATAATGGCTTTGCTCGTAATGAGCGCAATAACAACGGTAATGGTAACGCTAGCACTGCTGTTTTAAATTTAGTAACTGCCCCTGAGTCTCAAGTTATCGCATCTGTCGAACCCCTTTCACCCCAGCGCCTTAGCCTCGCCGAAACCCTAGATAATATTAGCTACCGCGTCATCGGGCTGGGATTTCCCCTGTTGACAATTGGCATCATTGCTGGTGGCGTTTGGGCAAATGAAGCTTGGGGTTCCTACTGGAGTTGGGATCCCAAAGAAACCTGGGCATTAATCACTTGGTTAGTATTCGCCGCCTATCTCCACTCCAGAATTACTCGCGGTTGGCAAGGGCGTCGTCCCGCAATTTTAGCTGCCACTGGCTTTGTTGTTGTCTGGGTTTGCTATCTTGGTGTAAATCTTTTGGGTAAAGGTTTGCATTCTTACGGTTGGTTTTTCTAAGAACTTCATCCTTAACCCCTCTTTGCCAAGAAGAGGGGGAAAGGAGCCTATTTAAGATTAATTACTATATTTAGGAGTTCTATAGCGGTTCTCACTAGAGTGAGGTACACAGAAGAAGTAATTAACCACAGCGAAAAGTAAGCGAAGCTCCGGGTAACAGGAGCGCAAAACTTTTCAAGACAGCGAAAAGTAAGCGAAGCTCCGGGTAACAGGAGCGCAAAACTTTTTAAGACAGATAAACACCAATAAACACTGATAAATTTGTACCTCAACCGACTAGACAATCGATTCAGTAATCGCAAACATCCGATTTTTTTCGGTAAAACGACCAATTATCGTTGACTGTAGAGACTTTGCATTGCACCGCCTCTACGAAATAATCGGTTTTTTTCGCCCCCATCTTGAATACTGAATCGGTGTTCTAGGAAACGCTATAACTAATTTTTCTAGCAAGTGAACAATGTGGTTCAGATACTAGTTAAAAAGCTAACTTTTTAGGAGTTTTTAGAACAAATGCAATGTATTTAAAATAACATTTTCATTGTGGGTAGAACTAATGCTAAAAAATCATCATTTTATTTCGGATGAACTGCCACATCCTTGGAAACTATAGATTTAGTGACAGGATATCGTGACGGGAGATTTTTATGGGAGAAATATTCGAGAGACTGAATCACGATGAAGTTGTGTCTATAGAACCAGATGCTTTTAATAAGTTAGATATTTCTAGAACTTTTAAAGTATGTGATTTGATTGCAGCAATTAAGGAACATATTGGAGCAGATGGAACAGTTGAGGCAAATTTATACAACCAAGGATTAAATTGTGAAGTTTTGCAGTTTACTGCTCAGGGATGGAAAAAAGGAAAAGTTAGACTTGCTTTAGAATTTTGTCCTGATGAAATTGAATCACCACTGGATGAAATTTATCAACAACTCCAACAAGTTGAAAACTAGTAGGTAAATAATGCTCAACCTAACAAAATCTCGCGCATAGATGTGTTGTTGAAGAGAATCCCTTAGGCAAAGGATAGGCTAGTAGCGGCTTCCGGTAGGGTAGGTGCAAAAAAGAGCGTAAAAATAACAACTTTTGTAAGAAGTTTAATATAAAACTATCTGGGTCTATCTGCCACTGAAATCTTAAGATGTTATGGACTCCGCTACATGCAAGAATACACCGCAGCATCCGATCGCGCCATTTATTTGAGCGCAAACAGCGGCTATTAGTAGCTGTTTCCGGCGGACAGGATTCTTTGTGCTTAATAAAGCTATTGTTAGATTTACAATCCAAATGGGGATGGCATTTAGGTATTGCACACTGTGATCATCGTTGGCGTTCTGACTCCCAAGCGAATGCTAATCATGTAGAAAACTTAGCTAAGACTTGGGATGTATCATTTTATTTAGAAACAGCTAATCAGTCTTTAAATAGTGAAGCTACTGCACGCAATTGGCGATATCAAGCTTTAAGTGCGATCGCCCAAGTAAATAATTACCAATATATTGTTACAGGACACACAGCTAGCGATCGCGCCGAAACTCTCCTTTACAACTTAATTCGCGGTACTGGCGCTGATGGTTTGCAAGCCTTAACTTGGCAACGCCCATTAACTGCGGATGTTATACTAGTGCGTCCACTTTTAGAAATCACTCGTTCACAAACAGAGCAATTTTGTCAAGATTTTCAACTACCAGTTTGGGAAGATTCTACCAATCAAGATTTGCAATACGCCCGCAACCGCATCCGCCAAGAGTTAATACCATATTTGCAAGATAATTTCAACCCCCAAGTAGAATCAGCCTTAGCCCAAACAGCAGAACTTCTCCAAGCGGAAGTCGAATATTTAGAAAAAGCTGCTCACCAGTTACGGGAAAAGGCGATGAGCATAGAGCATCAAAGAGATTCCCTTACTCCTTTGGTTCCCTTAAGGTTAAATCGTCAGGTATTGCAGACAGCACCACTAGCTTTGCAACGTCGCGTCATCCGTCAGGTATTGCAGCAAATACTTCCTGATGCGCCCAGTTTTGAACATATTGAAAAATTAACGGCGTTGATCATAGCACCAAATCGTTCGCAAACTGATCCATTTCCTGGTGGTGCGATCGCTCAAGTAGAAGGCGACTGGATTTGTTTGAAATCATCCTTTTGATATATAAGATTTTATAAAATGTGACTTATGTTCGATTGTGGGATATATAGTGCAACAAAGTGCTTACAGCTAAACAACCGGAGATTGGCAAGCTCATTCGAGAACTTCGGCAAGAGATGGGGCTAACGCAGGAGAAATTTGCTGCTAAGTTAGGCGTGACGTTCCCAACTATCAATCGTTGGGAAAACGGGCGATCGCAGCCCTCACCCTTAGCTATGGAAAAGGTTGTCAGTTTGCTTACTCAGATGAGCAATTCACCAAAAGAAGCGTTGCGTGCACGCGACCAAGACCTACTCTCTAAATACTTTCCAGAATGAGGAGTAGAGCCGATGTCCCCAGATAAGAAAGCAACTGTTCCTGAAGATATCTTTGTTGGCGGTGGTGAGATTGCAGTTTTGATGCGAGATTCCTTCAAAGACGCTTTGCGAACGCACGATTGGTCAGCTTTGATTGTGGGCATCAGCCCCAGGCGGACGCTGGACTATGACTACAAAGGCTTCCTTGCTCTGGTTGTAGGACAGGTGACGATGGCGATCGCACTAACTGCTAATGCTGGAGAATTCGATCAGCTAAAAGCACTCCCATCGAGGTTCCAAGCTCACATCACAAAACCTGTGGAGCCAGAGGAGTTAGTGAAAGCAATCGCCCGGTTATGTGGGTGGAGTAGAGGAGGAATATGACCCAGGATCGTCAAGCAGCAGAACAACTTTTTACAGGCAACAGTGAGATGGCAATGCGGATGCGATCGCTCGACTGGTCGCAAACGCCGCTGGGTGCAATTGAAACTTGGCCCCAAAGCTTGCGATCAGCATTGAGTATTTGCATCAACTCCCGCTTCCCCATCGCCATCTACTGGGGATGGGACTGCTTATTGCTCTACAACGATGCTTGGCGACCGATCATTGGTGACAAGCATCCTTGGTCATTGGGTCGCCCCGCCCGTGAGGTTTGGTCGGAAATTTGGGACGATATTGGCCCAGAGCTTGCAAGCGTTCTAGCGACGGGCGAGGGCATCTTTCATAATGACGAACTGTTGTCAATGCATCGATTTGGATACACTGAAGAGTGCTTCTTTGAATATACTTTCAACCCGATTCAGGGGCAGGGAGGTGTTGTTGATGGCGTTTTTAACATCGTTACTGAAACCACATACCGCGTTTTGAATGATCGCCGTGCTCGATTGCTGCGAGAAGTAGCATTCAAAACCGGAACTGCTAAGACTACCGAAGAAGCGTGCGCGTCAACGGTAGCGGCGCTCAGATCTGATCCGGCTGACATTCCTTTGGCGCTCCTCTACCTGATTGACTCAGATGGAAGATATGCCCGCCTCTGTGGTGGCACTGAGTCGGCTTTAGATAGCTCAGTGAGTCCTGAGATAATAGATATTACTGAGGATAATGACAATGGTGGTTGGGCGATCGCCCTCGCTGCCCGTACCGCGCGATCGCTTGCGATCAATGACCTATTGTCACGCTTCGGAGAACTCCCTGGCAGTCCTTGGACTGAGCCACCCCAAGAGGCGATGGTACTGCCGATCGCCGCCACTGGGCAAGGCAGAGTCACCGGAGTGCTTGTTGCTGTCGCCAGCCCCCGCCGTAGACTTGACGATACCTACCGCGACTTCTTCAATCAGCTGACCGGACAAATTGCCATGGCCATCGCCAATGCCTGCTCCTACGAAGAGGAACGCCAACGAGCCGTTAGCGAAGCGGCACGAAGTGCAGCACTGGCAGAACTTGATCGCGCCAAAACAGTCTTCTTTAGTAATGTCAGCCACGAATTTCGCACACCCCTCACCTTAATGCTGTCTCCTTTAGAAGAAGCGATCGCCAACCTGAGCGACATCATTCCAGCCGAGGAACGCGAACAATTACAATTAGTACAGCGCAACGGGTTACGGCTGTTGAAGTTAGTCAATACCTTGCTCGATTTTTCCCGCATTGAAGCCGGACGAGTGCAAGCATCCTATGAACCCACAGATTTAGCTACCTTTACCGCAGAACTAGCATCGGTGTTTCGCTCGGCGATTGAACGGGCAAACCTGCGGCTGGTCGTAGATTGTCCACCCATGCCTGAAAGAGTGTATGTTGATCAGGAAATGTGGGAGAAGATTGTTTTCAACCTGTTGTCGAATGCCTTCAAGTTCACGTTTGTAGGAGAAATTTCAGTCAGCTTGCAGTGGCAGAGCGACCACACTGAGTTAGTGGTGCGAGATACCGGGATTGGCATTCCTGCCGCAGAATTGCCGCATTTGTTTGAGCGGTTTCATCGGGTAAAAGGCTCACAGGGGCGTAGTATTGAAGGATCGGGCATTGGGCTATCTCTGGTGCAAGAATTGGTCAAACTGCATCAAGGCTCCATCAACGTCACCAGCGTAGAGGGGGCAGGCTCTTGCTTCAACATTTCCATCCCAACGGGAACGGCTCATTTACCCCAAGACCGCATCGGTGCAACTCGCACTTTAGCTTCAACGGCATTGGGCGCAAATCCCTACCTGGAAGAAGCCTTCCGTTGGCTTTCAAAAACAGATCAACAAGTAACTGTTTTCGGGGATGGAGAGCAAAACTCTGCATCTGTGCGAAGTAAATTATTTTCCTCTGCTCGAATTATTTTAGCAGACGACAATGCAGATATGCGCGATTACGTCAGGCGGCTGCTAAGCCAGCAATACGAGGTAGTAGCCGTGTCGGATGGAGTTGCGGCTCTGTCTGCTATCTGTCAGCAGGTTCCAGATTTGGTTTTGACAGATGTGATGATGCCCAACCTCGATGGGTTTGGCTTACTGCAAGCGATTCGCTCCGAACCACAAATCAGGGAAGTACCGATTATCATGCTGTCTGCACGAGCGGGGGAAGAGGCTCGCATTGAAGGATTGGCAGCGGGAGCCGATGACTATCTGATTAAGCCGTTTTCGGCGCGTGAACTGCTAGCACGAGTGGAGGCGACCTTAAAACTGGCGCAATTGCGGCGGGAAGCAACGCAACGGGAGCAGGCGTTACGACTGGAAGCAGAAACAGCAAAACAACAGGTTGAAACGGTTTTGTCAAGCATTCGGGATGGCTTTTATGCTCTTGATTACAACTGGAATTTCACTTACGTCAACGATCACTACTGTAAAATGGTGGGAATGCAGCGAGAAGAAATTCTGGAGCAAAACGTTTGGGAGTTGTTTCCATCTGCCGTTGACACAGATGCTTATGTGCAATTCTATCGGGCAATAACTGAACAAACACCACTCCAGTTTGAGTATTTTTACGCCCCTTGGAATTGTTGGCATGATCATCGAATTTATCCTTCGCCCAGTGGACTGTCGGTTTTTCTAGCAGATATTAGCGACCGCAAACAAGCCGAACTCGAACGAGAGCGCCTACTTGCAGCAGAACAGCAAGCACGGGAAGAAGCTCAAGCCGCTAACCGGATTAAGGATGAATTCTTAGCTGTCTTGTCCCATGAATTGCGATCGCCCCTCAATCCGATCCTCGGTTGGTCAAAGCTACTCAAAACAGGCAAGCTTGACGAAGCTAAGACGGCTCAAGCCTTAACTGTCATCGAACGCAATGCCAAGTTGCAGTCCGAACTAATTGAAGACTTGCTTGATGTCTCCCGAATTCTACGGGGCAAACTCAGCCTGAATGTTTCCCCGGTCGATCTAGTAACAATGATTCAAGCCGCAATGGAAACAGTACAACTGGCAGCTCAAGCCAAGTCAATCGATTTACGATTTACGATTTTAGATTTGGGATTGGACAATAATGTTGATGTCAGCCCAAAATCTCCCAACAGTGACGAGCCTGGTCATCTAAAATCTAATATCCGTCTGGAAAAGTTTGCTACACATGGCAGCCCTCTAACGCTCGATAGCGATAGCGCTAGTGACGTAGGAGCGTCTGACTCGCTAACGCTTCACTATGGCAACTTTTTTCTGCAACACGCTACGCAAACGCAAAATCCCAAATTCCAAGTTTCAGGCGATTCAAACCGAATACAGCAGGTAATTTGGAATCTCCTCTCGAACGCCGTCAAGTTCACCGAGGTGGGGGGACAAGTGGACATCCAATTAGAGCGCTTCGGTTGTTTTGCCCAGATTAGCGTCAGCGATACAGGTAAAGGCATCCGCCCGGACTTCTTACCTTATGTATTTGACTACTTCCACCAAGAGGATGGGGCTACAACTCGAAAATTTGGAGGGCTGGGGTTAGGACTGGCGATCGTTCATCACTTAGTCGAACTGCATGGCGGAACCGTCCAAGCAGAGAGTCCAGGAGAAGGGCAGGGGACAACCTTTACCGTGAGACTACCGCTGATGCCAACTCCAACCCAAACTAACCAGGACAGTAAATTGTCTGAGCCAGCTTTAGACTTGACTGGTATCCAGGTTTTAGTCGTGGATGATGATGCCGATACACGCGAGTTTGTTGGCTTCCTAATCGAGCAGTATAAAGCAAATGTGATCACCGTTGCCTCAGCAGATGAGGCACTCGTTGCTTTGACCTACTCCAAGCCAGATGTGTTGCTCAGTGATATCGGAATGCCAGAGGTAGACGGCTATATGCTAGTGCGACAAGTGAGAGCCTTACCACCAGAGCAGGGCGGGCAGATTCCAGCGATCGCTCTGACTGCCTATGCTGGAGAAATTGACTATCAGCAGGCAATTTTCGCAGGTTTTCAACGGCATATTCCGAAGCCAGTCGATCCAGCCAACCTCGTTGAGGCAATTGCAGACTTGGTTAGACACAGACAATAAGCAGCGTGAAGGATTGTGCTAGTTTTTGAAATTCAGTTTTACTGGTCAAAGCCTCTTGTCTCGCCAAAGCCCCAGAACTTGTTAAGAGGCGAGCAATTCTGGTTGAGACATTAAACTCTGTAAAGTATGACGCATCTGGGTGATTGTCTGGAGTTGATAATCACCAGTTTCTTGGACTTGAGCCAAAGATTCCCCAATTCCTTGCAGCTTATGCCGTAATCCGTCTAAGGAATCCTGAATTGGTTGTAGTGCTTCTTGATAGAGATTTATCCGACTCCAGGATTGGGCGGTTGCTGTTCGCACAGACAGCAAATTCTTCTCGATCGCTTTTAGCTCCTGGCGCTTCTCCTCCAAATCGTGGGTTTGATTGTCAATCATTCCCTGCGCTAGCTCAATACCACTACGCATCTGCTCAATCTCACGTTCCAGCTTTTGTATTTCCTGTGAATGTTGTTGTCGCTGGGTTTCAACTTGTAATAAAATCGGTTCTAAATTAATTTTGTTACCCTCTTCTTCATTGGCAACAGTATGTCCTTGCCGCCGTAGCAGAACAGTTTGGTGCTGCTTAAGAAACTTCTGCCGCTGTAGCATATTGCGGCGTTGTCCCACCAGAGTTTCGTTTAACATTTGATAGAGGTCTTTTTCATCCGCCAGTTCCATTTCTAAATTAATGTGGTCATGGTCAGATGCGTGATTTAATTTATTTTGCAGTTCTTCTATAGTTTCTTGCTTATATGTCAGTTCTTGTTCTTGATCATGAACAAAGCTAGCATCTATTTCTAACTTATACTGTAAGTCTTGCACTATTTTTTGCAGTTCTTCTAAAGGCATATTCTGCAAAACTTCCACATCAGCTTGCTGACCGAGAACTACATCACCCGACGTTGCAGCCAAGGAATGAATCTGCTGGTATAATTCTTCCTGATTTCGTAACTGCTCCTTGAGTATCCGACCACACTCTTGCTTGCTAGTAAGATTTGCAGTATCCACTTGCAACTGGGCTATTTGCTGCGCTAAAGAGTTTTGTGCCTGTTGCCATGCGTTTTCGCGATCGCTAAATGTTTGCAACAAACGCTCTACTTCCTCTTGCTGTTGAGCAGCTACAGTTTTTTGCTGCTCCAGTTGTTCCCAGTGTGGATTAAGCGTAGCTTGCTGCTTTTCAACTAATTCAAAAGCTAGATGGAGGTGTTCCCTGACTGTTTCCGTGGGAGCAACGCGGCTAGACAAGCGATTAAGTAACTCACTCATCACTCGACTTTGTTCCTCATCCAAAACCGTTCCCTGTTGGCAATCCGCTTGACGCTCCTCCAGACGGCGCTGCTCACCTCGTAAATGCTCCCAAGCTCCTTCGAGTTCCTGACGGTTACGCTCAATTTCTGCTTGCAATCGTTCAATCTCCTCGCGAGATGTGTCAACTACCTGTTTTTGCTCCTCCAGGCGCTGCAAATCACCCTCCAGTTCTTGCAGTTGTTCCGAGCGTACTTCCATGTCCATTTCACGGCGATTCAACTCTTGCGCCTGAAACGTTAACGACTGTTTCCACTGGTCAATCTCATCTTCCTTGAGCTTAAATTTTTCCAACTGGCGAGAAAAATTCTGCAAAATATTGACTAGTGGCCGTCCTGCTTCTTGAATCCGTTGTATTTGACGATTCGGATTCATTTCAACTAGCACCAGTGCGCCATCATTTAGTTTGCTTGCGTCTTCAGCTGTAATTACTTCTTCCGACACAGTATTCCAATTTTGGTCAGTCCGCTGACAAGCTAGCAGTTTCAGTTCAGTTTTAGAACCACCACCGAGTAAGCCGCCTTTCTGCTTTTGTACTTCTGCTAAATACAGCACACCGTTAGTCCTTGTTGATGCACTTAAACTCGTGTTTTGGAATATACCTTAGATAATTCTGTTAACTTGTCTCACTGAACCTAAGTTGAGGGAAGACAGACAAAACTATTTATAGACGTGAGATATTACGTCTTGATATTTATAAGGGCGATTTGGTCGCGCCTTTATATTTTGTACTGATGATAGTGATGATGACTTCCGTGTTAACACTAGCTTTGCCAAAGGGTATTACGAAAGTTTAAAGTTTATAGCTTAATATATCTCCCGATCAAAGCAAAGGATTAGAGAAAAATCTTTCTAATACCTCATAATCAATACCTAATGCGTCTGCTTGAAACATGAAAAAATTATAGGCGCAGAATTAATAAAAACGTCAACAGGATTACAAGGAGCATCTTTTAGCTAAATGCAGGGAAATTTAAATGAAATTGATATTTGCAGTATTTTGCAATTGATTGAGTTAGGACAGCGAACTGGACAACTATTGGTAGAAGCCCCTAGCTCTCACCATAGCAACAAACTGGATGGAGAATCTCTTGGATATCGCCCTAAACAACAGTCTTGGTTTGTCTTTTTCCTCAACGGTCAAATTATCTATTGCCAAGAAGGCGAGAGTCGTTTATCCCGAATTGGCGATTATTTACATCATTACCGAGTTGAGATGCAACTCGAAGAAATACAACTTGCCTCCCTATCATCAACAAACGCGCCAGAATATGCATATCTCTGGGCACTCTTAGAACGAAATATAATTCAACCGAAGATAGCTGGTAGTATCATCCACGGCTTGGTGCATGAAACCCTCTTTGATCTGCTGAGTTTGCATCAAGGTAATTTCATTTTCCATCAGGGTGCGGCACTTACCCCACAATTAAATACTTTGGAGATTGCTCCACTAGTTACTAAAATTTCGAAGCAAGTGCAAGAGTGGAAGCAGTTATATCCACATATTCAATCTCCTGAGCAACTACCAGTGTTGGCTGACCAAGTTCAGCTACGCTCCTCACTCCCAGCAGCAACATTAAATAAGTTACAGCATTGGGCAGATGGTAAAACATCCCTGCGTCAATTGGCTCGCCATCTTAACCGAGATATTCTGACAGTTGCCAAGGCAATACATCCATACGTGCAACAAAATTGGCTACAACTAGTATATTCAGTTACACGTAAGCAAGAAAACTACACAAAAGATAGATTGGAAGTAAATCATCGCAAGCGGATAGTATGTATTGACGATGCGATCGCCATCGGTGAAACTATAGAGTCTATCTTGCAACCACAAGGTTATGAGGCAATCTCCATCACAAATCCCTTAGAGGCTCTCAGTCTCGTTTTTCAACTCAAGCCAGATTTAATTTTGTGTGATATTACGATGCCGCAATTGGAAGGGTACGAAATTTGCGCCATGCTGCGACACTCAACAGTATTTCGGTTTATACCAATTATCATGCTTACTGGTAAAGATGGATTTATTGATCGAGTCAGGGCTAGTATGGTCGGGGCAACAGATTATTTGACAAAACCATTCACAGACACCGAATTACTAATGCTTATAGAGAAATATATCAATAAAGAGTCTTGTGTATCGGCATAAACGAGATCTAAAACTTGTTGATCTAATAAAAGATGAGGTAAAAAATGTTATCACAGAATCAGCAAACCTAGTGAAACATCGATATTCAGTAAATTAGTGAAAAAATAAAATTAATTTATACACTAAATCATTGCGGGGGAATCAGGGAATGTTCCAAACAGGAACCTCTACATCAGGAGGTAGATAGACACTTATGAGTACAGTTCTGATTGTGGAAGACAGTATCGCGCAAAGGGAGATGATTACAGACCTCCTGAAAGCAACTGGCCTAACAGTCACCCATGCCAGTGATGGATTAGAAGCATTGGAGGCAATTCAAAGCGCACCTCCCGATTTAGTAGTATTGGATATTGTCATGCCCCGGATGAACGGCTACGAAGTTTGTCGCCGCTTAAAGTCAGATCCGAAAACCCAAAATGTCCCTGTGGTGATGTGTTCTTCTAAAGGCGAAGAATTTGATCGCTACTGGGGTATGAAACAAGGTGCAGACGCTTACATAGCCAAACCATTTCAACCAACCGAATTGGTTGGAACAGTCAAACAACTGCTGCGAGGATAAGGATGAAAACAATATGGTCAGCAAACCGGACTTTTTAAGTGGTAGTGGTCAAGACCACTTTCGTCCTGAATTACAAGTAGAAAGTCCTGAAGGTGAGTTACATTTGAGATTTTACATTCCCTCGCATCAGGAGTTTGCACTACAAGCAACTGGCATCCGGGAGGTAATTGAACTGAGTCCCGATAGAATCACTCCAATTCCTAATGCTTCTCCTTTACTTTTGGGTACTCTAAATTTACGAGGTCGAGTTATTTGGGTAGCTGATTTGGGTCAATTTCTTGGAGAAGCAAGTGCATTAAACACAGATAGAGCTGAAATTCCGGTGATTGCCATTGAGGAGCAAGACACAATAGTGGGTTTAGCAGTCGAGGAAATTGGTGGCATGGACTGGCTGGACATACAGCATCTCATGCCACCAACTAATATTCCAGATACTATGGCTCCCTTTTTGCGCGGAGAGTGGTTATTAGATACTAGAAAAAATCAGTGTCTACGACTACTCGATCAAATGGCAATTTTGCGGAGTGCGCGGTGGGCAGGATGAAATTGGGAGGAGGAAATGGCAGCAAGTATAGATGATTACGAGCCAACATATCAGCAGGCAATGACAGCCTATGTTCAAAGGAACTATGAAGTTGCCGCTACTTTAGTTGACCAAGTGGTGCAAAGTTTACCAAATGACCCTAACTCCCGTTTGTTACGGGGGCACATCTACTACGTTTTGCAGGAGTACGATGTCGCACAAGAAGAATATCAACAGGTGTTGCATTTGACTGACGAGCAAGAAATTATTGGTTTTGCCAATAATGGACTTGAAAATATAAATCAACACCTACAATCATTAGGTAGCCAGATTGATACATTTGCAGATCAAGAGCAAATCAATCCCCTAGAAATTTCTGATTCTCTTTCTCTATCATCTAGTGAACAAGAATTTTCATTGGGTACTAGTGAAGAGTTTGATAGCAGTAGCCTTGATTTAAGATCCTTTGGGGAACATCAAGAAGGTGTGAATGCACTAGAAGAGTTATCCTTGGACAGTCCATTTGACATACCAACAGACAGTATTCAATTTGGCAAAACATTAAACTCTTCCACAACTGTTGATGAGGCTAAAGATCCTTTTGACTTGAGTCAACAATTACAGGAGCAAGAGTTGAATGGCAGCAATTGGGATGGGCAAGCAGAATTAGAGCTACCCGCTTTCTGGCAAGAAGATATCTCAGAAACTAGTCTTGAAGAACAAGTAGTGAATAGTAATTTCCTAGAAATTGACGCAAATTTAACTAACGAAAATTCTGCAATTGACAATAGTAGTAGTAACTATTCACCTTTCGACTCAGCCAATCTACAAACTAGCAATAGCCAGAAAAATTTCCCTGATTTATTGATTGAGTCAAAGTCTCAAGAGTCTAGTGTTGAGAAGTTGGAATTAAAAAAAAGTAGTCTAGGGGATGAAACTTTATTGATCGTCGAAAGGGATCTCAAAAATGGCTCAATATTAGCAAACCAGTTGGAATATAGCAGTCCAGATGAGTTGTCTCAAGCCGAACCAAATAATTGGTTGCAAGAGGATAAAGCCTTAGTTACAGAAGTATTACAGCCAAATCAAACAGAGTTATCTTCATCTTTTAACAGCAATTTTGCCCAGGAAGAAAAGCAAGTTAAATCGGGTGAACTCATAGCTAGAAATAACTTTGATGATGATGAAAGTTTTGATATTGAAGCATTTGAGTCTACTTTTGGCTCAGAGGAATTTACCTCTGATGAAGATACAAACAGTATATTAATTAGAGAAAATTCTAAGAGTAATATAGAATTTTTAGACGACTTTGAAGAATTTGACGATCTAGGGAATATTCCGGGATTTGATCTGATAGGAGGAGATTCTAACTTCAGTGATGTGGCAATGCATTCTGGTGCATTAGAAACCAATGGTAGCTTACGCAGTAAAGCCGTGGAGCCTACTTCAAGTAATGCAGCTAGCGATCGCGAAGAAGAACTGTTCACAATTACTGGTTCACATGAAGCAGTCCCCGTTTTTACTCAAACAGATGCCTCGAAGATAGAACCCAATGTTACGGTCGAGCAGGGTTTGTTAGCGCCATTAGAAAATGCTCCTATCGAAAGGAAACAATGGTTAATCGCTGGGAGTGTAGGTATTGTCTCAGCACTGGTTGTAGCCACGGTCAGCTTTGTAGCCACGACGTTTTCCCCAGCCCAACAACGAGAATCAGTGCGGAACACAGGTTGGGCAATGTCACTAGCAGCGGGACTTGCAGGTTTTGCGACCGCAGGCTTTATGGGGACTCTTACACTCAAGCAAATTCGGCGCACAACCCAGGATTTGCAAAATCAGTTTGATGCTGTACGCCAAGGCAATCTCAATGCTCAAGCTACAGTATATTCTGAGGATGAATTTGGGCACTTAGCCACGGGCTTTAATGAAATGGCGCGGGTAATTTTCACCACCACAAATGAAGCCCAACGTAAAGCCGATGAACAAGAGGAAGCCAAAGAAAACCTGCAACGTCAGGTAATTCGTTTGTTGGACGATGTGGAAGGAGCCGCTAGAGGAGATTTAACAGTTCAAGCTGAGGTGACAGCCGACGTACTCGGAGCCGTAGCCGACGCTTTTAACCTGACAATTCAAAACCTGCGGGATATTGTACAACAGGTAAAAGTGGCAGCTAAAGAAGTAACAAAAGGTGCAACTAATTCTGAAACTTTTGCTAGAGCCTTATCTAGTGATGCCTTGCGGCAAGCAGAAGAGTTGGCAGTCACCCTTAATTCTGTACAGGTGATGACCGACTCGATTCAGCGGGTAGCAGAGGCGGCGCGGGAAGCTGAAACCGTTGCCCGCGATGCTAGTACTATTGCCCTTAAAGGTGGGGAAGCAGTCGAAAATACTGTAGCAGGTATTCTAGAAATTCGGGAAACTGTCGCTGAAACCACCCGGAAAGTCAAAAGATTGGCGGAATCTTCCCAAGAAATTTCTAAAATTGTGGCATTGATTTCCCAGATTGCTTCTAGAACTAACTTGCTGGCACTCAATGCGAGTATTGAGGCGGCAAGGGCAGGAGAAGCTGGACGCGGATTTGCGATCGTGGCAGATGAAGTGCGCCAGCTAGCAGACAAATCTGCCAAATCCTTGAAGGAAATTGAACAAATTGTGATGCAAATACAAAGCGAAACCGGCTCTGTGATGACCGCGATGGAAGAAGGCACACAACAAGTAATTAAAGGTACAAAATTGGCAGAAGAAGCCAAGCGATCGCTAGAAAATATTATTCAAGTAGCAAATCGTATTGACATTCTTGTACGCTCAATTACCACTGATACCGTGGAACAAACGGAAACCTCCCGCGCCGTTGCTCACGTAATGCAATCAGTGGAACTCACAGCCCAAGAAACTTCCCAAGAAGCACAACGAGTTTCTGGTGCTCTACAAAACTTAGTAGGTGTATCCCGCGACTTGATTGCCTCCGTTGAGCGTTTCCGAGTGGAAACTATGGAAACTAGGTAATTAATCAATAGTCCAAAGTCCAAATTATTGACCCTTGACTGTTAACTCTTGACCCTTGACTCTTGACTAAAAAACTATGCTGCCGGAACAACAACAGCGGATTTTGGGTTACTTTATTGAAGAAGCCAGAGACCACCTGAACACAATTGAGCAGGGGTTGCTGAATCTTGAGAGTACCCTGAACGACCCGGAAATGATTAACGAAGTCTTCCGGGCAGCTCACTCCATCAAAGGAGGAGCGGCGATGCTTGGTCTGACTAGTATCCAGCACACGTCCCACCGTCTGGAAGATTGTTTTAAAGTTCTTAAAGAGCATCCAGTTAAGGTTGACGAAAAGCTAGAGTCTTTATTTCTTGGTGTGTCTGATACTTTAAAAGTGCTCTTAGAGCATTTGAGTGGGCCGTTTGGTCTATCTGAAGATGCGGCTAATACTCTCATGTCAGAAACCGAGCCGGTCTTTCAATGGCTAAATCAGCATTTGGAATTACTCGTAGAGCAAGGTAATAGTGTAGCAAGTAGTACTACAGCACTGGAAAGACATTCAGCTTCCACAGATAACCTCAGCACACTCACAGAACTTTTTCTGCGGCGGGATATTCCCAGTTTGCCAGAAGACGCCCGGAAAGAATCTACAGATATATCCTTCTCGGTAGCACCTCAAGAGGTGAATTCTTCGTTTGCGATCGGGTCTTCAAAGGAGAAGCAGTCAAATACTAGCGGACACGGCGAATCGGTGCGATCACCAGTAGCAGCAACAACTGATAGTTTGGGCGAGTTTCAAGCCCATGTGCTACAAACACTACGGGAAATGTTGCAACTGTTTAAGCAAACAACAACACCCGAAACACGGCAAAATCTTCAGCAATGCTGTCACCAGTTAGTCAGACTCGGTGCAGCCCAGAATTTGTCCAATTGGTGTGGTTTGTGTCAAGCAGCAGCTAGTGCGATCGGCAATTCGGAAAACACTTATCTGACTTTAGCTAAAATCGTCATTACCGAAATCAAACAAGCTCAAGAATTAGTCCTACAAGGTAGAGAAGCCGAAATTGTCATCAGTCAGCAACTAGAAGTGCTTTTAAGCTTTGCAGAAATTGAGTTGCTAGAAATTACCCCTGATTTGGTTGATGAACAGTCTGCGGTTTTGACAGAACTATCAATTACGCCAGAGCCAATTCTATTTGTTAACACATTCGATACTACTGATAACGCCGAGCATTTAGTTAATTTGCCATTACAAGATAGCATAACTAGCTTATCTGAGCTAACAGAGCAACTTAACCTTGATGAGTATACAGGCGATCGCCACGTTAACGCTTCAGAAGAACAGACCTCTATTGAATTACAAGTAACATCGGAAAATGTTGTTAACCAGGCTACTCTTGTTATTAACTCCTTGTCCGATCAAGAAGATGAGATACATCCGCTTAATAGTAATATTGATCCCAATGGGCCAGAGGTAGGAATAGCTGAATTAAATACACTTGCCGATTTATTTGAAGGCGAAACTCCCGATTTAGATGAAACTTGGCAACAAGAGGAAATTTTAGAGATTGTTGCTACCGATGAATTAGGAATTGACTTCAGTGACAGTGACACTGAAAATGAGGATACTGATAGCGATTTATCCGATTTACTCTCGTTTGATGAAGATACAAGCAATGAGCAGCAGCAAATAACCACAACTGAAACAGAAGACTTATCCTTATTATTTGGTGATAACTTTCTAGACAAAGAAAATCAAGAACCACAAAATCAACAAATACCTTCTACAACCGTAGAATTTAGTAATATTGCAACTTTTAATCTAAATTTAGACGCTTCCCCTTTAGATATTTTACAAGAATTTACGGAAAATTCTGGCGACTCAGAGGAATTTCCGGCGGAGACTCAAAATAGTGCCAATGAAAATGATGTAGTTGAAGATTTATTGTTACAAGCAGTAGATGATGAACCACTGCTTGCAAACGAAGTGAATCAACCTGTGGCTGAGACGATCGCCAGCATAGAACTACCCACCAACCAACAAAATAATTTTGATGAATTATTTTTAGAAACCGGACATGCAGATTGGGTAGAGGAAATTACCCCTAATGACTATATAGAATCACCTACCTTGTCTCAGCCAGGCTTGTCTTTGGAAAACCTATTTACTCAAACAGAAGAATATATACTACCGTCTACGGGTGAGTTAGAACTGAGTGATCTATTTGACGCTCCTTCGATAACACCATCTGAGCTTTCTTACTCAGAAGATGACTTGAGCACCTTCTGGAACGCAGAAATCACAGCAGAACAGCAGCATGAATTCGATTCTGTAGTTGAGCAAGATGTGGCAAAGGCGCTAGAGGAGAGTTTGTTTGCTGCGGCTGCTGACGACATTTTTGCTGACAGTCAGCAATCCATCCCAGCTAGCTTTGATCTAGATGATTTTGATATCACTTTCCAGCCGCGACAGCAGCAAGATATGCTGTTTTCTTTAGATACTGAAGATGATTTATTTGAAGATTTAGCACCAAACAATTCAGCTTTTCCCACAATAGAAGACAGCGTACAACCCTCCGCACTTGAAAGCAGCGATCGCACAGAGTTAGCAAGTCTTAGAGAGTCAGTAACTCCTAAAGAGATTCGCAGCTTGTCGCAAGAACCAGAAGCTTTGGATGTTATACCAGAATTTACCAATCAGTCCACAGAAATATCATCTGTAGATTCTCTCAAAACATTTGCTGATACTTTTGATGACAACACAGATGAAAATTTGCAACTGCTGTCTGAGGATATATCTGACCTCACTTATATTCAAATTGAGACTACAGATAATATAAAAAATGATTTATCTTTTACAAAAGCTTCTTTAGATATAAGTTTTGGAGAAATTTCAGATTTAGCATCATTACAGACGCAGCCAAGCGATTTGTTCGAGACTTTCGATAACAACACAGATGAAAATTTGCAACTGCTGTCTGAGGATATATCTGACCTCACTTATATTCAAATTGAGACTACAGATAGTATAGAAAATGATTTCTTGGCTACAGAAGCTACGAACCAAGAAGAATCAGTAGAAAATTTAAAAAACACAGTAAACATTGACTTGCAAGCCGTCAATGGTTTTACACAAACAGTTATTCAAGAACCGATAGTTACAGGCTTAGATGACTTAAATCTAGAAACTGATGAAAATCTCGAAGCAGATTTTTCTGAGCATGCATGGGATTTAGAACAGACAAATGAACCTGCACTAGTAAATCAGATAGAAAATGCTATTGTTACCTCAACTGAAGAATTGGAGATGACATCAACAGAAGCAGCTGCTTTAGAAAATGACACCCCTGCTCTAGATGAATTTGCCGACTTGGAAGCATTACTTGGACAGGAAGTAGCGCCCAGCCTCAATGCTACCTCCATACCAGAAATGGATTTTGCTGCCTTGGAAGCATTGCTAGGTGAGGACAACGATCAAACAGCAGCCATATCTAACTATCAGCAGTCCTTCAGAACTCAACCTGCCTTGATCCCGCCTGTCAACACCGTTTCATCACTACGCATAGAGGATGAATTTGGTGATTTGGAAAAGTTGCTAGCAGAAGCAGATCAAACTATATCCCACTCATCACTTGTAAAATCGAATACAGGAAAAACTCTACGTCCCTCAACTCGTCGTGCTGCAAGATTTGAAGAAACCATGAAGGTTCCAGTCAAGCAACTGGATGATATGAGTAATTTAGTTGGGGAGATGGTGGTAAATCGCAATACCTTAGAGCAGGATCATGAACGGCTGCGACAGGCACTAGATAACTTGCTGATTCAGGTGCAACAACTCTCAGATGTAGGGGCGAGGATGCAGGAGTTATATGAGCGATCGCTACTGGAAGCCTCTCTTTTAGCCGGTCGCAAAACCCAAGACTCTAGCATCCCATCCCAGGACTCTAATTCGGACAGAGGTTTTAGTGAACTAGAAATGGATCGCTTTACTCCTTTCCATACACTCTCCCAACAGATGATTGAACGCATTGTGCGGGTGCGTGAGTCGGCAAGTGATATTGATTTTGTTACCGAAGAAACCGAACGAGTGGCGCGGCAATTTCGTCAGGTAACTACCCAGCTACAAGAGGGACTAACGAGAGCGCGGATGGTTCCTTTTGCCCAAACGATTGATCGCTGGCGGCGAGGAGTGCGCGATAATGCCATCAAGTGTGGCAAACAAGTGGAGTTGGTGATTGAAGGTGGCGATACTTTAATTGACAAGATGATTTTGGATCATCTGACCGATCCGCTGACTCACATGCTGAATAATGCGATCGCTCACGGTATTGAAACGCCAGACGAACGGCAAGCCATTGGTAAACCACCCGTAGGAATCATTACAATTCGCGCCTTTCATCAAGGCAACCAAACCATCATTTCTGTAGGCGATGACGGTGCAGGTATCGATTCAGAACGAGTTAAGGCCAAGGCAGTGAAGATTGGCATGATTACAGAAGCTCAGGCAAAAATCATCTCTCGCGTAGAAGTCTACGACCTGCTGTTTCAATCTGGTTTTACGATCAAAGACCAGGCAGATGAAATTTCTGGTCGAGGTGTGGGAATGGATGTAGTTCGCTCTGAGATTAGCGAAATTCGCGGAACAGTTAACACCGATTCCACTCTCGGCAAGGGAACCACCTTCACTATCCGTTTACCGTTAACCCTGAGTATTTGTAAAGCCCTTTGCTGCGTTTCCGATAAAGCGCGTATTGCCTTCCCTATGGACGGTGTAGAAGATACGCTAGACATACCACTCAAAAATATTCAGCATAATGCCAATGGGGAATCTTTTATTTCCTGGCGTGATACACTGCTGCCATTCCGACCTTTGAAAGAACTTTTAACCTTTAATCGCCAAATTAGCCGTGGTAATGTCTATGGCGGTAATCGAGATGATGACATGGTTTCTGTGATCGTGGTGCGATCGGCCAGTACTCTAATTGCCCTACAAATTGATTTGGTGCTAAGCGAACAAGAAATTGTCATTAAACAATTTGAAGGGCCAGCGCCTAAACCCATTGGTGTAGCTGGTGCTACAGTCCTAGGTGATGGTCGTATTATGCCCATTGCTGACGTGCTGGAAATAATTGACATCTTCCAAGGACGGATTTCTACACAAGCTGGTGGCAGTTCTTGGCAACAGAAAGCCACTCCTATAGACCCGCCTGCTGCGAAGATTGACCCAACTGTGCTGATTGTCGATGACTCAATTACAGTCCGAGAATTGCTCTCTTTAACGTTTAACAAAGCAGGTTATCGTGTAGAACAGGCACGTGATGGGCAAGAAGCTTGGGATAAACTCCGCTCTGGTCTGCCTTGTGATATTGTATTTTGCGATATCGAGATGCCCCGTTGCGATGGTCTAGAGTTACTTTCTCGCATCCAGAAAGACTCGAACCTCAACCACCTGCCGATCGCTATGCTCACCTCGCGGGGTGCAGACAAGCACAGACAAATGGCAGTTCAACTCGGTGCTAGTGGCTACTTTACTAAGCCTTACCTAGAGGAAGCTCTACTTGAAGCTGCGGCGCGGATGCTGAAAGGGGAGAAACTTGTTAATAGTAATAGTAATGCTTAGTTGGGTTTTACGTTATCTATTGCCTTCTGACTCCTATCCCGCAAATTGATCAATTTGCCGTTGATTAACATTAACTCTCAAAATCAGACCATAAGTTTCTAAAAATTCTAAGGGAATATCTGGAAGATTCATCAGCAGATTATCCCATGTATTGAAGGCTTTTAAAGCCTCCACAACTATTGGCAGTGGCTTGCAGAAAATATTTTGAAAGTCTGCTTCTTGGGGAAATTGAATTTTAAAGGCTAATTGTTCTTTTGAGGGGACAAATTGAGCGTCAACATCTTGACGATTTCCCCTTGCATCAACCCGATACCAACCTATTTGGGGTAAGTAAACTGCATTTAAACCATGTAAGCTATAAAATTCACTATTGTCATGAAGACGTAATCTTTGATAACAAAAACCTGCTGGAATACCATTCGCTCTGAGTAATGCTGCTAGCAAATGGCTCTTTGCATAACAATAACCTGTTTTATATTTGAGTACATCTGAAGCTCGACAAGTTACAGGGTTCATTTGATAGTCGTAGCTATGATAAATTTCATCACGTACCCACTCGAAACAAGCTTTTGCGATCGCCTCTGATGTTTGATATCTTGATGCAATCTTTTTTGCAAGTTTTATAACTGTAGGATGTTGCCAGTCAATAACTTCACTCACTTGCAGATATTTTTTCATGTTGCTTATTTCCTAAGAAGCATTGCATTCAGAATACAAGACTCTCAGCCTACTCAACAACAAGAAACTGGTATTTGGCACGATGGTAAGGCTAAATTTATACTTTATTAAAGAATAATATTACTTAATACTTAACAGTAGCCTAAAAAATACTATTTATAACTAAAATTTATCGTGGGATAACGCAGTATCAACAAAATAGTCATCACATGCACATATAACTAGATATGAAAATGTGCTGATTTGAAAAATTAAGGATTTTTCTCGTAGATTTGGCAAGTGTTTGACTCAAGTATTGGGTCTATCTTTGTAGTATGAAAGAAGCACTTTTGACCTAAGACTATGCCATACTCTGAAAAACGTCTAAGTTACCCATCCCCCCGCCAAAGTAATCAAGTTGATAATTACCACGGTACTTTAGTTACAGATCCCTACCGCTGGTTAGAAGATCCTGACTCTGAAGAAACAAAGACTTGGATTGAGGCACAAAATAAAGTTACTTTTGGCTACCTGAGTGAAATTCCTGCTAGAGAAAAAATTAAACAGCGACTCACTAAACTTTGGGATTATGAAAAATATGGTATCCCATTTAAAGAAGGCGAATCTCTACAAGACGGTTCCACCGAACGCTACTTTTATTTTAAAAATGATGGACTGCAAAATCAAAGCGTCCTTTATACCCTAGAAACACTTGATGCTGAACCCAGAGTGTTACTCGACCCTAACAAACTTTCAGAAGATGGCACTATTGCCCTTGCGGGATTATCTATTAGTGAAGATGGTAAACTTTTAGCATACGGTTTATCGATCTCTGGTTCTGATTGGCAAGAGTGGAAGGTGCGCGATGTTGAAACTGGTGAAGACTTGGGAGATCACCTGAAGTGGATTAAATTTTCTGGTGCATCTTGGACACATGATCATCAAGGTTTTTTCTACAGTCGCTATGATGAGCCAAATGAAAAAACTCAATTAGAAGATGTTAACTATTATCAAAAACTCTACTATCATCAACTGAGTAAACCCCAATCAGAAGATGTACTAATTTACCATCGTCCTGAACAGAAAGAATGGGGTTTTAGTGGAGATGTTACGGAAGATGGACGTTATTTAATCATCTCAGTTTGGCTGGGAACTGACCCCAAAAATTTAGTTTTCTACAAAGATTTGACTAACCCTAATGCTGAAGTAGTAGAACTAGTTAATCAGTTTGAAGCAGATTACAGTTTTATCGATAATGATGATAGCGTCTTCTATTTACGCACAGATTTAAATGCGCCACGAGGACGAGTTATTGCTATTGATACCAAAAACCCAGCGTCAGAAAATTGGCAAGAAATCATTCCTCAATCAGCAGAAACTTTGGAAAGTGTTGGCATCCTTAATAACCAATTTGTTGCTGATTATCTTCAAGATGCTTATACCCAAATCAAAATTTTTGACCTCAAAGGTACATTCATACGTGAGGTCGAATTACCCGGAATTGGCTCTGCGGGTGGTTTCGGTGGTAAGCGTAATGATACTGAGACTTTTTATAGTTTTACTAGCTTTACTACGCCAGGAACTATCTATCGCTACAACATGGTGACAGGAAAAAGTGAGATTTTTCGTCAGCCAAATGTAGATTTTAATCCTAATGACTACGAAACAAAACAAGTCTTTTATCACAGCAAAGATGGCATTCAAGTGCCAATGTTTATCACCCATAAAAAGGGCATTCAATTGGATGGAAATAATCCCACATATCTCTATGCTTATGGCGGTTTTAATGCTTCAATGACACCTAGTTTTTCTGTGAGTCTCTTGGTGTGGCTGGAGATGGGTGGTGTCTATGCTATGGCTAATATAAGGGGTGGTGGCGAGTACGGCGAGGAATGGCATCAAGCAGGAATGAAAGAGAAAAAGCAGAATGTCTTTGATGACTTTATTGCCGCGGCTGAGTGGTTGATTGCTAATAAGTATACAAAATCTGCAAAACTAGCGATCGCAGGTGGTAGTAATGGTGGTTTATTAGTAGGTGCTTGTATGACGCAGCGTCCTGATTTATTTGGTGCAGCTTTACCAGCAGTAGGCGTGATGGATATGCTGCGGTTCCATAAATTTACCATCGGCTGGGCTTGGACTTCTGAATATGGTTCGCCGGATAATCCAGAAGAGTTCAAAGCACTTTATGCGTATTCGCCACTGCACAATCTCAAACCAGATACAGCTTACCCAGCAACCTTAATTACCACAGCCGATCATGATGATCGCGTTGTCCCTGCTCATAGTTTCAAATTTGCCGCTACTTTGCAAGCCGCTCAAGCAGGTGATGCACCAACACTAATTAGAATTGAGACGAAGGCGGGACATGGTGCAGGTAAACCCACAGCCAAGATTATCGAGGAAGCATCAGATAAGTGGGTTTTTTTGGTGCGTACTTTGGATGTTGAAGTTTAAACTAAGCATGATTATCTCACACAAAGACGCGGAGGCGCAAAGTTTTTTATTAGCGGCTTGGCATCTTTGCGTGAGATTTTTGTTATTAGTAATTGAAAATGTCTGCAATGGAAAGAGGAGCAAATAAAGCGATCGCTGTAATTAAAATCATCAAGTTTTTGGCCATAACACCAAGCGGATTGTGCTATATTTCCCCTATCTCTCGGAATAAGCAGGCCGGGGCGTAAGTTGTCTAACAAGTGCGGCGTCAGCCGTCCAAAATTCCGCAGATGTACTCTCAGCGCAAGCAAGAAATGCTGCATCATAAAGAGCGGCTAATCCGTGTTGATAAACTTCTGGTATAAGGTAGGGAATCCAAACGCTGGTATCTAAGCATAAAACTCTAGTCATGTCGCTCTTGTCCTTCTCTGAGACTGCGAATCAGTTCTGTAGAAGCTGATTGGATGCCAGTTTTGGCTTTGATGGTTTCGCTGCAAGCAATAATTCTATGATGAGTAGCCCATCCCCGTCGGCGTCGCATTTCCCGTTCTACAGCCTTAACCACTAAATCATTGAAGGATTCGCTGCCTTCCTTAAGTTTCCTAGCTTTTGCAAGCAGGTCAGATGGAAACTGGATTGTTATGGCTTCGCTTTCCATATCAATGCTTGTAACCAAATAGCGACACCATTTACTGTAACTGCTTTTGAACTATTAATTAATCGCACTGTGCCTCTAGCGTCAAACTTGCCGTTGCTAATGATATATCCCGAAAGACACGCAGTATCAACCGTGGTGTTCCAAGCCTGATGAGAACTTGAAACATAATTTAGTATTAAATAATTATCAGTTGATAAAGGCGATCGCTCGTTAAACTATAGGTGAAAATACTTGCCTGGTGATGCGATCGCATCATCTTGCTGATTCAGTTTCCAGCTTTTGAACAACAGTCAGGATGGTTGATTTTAAAGCGAATTCAAATTTTGAATCACCATTTGGGACTGTGTTTTATAATTTTGAGTTTTGAATTGCTTATGAAGCTGCGCTCATACATGCTTATAGGATTGTTTCTCAGCCTTTTGTTAAGTGTTGTGCCGTTTTCGGGCACTTTCACCAATGCTGCAACACCAACAACAATTGCCCCTGTGTCTGCTCCCTCGTTCACTCAAGGGGTGCAAAAAACAGTGTTGGACAACGGCTTAACGGTGCTAACCAAAGAAGTCCATACCGCTCCGGTGGTGAGTGTGCAAGTTTGGTATAAAGTAGGCTCACGTAATGAAGGAGCCGGGATGAATGGCATCTCTCACCAATTAGAGCATTTAATGTTTAAAGGCACTACTGACCGTCCCGTGCAGTTTGGACGGCTATTTAGTGCGTTGGGTAGTCAATTCAATGCTTTTACCAGCTACGACGAAACAGCCTACTTTGGTACAGTGCAGAAAGATAAACTCGAAGCACTGCTGACTTTAGAAGCTGATCGTATGGAAAACGCGTTGATTGGCCCTGATCAGCTAACAAGTGAGAAGCGAGTAGTAATCTCAGAGTTACAAGGGTATCAAAATTTTCCCAATATCCGTCTGAGTGAAGCAGTGATGCGAAGTGCTTTTCCTAATAGAGCCTATGGTTTACCTGTGGGGGGTACAAAAGCTGATGTAGAGAATTTCACTCTAGAACAGGTACAGAATTACTACCAAACCTACTACAGTCCAGATAATGCAACTTTGGTGATTACAGGGGATTTTGCCACAACACCCGTCCTCAAAGTTGTTAAAGAAACTTACGGAAAGTTGCCAAAACGAGCCAAAACGGCTGCGGCTCAAAATTCTACTCCGGTGACTGCACCTACCCCTGTTGTTCAGAAAGCGCCAATTGTCTTAAAGCAACCCGGAAGTGCAGCACTGTTGCAAAGCGTTTATCCGCTACCAGATATCAAGCACCCCGATGTACCTGCGATCGATGTGATGGATGCCATCCTTACAGGTGGACGTAGTTCTAGGCTTTACCAGGCTTTGGTGGAATCTGGACTCGCCAGTTCAGTTAGTGGCGGTGCTGCTGAACTCATTGAACCGGGATGGTATGAAATTAACGCTACGGCGGCTCCAGGTCAAGAGTTAGCAAAAATTGCTCAGGTACTCCAGCAATCTTTGGCAAAACTGCAACAACAGCCAGTTACCCTAGAAGAATTAAACCGGGCGAAGACGCAACTACAAGCCTCATTTATATTGGGTAATCAAGACATTACCAGTCAGGCAAGTCAACTTGCGTATAATCAAACCATTACTGGAGATTATCGTTTTATTGAACAGTATTTAGCTGCGATCGCCAAGGTAACACCAGCACAAATACAACGAGTTGCAAAAACTTATCTGAACCCAGCTAAACAAACCATCGGCTTCTTTGAGCCAACCCAACTAGATGGTAAACCAGGTTCTAATGTTGGTTCTGGTCGCACTGTGGAAAACTTTAGCCCTGGTAAACCTGTAGACCCAGCAGAACTGGCGAAATATCTGCCACCCGCCACATCAGCTACAGATTCCAATAAACGATCACTACCTGAACAGTTCACTCTAGCAAATGGCTTGCGAGTGCTGTTGTTACCAGATAAAAGCGTTCCTACAATTAACCTCAGTGGACAAATTGACGCTGGTAGCGAATTTGATGGCAATCAAAAAGCCGGATTAGCAAATCTGACTGCTAACAACTTAATGAATGGAACGCAGACTAAGAATGCTCTCACCTTAGCGAAAACTTTAGAAGACCGGGGAGCTGGTCTAGATTTCAGCGCTAGCCGCGAGGGAGTCAGCATTAGTGGTCAGGGACTTTCGATGAATCTGCCGATATTAATTCAAACTCTGGCTGATGTAGTAAAAAATGCTACTTTCCCAGCCGACCAGTTAGAACTGAGTCGTCAGCGAGCATTAACTAGTCTCAAAGTCCAGCTAGATGACCCCAGTGGACTGGGACGAAGGGTGTTCCAGCAAGCTATTTACCCGGAAAGTCATCCATTCTATAGCTTTCCGACAGCCGAGAGTTTAAAGAGCATTACTCGTGATGATTCACTTCGCTTCTACCAGGAACACTACCGACCCGATACTACAACGATCGCTTTAGTGGGAGACTTTGATCCAATTAAGGTAAAAGCGTTGCTAAATCAGGAGTTCGGCAAATGGCAAGCCACAGGTAAGCCACCTGTTCTGAATGTACCTACAGTACCATTGCCGCAAACTTTGACACGTTTAAACAAAATGATTCCCGGTAAGGCAGAGGCCGTTACTTACATCGGCTATAACGGCATTTCTCGGAAAGACTCGCGTTTTTATGCAGCACTAGTACTGAATCAGATTTTGGGTGGTGATACCTTATCTAGCCGTTTGGGTACGGAGGTGCGCGATCGCCAGGGTTTGACCTATGGTATCTACAGTGGGTTTGCTGCGGGAATCAATCCCGGTCCGTTCTTGATCCAAATGCAGACTGCTCCAGGAGATGCCCCTCAAGCGATCGCCAGTACCCTTGCTTTACTCAAACAATTGCGTGAGCAAGGAGTAACTGAAGCGGAATTAAATACAGCAAAACGCTCAATTAGCAACAGCTACCCTGTGGATTTAGCTAACCCCAGTAATGTATCTAGCATCATTCTGGATAATGCTGTCTTGGGACTGTCACGAGCAGAAATCCAAGAGTTTCCTAAGCGCATTCAGGCAGTGACTATGACTCAGGTGCAGCAGGCAATCCAAGATTTAATTAGACCAGAGAATCTGGTGATTGTTACAGCTGGGCCAGGAGATACTGTACCCAAGGGCAGCTAATTACCTCACGCAAAGAAAGGCGCAAAGAAATCTTTGCGCCTTTGTCTTGAAAAGTTTCCTGCGGTTCGCGTTAGCGTCTCGTAAGAGAGAAACGCTAACCGCAGAACTCGCCGAATCTTGGCGGGAGATAGAAAGAGAGCTATCTTGGATTAGGCTACGGATAACAAACAATTTGTTAATACTCAGTAAGGCGGACATTACCTGCCTTTTTTATGAAAGGAGATTTTTAATGACATATTCACAAACTACCTGGACTGAGCAGATATATAGATATGCAGAACATCTTTATTGGACACCTCAAGAATTGAAAAAATCAAATGAAAATACATATCCAGAAATTTTTCATAAATTGAGGAAACGAGAAGTTCCGCTAAATATAATTTTTAATATTTTTATGGATGTTGTATCAACGAAAATAAAAAATCGTATTATTAATTGCTTTTTTGACTTAGAAATATCACAAGTTGCAATTGAAGATAATATTGAATTTATTGATAGTCTAAATTTATATGAAAAGTTATGTGGATTTGAATTTATTCAACCAGATATGGTATTTGAGTCAGAAACATCAAGGTTTTTAGTAGAGTTAAAAATTCAATCATCAAAATTATCGCTTCAACAAGTATATAAATATTTATTTTTACATGGACTGTGGCAATATAAAACAGAAACAAGAAAGACATCATATATACTTTTATTAACTGAAACTAATCTTGATAAACAATGGGAAGCAGAAGAACGGAAATTAATTTTTACAAACAAAAAACATATAGAGGATTTATCTAGTTACATAAGCAAAAACGATTTTTCAAATCAAATTAGTAAGAGTGTTTCACTAACTCATATTCATAACGATGTCAAACAAGTTATTAATGAAGTTAGAATAGGCTGGTCTAATTGGCAGTCAGTGGGGGAGATTTTAAACCAAGAGTTTAACTCTTTGAACAAAACAAACTTAAGTGATGGAGAAGAAGTTATAAAGAGATTATTAGATGGCTTTCTTATCGAACTTAGTCGCCGTCAACTGTGGAAATTTAATGGCTAAATTTAAAACTACTGCTCTGCAAGGTTTAGATTAACAAATCTAGAGACGATATGAGCGATCGCACCGAAGGTAGTAGATCTGAACAAATTTTAATTTTCAGAAAAAACCCCATCAAAATGAAATTTTGGGGATACACATCACAAGTAAAGACGTTGCAATGTAATGTCTCTCTGTGAATTATTTTTCTAAGAAAACCAAATTTTCCGGCTCAGTAGTTAACTTAATATTCTGACCCTCGACTTTAACTACGAAGTCGAATCCAGTAATATGACCTTCTGGAAGAATTACCAAGCGATCATTGAGTGATTCAAGGTAATTTGAAAATCCGTCTAGAGCTACGCTGTCATCATTGATTGCAAGATAGCCAAGGAGTCTACGAAATAGTTTTGGTAAAATAACAACACTCTCAGTAATGGTTTCTAATTCTTCTAAGATAAAACCCTTTTTAGTCTTGTCTTCTGCCCATAAACCTTTATTTTCCTTGCGAACTTTTTTGGTGAGACTAGCCAATTCCTGGCGAATGTCAGGATATAACTTTGAGTAAAAAGTAGGATAAGCAAACCCTTTAGCCAAAAGATGATAATTGGCGCTTTTTTTGAGTAACGATTTATCTAAATAGATGTTACTGCCATCCTCTTCATCTGAATTGCCCTTGAAGGCAAAAGCTATAGCCCTGCCATAGATGTCTGCAAATCGGGTAAGTATAAAACCAGGCGCTTCTTCTGGTTCTGCCGCAGTTACTACTTCATTATCATTACGGGTAATCTTTTTAAAACCCAAGAATTTCAGTAACTCGCTGGCTGCACTATGAGCAAATTCCAGCGGTTGGTGCTGCATACCTATACCTCCTCTAGCCTGGAAGTGTGTTTCCAAGGTATCAATGCTATCTAAGCGTAGTTGTACGCCTCCGGCGCGGTTAGGACTGACTCGTGTCGGTAATTTCTCCCACAGCTTGGAGTTATTGGGATAGAAGCGGATCGAATCGCCATCAGGTGCAGCTTTAATGACTCTAAAGTTGCCTTGGATTAGAGTTAGTCCCATGTACTCAAAAAAATATTGCTAAAATTTTGGACTTTTAGGAAGTTGGAGGATTATCCCATAGAAGATACTTCCTGTGGGTGGGAAGTATCTGTATATGGAATTTAGGGTGTTCACTAAACAACCCCTTTTCAAAATTGGATGTAGAGGCGTGATTGCATATTGTCTGCCGCAGGCTTTTCCGTAAGGTAGAGTAGCTATTGCAGCAGTATTTGCGTTTATCTAAAAACAAGAAGCACCTTTTCATCCGAGTCAGTTTTAGCAGGCATTTCTAGAAATAGTTCAACGTGAGCCTCCCTTGGATACCAGATTGAAGTCCCAAGTGTAAAAACCGATTTGGTCAGGAACCCTAGAGAATCTACCTGTGCGATGACCTCTAGATAATTCATTTAGCACTTTGTTTTTGATCTCTCTAGTTTCCTCAGAATCTAGTTTTCCATAAATTCCAACGATAACTTCCGCAACGCTGAAAACTTTGCCTGGATTTTGTTCGAGGAGAGAGGTGATAGCGTCAATCAAAAATTGACCCTCAAATGCTCTGAGCATTGGTACTACTTTGGTCTTTGGGGGTACAAAAGATTTCTTCTTTTTGTGTTTGATACTCCTAGCAGAACCATTGCCGTTACTTGGAATTATTAAGCTTAAATCCAGAGTGTAACAACCCGGTTCTTCGGGAACAGCTACCCAGGCATTTCTTTCTCTTCCTTGGGTAAGGGAAGATTGGACTCTACCTTTAACTACTCTGAATAGATTGGACTCTAATTCACCGTAAAGCGATCGCACGATGAAATCTATATGACACACAGTCCCAATATATTCTTGTAAGAGTTGTTTTATCGCTTCCATCCGAGACAAAGCTTCATACTGGGGTAGCATCGGAACTTCCGATACCTTCGCTGAGTGATCGTTACTCTCTGAAGGTGTCTCTATTACTGGAGGTGTACTTGGTGGTTGACTTTCTTCTGTATCAACAGAGGAACTTGCTATCTCAAAGTTGTCTGAGTCTTTGAGTTCCGACTGTATAGACTCGACTAAGTTGATTTGGGAAGTATCATCAAGTGGTGATAAAAATAGTAGCGAGCCTTCTTGGGAAGATTTTGAAGTCTCATCAATCGCCGCAAGTCTGGATATCTGGTTATTGGCATTTGAAAAAGACCAGTTAGACAACAACGCTTCTACATGGTCGAGTTGCGATCGCGCCTGCACGAATAAGCGTTCGTACTCTTCTGTAAGACGAGCATAGTAGTCTCTTAATTCCAAGAGTGGAGACAGAAATGTGCCTGGAGGTGGTTCTAATTGTCCTTTTGGTATCATAAAGCTTCAATCAATTTAAATCAGTATCACTTTTATAAGACATTGGTCTAGGTTTAGCCTTGTGAGTTGTTGGTTGGGATTTTTTAGGCGCTTGGGGAGGGCGACATGTCTCACAATATAAAGGTCGCGGCCCAAAAGTTTCGCGCTTTGTAGCCTCATTACACTCTTTACAGACAAAGTTGAAAATACGAGTGTGAATCTGTCTTTTGTGCGCCCTGACAGTATATTCCCTAACATCAATGAGTTTACTTGCCATAATCAGGAATTGTGAATTTCCGTCGTATCAATGTCCTATCAATATAGCTATTCAAGCAAATGAAACTGCATCAGTGTGTGTTTACGTGGAAGTTTGATTCAAATCAATGAATTTGACGCCAACCACAAAATACAGTATTGCTTGGTAGAGCAACATAAGAGTTACTCATCGGCTATCCCTTCAGCATATACTTCACGTTCAGCACACACTACCACCATCTTATAGCGATTGATTGGGTAAACAATTCTTACTCCTAATGCTTATTAATAGCTGTTTTTACCTGACGCGATGCACCTAGATGCAGAGTGGCTAGCCTTCGATTAGCACAAAATCCCTAGTCATCATGCTAGTGATGCAACTCAATAGACTTCTGCAAAAAGTCGGTTAAGGGAGCAAGGGGGTTAAAAGGATTGACTCTTCCTTTTCCCCTTAACCTTTACCCTTTCCCCCCTCTAATTACTACATCTAGCATTGACTTTGCCTAGAGAAAGCAAGCACAAATTGGTTTAACTGAATAAGACTACTCTTCTACAACAGTGTCTTGAAGACCTTTGAGAGGTACTTAAACAGATTGTAGAAATCTTACCAAAGTATTCGCGCTTCAACCCCTAATTTTGATTTATTGGGATGAATTTTATGTGTGACGATGTAAGCGTAAGCGATTTTCATCGCTGTCATCTGGGGAGTTAGAGATTGGGAAGTGCGGGATTTTTCACTTCCGATTCACGTGATTGGCAAATCAAGTTATTTCCAATGGCTCTAATTGCCCATCATAAAAATACCCTACCCATCAACTGAACCCCTCTTCCTTGTGGTAGAGGGGTGTCCATTGGCAAAGCTATTTCCGTCGTAAATGGACATCTTATACCAATCTTGGTTGGCACAAAAGTGATGAAGTATTGCATATATTTTTCAAGATTAGCGATCGCCTTATCTTCAGTTTCTAAGCGACCCGTTTCTTAGTCTTTATAATATTTAAGAATTTTGAACAATTTTTGCAATGTGAATTTAGAGTGAACTACCCAACACCGACCCTATCGGGTACGGTGTGGGCTTCCCAATTCACAGGGGATTGCCTCTGTCGCCATAGATTTTTTACGTCCTGATGACTTTGGTCTTACATCCCCTCCAAGGGCAGAAGCGCTAGTTCCTAACGCCACGCCAGTTACTCTACTTGGGGAGACCCCAAGACCGTACTGGCTCCATAATCGCAAACCTTCATTTCTAATATTGATTGCAGCATTGATGTCTCTATCATGCTGTTTTTGACAGTGTGGACAATCTACAAACCTCACACCTAATGAATCATATCCTTTCTGTAGCATTGGAATAGGTAGTAGTGTCTCGCTACAAAGCTGGGATGATGGGAAGAATCTACCTATTTCAAGATAGGTGTGTCCAAATCTTTCAGCCTTGTACTTGAGCATGGTTAAAAACATTCCCCACCCCTGGTCTGATATTGACTTAGCCAAGTTAGGATTTTTAACCATGTTCTTAACTGCTAAATCTTCTACACAAATCACTTGGTTTTCGTATGCTATTTTGCGAGATAGCTTGTGTAGAAAGTCTTCTCTTACTCTAGCTATTTTTCTAGATACTTTTGCTACCATTCGTTTAGCTTTGCGTCGCTTACCAGAAGTTTTATCTGTCTTCTTGGCTAGTTTACGCTGCTTGCGCTTTCTATTCTTTTCTAAGAGCGCTAACTGCTTTTTAGGAAGGTCATACTTTGAGCCTTCGGAAGTTATAGCAAAGTTCTTTAATCCCAAGTCAACCCCAATAGCTTCTCTAATTGCAACTATAAAGTTATCTTCTTGGTTAAAAAGAATAGATGCATAATACCTACCGTCTGCATTTTTTGATATTGTTACAGTTGTAAATTTTGCATCTGGCAATTCTTTGTGAAACACGGTTTTCATTAATCCCAAAGCGCCAGGAAACTTAATTACAGAATCTTCTGGTATTAGTTTCACGTTTTGAGGATATTGAATCGACTGCTTACCATGTTTAGATTTAAAGTTAGGATATTTAGCACGTCCTTCAAAGAAATTAACAAATGCGCTAGAAAGGTTGAATGTCACTCGTTGCAATACTTGACTATAAGCAAGTCCTAACCATTCGTATTCTTTTTTCAAGTCAGGAAGCAACTTGTCCATCGTAGCTTTAGAAAGACCCTTTCCTGTTTCTTTGTACGCAGTAGTTGTGGCATTAAGCATATAATTCCACAACCAACGGGTATTACCAAAACACTGAGTCAAATAGGATTCTTGGCTGTCTGTAGGATAAATCCTAACTTTAATTGCTCTATACATGGTATCGACCTTACCGTGTTTGCATATTCATAGTAACATAAATAGTTATGATTGTGTTAACTCAAAACAAATATTTTGCTCGTTTCCTCCATGTCCTCTTCCCTCTCTACGAGACGCTAGCGCGAACGCCTCCGGCATTGGTCAGAGGACTGTCGTCAACTCACTCGCAATTCATGAGGCAGCGCGGTCTTGGGGGTTTCCCCCATGAGCGACTGCCATCTCAACACTGTACCGAAGGTCAGTGTTGAGATGAATTGCTGAAACAGGTAAATCGAAATCCAAACAAGCAACATTGTATCTATCTACTCACGTCCTTAAAACAGCTAAGTTAATAACTCCTGTCTCCTACTCTGGAGATTATTAATAAATATACACTCTGCATACGGAGAAAAAAGATGCCTGATTTTGCTAAAGTAAGTCGTTTAACTCAGTTAATGACTTTTGTAGCTTGTGGTACTATCTTAACTTCGGTTCCTATTAATACAGGTCAATCCTCGGTCTTAGCGCAAGAGATGAAGTCCACCGCTACTCCCTTGGTGATATCTCAAAATCGTCGTGGCTATGGGCGCGATACACGCAGACTCAGAGCTGAGTCAGGGCCAGATGATAGAGGACGTTGGCGATTTTATAAACCGGAAGATGTCTCACGGGATGCCATGCAAGCTCAAGGTTGCACTGATGTTGGCACTGGTGGGGCAAATTGGCGCTGTCCACGCCGCACCATCAGGGTAGAAGTTGATGATAATAGGCGTGATAATGACGGGCGTGACTACGGGCGCGATACACAGAGACTCAGAGCTGAGTCAGGGCCAGATGACAGGGGACGTTGGCGATTTTATAAGCCGGGAGATGTCTCGCGGGATGCGATGCAAGCTCAAGGTTGCACTGATGTTGGCACTGGTGGGGCAAATTGGCGCTGTCCACGCCGCACCATCAGGGTAGAAGTTGATGATAATAGGCGTGATAATGACGGGCGTGACTACGGGCGCAATACACGCAGACTCAGAGCTGAGTCAGGGCCAGATGACAGGGGACGTTGGCGATTTTATAAGCCGGAAGATGTCTCGCAGGATGCGATGCAAGCTCAAGGTTGTACCAATGTTGGCACTGGCGGAGCGAATTGGCGCTGTCCACGTCCCACTATTAGGGTAGAAGTAGATAATAGGGATGATTAGAACTTGGAGTGTGCTATACGAGCTAACTTAGTTTGACTACAAGAGTTTTCAATTGATATATACCACACACGTAGGGGCACAATATATTGTGCCCCTACAAACGATTGGCTGATTATTTATTATCCACAAAATCGGCATCAATTACATCATCAGTGCGATCGCTTTGCTTTTCTCTACCCGCAGAGCTCGCTGCTTGGGCATAGACAGCACTACCCACTTGCATCAGAGCTTGCTGCAACTCATTTGTGAGAGATTTAATCCGATCAAAGTTATCTTGGTTAATCGCCTCCCGCAAATCTGCTGTTAACCCTTCAACTCGACTTCTATCACTAGCACTTACCTTATCACCCAAATCTCTGAGTTGTTTCTCAGCCTGATAAACTAGGGAGTCTGCTAGGTTCTTGGTATCGATTTGTTCACGCCGTCTTTTGTCTTCTTCTGCATGAGTTTGTGCGTCTTGTACCATGCGTTCCACATCCCGCTTATCAAGAGTGGAAGCACCTGTAATCGAAATCGACTGCTGTTTACCTGTGGCCTTATCTCTGGCTGTCACCGAGAGAATACCGTTAGCATCAATATCGAAAGTCACTTCGATTTGCGGTACACCCCTAGGCGCTGGCGGAATTCCATCAAGGCGGAAGTTACCCAGACTCTTGTTGTCTTTGGCTAATTCTCGTTCACCTTGGAGAACATGGACTTCTACGTTTGCTTGACCATCGGCTGCTGTGGAGAAGATTTCAGATTTTTTGACGGGGATGGTGGTATTGCGGCTAATAATCTTGGTCATTACACCGCCAAGAGTTTCCACACCTAGAGACAAGGGGGTAACATCAAGCAGCAAGATATCTTTCACTTCGCCCGCCAAAACACCCGCTTGAATAGCAGCACCAACAGCTACAACCTCATCTGGGTTAACGCCTTGGTTAGGATCTTTACCCGTTATCCGCCGCACTAATTCTTGAACGGCAGGAATGCGAGTAGAACCACCAACCAGCACGACTTCATCCAGTTCCGCGTTGCTAAGTTTAGCATCTTGCAGTGCTTGTTGCACTGGCTTGCGACAGCGGTCAAATAAATCCGAACACATTTCCTCAAATTTAGCCCGTGTTAACGTCATATCAAGATGTTTTGGGCCTTCTTGAGTAGCAGTGATAAAAGGGAGGTTGATATTAGTTTGAGTGGCGCTCGAAAGTTCAATTTTGGCTTTCTCTGCTGCTTCGGTGAGTCTTTGTAAAGCTTGCTTATCTTTACGCAAGTCAATACCTTCGTTGCGCTGAAACTCATTAGCCAGCCAATCCACAATCTTCTTATCAAAGTCGTCACCACCCAGGTGAGTATCGCCGCTGGTGGATTTTACTTCAAATACACCATCACCTACTTCCAAGATAGAAACGTCAAAGGTTCCACCACCAAGGTCAAAAACCAAGATGGTTTCATTTTGCTTTTTATCTAAACCATAAGCAAGGGCTGCTGCTGTGGGTTCGTTGATAATGCGGAGGACTTCTAAACCGGCAATTTTTCCTGCATCTTTGGTGGCTTGCCGTTGAGAATCGTTGAAGTAAGCAGGAACCGTGATTACTGCTTGAGTAACTTTTTGTCCCAAATATTTGCTAGCATCATCAACTAACTTCCGTAGAACTTGAGCAGAAATTTCTTCGGGAGCAAATTGTTTTCCTTCTGCGGGGCAGTCTAGTTTAACATTACCGTTGCTGTCACGCAGAATTTTATAAGAAACTTCTGTAGCTTCATGAGTGACTTCTTCGTATTTGCGCCCAATGAAACGTTTAACAGAATAAAAGGTATTTTCTGGGTTCATTACTGCTTGGCGTCTAGCGATTTGACCTACCAAGCGTTCGCCGGTTTTGGTATAAGCCACAACGGAGGGAGTGATGCGCTGTCCCTCAGCGTTGGCAATTACCATAGGTTGCCCACCTTCTATGACGGCAACACAAGAGTTTGTCGTTCCTAAATCAATTCCAACTACTTTTGCCATATATCTTCATCTTCAGCTTGAACAATTGTGGAGCTGAGGAAAAAATAGGATTGACAGGAATTTATCAGATTAAAAATTGCACTGCCAATCCTGTTTATTTTCGGCTTGAGATTAACTCAAGCGACAAAATTAACCGAGATTAACTTTAACAGCTCTGTGTTTTTCTGATTCAGCTTTCGGTAAGGTCAAGCTGAGAATACCATTTTTGTATTCAGCTTGTACTTTGTCGTTTTGAATCAAAGAAGGTAATGGAATTACTCGCTGGAATTTACCATAACGGAATTCAGATCGAGTTACACCGTTTTCTTCTGTCTTGGATTCATATTTCCGCTCACCGCTAATAGAAACTGATTCAGGAGTTGCTTCTACATTTACATCTTTTGCTTCCAGACCAGGTACTTCTAGTCTCAAGTGAATTGCATCATCAGTTTCTTTGAGTTCGGCAGCAGGAATGAAGGTAAATCCAGTCCTGTCCTCGCCATCAGTTGATACCAACCTGTCAAACAGGCGATTCATTTGCCGCTGTAAGGTGTCAATTTCTCGGAATGGATCTAAACGTTCAATTTCTCGGAATGGTTCTAAGCGTTCAATATCCCGAAATGGATTCCAACGCATCAGTGCCATATATATCACCTCTAAGATTTAATGTTGGGTTTCTAGGAGGCTTAATTTCAAGCTTCGTAGCTTTACTGACAACCAGTATAGTTTTTTCAAGCAATCTTCAATTTTTAAAAGCTCAATCTTAAGCTTCCTAGTTATCACATTAGGTCAACGTTAAATTTCAGTAGGTTCGGTTTTATGGCAATGAGCGATCGCAATAACCGTACTCTATCAAAAGCGTTACAGTTCTTGATAAAGTTTGTCTAGCTCAGTATTGTTTGCAACTTGCGCTTAAACTCATGTGCTTGCGCTCCTATTAAATCAAAATAATAGGGCTTTCTACTATTAATTGTCTTTGCGGCACAATTAATAAAAACTATCACCTAATGTCTGTCACCAACTAAATAACACACATTATTTAGATCAATATAGTGCTAATCAATTTTAATGAATTTCAAAGAGTTTAAGGTGCTTTCTAAATTAGATACAGGTGAAAGTGTCAATCAAGCTCAACCTGAGTATCTTCCTTGTTTAAACTGACACTTGATTTGAGGTCTGTTTTTGCTTTCAGCGGCAAGCAAATCGTAAAAATTGCGCCCTGACTTGTGACGCTACTGGCTGTAATGCTGCCATGATGTGCTTCGACAATGCGCTTGGCGATCGCTAACCCCAAACCGTTGCTAGTGCCTTTACGAGAGGGATCTGTTGTATAAAACTGCTCAAAAATCCGGGGCAAATCGTTCTCACTGATGCCCTTTCCTTGGTCTTGAATTTTAATTACTGCTTGTTTCCCTTCAGTGAATCCAGAAATAAATACCTGAGAATTGGGTACTGAATGTTTGATAGCATTATCTAGCACATTTAAAACAGCCTGTAATAAGCGTTCTGGATCGCCTTGTAGCTTTAGGTCAGCCACGTTGACATGCAAAGAGACACCAATGGACTGCATTCGAGGTTCCATCGCACTGACAGCACGATTAATTAAAGTGCGAAGTGAGAAGGTCTGCTGTTCGAGTTGAGTAACTCCTGCTTCTAAGCGTCCTAGATCCAGTAAGTCATGAATTAGTCGAGATAAGCGTTTGATTTCGTTCTCGATAGTTTGGAAAAAGCGATCGCGTAATTGGGGTTCTTCGTATGCGCCACTTTTAAGTGCGTCTACCGTTACCTGAACATTGCTGATGGGCGTGCGGAGTTCGTGGGAGACATTTGCTAAAAAAGCCCTACGCTCCTGGTCTAGCGAAGCTAACCGTTCACTCATCCGGTTAAGCTCCGCCGCCAACTGATCTAACTCATTATTCTCACGGATAATAAGCTTATCGCCAAAATGACCACTGCCTAAGCGAATCGCAAAATTCCGCATAGTTTCAATCGGTTTGGAAAGACTGCGAGCCAGGCGAGTACTAATCAGCGCACATAGCAAGATTGTCAATGCCAATGTCCCCAAAATGCTCCAAATCACCCTAGCGAACTGACGCTGGAACTGGTCTAGAGTGATCGACATTCGCAGCACACCCAATAATTGACCATTACGCCAAATTGGTTTAGCAATGTAGAGGCGATCTTGCGTTGATAAAACCCCTTTTGCAACTCCCTGTACTGGACGATTTTGCAGAGCTTCCCACATTCCAGGAACCTTATACCAGTCAGTGACCAGTGTGTCTCGCTGTGGGTCAGAAGTAGCTAGCAGAAAACCTTTTTGATTAAAAATCCGAAGCGTCACAGTTTGTGGTGCTCCATATCGCTGCACCAGCACCTTTACCCGTTCAAGATTATTTGCTTCTAAAGCATCTGCTGCACTCTCACTCAGGGCAGTTGTCCAGTTTTCCAAATCTGCTAGGCGTGTTCGCATGAAATATGCATGGAATGACCACAGGATATAACCTGCCATCAAGGTCGTTCCCAAGGCTGTCAGCAGTAGGTAAGTGGCTAGCAGTTTGGCATGAATAGAATTTAATTTGATCCGAGGCAACCAGCCCATTTTTTCAACTAATCCCCACGACGACGCAACACTGCTTTGATGCGTGCTAGCAGTTCACGGGTGTTGAATGGCTTGGTGACATAATCATCTGCTCCCGCTTCCAAGCCCCAAATTTTATCAATATCTTGATCTTTTGCTGTCAGTATAACAATGGGAACATCCGAAAAGGCCCGAATTCGCCAACAGACTTCCATGCCGCCAACTTGTGGCAGCATTAAATCTAGCAAAATTACATCCGGTACTTGCTTATGGAACTGTTTGATAGCATCATGCCCATCTGCTGCTGATGTCACTGTGTAGCCTTCTTTTTGCAGGGTGTAGGTGAGGCTTTCGCGTAGAGGTGCTTCATCATCCACCAATAAGATGTGTGGCATTTTACATTTAGTTATTAACTCCCGATTATAGCGTCTCAAGCATTCGCTTTTCTGGCATCCTTCTGAAGATGCAAAGTGTGTTATTTATGCCCAGTATTTGAAAGAACTTTGTGATTGCATTCCTGCACATCCTGGCGATCGCAAGTGCAACTATCTTAAAGCTTGCTCAACTGTAATTTATAATTCTTGATCAACTACTTAAGAGTCTAACTTGCCATTACCATCTTGTAATTCAGCTAGCTGTCTGAGTGAACCGCCTATACTGCGAGGCTTAGGAAATTTACCCTTACCTGCGGGCCAGCCTTCACGCTGACGCGAGCGATCGCCATCTGTGTCTTCGGTTTGGTCATGGAATAAAATTTGTCTGGTGGGAATGCGATCGTCCTCAAAACTCCAACTTTCAAGCTTTGAACTCGAAATTTTGGCTTTAGTACTTCATACTTGCTGCTGCTAATAACTCGGAACATTGAGCTTTTTTCTCGAAAAATTAAGCTCAGAAGCTCAGCATTGAGCTTTTTTGTTCAATGCTGAGCTTCTGAGCTTCAACGTTACACTTCAAATGTGCAATTAATTACCGAGCTATTTGATCGAATATTGCTTTTGAGACTTGATTTTTCAGCATTTATACTTAAAACTGCCAGGTTACTTGTACCCCAAAAACATCGACGCTGCCTGAAAATTTACCTGTTAACGTACCATCTGTAGAGCTTGACTGGTTAATAAAACTATCATCTATAAACACATGGGTATAGCCAACGTCGATATTGAGTGACTTGGAAGGTCGATAGCTAGCACCTAAACCGATTAAAGTGCGGTCTCCACCTGGCAATCGGGGAGTGTTAAATTCCTCACTAACAGGACTAGGATCGTAGGTAACACCAGTCCGCAACGTTAAGTTATCATTTACCGCGTAGTTTACTCCTAATCCGATGCGGTAGGTATCATCCCAGTTCTGCGGCTGTACCTTATCGGCTTGAACAGGGTTGTTAAACTTGACTCGCAGTTCTTGGAAACGGTTCCAGTTTGTCCAAGTAACATCACCGACGATTGCCAAACGGGGGCTAAGCTCTTGGTAAACAGCGAGTGACAATGTATCAGGTAGGTTCAAAAGAGCGCTGGCTCCTGTGTCTGTAAATTGTCCTCTTGCAGTCAGCGCTCTAGCACTTGCTGGTACAGTAAAGTCAGCATTTCCCCGAATCTCTTGGGTAATTGGAGAACGGTAGCTTAGACCAATGCGTGTAGTTTTAGCTGGTTCGTACATGACTCCTAGGTTGTAACCCACACTCCAATCGGAGCCAGTTACTTTGACAAAACCGTCTGCTTGTTGGGGTTGATTGGGTAAGCCAACGCTCCGGCCAATTAAACCAAAATCGATTGCATTTGAGAGTGTTGCCTCAGCATATTGGATATTCAGACCTGCACCCACAGACAAGTTATCAGTTAATTTAGCAGCCACCGTGGGATTGATATTAATAGTGGCGAGTTTCGACTCAACTGCTTGGTAGCGACCAACCCAATCGCTGTTGTATTTGGTAGATAGCCCAAAAGGAACATTGATTCCAATACCCAGTTTTAGGCGATCAGAAACGCTCCAAGCAGCGTAGAGGTTTGGCACAATAATATCAACGCCTGCATCTCCACCATTTCCGCCTGACAAAGGCGCACCTGTTACCACCCTAGAACCTTGGTTTTGAAAACTGACTGTAGGGAAAATGACGTATGTTGCCCCAACTAGAGAATTATCTGGTAATCGAGTCAACCCAGCAGGATTAAAGAAAATTGTACTGGCATCATCAGTGGCGATTCCATTGCCAGCGAAAGCATTTCCCAGACTTTTAACACTCTGTTCATTGAGGGCAAATCCACCAGCCAATGCGATGTTTGCCGTACTAATTACTGTCAGTGTTACCAGTATTGGCACTAGCGACAAGTCCACCCGTAATTGCTTCATCTTATACCTTGAAAATTGTAGATGTTGGTTTTGTTTTAAGTAGTTCTGAATTTGTGATTGATTGTGAGTTTCTTTTGGGAGACTAGCGCGATCGCTCTGTGAACAATTTCAGCTAAATTCCGCAGCTAATAGAAGAGATTAATGTATTTTTTGAATCATCATAATTGCATGTGCTTAATAATCTTGTGATCCGATTATTGAGCAATACGGTATCTTTGTGGTTGTTTTGCCACAAGTTTTTGGGTATAAGCTCTACATTGACAGATTAGCTAATATATGCGTCATTAATACTGTTGAATTAAGGCTGACTAATAAAGCTCAGTCAGATGAAAATCTCTTGAAGCGATCGCGCCTTGTTCATAACAGCTTATAGTCAGCTTGAGCTTGAGTAACTTTCGCTTTGGCAGAGTGTGCTATATCATTTTTGATAGTATTGATTTTGCGTACAACTGTTTTTAAATTAATCTCAGCGTGTTGAAGTTTAATTTGAGACTCAAGCCGAATTTTAAGCTTCTTGTCCTCTCATCTCTGTCAATGGAGATAGTAGTTAGCTTCTAGAGATATATCCAGTTTTTATGCAGTCTTTTTCATGTCATTCCATTGAAACTTGTACATACACCATGATCCCAGGTATTATCACATCCAAGTATCGTGGATGATGACTTCATCTCCAACCTGTTTAACAAACTTGACAGATTTTTAATATGGAGTTTTAAAAATGTACGACAAAGATGATATAAGGACAATGATTGATGGCATGAGTTTATCTGGTGTGTTAGAGATACTTTCTCAAGTCTGTTACGAGAAAGCTGAACATTTAAGAACCAATTGGCAAGACCCTGACACTGCTAGAGCTTGGGAAAAAGTTGCCAGAGCTGTAGGAAAAATCAAGATAAAAACAGATTTATATTAACTGGGTACTTAAATTTAAAACCTCGTGAGCGATCACATCCAGGGTTTTCTGACATTTTGGGGTAAAAGCTGATACTATTACCCCAATTATGCTTTTTATGCTCTCAGCTTCTTCTCAAGAGTTCATAATACGAATAAAAACGCATAGGGGAAAAGGTTAAAGGGAAAAGCGCAAAGTCGAGCCAGCGCTGCGTACCCTGCGGGAAGCAAGCTACGCAAAGCGTCTCGTTGGCGCAGCCTCTCGTAGAGAAGAGAAGAGAAGTTGGAGCGGAGGCTTCCTCCGTTCGTCGAAGACGTTGCCGCAGGCATCCAAACTTCGGGGAGGGAAACCCTTCCGTAGGCGACTGGCGTTCCTTGCAGAGGCTTCCTCCGATGGTCTGTTCACTGCCGAGAGGCGCAAAGCCTTGCGCCTCTCCCTTGTGTCCAGAGGACACAAGGCAACCGTTCTTTTAGAACGGTTGGGCAGTAAGACCCGCATAGCGATCAGAACTTTGTAAGAGGGGAAAAGGGGTAAACAGGTCGCGTCACTTGCGGGCGAAAGCGCGTAGCGGGACGTTCGCGTTCATCGTCTCGTAGAGAAGTTCGGTTTCTACCTTTTCCCCCGCCCCTTGTCCCCTGAGCCTTCTTAATAAAAAAGCATTTTAGCAACTAACAAATATTACTCAAGAGATCAGACTAAGGTCATGGTAGCTTAATAATAAATACCCGCTAGGCAGCCAGTACTGAGCTAGCTGCCTAGTGGATTTCCTCCGTAATTGATTACGGCAACTAAGGAGGCAATATTATCATGGCAAATAATCCTGAAGATCAACATCCTCTAGATGTTACAAAAGAGTTTCAATCTCTAGATGGTATACAGGTTCTTGTAGTAGATGATAACGCCGATAGTCTGTTTTTAACTACCTGTATTCTTGAAAGCTACGGTAGTCGCGTAATCACAGCAACATCAGCTTTACAAGCTCTTGAGGCAATTAAACAATTCAAATTTGACATTTTCATTTTTGACATCGCCATGCCAGAAATGGATGGATTTTCGTTAATCAGCAACATTAGAAAGATGACGCTCTCAGAAAAAGGACAGATTCCAGCTATTGCTTTAACTGCTTTAGGTTCTGAAGAAGGTTGCAGTCTTGCTCTCACATCTGGTTTTCAAAGCTACGTGAATAAGCCTGTAGAACCTACTCTTTTAATAGCAGAAATCACAAAACTTCTTCATCAGGGTTTTGTATTTAACAATGGCAATGGGCAGCCTTGCATTTGAGTGTATACCCCAGAGCGATCGCAATCTCTGCACTGATTAAAAATTACGGATATTTCCGCCACAGCTAGAGCCTAAGTAATTCGTCATGAGATAGTTAGGCGGCAGGGGGGCAGAGGGGCAGTGCGTCTCTACTTTGAGGCTGCGCCCTAAGCGTAGCTATGCCGCAGGCTTTACGACTCCGCGGCAGTTGAGCGTAGTCGAAACTCAGTAACCGGGGCAGGGGGAGAGAATAATTAATGACTAATGACTAATGACAAACTCTATAAATTGTAAGATTGAAGCGATCGCTCCAGAATTATTGAGGCATTCTGAAGTATGTTAATCCTCAGCCGTTAGTCGAATCAGAAGCTCAATATCAATGTGCCAACTGCTCGGAATGAACTGCAATGTTCCAACGGATATTTGCTTTTCTTTTGAAGGGTTCTCTGCACGGGGAGGAAAAACGGATGATCATAGCGATGGTTGGGGCATTGCTTTCTTTGAAGGAAAGGGATGTCGAATGTTTTTGGATGCTCAACCTTCTGTTGCTTCTCCGGTAGCAGAGTTTGTCCGAAGCTATCCCATCCACTCGACCCATGTAATTGCTCATATCCGCAAAGCTACTCAAGGTGAAGTTGCCCTTCACAACTGCCATCCTTTCCGCAGGGAATTGTGGGGGAAGTATTGGGTATTTGCCCACAATGGAAATTTGCCAGATTTTCAACCAGAAAACATGGGCTTTTATCAAGCCGTAGGTAACACCGATAGTGAAAAAGCATTCTGCTTGATGCTGGAAACGTTACGCCGACGCTTTCCTGATGGTGAGCCTACCATCAAGGAACTGTACTTAGTATTACGCGAAATTACTGAATTAATTGCCTCTAAGGGCATTTTTAACTACCTATTATCAGATGGAGAGCACTTTTTTGCTTACTGTTCAACCAAGCTCAGCTACATTGTGCGTCAAGCACCTTTTGCTGCTGCTCACTTGATTGACCAAGACATGACCGTAGATTTTCGAGAGTTGACTACTGAGAGCGATCGCGTCGCTGTCATTGCCACTACCCCTCTCACCGATAACGAAGTTTGGACGCCAATCACACTGGGAGAACTACTAGTATTTCAGGACGGTTTACCCTTGAAATTTGCTTAATACAGCAGTCGAAGTATGTGATGACAATTTGATACTTGAAGCTCTTAACGGTTTTAATCATCAAACTGGTGGTAAAATCTCCATATTCTCTATCGAGAATGTGCTGTTATCCTCTGGCGTTTGCGATCGGATACCTGCAATAATCTACTACCATAAACAGTATATAACTGTATTCCCATCAATTAACTGTACTTATAGAGGAGGATACGAGATGACTTTGTGGCAGCGCCCACTGAAAAGATTCCAAGCGATGTCTCGCGACAAGCTGCTTTGCATCTACGCTGAACAAAGAACACGGTTCAGACTGAATTCGCTTAAAGGCTTTGTATCGCTCTTTGTAGTAGGAGCCGTTTTGAGTGTGGCACTCGCCGCCTGCTCTGGTGAAAATGCCAGTAATTCGACTACTGAAGCCCCTGCGGCTAGTCCTGTTGCTGCCAACAAGCAGAATGTTGAACTAACGCTGGTTTCTTTTGCTGTCACCAAAGCAGCTCACGAAGCCATCATTCCTAAGTTTGTAGAACAGTGGAAGAAAGAGCATAATCAAACCGTCAGCTTCAAACAAAGCTATGGCGGCTCTGGTTCCCAAACTCGTGCTGTTATCGATGGTTTGGAAGCAGATATTGTCCACTTAGCATTAGCTGGAGACACCCAAAAGATTGAGAAGGCTGGATTGATTCAGCCAGGATGGGAAAAAGAAGTTCCCAATAATGGCATTGTCTCCAAATCTGTGGCGGCGCTAATAACTCGTCCAGGAAATCCTAAAGGCATCAAGACCTGGGAAGATTTAGTGAAAGGTGATGTAAAAGTGATTACCGCTGATCCTAAAACTTCAGGTATTGCTAGGTGGAATTTCCTCGCGTTGTGGAATTCCGTGATTAAAACTGGTGGAGATGAAGCTAAAGCTACTGAATATGTGACTAAAGTTTACAGTAATGTGCCAATTCTGACTAAAGATGCGCGAGAAGCGACTGACACCTTTGCTAAGCAAGGTCAGGGAGATGTTTTAATTAATTACGAAAACGAAGTTCTCTTGGCACAACAAAAGGGTGAGAAAGTTGATTATGTCGTTCCTGAAGTAAATATATCTATCGACAATCCAATCGCTGTGGTAGACAAGAACGTCGATAAGCACGGCAACCGCGAAGTTGCTGAAGGTTTTGTTAAATTCCTTTATACCCCAGAAGCACAGCAAGAGTTTATCAAGTTGGGATTCCGCCCTGTAAATGAGGAAATAGCCCAAACTAAAGCAGCTACAGATAAATTTCCCAAAGTGAAAACTCTGGGTACAGTTCAGGACTTTGGTGGTTGGGAAGCAATTGATCAGAAGTTCTTTGTAGATGGGGGTATATTTGATAAAATCCAAGCTCAAAGGAAACGGTAATTAATTATTAGTTGATAGTCAGTCGTTACTGTTAGTAGAAAAAATAGCTGACTATTAACTACCAAAATAAAAATTCTTGTGAGTTTGAAATTTTGAATTCTTGACTATGACTTTATTTCCTTCTGTAGAAATTGACCGTAAAACTCCAGCTTGGAAGGGATTTCTCCATCAGTTATTGCACCTTCCTTGGACATGGCGAATTACCCTAGGGTATCTAACAGTGATGTTGTTTATCCCCATAGTTGCCATGTTCCTAAAAGCGAGTACGGAACCTCCGGCGAGATTTTGGGCGATCGCAACTAGTGATATCGCGCTAGCAACATATAATGTCACTTTTGTCACGTCAATGCTAGCGGCTTTGATCAATGGAATCTTTGGTACTTTGATTGCTTGGGTTTTAGTTCGCTATGACTTTCCTCTGAAACGGGTGATTGATGCCACAGTGGATTTACCCTTTGCCCTGCCAACATCGGTAGCAGGGTTAACACTAGCAACAGTTTACAGTGATAACGGCTGGATTGGTTCGCTACTAGCACCTCTAGGGATTAAAGTATCTTTCACTCGTTTGGGCGTATGGGTGGCGATGGTATTTATCTCACTGCCTTTTGTAGTCAGAACAGTGCAACCTGTGCTTCAGGAAATGGAACATGAAATTGAAGAAGCTTCCTGGTGTCTGGGTGCTTCTCAATGGCAGACATTCTGGAAAGTGATTTTGCCGCCATTGTTTCCGACAATTTTGACTGGTGTTGCTCTGGGTTTCTCCCGTGCAGTTGGGGAGTATGGTTCAACGGTGATTATCTCTTCCAATACGCCTTTCCAAGATTTAATCGCACCTGTACTAATTTTCCAACGCTTAGAGCAGTATGACTATTCTGGTGCAACCGTAATTGGTGTGGTTCTACTGGCAATTTCATTAGTGCTATTACTGGCAATTAATTTCTTACAAGCATGGGCAAGGCGATATGACAGTAAATGAGCCAAGTTTTCACTCATCTGGGTCTAATACAGGTACAGTCAAGCCAAAACAGCAGAAGAGTTGGGTTCCAACACTTTTGATTGGTATAGCAGTTGTCTATTTAGCCTTAGTTCAATACATCCCTGCACTCAACGTTTTTTTCCAAGCCTTTAGAAAGGGGGTTGGGCCGTTTTTATCTAACCTGACACACCCCGCCTTTCTCCATGCAGCCGGACTGACGCTGTTATTGGCTTTGATTGCTTTACCTGTGAATACAGTATTTGGACTGTGTGCAGCTTGGGCGATCGCTCGCCATAAGTTTCCTGGACGCGCCGTAGTTCTGAGTATTATTGACTTGCCATTTTCAATATCGCCCGTAGTTGCAGGATTAATGATTGTACTCCTCTACGGACGAAATGGATGGTTTGGGCCTTGGCTGCAAGCACATGATATCAAGATTATCTTTGCCTTTCCCGGCATGGTGCTAGCTACGGCATTTGTGAGTATGCCTTTTGTTGCTAGAGAAGTGATTCCTGTTTTAGAGGAGTTTGGCAAGGATCAAGAAGAAGCAGCTAAAACCCTAGGTGCAAATGATTGGCAGATATTCTGGCGTGTTACTTTGCCTAGTATCCGTTGGGGTTTACTCTACGGCTTGATTTTGACTAATGCCAGAGCAATGGGTGAATTCGGAGCGGTTTCAGTAGTATCTGGTAACATTGCTAATACAACCCAGAGCTTACCATTATTTGTAGAAGACGCTTACAAACAATATGAAACTGAAGCTGCTTTCTCTGCGGCTGTATTATTGGCACTACTAGCAGTAGTTACTTTAGTGCTGAAAGAGATTTTAGAACGAAAAACTCGTATTAAAGATGTTGAATAGGACAATTAAGTAGGTAGGTATAATTAAATACAAAAAAATCTTAGTTCGTAGTGAGCGATTCATCGCTCAAAACAAAGATGATCAGGACTAAAGTCCCTACTACAAACTTTAATTTATTTACGCCTAGCTACTTAAGCAGCTATAAAAGTTATCCAAACGATAACTACAAGCAAATCGTGGGATCTGGTACGATCCGCTTAATACTTATAAAAAAATCACCATTAGAGGTAAAAGTAGTTCCGTACCAATCCCGATCAGAAATTAAAATAATTTAGATATGGCTAGTGACAATACGCTTACCCATAAACGGATTCGAGTCAGGATTCCCAAAGACTATCACTCCCAACCTGTTATTTCTCGCCTAGTGTCTGACTACGGTCTGACTGTAAATATTACTGCGGCAATTCTGGGAGCCAATGCTGTTGGTGATGGTTGGTTTGACCTTGATCTCCAAGGAACAAATACACAAATTCAAAATGGGTTGACATACCTTCATGAATTAGAACTTGAAGTCTGGGATGACACCAAAACAGATGATTGGTAAAATCATTTTCCATCCATAGCGATAACGAAAAAATTCTTCTTATGGCAGTAGGGCTGTCAAGTTTACTATGCTTTTCAAAGAATTTTCAATAGCACTTGTAGTTTTTCTTCTACTTGAAACGGTGGTTGTTGGTAGTTGATAGTTTTATATTCTGGTGTCACGCTCCAATCATATCGTTGCAGCAACGTTGCCAAAAAAATCTTCATCTCCATTTTGGCAAACTCCATCCCGATGCATATATGTTCGCCACCGCCAAAACCAATTAAAGCAAAGGGATCTTTTTTATCCTCTTCGCGGGGAGGTGCAAAGCGTTCTGGATCAAACCGTTCTGGGTTAGTATAAATTTCTGGTAAGCGATGCGTTAATCCTTGAGCAATAATAATCACCCAACCAGGAGGAATGCGATAGCCTGCATATTCAATTTCTTTCACAACTCCCCGCAATAGTATTACACCCGCGGGATTGTAAAGGCGCTCTATTTCTTTTAAAAAGTAAGTCATTTGGTTAAGTTGTTTGAGGTGTCCCAAGTGCAAAGGTTCATCTCCTACAACTTGTGTTAGTTCTTGACGGAGTTTATCGCGCCATTGCGAATATCTTGCTAATTCAACCATTGCCCATGTTAAAGATGTGGCATTAGTAAAATGTGCTGCATTTAGCAAGTGTATTAGTTCGTCTATAATTTGTGAGTGGGCTAAATTATTGCCCTCTTCATCCACTGCTGCAAGAAACAATCCTAATACGTCACAAGATTCCTTTAAGTTGCCTTGCATTTGGCGATCGCTAATAATATTTTGTAAGAAGGCTTTAAGTTGACGACGAGCTTTCTGGGAGCGACCATATTTTGTAAATGGTAAATCTAACCGCAATAACGTTAATGCTCCCTGCATCAAATTGTTATACAACTGTTCAACTTGCTCAACTTCATTTTGTAGCTGAACACCCAATAATAGACGAATCCCAATTCGTAATGCTAGCTGGTTAAATTCATTTTTAATAGCAATTGTACTGTGTTCCGCCCAGTTTTCTAGGCAGTTGTTAACTTCGATTTGCATAATATCAAAGTAATTAGCAATGGCTTTCCCGTGAAACGCCGGAGCCATTAAGCGACGGGTGCGGCGATGTTCTTCTTCATCTTGAAGCATCATGGGACGACCGAAAATATGTTCCATAGCCGATTTCCATCCTAAGTAAGAAGATACATGGTCGGCTTTTTCTTGTAAAATTAATTTATTTGCTTCTGTCCCTACCAAAACTGCATGTTTGGTTCCTAAGATGCTGGTTTTGAAAACAGGGCCGTATTGCTCGTAGTTCTTTGCTAATCCCCATCCTTGAGTAGCAAATAATCGAAGAGTCTCGCCTAAAATGGGTAGCCCAAAGCTACCGGGCATTTCCTCTGCTGATTTGAGTTGTGACATTTTTTCCCTTTCAGATTTCCGACTTCTTAGATTCCCAACTTATTAAATAAGTCGGAAATCTTGTTATTAAGTTTAGTACTGACAAGATAATCTTGTCTCGCGCAATCTTCCGAAAACTAGCGCAATCTTCCAAAAATTCAAAGTGCTTTCTTAAATGCTTGAGGAGTGACGCCGATATATTTACGAAAAACTTTAGCAAAATGACTTTGACTTTGAAATCCTACTAATTGAGAAACTTGCATAACTGATAATTCTTGCGTCAGTAAATATTTGGCTTTCTCAATTCGGCATTTAGTGACATACTGGTGAGGTGCAATTCCTGTTGATTGTTTAAACAAGCTAGCAAAATAGTGCGGACTCATTTGAACGATCGCAGCAATTTCTGCTAATGATAAATTTTGTTCTAAGTTATCGTTAATATAGGCGATCGCTTCTTTTAATTTGTGTTTCGGTAATCCACCAGTATATTCCCTAATAATGGATTTATGTGTCGAATAGCGTTTCAACAAATGCACTACTAACATATTTGCTGCTGATTCTAAATAGAGATAACTATCAAATCCACTAGTCTCTATTTCTTGTTTGAGTGTCAGCCCAATTTGCTGAATTAGTGGGTCGTGCGCTTGCAACTGTTGTACAATTTCAACCGTATCAGCATCTACTGATTCGTAGGCAACACGAGTAATTATTGCTGGTTCAATACCGATGTGAATAAACCCTAAATCCTGCTCAAATTGTACTGCTGGAGATATTTGGTGAGCCGGAAAAATTCCCACATCGGTTGTTGTATAGGATTTGCTTTGCCAGTGTCCGTTGATTTTTAATTTTGCTTGAAACTCTCTACTGTAAATAGTAACAATATGCTGAAAAGGAGATGTCTCAGGGAGTTTATAGTTAGATTGGCGATGATAGGCAAAATAAAAACCATTCCAACCAGCCACCGGGGTAGAAATAATTAAAGGTTTGGGAAGGAATTGTTTTAATTTATCTGGTTGGGCGGCATTAATTCTAAAAGCTTGCTGTGTTTGCATTACCCATTCACGCTAAAGATTTTTAATTATTAAATTAAGCTGTTATGTATTTTAGTTGCATATTTACTCGTGAGAGTCGTCATTTGTCATTAATTATTCTCTCCTCTTACCCCTCTTATATGTAATCACCATATTCTTGATTGAGATTATGGTGTTTGCTCTTGCTATTTCATCTAGATACCTGTACTATCTATTACCAAACAATAAAATACTAGATCCTGAGCGATAAACTGTAGATTTTTAGATAGGGAGTATAGAGTCAGTATGTGACTAGATATCTGCAATAGATGGAAACGTACCTCATTGAAAGGGATTAGGGATTGGGTATTTTATTTATTCACCTTGTCCCCTAGTCCCCATTCCCCAGTCCCCAGTCCCCAGTCCCCGTTCCCCGTTCCCCATGTCTCGAAAGAAATCTCCTCAACCCACACCAGTTGATAGCCGCATTCGCATACCTCAGCATTACCAACGGCAACCTGTGATTTCACGTTTGGTATCGCGTTATGGTGTCACCGTTAATATTACATCTGCGATGCTCACATCAACAGAAAACTACGGTTGGTTTGACTTACAATTCCAAGGCAATCCAGAACACATCTGTAATAGCTTACTGTACTTACAAAAATTGGGAGTAGATTTGATACAGCTGAGTATTGCTGGAAATATGCAGTATGATTTGAGTTCTCAGCCATTTCCAAACCAAAAACTGAATAAACAAGAATTTGCACCTTTGTCAACGTCTTCGCACACTCAAGCCTACCAAGGCTATAGTGGTCAATCTCACAGACTGCGGTTGCAAATTTGCATCTTAAAAGATTATTACCAAACACCAGTTATCTCTGATTTGGTTTCCCGCTATGGCATAACAGTCAATATTATTGCGGCATCACTCCCAGCCAATCAGCAAGATGATGGTTGGTTTGATTTGGATCTTTGGGGTAGACCACAGCAACTTTTTTCTAGTTTCAATTATTTAGAAAAATTAAAGCTACCACTGTGGCTAGACGCGTCTTCTATGCATGGATATGTCCTTTAGATCTAATACCAGTTTGTAGTTAATATTTTAATGAAGTACTTAAATTTGATCGACAAACAGTAGTTAAATATAGTTATGTACCAAATTGAATGCGGGAAGAACTATGGGAATTCGGGTAGAAAATATTTCTAAGCACTATGGAAGTTTTCGTGCTGTTGATGATGTAAGTTTGAAGATTAAAAATGGATCTTTGGTGGCGTTATTAGGCCCTTCGGGTTCAGGAAAATCCACCTTGCTAAGGATGATTGCGGGATTAGAAACTCCAGATGCAGGTCAAATTTGGTTAGTGGGTGAAAATGCTACTTACCGCAGCGTACAAGAACGCAATATTGGCTTTGTTTTTCAGCACTACGCGTTATTTAAACACCTGACAGTGCGTGAGAATATCGCCTTTTCTATGGATCTTCGTAAGCATCCTAAACACCATGTACGACAACGCGTTGAGGAACTTTTAGAATTGGTACAGATGCAGGGATTTGGCGATCGCTATCCTTCCCAGCTTTCTGGTGGTCAACGACAACGCGTAGCATTAGCACGTTCACTTGCTGTACAGCCCCCCATCCTGTTATTAGATGAGCCTTTTGGGGCCTTAGATGCCAAAGTTCGCAAAGATTTGCGTGTTTGGTTACGCAATCTGCATTCAGAAGTCCATGTCACTACCGTATTCGTTACTCATGACCAAGAAGAAGCAATGGAAGTTGCTGACGAAATTGTAGTGATGAATCAAGGACGGGTAGAACAAGTTGGCAGTCCGGCTGACATTTATGACAACCCAGCAACACCGTTTGTGATGAGTTTTGTTGGCCCTGTGAACGTCTTACCCAGCCATGTCGGTATCCTACCTAACAAAAATGCAACTTCTCCTAGTGATAAAGTTTTTCTGCGACCACATGACATTTTGATTAAGACGGAACCGGATGAGAATGCCACATCTGTCATTGTTGAAAGGATTATTCATCTAGGCTGGGAAATTCGTGTAGAGTTAGTTTTGCAGTCTGGTGAAACGCTCAATGCTTATCTGAATCGAGAACAGTTCTATCAGCTTCAGCTACGAAAGGGACAGCGTGTTTACATCCAACCGAAACAAACGAAGGTGTTTGCTGCTGCTTATGCTTAAGGTAAGAGATTTGAATTATTGAGTGTAGAAACCGGGTTGCTGTAGAAATCCGGTTTCTTAAATATTCAAATTTCTAAATTACGTTTAATGTGGATTAGATGCTAAAACCCTGTATTTCTCGTAGAGACGTAGCATTGCTACGTTTCTACAGTACGCAGAATTTTTGATATGTCGTTGATTTTCATAATTCACATCAGGCGTAAATTATTTAGAATTAACCCCAGTATAGAAGGGATGCGGGAGCGCGATCGCTAAAATCGAGCAAGTTGTCAGATCACCCACTAACCGAGATTTCATCACTCCAGCATAAAAGTCTGCAAATTATCTAAGGGAACTGTGAAGACATAGTAGATCACTCCTATACCAAGTAGAGCCACAGCCAAACTCGCAAGAATTATCCAACGGTCTGGCGGTTGATAGGTATCTTCGTCAATATCTCGGCGAACAGCGAAATAATGCTGAGTTGAAAGTAACACTGTCAACACACCTACCAAAGCGAACGCTAAACCCAACTTCCAACCATTACCAGGAGGTTGTGGTGCTAATGGAGGACGGATAATACGCAAACGCACAATCAACACACCGAAACCCATGAGTGCAATACCACTCCGCATCCATGCTAGATAAGTGCGTTCATTTGCCAAATGATCCCGTATTCGATCTGACCTATATTTCTGTAATTTTTCTGGCTTTTGTGTTTCTAATTTTTCTGCTTCTATCTTCATAGAATTTGCATTTTTGAGTAATTGTTGAAACTGTCGAATACTTAATTAATATTTTCTCAAAAAAAATACAAAAAAATAATATTTTTATGACAACAATATTTCTTGATTAACTCAGCTTATTTAATCAATTATATTTATAATATTGCTTGTTTCGGTAGAAATTTTAAGTTTATGATGTGATAAAGTCAAAAAATAAGAGCCAGAGCAATTCTGACTCTTATTTTTGTGTTATTATTGCTTAATTAGCAAATTCGCTGTAGTTACCAGTTACTCAATCGTCAATTTTTGCATTAGTAATTCCGGCATCAAGGGCAGCTTGTAAATTATCAGGAATAAACCAGTTGGCTTCGCCAGACTTGAAAATATTCGCAGGTGGAAGATTAAATTCAGTCTCTCCAGTTTGGGGGTTACTTGTCGCAACTAACCGAGTTCCATGAACAATCTTAAAAGCAGTAGCAGGTGTTCCTTCCTGTCCTTCTGTAGCAACTTGACCAGGGATATAAACACCTTGACAGTCCCACTCATCATCAGTTTCCGCACCACTGGGTAGCAGATACAATTCATTATCATAGGTTGAGCGAGATTTTTTTGGTTTTTGACCGTAGACTAACAGCGTCTTTTCCGTTTCATTACGGCATATTCCAACATTTTCACCAGTTTCAATGATATATTTCTGGAACTGTAAATTAGAGACTTTTTGTAGAATCTCTGGTGTAGCACCTTGTGTTTGTTTTTCTTGTAAGGCAGTATCTAACGCCTTGGTGATTTCGATATAATCTGGGTCATCTGCATATTTTTTTCCTGCCCAAGATGGTTGAGCAATCATCAAGTTTACCAGTAAAAATAAACAGACAACAGTGATTTTGAAAAAATTAGATTTGAAAAATTTCATGTGTTTCTCCTTGTGGATTAGAAAACATTTACTAGCTGTTAACTACCTAATTTAAGGTATTGTGTGAGGACTGTTTTATCTGTTTGTTGAGGCTTTTTATGTCTAATAGAAGTTTATTTTTGCTCAACTCCAGATAAAACTTCAGATTCAGGTAATCCCAAAGAAAATCTGTAAATTTCTTGCCATGCATTCCTACCTAAAATTAACAAGTAAGAACCAAGACTTACACAAGTAATGACAACTAAAGCGGGAGTTTCTAAAGTGTGACTTTCCATCAAAATGGAAACACCCAATCCGATTAAGATAAAGGGAATAAAAGAATTTCCGTAGCGAGTAATAACAGATGCGATCGCACTTACCTGAGTTAAGCAATAGGCTGCATAACACCACATACCCACCATGACAAAAAATACGGCTAAAACAACCAGTAAGCTATCCCATGTATTGGTAGCAAACATAGGCATATAGATACTGATATTGTCACCACCATTAGCAATTGTTACTGCTGCTACACCGTAGGTTTGGGGAGAGAGAAAATTGTACCACCAAGATTGAGAAGATTCGGGAGTTTTGGGATCTTCTGCATCGTCAGCCTCTTGATTTAGTAAACGACTAATACCAATGATGATCGGAATAATGCCGAGTAAACCAATCCAGGATTCTGGTAGGATGAATTTGCTAAAAAAGCTAGGTAAACTTGCAATTACTAGCGTACTAAAACCTAGATATTGACCGATAACGATGTGGCGGCGGCGAAAGCAAGTATTTATTTGTGAGAAAAATAGCGATAAGATGACAATATCATCAAGATTTGTGGCAACGAAAGCAGTAAGTCCTGTAGGAATAGCAGTTAGTAATCCGCTCATTTATTGTGTCTCGTCAATGGTAGTGGTTATCAACCATCTGTATCGGTGGGTAGCTGGGATGCTTGCTGATACGCAGGTTTAAACTAATTCGTAATTCGTAATACTCGCGCCTGGCGCGAGAAGCAAGCTACATAATTCCTAATTATTGCGACTTGATAGAAGCTGGGGATTTAAACCCCTACACTTTGTTAAAGTTTTAAATCTGGAATTACCTATTAGCGCTTGTCTTGCAGTGAAAAGGTAATTATTGTTGAAGGTTAAATTCTTTGGTCATCAGCAAATTTTCTAGTTTATAGATGTCCGATTACGGTTGAATCGAACTGGTGATTTGCCTTAACCAAGAATGCTATGTCAAAGGCATAGTTTCACTTTATGGTTTACTTTCAATAAAAGCAAACAGTGTTTTTTGTTAAATCGATAGATTGAACTTATTGATTACAGATATGAACGCATCCAAGACCTTTTAGTTAAGGGGGAAAGGGGAAAGGGAAAAGGTGAAATTTCTCCCTTACCCTTTAACTTTTTCTCAAATCTTAAAGGAGATAAGAAGTGCTTATAAGGGAAAGGATTGTTATCGTATCCATATAATTGAAGAATATTTAAAAATATCTACAGTTTTCCGCCCAATCTGCCGTATAATACTTTTGTGGTATTCAAAATCACTCTCCTCTCCCTTCTACCATAGCCAAAATGACGCTGGAGCAGTTGCGAATCTTTTTAGCCGTTGCAGAAGTGTTGCACTTTACCCGCGCAGCTGAAGCACTTTATATTACTCAACCAGCAGTGAGTGCTGCTATTCAAACTTTAGAGACAGAATATGGTGTTAGATTATTTCATCGCATTGGTCGTCATATTGAAATTACCGATGCGGGTAAATTATTGCAGGGTGAAGCGCAGAAAATTCTTGACCATGTAGAGTTAACAGAACGTGGTTTGAAGGAATTAAATAATTTGCAGCGGGGAGAGTTGAAATTGGGTGCAAGTCTCACAGTTGGAAACTATTGGCTACCTGAAAAAATTAGCCAGTTCAAGCAATTATATCCCGGCATTTTTATCAATTGTAAGTTAGGAAATGCTGAAGAAATTTGTGAAGGAACTGCTGTTGGTATGTATGATTTGGGTTTAGTGACAGGAGAAATAAAGCCATCATTGCAGCACTGTTTAGATAAAGACGAAGTAGGGAGCGATCGCCTGCAAATTGTTGTTAGCAAATCTCACCCTTGGTTTCAGCGTACCGAGATTTATTTAGACGAACTACTTACTACAAGTTGGGTAATGCGTGAATCAGGTTCCGGTGCACAACAAATGTTTCATCAAGCCTTACAAAGTTGGGGAATTGATCCCAGCAACTTGAATGTTGTACTCAACCTAAACACCAGTGAAATGGTGAAAGCAGTTGTAGAAAGTGGCGTTGGTGCGGCCGCACTTCCCGAATCTATGGTGAAAAAAGAATTGCAACTAGGAACACTACACGCTGTGCGAATTATCGATCCACAAAAACAATCTCCAAAGAGATTAGAAATTATCCAGCCTGTTTGGAAACTGAAACACCGTCAACGTTTTCATACACGAGTGATGACAGCTTTTGAAAATATTCTTTTTCAAGAAAACGTGCAAGTTGCTTAATATCAATTACGAATTGATCAAGTCAAATTTTATCTAGATTTCCATAGCTTTACTGTTAGCCTCCTCATCCGCCAGAGAATAAATTCTCTGGCTAATAGCAAAAGTCTACTCAAGTAGACTCAGGATTTTGGAAATATTTTAGTCATCTTCAGATGACTTTTGGTATGAGCAAGGAACTTCAGTTTGTTGCGGGATATGGTTTTCACGTTAAGTTGACGCGTATAGGTAATGCCGTGCCCCTATGAGAAATCTATATGTATCAAGATTTTCGTGAATTGGTATTATCAAGGGGGGACAGCATTAGCTGGAAGGCGAATTTTCTTACAACTCATTTAGGATTACTATATAAGTGTCATTAAACTGTTTTTTTTAATAAAATTGTTAAACAAATAAAACTTGCTCCTAGCTTAAAAAGACTTAAACTTCCAGTTTTTAACACAATCAAACAGCCTAATCCTATCAAGGCAAAAGGGAAAATATAGCTACTATATTGACTTAAAATATTTGCAAATTTTGTTTGATAAGTAAATTTATCAGCTAAATAACACCAAAGTGCTATTAATATAAAAAATACTCCAATAATAATCACAAAATTCGCTAAGCTACTACTAGCAAATAATGGCATATAGACGCTGATGTTATCACTTCCATTAGCAATAGTGATGGCTGCAACGCTGTATGTTTGTGTATTAAAAATACTTGCCGTGTTTATATCTTGATATTCTGTTGTTGCAACTATAACCTCTTGTGATGTATCTTCCTCTCGATTGATTAAATTGCTGATACCTATCGCCACAGGTACTAATCCCAGCAATCCAATCAAATTAGGTGGTATAACTAATCCACCAAATAACCCCGGAAGACTAGTAATCACTAGCACTGTAAAGCCTAAATATTGACCAGCAATAATGTGCCGACGCCTGAAGCTAGAATTTAGTTGAGAAAACAGCAGTAATAAAATAACGATATCATCAATATTGGTGGCAATGAAGGCTGAAATTCCAACTAAGAGTGTAGTAATTAACTCACTCATTTCAGTATATCCTGATTTGTTTGCTTAATATTTTATTGGTTAATCATTATGCTGACAACCTCACATGAATAAAATTAGTACAGTTATCACTGAGGGAATTGTTGCCTTTGTCGCTACCAATATTGACGACATTATCATATTACTGCTATTTTTTTCCCAGTTAAATACTCAATTTCGTCGTCGACATATTTTTGTCGGTCAGTATCTTGGTTTTGCTGCCATCATTATCGCAAGTTTACCAGGATTTTTTGGTGGTTTAATAATACCAAGAGCTTGGATAGGATTATTGGGCATACTACCAATAGCAATTGGAATCAAGCAATTGTTAAATAAAGAAACAGAAAATATAGAAGTTCAGACTGTTACTACTGATTTTAAGCCATCTACTAGCAGTAACCCCATACTATTTTTTATTTGGAGTGTTCTGAGTCCCCAAACTTATAAAGTTGCAGCAGTTACTTTTGCAAACGGTGGTGATAATATCGGCATCTATATTCCCTTATTTGCTGGGAACAGTTTTGACAGTTTGCTAGTGATCCTGATTGTGTTTTTTATTATGGTAGGGGTTTGGTGCGCTGTTGCTTACTTCTTAGCTCGTCAAGCCACAATTGCCTATATTTTAAGTCGCTATGGTAAAACCACTGTGCCATTTATATTGATTGGTCTAGGTTTGTACATCATGTATGAAAGGGGCACATTTACTCTATTACCTTGGCTAAAACAATAATCATTTTTTCTTACTCTGCCTTATCTGCGGCTATTTTAACTGCGCTTAATGTCAGAAAGTATAGTACCACAGCGCAGAATTCAAAATAACCTAAAAACCTGGTTAAAAGGTTTTTAGGTTATTTTGAATAGTGGTTTTGTTTTTACGAGTTTGTCGTAGTTAAATCAATAATTTTTATTTATCGTTTTGAAAAGAAAGAATATTTGCTCTTATTGAGTAAAAGGAAGTAGTATTTAGTTCAGATAAAGTTCAAGTATCTAGCTGAGAAAAGTATTAGTTGATTTGACAGCGATCGCTCCTAACAATTATAAAAAATAACTGTCTACTAAATAGTAGGTAAAACAACTAAACAATTTACTAATTTACCCTTACCTAAAAAAACGAAAGGGACTTAAAAGATCAAAATTAAATACTTGTGAGCAACAAATATGAGTTGGTTAATTGGTACTCTAATTATCGGGTTTTCTGCTGCTTTTGCAACTACATTTGATGATAATTTATATTTGACAGCTTTCTTCGGCAAAGTCAATCACACCTTTCGTCCTAAACATATTATTATCGGTGAATTTTTGGGATTCACTACGCTAGTATTTGCTAGTCTTCCTGGCTTCTTTGGTGGTTTAGTCATTCCACATACCTGGATTGGATTACTAGGTTTTCTTCCAATCGCTATTGGTATCAATCATCTTTTGAACCGAGAAAATAACGAAGAAGCAGTGCAAGCTGTGTCAGTTAACTTAAATTCTGCTAAACCTCAACGCCGTAAAAAATCACTGTTCGCAACTCTACGCGACCCTCAAACCTACCGTGTTTCTGCTGTTACCATTGCCAATGGAGGAAACAACATTGGGATTTATGTGCCGTTGTTTGCTAGTAGCAGTCTTCCAAGTTTAGGGGTAATTTTATCTGTTTGCTATTTCACAGTTGGATTGTGGTGTTTTCTATCTTATAACCTGACTCGTAACCCTTTGATGCTTCCCATTCTAGCCCGCTATGGTCGAAAAATCTTTCCCTTAGTATTAATCTGGTTGGGATTCTCCATCCTCATTAAAAGCGAAACCTATTTACTTTTACATAGTATTGCAATGTTTTCTAATTAAACATGAAGAATATTTTGCTCTCAATTTAACTATAAATCATCACAAGGATAAGCTGATGAATATTCTTAATTCAAAAAAGCTAATTTCCTGAATTTTAACTACTGCATTTCTAGTATTTCCAACGGTATTTTCTCTGCTTGACCAACCCAGCGCTATATCTCAATCACAAATATCATCTGCACTTATTGAATCTACTCTAAACATGAATATAGAAACGTAGTGCTACGTTTATACAAGAGTTATGGATAACGTATATTTAATTTATGAAGATGTTTAATATAAAAGATTAAACGATGAATTTTATCTAATAAACTAATTTTAAGCTCACCATCATTAATACAGAGTAAGTAATAAACCGCAATGGTTTTTGCGGCGCAATCTGACAGATTTTAGTCCCCAGTATTACTCCAGGTACTGAGCCTAGCCATATCGGTAATACTAAGCTCCAATCAACTGTACCTAAAGTGAGGTGTCCAATAGCGGTAAATAGTAAGAGAATTGCAGCTTGGGAAATATCTGTACCAACTAACTTTCGTGCATCCAAACGAAAAAATGCAATCAGTACTAAGGCAAACATTGAGCCGGAAGCGACGCTTGTTAGACCTACAATACAACCTAAAAATGCTCCTACACTGATTGTCTGCAAGCGTCCTAGTTTAGTCTTTAAGTCAAATTTGGGGAGTTCAGGTAATTGTAACTTTGGAAAGAAGGTCAAAAGCAGCATTTGTACTAACGCTAAAACTGTAACCAATAGAATCGTCACACCCAACAAGTGAAGCATGATGTCGTTTAGGTTATGCTCGCCATTCTGTTTAATCAGGTGTAATATTCCTACCCCAAACAGTGAACCAGGAACGCTTCCCAAAGCTAGCCATTTTACCACCTGCATATCAAGGGTTCGTTGCTGCCAGTGTTTGATGCTACCAACGACCTTCATGAGTGTAGCAGCAACGACATCAGAACTTACTGCGATCGCAGGCGGTACTTGAAAAACAAAAATCAACATCGGGGTAATTAGAGAAGCGCCACCAATTCCTGTCAGACCTACAGCAATGCCAATGAGAAAGCTGAAGAGAGGTAATAATAAAGAATCCATACTCCTGTCCTTAACCGGGGTTTTGTGAATGCGGCCTTGTTTCGCTGATACTCAAAGACTGCTTGTAACGTTGTTGTGCAAAACGTTTCGTACAACTGCAACTTTTGAGGGACCGTTGAAAAATCCCACCAAATACTAAAATCTGATCGGTTTACCGTATTTTAAGATTAAAAATAGTAAAAGTCTATCTTTGTGTGGAGTGATACAAAATATCAATATGGCGTTGAGCCGAGATACGTGTATTTTTCGGCAAGATAGTCTGGAAAAGCTTTTGGTGTCTAGGTTTTAGCGATTTTTGCGAACAATTGTATAAGATGCGTTATATACTTAATAAAATTAATACTTTAAATTACTGAGAATAAAAACAAAAAGGGAAAAAGGGTAAACAAGTCGCCCACAAAAGGCGTTAGCGTAGCGGGACGAAGTACGGTTTTTACCTTCCACATAAGAGAAGGATTATTTCGCGCCACTTGCGGGCGAAAGCGTCTCGTAGAGAAGTTCGGCTCCTCCGCAATCACCTTTGCGCGCCCTTCGACCATGCCCCCGGTGAAGCGACCCATCATCGGGGTGTCGATGTAGCCAGGACAGACGGCGTTGACGCGGATGTTCTGCGCGGCGTAGTTGAGGGCTGCCGCAGTCGGCATATCTCGCGTACGTATAAGAAAAGCTCATGCCATACAGGCCAACCCCATCGCCGAGACTTATAAGTTGCTGTTTCTAAGTTTGCGCGTTTGCATTGTTACTCCTTCGAGGTTCCACCTCGGTTATGTAGATTTAAGTGATGCCATATCGATACAGAAGCGGTACTTCACATCGGACTTGAGCAGTCGCTCATAAGCTTCGTTGACCTTCTGGATGGGGATGACTTCGACATCCGCGGTGATGTTGTGCTCACCGCAAAAGTCAAGCATCTCCTGGGTTTCGGCGATGCCGCCGATGTTAGAGCCGGAGAGACTGCGGCGGGCCATGATGAGGCTGAATGCTGAGACATCCAGGGGCTTCTCGGGTGCGCCGACAAGGGTGATGTTACCGTCGAGGCGGAGCAGGTTGAGATAGGCGTTGATGTCGTGCTTGGCAGAGACGGTGTCGAGAATGAAATCCAGGCTGCCAGCGTGCTTCTGCATTTCGTCGGTATTGCGCGAGACAACGACTTCGTCAGCACCGAGGTGGAGCGCGTCGTCTTTCTTGTCAGGCGAGGTGGTGAAGACAACGACGTGTGCTCCGAACGCATGAGCAAACTTCACGCCCATGTGACCCAGTCCGCCTAGACCGACCACGCCAACTTTCTGGCCCTTGGTGACACCCCAGTGGCGGAGTGGCGAGTATGTTGTGATTCCAGCGCAGAGGAGCGGCGCAACTCCAGCGAGATCGAGGTTGGAGGGGACGCGCAGCACGAAGCGTTCATCGACGACGATGCTATCGGAGTAGCCACCATAGGTGACGCGTCCAAGGTGCTTGTCCGAGGAGTTGTAGGTGAGGGTCAGGGAAGGGCAGAACTGCTCAAAGCCAGCTTTACACTGGGGGCAGGTTCCATCCGAATCGACCATACAGCCGACCGCCGCGAGATCGCCGGGCTTATACTTGGTAACTGCCGAGCCGACCTTGGTGACACGGCCCACGATCTCATGGCCGGGGACAATCGGGTAAACAGTTGACATGAAGCTGCTCCACTCGTTACGCACTGAATGGAGGTCGGAGTGGCAGATGCCGCAGAAGAGGATTTCGAGCTGTACGTCGTGCTCTGTAGGATCACGCCGCGCGATCGTGTCGGAGGCCAGCGGCGATGTCGCACTGGCAGCGGAGTAAGCCTTCGCGTTATACATGGATTTATGCTCCTATTTGTTTACTTTTGGGGTCTGGTATTGTTCGTCGCTGACCTTTTCCATCCAGTCCACGGTCTTGCCATCGAGTTCTGAATGGCGATGTGCGTCATCAAGGTTTGCCTTGATGCCAGTTTGGTTGTCAGTAGGCGAATTTATTGCTCAATCAAAACTGAGTTTTTTCTTGAATAAAAATCCAGAATGCCTACAAAAAGCCGGAATCATTTCTCATTGCTTTAGCTTCATTCTAAGAATTCTCAAGGGCAAGCAATAAAACAATCGTCTAAGATTGTTGTACAATCCTGCAAACTTAGAAATGAACGCTGCCAAAACGAGTGAAAAGTCCGATATGGATTTAATGAATGACCAGCAGGCAAAGCGCGAGGCAGACAGGGCGCAAGCCAACAGAGACGAACTGACCCAACGCATCTCACAGGCTATTCGTCATGATAGGACGATTGAGGCGCACAAAGGATTGCACTTCAACCGCACCTCCTCGCCTTCGGAATGCATTCATAGTATTTCTGTCCCTGCCTTTTGTGTAATTGCTCAAGGCAGCAAGGAGGTTCTTCTGGGCAGCGATCGCTATCAGTACGACCCTATGCATTATCTGCTTGCTACGGTCGAACTACCGATTGTCAGCCAAATTCTGGAAGCGTCCCAGGAAAAACCGTACCTTAGCCTTCGCCTCGATCTCGACCCCACCCTGGTCAGTTCAGTGATGGTCGAGGCAGGACATCCCTCATCACGCAGCCGTGCTGATGTGAAAGCGATTGACGTAAGTCCGTTGGATGCAAATCTGTTGGACGCTGTGGTGCGGCTCGTCAGGCTTCTAGATTCCCCTGCTGAAGCTCATGTTCTCGCACCACTGATTAAGCGGGAAATCATTTACCGACTTCTGATGGGAGAACAAGGTAATCGGCTCAGTCAGATTGCAGTTCTGGGTGGCTACACCCACCACATCGCTGTTGCTGTCGAGCGACTTCGTAAAGACTTTAAGGAGCCGATCAAGATTGAAAGCATCGCACGAGAGCTTGGAATGAGTGTATCGGGCTTTCACCATCACTTCAAGTCTGTCACTGCAATGAGTCCCTTGCAGTTCCAGAAGCAACTGCGGCTCCAGGAGGCTCGCCGTCTGATGCTAGGGGAAAACCTTGACGCTACTAGTGCTGCCTACCGTGTGGGTTATGACGATGCCTCGCACTTCAATCGGGAATATAAGCGGCTCTTTGGTACACCACCGATGCGCGATGTGGAGAGGCTGCGAGAAGCTGTTAGGAAGACTGCTAGTCAATATGATCTCCTCAAGATGCCCTAATGCCAGAAATCACTAAAACATTGGGGAAACAGTTGTGTGTAGCGCACCGTATGCTGAATGTTTTTGTGTCCTAGATAGTGCTGAATAGATTGTGTATCGTGCCCATCTTGCCGAAAATTACACGGTTCTCAATTCAACTTTAGTATAAAAATATACTAAAATTTAAAGTATTTTTTTTGATAAACTGAGTTCCAGCTTATATCTAGAGTTCAGTGATAAATTTAATAGCAGTATTTCAAAAAACTACATTATTCTTAGCGCAATACCGTATTTGATATGGCATTAGAAAAAGTCAACGACGAAAATCAACAAACAGCAGCATCTTCGCAAAAGCCACAGTCTCCCATAGGGTTTGTGCAAAAACTGTTAATTATCTATTGGCGTTCTCTGTTGCTACTATTCGTGGGGGTATATCTACCACTGCAAATTTTTGGACTGCTTGCATTAGAGGTGCAGCAAAAAGAGGGTAGTTTTCCTTGGGATTTGCCGATTTTGGTGACGGTTCATTCTCTAGCACAGCCGCAGTTAGACGTATTCGCCGCAATGTTGACTAAACTGGGTTCGTTTTGGACTGTATTACCCATACTGAGCATAATCGCACTCATTTTACTAGTGCAACGTCGCTGGCGATCGCTCACTTATTTAGTCATTACTACTGCTGGTAGTGCAATTATTAACCGCACAGCCAAGGAATTTTGGCACAGAGTACGTCCTGATTTGTGGAACTCAGTTGCACCAGAATTTGATTATTCATTCCCTAGTGGTCATTCCATGACAAGTATGACTTTGATTGCCGTTTTGGTAGTTTTGACTTGGGGTAGTGCCTGGTGCTGGTTAGTATTAATTTTGGGTAGCTTGTTTGTCTTAGCTATTGGCTGGACACGGTTATATTTGGGAGTTCATTTTCCTAGTGACATTATCGCAGGTTGGATGGTAGCAATCGCTTGGGCAATTGGCGTGAGTTTAATTATTCGACCATTATCACAATCGGCAAATATTATCAGCGAAAAGCCAGTAAGTGAAACCAAATTGCTCTCTGAAGAACAGGAGTTGTTTAATCAGGAATAAAGTTTATTAGTTCGTAAGTATAGGCTTTATTAATACAATTTAAATACGTAAACTTTCTACTCTACTAGACTCAAAATCTTGTAGACTTTTTTGATTTTTTGTTATAAAATACGGTAAGCCGATAAAAATACTGGACTATCATGATTGACATTGAAAAAAGTGTTCAAGAGTCTTTGTCACAAACTACAGAGAATTTACCCAAAACACTATTGCAAAAGATTAGAGGTGGATTTTTTTTAGTTATTGGATATTTGTTGTCACCATTATGCTGGTGGAATGACTTGATATTTAATTTACCAATTGCTTATTTATTTGGTTACATTTGTAGTCTTTTTGCTCCTAAATTACTTATGCCCTGTATTATTATCGGTTACTGGCTATCTAATATTATTGGTATTCTCTTGATGCAAGCAGGTGCAATTGATATTTTCCAAAAACAACCCCAAGAACGCAACTTAAAAAAAGAATTATTTACAGGCTTAATTTCTTCAACTGCGTATACATTTTTAATTCTGGCATTAATCCAGTTTAAAATTATCGATACTCCTAATTTATTCTCTGGTAGTTAATAAAATTTGAAATGTTCGTAGTAAGCACTTTAGTGCTTAAAAAATCAATGACTAAAGTCCTTACTACAAACACATATAACCATCAAAATTAATGATACAGTCCATTACAACTATCTTTAACTGGTAGTTAATCAAAAATAGTAAAATCACTTTAATTTTAAAATATCATTCATATTTAAAAGACTTGGACTATCCTTTGTCATAATTAAAGGTAATTTACCATCCCATTTTTCTATAGCCTGTCTTTTCAAAATTTCATCAGTCAAACTTTCATGTAATAATTTGTTTACTTCTGCTTCTCCTTTAGCTAAATTTACCTGAGCCTCTGCTTCTTTTGCTGCTTTCAATGCGATAAAACCTGCTCGCCTAGCATCTTGTTCTGCAATCTGTTTTGCCTCTACTGCTTCACTAAATCTATCTGAAAAATCGACATTAACTAAAGAAATATCATCAACTGCAATATGATAGCTATGTAATCTCGTCATCAATGTATTATCAACATCAGATTTTACTTCTCCTCGTTTGGTGACTATTTCTTCTGCTGTATACTTTGCGATAATTGCTTTTAAAACTTCTTTCACTGCGGGATTTATAATTTTTTCAACTACGTCTTTTTCATCACCAACATCTCGAAAAATTAGATTAGTTTCTTCAGGCAGAATATGCCAATTTAACACTACATCTGTATATATATCTTGTAAATCTTTAGAAGGAGACTCAGCAGAGATGTCTTGTCTTTGAACTCTCACACTGATTCTTCTGACTGTATTGACAATAGGAATTATAATATGTATTCCTTCTGCCAATACCGTTTCTTGGACTCTACCAAACTGCATTAATACACCGCGTTCTCCAGCATTTACTACCACAAAAGGTGTCAGTAAAATTGTAATTAAAAATAAAAGCGCAGTTAATTTACCAGCACCATTTGTAAGTTTAATTTGTTTCATATTTAGCAAAACTATTTGTTCAGTTCTCTTAAAAAGTGCTTGTTTATACTACACTAATCCGATGGGAATAAGCTAGTTAATAAATATTGTATACGAGTATGTCATAGGTTTATCTGCAAAACAAGCCGCCAGCAGTGAGAGCAATAGCCCTTTAAGGTGGGTAAAAATCCCAAAAATTTTGCGAATTTTGGGCTTTTCACCTTCGTGTCTTAGTGCCTTTGTGGTTCAAAAGTCAATTTTGTAACCACTAAGACGCCAAAACACCAAGAAAAATGCATTACACCTTGAAAGGGCTACAGTTATGGCAAAGTTAGGAAACAGGAATTAGTTGTCCTTCACTCCCCCACTCCTCATCTTTCCCTACTCCTTCCCAAAAGCAGCAATAGCCCTGTAACTCTGATTGAGTACGGTAAACCGTATTTGCTCATTAGTTCACAAAGATTAGTTTAATTGTTAAGTTTAGTTACATAAATTAAAAATTGCTACTAACCAGGAGAACTTATGAAAACCAGTAGTACCTTTGATGAGCAAATCAGATTAAACAACTTTGCGATATAAATATTGTTTTAAGATTGACATGGAAGCCACAAAGCAATTAGTTCATTTTTTAGAAGAAGATTTGGGCATATCTGACGGAGCAATTTCTCTGGCGTTGCGACATTGTGAACAAACACCCAACTTTTTACCCATGACCCTCTGGCAGTATGGTCTGGTGACACTAGATCAATTAACCCAAATTTTTGACTGGCTGGAAACAGTGTAAACAACTGCTTCAAATATTTGGGATAGAAATTAGCCAGCTTTCAGAAACACTGGCACTCTCAACAGCTTTAACAAAAAAAGCAACAATTCAAAGAGAATTTCCTGATTAAGTCGGGTTCTCCTAACTCTTGTCTTCTAACTACTGGAGTCTTAATTACGAATTACGCGCTTCGTAGCCCCAGAGCGAATTACGAATTACCATAACTCCTCTCATTCTAAGGATTAGTAACATCAATGACGATTAAAGAACAACCTAAGCCGCCTCGGTTTCGGATCATTGCCAATATATTGCTATCAGTATCAGGGTTATTCCTGCTTTTAAATCTGTTTTTGCCTAATTTATTTACTTCCGGGCCTGCTGGCGTTCCCTACAGCTTATTTATTCATCAAGTACAAGAAGGGGAAGTTAGCCGTGTTTCAGTTGGTCAAAACCAGATTCGCTACCAGCTAAAAACCGAGAACGCTGAACCGGGTGCGGTGTTTGTAACTACACCAATCTTTGATTTAGAGTTGCCCAAACTGCTTGAGTCCAAAGGAGTTGAATTTGCCGCTGCACCTCCACCCAAAAATACTTGGTTTACAACTCTTTTGGGTTGGGTCATCCCACCGTTAATTTTTATTGGTATTTGGCAGTTCTTCATCTCCCGTGGTGGTGGCCAGCAAGGTGTTCTGTCTATTGGTAAGAGCAAAGCCAAAGTTTATGTTGAAGGCGACTCGGCTAAAATTACCTTCGCAGATGTCGCTGGTGTTGAAGAAGCTAAAACTGAGTTAGTGGAAATTGTAGATTTCCTCAAGACTCCGGCACGTTTTACTCAAATTGGGGCGAGGATTCCTAAAGGCGTGCTGTTGGTGGGCCCTCCAGGGACAGGTAAGACACTGTTAGCTAAAGCCGTAGCCGGGGAAGCAGGAGTTCCATTCTTTAGTATCTCTGGTTCCGAGTTTGTGGAATTGTTTGTCGGTGTCGGTTCTTCCAGAGTGCGCGACCTATTTGAGCAGGCAAAAAAACAGGCTCCCTGTATTGTATTCATTGATGAATTGGATGCGATCGGTAAGTCTCGTAGCAGTAATGGTTTCTACGGTGGTAATGATGAACGGGAACAGACCCTTAACCAGTTATTAACGGAGATGGACGGGTTTGCAGCTGGGGATGCAACGGTGATTGTGCTTGCAGCTACGAACCGCCCAGAAAGCCTTGACCCTGCTTTGCTGCGTCCAGGTCGCTTTGACCGCCAAGTATTGGTAGACCGTCCTGATTTATCTGGTCGTGAAGCAATTCTCAAGATTCATGCTCAAAAGGTGAAATTAGGAGATGATGTAAATTTAAAAGCGATCGCAACTCGTACTCCTGGTTTTGCTGGCGCAGATTTAGCAAACTTGGTGAATGAAGCAGCATTATTGGCAGCTCGTAATCAACGTCAAACAATTGCTCAAGAAGACTTTGCCGAAGCTATCGAGCGGGTAGTAGCAGGTTTAGAAAAGAAAAGTCGGGTGCTGAACGATACCGAGAAAAAGATTGTCGCTTACCACGAAGTCGGCCACGCAATGGTAGGAGCGTTGATACCCGGAAGTGGACGTGTAGAAAAGATTTCCATTATTCCCCGTGGGATGGCAGCTTTAGGCTATACCCTGCAACTACCAACCGAAGACCGCTTTTTGATGAATGAAGAAGAACTGCGGGGTCAGATTGCTACCCTATTGGGTGGACGTTCCGCCGAAGAGATTGTATTTGGCAGTATTACAACAGGTGCTTCCAACGATTTGCAACGAGCGACTGACTTAGCTGAACGGATGGTGACAACCTATGGTATGAGCAAAGTCCTAGGGCCACTGGCTTACCAACAAGGTCAACAAGCAATGTTCCTTGGTAATGGTGCGCCCAATCCCCGCCGTTTGGTGAGTGAAGACACAGCAAAAGCCATTGATAGCGAAGTCAAAGAAATTGTGGAAACAGCCCACGAACAAGCCTTAGAGATTCTCAAACAGAATCGAGATTTGCTCGAAGCGATCGCCACTCAACTCTTAGAAACAGAAGTGATTGAAGGGGAGAAACTAAATAATCTGCTTAGCCAAGTTCAGCCTGTAGCTAAGGAAACAGCTGGTTTAGTTGCATCTTAGTTTAATCAACTTCACCCACTGATTGCAGAATTAGCGGAATCTAATACAAGGATTGCGCTAATTCTGTTTTACCTCACCCGCCCAGAACTCAAGTTCTCGTAGCCTGTTTCATTCATTGCTCGTTCTACCACAGTCGCTCAATGCCATATAGGTCGAACATTTGATCGGCTCCTAAAATCGGTATTTGTTCTGCGTAGATGCGTTCGCCTTTGTACGGTAGTTCTTCTTTTTTTCTCGCACTCTTGAATTTACTACAAAAACGAACCCACATTGCTCTGGCAGCCTACGGTTGCCACAAACCTCACCCCCCCCTCAAAACGATTATCATTTGCTTACTTCTGGACAGTCAGGAAAAAGCGTCCTGCTGCGTAGGCGCAGCCCGCCACAGGCATCGCTATGCAAAAAAACTTTTTGGTTTACTGTAGATAACACAACTCTTTTCTTGGTTCGTGAGTCAGGCAAATTATGCAACTACATCGATTCGACAACATTCAGGAGTTCTGGCACTCCCAAAAGGCTTACTTACTCCAGCATCAGGTAGAAAACAATGTTTTGCTCAGTATTTCGCATACCTTGTTGCATAACCCAGAACGTTATCTAGGCAAGCCTTATTTAGCAATTGTCCAAACAAGTGGTGAGATTCTGGCTGTTGCCATCCGCACCCCACCCCAAAAATTGATCCTATCCAAAGCCCAAAATATGGATGCCTTGCGGTTGATTGCTCAAGATTTGCGTCAAGAGCAATTGCCAGGAAGTATGGGACTGGCTTTTGAGGCAGAAATATTCTCGCAGACTTGGCAAGCCCTGACAGGACAATTCTATCAACGGTCGGTGGTAATGAAAATTTACCAATTAACGGCAGTGCAAACAGTCTCAACGGCCAAAGGATATCTTAGACTGGCAACTCAAAGCGATCGCTCTATTTTGATTAAGTGGCTTTCTGCATTTTTATCTGAGATCGATGAGGCGGTGAGCGAAGATGTCGAACACCAGGTAGATAATCGGTTGAAACAGCAGAATACTTATTTTTGGGTTGATAGCACTCCAGTTTCAGTTGCGTCTAGTAAACAAGTGTTACCTACAATTGGTCGGATCAATTTAGCTTATACACCACCAGAGTATCGTCGTAAAGGATATGCCACTGCCTGTGTCGCTGCATTAAGCCAAAAACTGCTAGACCAGGGATGCCGCCATTGTCTCCTCATAGCAGATTTAGCCAATCCCACAGCCAATCATATTTATCAAGCGATTGGGTATCGCCCCCTAAGCGATTGGCACGAATACTCATTCACCTCCAAGCAGCAAGCATAATAAAGCAATCGCTTCCAGGCTTGGGAAATAAATCAAACCAGAAATATTAATTTTTTCATCAGCTCTTAACCTTGTTTACCATTGAGAGTACTTTAGATGCGTTCGCCCTGGGCGATACCTCTGTCAAATTTACTTGCATGATGACGCAACTCAAAGCAATGTTTTGATTCTATCCTTATTGCTCTCAAGTCAATCGTTCAGGACATTCCACCAATGCTTAAACATTGCCTCCTGTCCTTCTTCCTTAATTTCCCGATAAACCCTCGTTTCTTTCAACGTAATGTCTAACATAGTGTAGGTTTTTTACAATAACGCGGGAAATGAGACAAGGAAGAATTTGCTTATTCCTACGTTCATAAGAGAGTACTAACTCACCCTTTCATGAAAAACCTACACTCGTCAGCCTCCCCCACTCCTCTGCACTCGCTATGGGCGGGTAATGGCTTTTGGTTCCAAAGCTACAGGTTGCCCGTTAACTGACAGTGCTGTAACTTCTAGAATTTGCCCGAAACGATTACGAGTGCCAAATCCATTGGCTTGAACTTTGTCGCAAATGTTGGCGACACTGGCTAGGTGATCGCCTACATGGCGAGTAAACTTGACAATAGTGCCATTAGAGATAATGACGCCCTTAATTGCGTAAATCTGCAACTGGGATACTTTCTAGTGATCGTCCAGCTTGCATGGGATTACTAGCAAGAGTATTGTACGTCCAGAAACCGAAGAGTGCGATCGCTGCTCCAATGCCGCCGCTAGTTAAAATTAACTTTAACTTGCGTTGACGAGTATTACGAATTACGTTAGCGCAGCGTAAAGCCTGCGGCATGGCCACGCTTAGAGCGAGTCTTCGCCCTTCTCTACGAGACACTACGTGAACGCGTAGCGTCTCGTAGAGAAGGGGCGACGCTAAGAGCGAACGAGCGTCATTACGAATTGCAAATTATCTTGAGGGCTTTCCGTACTCAACAAAAGTGAAAATAGAAAATAATAGATATATGAACAAACGCTATTTTCTTGAGGCTAGCGCAGCAATAGTTAGCACAACACTGTTATCACGCTATATCAATTGGGGTTCAGAAAAAATGACAACTTCTAAGAGTGGATTTGAAATTACCAAACCTGAAGAAGAATGGCGGACAATTTTAACGCCAGAACAATTTCGTGTGTTGCGTAAACATGGCACTGAACGCGCTCACACCAGTCCACTCGATAAGGAATATGATGAAGGCACTTATGTGTGCGCTGCTTGTGGACAGGCATTGTTTACATCTGACACTAAATTTAATAGTGGTACTGGCTGGCCTAGCTTTTTTAATCCGATTGAGGGAGCGATCGCTTTTACTGTAGACCGGTCGTTTTTTATGACCAGAACTGAAGTGCATTGTAGTCGTTGTGGTGGTCATCTGGGTCATGTGTTTGATGATGGCCCTGCACCCACAGGCAAGCGCTACTGTATGAATGGTGTCTCGCTGAACTTTGTTCCTGCTTAATTAGCTGCGATGTTAGTAGTCATTAGTCATTACCATTGAGACTAATGACTAATGGCTCAGGATAAAGGACAAGTATGATTAAAATCCTCCATCTCTCCGACATCCACATGGGAAGCGGTTTCTCCCACGGACACATCAATCCTGAAACAGGATTAAATACGCGATTGGAGGATTTTGTCAATACTTTGTCTCGATGTATTGACCGAGCGCTAGCAGATGCAGTGGATCTAGTGATATTTGGTGGCGATGCTTTCCCGGATGCGACACCACCGCCTTATGTACAGCAAGCTTTTGCCAGCCAGTTTCGCCGTCTAGTAGATGCCGAAATTCCGACAGTGCTGTTGGTGGGGAACCACGACCAACATTCCCAAGGACTGGGAGGCGCAAGTTTATGTATTTACCGCACCTTGGGAGTGCGAGGCTTTGTTGTTGGTGATACATTAACTACTCATCGCATTCAAACCCGCAATGGAGGAGTGCAAGTGATCACCCTCCCCTGGCTAACTCGTTCAACACTGATGACTCGCCAAGATACTGAAGGTTTGCCTTTGGCGGAAGTTAACCAACTGTTAACGGAACGTCTGCAAGTTGTTTTAGAAGGAGAAATTCGCCGTCTTGACCCCGAAGTGCCTACAGTGCTTTTGGCTCATTTGATGGCTGATAATGCTAACTTAGGAGCAGAACGCTTCTTGGCAGTGGGTAAAGGCTTTACTTTACCCTTATCTTTACTGACGCGACCATGTTTTGACTATGTAGCATTGGGACATGTCCATCGTCATCAGAACCTAAATAAATCTAATAACCCCCCAGTGATTTATCCAGGAAGTATTGAGCGAGTAGACTTTAGTGAAGAAAAAGAAGACAAAGGCTATGTAATGCTCGAGCTGGAACGGGGTAGCGCTGAGTGGGAGTTTTGTCCCTTACCAGTTCGGACTTTCCGCACAATTGAGGTGGATGTCTCAAAAGCAGATGATCCTCAAGCCGTATTGATCAAAGCGATCGCCAAGCATAATATTCAAGATGCTGTAGTCCGGCTAATTTATAAACTCCGCTCCGAACAGATGGATATCATTGATAGTAGCTCCCTACATGCTGCTTTAAGTACAGCCCACACCTATACCATTCAAGCAGAATTGGTGAGTCAGTTGGCTCGACCTCGCATTCCCGAATTGAGCGCAAGTAGCAGCATCGACCCAATGGAAGCGTTGAAAACTTACTTAAATAATCGTGAAGATCTCAAAGATATCGCAACATCCATGCTGGAGGCAGCACAAAAGTTGCTAGCAGATGACGTGGAAGTGTGGCTGGAAGGAGCGACTTCTGATTAATCTCGAAAGGCTTAGATCCCCGAATATCTCCAGGGAAATTGGCATTGATCACTTAGTGATATTCTTAAGAAAGATTTCCGAATTATTGCGATAAGTTAATGCTATTCAAGTTTAGTAAATATACTCTCTAGCTAAAGAAGATAATGCTAGATTAAGAGCAAGGTACAAACAGGTTAAAAGTTTAAACAAAAACTTTCAAGTTAGAGCCTGTGCCTCCTGCTCTAATATTCTCGCGATCGCTGCTAGGTTGTAACATCCTGTAAATGTGTTTTTGCCTTGAGTTCATTGAGTTGTTTTGGAGGTTTTTAAACGCACAGCCAGATATACCTGCCTAGTTGAAATAAAGGATGTACAACTCTAAGTAGTATCGATTGCGAATACTGTCCACCTTAGTTTAGTTAGCTACTTCTAATTCTCCTAATCTTCTTGAAATATTGCCTCCTTAAGAAACCGCCCTAAGCTGCTTGATAATTATCCATCGTAGCTTTTGGCGGTTTCTGTTGTTGAGTTATTTAATTATCCGAACTTGATATTACTGCTAACTTTTCTAATTCTTCTTTTACAGATAAAGGCTGATACCCTAATCCGAAAGCTTTAGAACTATCTAAAGAAACATCCGCTGGTCTTAGTGCTGCCATTTTGACATCTTGCTGTTGGCAACCTTTAAGCCCAGTTGCGGGAAGTTTAAATACCTCAACTAATAAACGTCCAAAATCATAGCGCGAAATCCGCTCTTTTCCGCCTAGGTGAATACGCCCGTTGACTTTCTCTAATGCTAATAACAGCCCTTTTGCTGCAGTTGTTCCACTGACTGGTGTGCGGAATTCATCTATAAATAAATTTAGTTCTTTTTCGGCTTTTAAAGTTTGGATAAATGGCTGTATAAAGCTTTTAGCTGTAGGTGTTGCTATACCAAACATTAACGGCATCCGGCAGACTGCGGTCATCGGATATCGTTCTAGCATACCTATTTCAGCTTTGACTTTTTGCTCACCGTAAATGTTTACAGGACACACGGGGTCTGTTTCTCGATAGGGAGCATTTAAGCCATCAAAAACTAAGTCGGTTGATGTAAAAACACAAGGAATAGAATTATCGGCGCAAAGTCCAGCAATATTGCAGGATGCTGTAACATTAATTGCGTGTGATTCTTCAGGATAAGTTTGACAGATATTAGGCTGCGATCGCGCCGCAGTATGGATAATTGCTGTAGGTTTTACGTCATTAAATATATGCTTCAATTCTTGAAAGTCTGTCAAGTTAACTTTCAGCATTTTGATGCCAGGAATCTCTAAAGAATGAGAAAAGTAAGTACCATAAATTTCCCATTCTTGCTTGGCAAGCTGGCAAAGATGCCATCCTAAAAAACCACTAGCTCCAGTGATTAACAATTTTTTCATGTCTCATTACCGTTACTAGTGGTGGTAACAACAGACTATTGAAGTAGTTCTTGAAATCGTTTTTCGCTACGCACTTGATTGAAATCAGGGTCAGTTTTTGCTAACTTTTTATACTTATTAGGCTGAAGCTGGATGGCTTGATTTAAATTCTCAATTGTTAATTCTAGATTGTTCTGTAAAGCATAAGAACAAGCTTTGTTGTAATATGCCTCGTGCTTATTTGGCTTGATAGTGATCGCTTGATCGTAAGATGCGATCGCCTCTTTGTAACGTTGCAACTTGGTGAGGGCAATACCTCGGTTTATCAAAGCTTCATACTTGTCAGGTTTAATAGCGATCGCTTTGTTGTAAGATGCGATCGCATCTTTGTAGCGTTGCAAATATGTTAAGGCAATACCACGATTGTACCAAGCCTCATCCTTGTCAGATTTGATGGCGATCGCTTGATCGTAAGATGCGATCGCCTCTTTATAGCGTTGCAAAGCTGTTAAGGCAATACCGCGATTAATCCAGGTTTCAGGACTTTCATATTTAATGGCGATCGCTTGGTTATAAGCTGCTATTGCAGCTGCGTAACGTTGTGCATCTAATAAATTATTGCCTTGATGAAAAAAATCTTCTGCTTTTTGGCTAGCCTTTGCTTCTACAAGCAGCTGGGCCACATTAGTTTCCTGTACAACTTGTTTAATAGTTTCTGTGGATGAGTTTGCCCCATCACTACAACCAAATGCGAAGAAAGTGATCAAGCCAGAGGCAACGAAGCAGCGCCAAAAGACCATGCTGTACCTACAGAACTCATAATATGATGCTAGAACCTGTTCAGATTTTAAAATCGTATCAAGATGCACGGTTTTTTATCAATTAATTTTCTTAGTTTTATGAACAAAAATCTTGTTGACTATGCATAAACGTCTTTTACTATAAAGTACGGCTCATATTATCATATTAAATACAGTTAAAGCAATTACTTTGCTTAGAGTTTAGCTATCAAGCCCTTGCAATGATGCCTACATACCAAAGTCATTAATAAATAATGTGCTTAAACAAGCACAAATCAACCAACCTCAAGACATCACATCATTCCTTTACCACTAAAGGATTAACCCTTGAGAAAACAGAGAATGCAGGGACAGAATAGATAATTTGCGAGTAGGAAGGGAGTAAGTACATTCTTGTGTGAAATTATGATGAAGCGAGCCTTGAAGTTTAACTAAGCTGACAATACCTGTAGCTGAGATTTGCTCAAATTGCTGTTTTAGTATGTTTTGAAATTTGAAAACGGCATGGCTAAATCAAATGCAATATTCCTAGAGGAATACGAGAGGGAAACTATTTCCAATCAAAAAAAGTAGTTGATTTATGGTATTGGACTCTTGCCTTACCCTACCCGGTGGCGGTTAACATAAAACAGCTGTTGAACTGAATCTGCTGGGACAAAATAGAAAGCATGACGATTGAATCCAACTCTCCGAATCTACCAACCCCAGAACCCATCCCCGAAAACGACTTGCAACCAGATGACTTTGACAGTGGTACAGAGGAAAATAACCTCACTTCAGAAGCGCTAGCGGCACAACAAGCCTTAGCTACAATTTCGTCTTTGCAATCTTCACAACATACCACTGCCCTGCAAGAATCCCGTTCCAGCTTCAAGCAACAGACTACCAATCAATTAACTGTTAAGCCGAGAGCATTGGTGATTACTCTAGTAGCGATCGCCATTACTTTTATCGGATTTGCCCTAAATAACTCAATCATCGGCATCTTGGGAACGCTGGTGACTTTGATGTTATCGTTGGCGATCCTATTGCCGTGGTTGAAATATGTACTAGATGAGTGGTTTTCATCCGATGAAAAAATTTTATTTGTCGCCTTTTTGGGGCTATTAGTAGCGATTATCGGCTTGTTTAAGTTTACTGGTGGGGCCGAGCGCCTACTTATTTGGGGACGCCAGATTAATTGGGATATTGCTGGGACTTTGGCAGAATGGTTTGGCGCTTTGGGGCAAATTCTCATTGCGATCATCGCTGTTTATGTGGCGTGGCGACAATACGTTATCTCCAAAGACTTGACAATTCAACAAAACCTGTTGACGGTTCAGCAAAATATTATCACTCAGCAGCAGACAATTGATTCTTATTTTCAAGGCGTCTCAGATTTAGTATTAGATGAAGAAGGATTATTAGAAGATTGGCCCCAAGAACGAGCGATCGCTGAAGGACGCACTGCGGCAATTTTTAGTAGTGTTGATAGTACTGGTAAAGCGAAAATTCTCCGCTTTCTCTCACGTTCCAAGTTGCTCACACCCCTAAAACGCGATTCTCGCTTAGGTCGAGCCATTCTCAACGGCTTTGGCGGATATGCCGAAGACCGGATTGCAGGCGTGCGCGTCATCGATTTAGGCGTTATGCTAGCCGCCGCCGACCTTTCTGCTACAGATCTACGTTGGACTGATCTCAGTGAAGCTAATCTTGTCCGCGCTAACCTCAGCGGTTGTGACTTGGTTAAAGCCAATCTCTCCCGCACCATATTGTATAATGCCAGTCTTCGCGGTGCTGACCTCAACGGGATTCGCTTATTCTACGGTACAGTGGCGATCGCATCACCACGCAGTCGTACGCAACCACCAAACTACGAAACTGGCGAACACACCGGTGCTGTAGTGGAAAATGCCGATTTTACTGATGTGCAACGAATGTCAGAGTCTACACGTTATTACTGCTGCGCCTGGGGTGGTGAAAAAACTAGAAGCACTATTCCCGGTGGTTGTGAAGGCATTCCTAATAACTTAGGGCGATAGGCAATTTGCTGCGGCTTAGCTTCGCTTCCCGGTGGTTGTGAAGGCATTCCTAATAACTTAGGGCGATAGGCAATTTGCTGCGGCTTAGCTTCGCTATCCATTGGCGCAGCTAAGCCGAGTCCCTTAGTGCTGAATCACGTTAACTTGGAAGAAACTGCCCGCATGTTGAAGTATTTGGGGGAGTTGAAGCACGTATATTTGACTGCTATGGGGGAGAAGCTGTTGAGTGTGGTAGAGAAAGAATATGCCTTTGATAAAATGGCACCTAATTCCAAATGAACCAGTGAGCAGGAGAAAATAGCGATGCAGAATATTAAGTTATGTTCTCATGTGGGATCTGATAGCATTTTGCACCTTGATATTCCAGTGGGGATAGTCAGTGGTGATATCGAAATAGAAATAAGTATTAAACCTATAAACCCATCACAAAGAGACTGGATGCCAGGTTTTTTTGAAGAAGTGATTGGCGGTTGGGCTGGAGAACCTTTAGAAAGACCAGAACAAGGAGAGTTTGAGACGCGGGAGACGCTGTTTTGACCTATTTGCTAGATACAAATGTTTGTATTCGGCTGTTGAATAATAGTAGCCAATTAGTCACGCACAATACGGGTGAGTTCAATCGAGTTCGAGAGCTAGTGATTGAAGATTGGGAAAAAGAGGAATGACATCTTTATAAAGTATTTCTTGGCAAATAGAAATGAAGCAGGAACACACATTATTGTGTTCCTACTTAACCTAAAATTAGACTTTTTGCCAAAGTAGCTTGAAAAGACACGCGGTATAGGGATAATTCCCTTGGATGCGCTGCTTTTATTTTTCCAACATCGGTAACTCTTGCAAGAGGTTTATTGTTGAGGCGCCTAACTCTTAGTAAAGTTCTTCTTCTTTGTGAGTTTCGATGGTCACGTCAGAAGTTGGATAAGCGACACAAGTCAGCACATATCCAGCTTGGATCTGATCGTCGTCTAAGAATGACTGGTCAGATTGATCAACACTACCTGATTTGAGTTTACCGGCACAGGTAGAACAAGCGCCAGCGCGGCAAGAGTAAGGCAGATCAAGACCAGCTTCTTCAGCAGCATCTAGAATATAGACATCATCATCAACGTCAATTGTTTGGTTTAAACCTTCTTCTTCGTTGATTAGTGTGACTTTGTAAGTTGGCATTTAGTAGTCCTCTCTTTTGCAAACGGCAGCATAAGTTATGCTAAAGCAAACGGTACGGCTGACCTCATGGGTTAGTCGCTAGTTCAAATTTGCTTCAATTCTGATACTACGAGAAAAACTAATGGATGTAACTGGAAATTGACCCCGATTAGTAATGAAATTTAGTTAGTTAATACCGATAAGTTTTATTTATAGAAAAAAGAACATAATAACGTTGTTTTAAGAAAAAACTATCTTTTAGATAAAAAATATAAATCTCCCGCAGCGCTATCTATTTGCAGAAGCGTCTACAGACTTCTCTGTGCCCACAGCACTAGATTCGCACACTGGCGCGGCCTCGTAAACCTTCCAAATGGTAGGCAAGTATTGTTAGACTTCCTATAAAAAAAGAGTCCCATGCTTTCTAGCCGTGGAATTGTCAAAAACAGAACTGGTAAGGATCATGTATAATTCAGAGGCAGCTTTGGAAAAAGCAAGAGTGCGTGTGGGTTTGGTTGGTACTGGGTATGCAGCAAAGCTTCGGGCTGAGGCTTTGCTGAATGACGAGCGATCGCATCTAATCGCAATTGTTGGTCATAGCCCAGAAAATACGCAAACTTTTGCCAAAGAATATCAGGCTGAAGCGTTGAGTTCTTGGCAACAGCTAGTAGAGCGCGATGATATAGATCTGGTGGTGATCTCTACTGTAAATCGAGATCATGGTGCGATCGCCCGTGCCGCACTCACCAACGGCAAACACGTAATTGTAGAGTATCCTCTTTCGTTGGATGTGGTAGAAGCTGAAGAATTGATCGCCTTAGCCAAAACACAACAAAAACTCCTGCACGTTGAACACATTGAACTCTTAGGTGGATTGCATCAAGCCTTGAAGCAGCACTTAGCAAAAATTGGCAATGTGTTTTATGTCCGCTACAGCACTATCAATTCCCAGTATCCCGCACCCCGCAAGTGGACTTATAACCATGAGCTTTTCGGCTTTCCCCTAATGGGTGCGCTGTCTCGCCTACATCGTCTCACCGATTTGTTTGGTCAAGTTTTGACTGTTAACTGTCATCAGCGATATTGGGAAACCGAACAGGAGTACTACCAAACCTGTTTCTGTATTAGTCAAGTGTGCTTTACCAGCGGACTTCTCGCGCAAGTAGTCTATGGCAAAGGCGAAACCATTTGGCTCTCAGAACGCAAGTTTGAAGTTCATGGCGAAAATGGCGGGTTAATTTTTGATGGCGACAAAGGACTTTTCATCCAGCCTGGAGAAACCACACCGATAGAGGTTGGTGCTCGTCGGGGTTTGTTTGCCAAAGACACGAGTTTGGTGTTAGACAATCTTATTGATAACACTCCTCTGTACGTAACTCCAGAGGAGAGCTTATACACCCTGAAGGTTGCTGATGCTGCACAAAGAGCCGCACAGACAGGGACAACTATATTTATGAAAAATTCTCTAGATGTAAGTTCATGAAAACCGAACCAATTGTTATTTTATCTACAAGAGAACTAGACAAAATGCGTCACGTGGGACGCTTAGCAGCCAAACTTTTACAGCATCTTGAACCATTAGTGAAGCCAGGGATTAGCACTCTCCAACTCAATGATGAAGCTGAACGTTGGACACAGGCGCACGGAGCGAAAAGCGCACCTCTCGGCTACAAAGGCTATCCCAGATCGATTTGCACTAGTGTAAATGAGGTTGTTTGTCACGGTATTCCTAATGCTAAACAGATTCTCAAGGAAGGCGACATTATCAATATTGATGTGACGCTGATTGTTGAGGGCTATCACGGTGATACATCTAAGACATTCTTTGTTGGTACGCCTTCCCCCAAAGCTAAAAAGCTAGTAGAAGTTACTGAAAAATGCCGTAGCCTAGGTATTGCTGAAGTTAAACCAGGGGCACGGATTGGGGACATTGGTGCAGCCATTCAAGAGTATGCCGAAGCACAAGGCTTTTCTGTAGTGCGAGATTTCGTCGGACACGGTATCAGCAATGTTTTCCACACTGCGCCGGATATTCCTCACTATGGCACGCGCGGCAAAGGCAAGCGTCTCAGACCAGGGATGGTTTTTACCATTGAGCCGATGATTAACGAAGGCACATGGGAAGTCGAAGTTATGAGTGATGGTTGGACTGCTTTAACCCGCGATCGCCTACTTTCTGCTCAATGTGAGCATACCTTAGCCGTAACCGAAGATGGGGTTGAAATTCTTACTCTACCAGAATAGGGTATGCAAAATTTGTTGGGAATGCCAATATCTTTGGGTATCATCAACAGTCATTTGTCATTAATAGACTTCTTGCAAAAATCGGAATAAGACGAAAATCAACCACAGCGAAAAGTAAGCGAAGCTCCGGGTAACAGAAGCGCAAAACTTTTCAAGACAGCGAAAAGTAAGCGAAGCTCCGGGTAACAGGAGCGCAAAACTTTTCAAGACAGATGAACAGGATAAACACAGCGAAAAGTTCTGTAGGCGGAGAGAAGTCTGAGCGGAGCGCAAAGTCTGAGCGGAGGTTTCCTCCGAGCAGAACTTTGTAAGAGAGGTTTCCGACGCTCGTTCGCTCTTAGCGTCGTCCCTTAGGCGAAGACTCGCTCTAAGCGTAGCCATGCCGCAGGCTTTACGCTGCGCTATCCGTTGGCGCAGCCCGCCAAGAGCGAAAAGTTCTGCGGAGAGAAGTTGCCATAGCGCAGCGTTAGCGAGTCATCGAGCGTCGGAGGGTTTCCCTCCAAGCAAACTTCGGGGAGGGCAACCCTGGGCAGGAAACTTTTCAAGACAGGCATCAGAACTTCTCCCAACGCGAAGTAGCGTCTCGTAGAGAAGGGGAGACGCAATCATGCGAACGGGGTTTCCCAACCTAGGAACGCCACTTGCTACAAGCCGGGAAACCCGTCCAACGCAGTGGCTCAACTTTTCAAGACAGATAAATATCGGTGTTTATCCGTGTTTATCTGTGGTTAAATTTAAAAAATCTCGACTTATGCAAGAGATCTAATAAATACAAATCACTAATGACAACCCTGATAAACATGCATGTAGAGACGTTACAATGCAACGTCTCTACTTTTTTAATTGGTATTAATCTCGTCGCTGAGAATTTTAATTTGAGTACCGGGATAGTAGAATTGCAAAATTTTTGGATTTGACCAACCTAGTTTGGCTAAATTTTGAGCACCAGTTTGGCTCAAACCGACTCCATGTCCCAACCCACCACCAATAAAGGCGTATCCCCAAAGATCTTGTTTGCCTTTATTCAAAGGTTCCAGATAAAAAAGCGTACTTCTGGGAGCAGCAAAGGCACTACGAACTTCGTCTTTGTGGAGCGTAAAAGTGCCGATATCAGTTTTAACAGCAAGTTCAAGAATACGTCCGCTCGAACTTCGCTTAGTTACGGCCATAGCCTGAATGGTTTTAAATTTGGCATAGGGATTCTTTTTCACCTGCAAAAATTTCTGTAAGCCCTTAGTAATGTTCTCAAGAGAAGTTTCTTTGCGCCAACGAAACATATTCCAACTGCTTTCATTAAATCCTTGTTGGCGATTAATAAACTGCTGAAAATTCTTTTCATTGGCTAAACTCTGTTTAGACAAGTTCCAAAGATTAATTGGAGCATCTACTACAGGGCGCAGATAGGCACGATCCTCACCATTCCAGACATCGCTAAAAGAGGCGGTGACGCCACCAGTTGTAGAAGAATAAAGGGCATCTACTAATTGGTCTTCATAAGTTAGAACCATACCCCTGGTTGAGGCGATCGCTCGATCTGTGACGGGAGCTACTCCATTTAGCCCATAATAAACTTGGCAATGAGTATCAGCACACAACTGATAGTTATCTGCGGCAAATCTCCGTAAATTACGCAAGGCATAAGTCCGAGCCAGAATCGTTTGGGCTTCTAGGGCTGCTTTTGGCGCATCTGTGCCAATTTCATAAGGTACAACCCCACGCAAATAAGTTTCTAAGGGCACTTGGTTAACTAAAGTGTATGTACCGTAAGCATTTGGTTGTAAGTTCATCCGCCCTGCATAGAGACGAGCATTTTCAGGTTTTTCGCTTTTATTTACCCGAATCAAGTTTTTATCACTACTAATTTCCAGATTGTTCGGGCTGTAGCGATTACCATTTACTACCCAACTAACTCGCGGTACTTTTTGCAGGATTTTAGTGTCAATATATGCCCCTTTCTTGCCAGAAGCTTGGATGTTCTGGAGTAGCAAGCGTCGCAGTAAGGGCGTGCTGTAAACATCCCGTTTTGCCCAAACTTGCCAGCGTTCTGGTTGGGCTACTTCCACCTCAATTCCCTGAGAGCGCCAGTTTTTAGCACTGTCTTCGGCAGTTTCAAAGGTGCGGTAATTGCCTAAAACTACTACTTCCTCAACTGCCGGTTGGCGTAAAGCCTGCATTACTGTTTCCAGCTTTACGGGGTCTTTTGTAACCAGAATTTGCTGTTTGTTACCTTTTTTAAATCTTAACTTTAAGCGATCGCCTTTTGTCGGTTCTAATTGCAGCTTGGCTGTGGGCTTCTCTCCAAATCGCTGCACAATCCCAATTTTCAGTTCTACATCCTTTGTATTGCTCGCTGGGCCTGATGCAGCAGTCAGTCCCAACAAGCAAAATGTTGCCAGCACAGTGTAAGAAAAACGCCAGAATGAAAATTGCATAGCTACTTGAGAGACAAGCGGTAGCGAGTCCTTGAGTGTTTTCTGCCCCTCAATGAAGCGTTGGGGCAGATTTTTCAATTGCTTTGTAGTGCGGTGTTTTTGTCGCATTAGTGCTCCAATGATACCATTACCAATTTTGCCCCAAAGATCAGTTGCAAAACGAAGTCATAATGACTATGATTTATTTAGAGACACAAAGAACTACTTGGGAAAACACTTTATGGTTAGAGTCCAAGAAATTCCATTAAATCAGATTCAACGGCCGTTGCCCCGTGCGAACGATCCCAATAAAGTGCAAGCTTTGATGGAATCGATAGCGGAGATTGGGCAGCAAGAACCCATTGATGTCTTAGAAGTAGATGGACAGTATTATGGCTTTTCTGGTTGCCATCGTTATGAAGCTTGCCAGCGTTTAGGCAAAGAAACCATATTAGCCAGAGTCCGTAAAGCTAATCGCAGCGTTCTGAAGATGCACCTGGCATAGAGAATGGGGCATAAGGCATAGGACATGGTAAAAAGTAACAGACAATCAAATAATGCCCAATACACAACTACATATAACCCAATTAGGAGAAAATTATGTCATCTAAAGCAACAGTTAAGAATGTAAATATCGGCATTGACGAAACGAGTCGGGCTAAAATTGCCGAAGGGTTGTCTCGTTTATTAGCCGACACCTATACACTATATCTAAAAACTCATAACTTCCATTGGAACGTTACAGGGCCGATGTTCCAAACCTTGCATTTGATGTTTGAGACACAGTATACAGAATTAGCTCTAGCAGTTGATTTAATTGCCGAGAGGATTAGAGCACTTGGCTATCCCGCACCAGGAACTTACAGCGAATATGTCAAGCTGAGTTCGATCGCAGAAACTCCTGGAGTTCCTAAAGCTACAGAAATGATTGGCTTACTAGTGGAAGGACAAGAAGCTGTAGTGCGAACTGCACGGTCTATTTTTCCCGTAGTGGAAGAAGTTAACGACGAACCCACTGCCGATTTATTAACCCAGCGGATGCAAGTACACGAAAAAACAGCTTGGATGTTGAGAAGTTTGCTGGAAGAATAGGACTGGGGATTGGGGACTAGGGACTGGGGATTGGAGACTGGGAAAGAATTCTTTTAATCCTCAATCCAATATTCAATACACTAATCCCTACCTAATACAATCCCCAATGCCCTATGCCCAATACTAATTTCACCCAGAAGTTGCAAGATTTAATGCAACAAGTAGATATTTCTAGTTTTAGAGCGCTGAGTCGTGCTGCTGGTGTCTCAGAGCGCCAAATTTTGCGGTTACGCCAAGGGAAGTTAGAGCAGATGCGGATGGACGTGCTGCTCAAGCTGTCACTAATACTACAAATGCCATTGAGTGAATTAGTGGCTACTTTTTCAGTACCGAGTGTTGAGTATCAAGTATCTTCAGAACAGGCTAAACCAGAGCTATCCGCTAACAGCACTAGCAAAGAGATTGCAGATTTAAAAAGAGAGTACCAGCGATCGCAGCTTCAGTTAGAAGAACAACGAGAGGTATTGCTGCAAGAGTTTCAGCAGTCGAGTTTGCAACTGCTGGAGTCCTTATTATTGCAATGGCCCACAGCAGCGCAGAAAGCGCAGGAAAATCCCCAGTTAGCAGCAGTCAAAATAGTGCCGTTGGTGCAAAAACCCCTAGAAAAACTTTTGCAGGCGTGGGGTGTGGAAGCGATCGCACCTGTGGGAGCCGAAATACCTTATGATCCCCAGTTACACCAGTTGTTTGAGGGGAACTCACAACCTGGTGAAATAGTCAAGGTGCGCTACACTGGTTATCTTCAAGGCGACAAACTGCTTTATCGAGCTAAAGTCAGTCCTGTTAGAGAAAGTTAGGACGCAAATTTTCGCCACCTCAGCAATCAGAACCCCGACTTCTTGAAGAAGTTGGGGTTCTGTCTTGAAGAAGTTGGGGTTCTGGGGAATAAGCGCGAGAAGTTTAAACATAAAGCAGAACTATCGCAGTGATCCTGTTGAGCAATAACCAACATTGGGAATACTAAAACAGCAGAGGCAATAGCCTCAGAGAACCTCAGAAAGTGTTGGTGTATATAAACTCCAACCATCGGAGGCTAAAACTACCAACAGGATTTCAGGAATGCAAGAGGACAATACCCTTCATCAACCACAAGAACTCGCTAGTAATTGTCCGCTTAAAAACCCACAGGAAAATCTCTCTGTTGCCTTTCTACTCCAGATCATCGACTGTCTAGAAGACCCAATTTTTGTTAAAGACCACCAGCATCGTTGGGTACTGCTCAACGATGCCTTCTGTAAGTTCTTGGGGCATAACCGAGAAGAACTAATTGGTAAGTCAGATTATGATTTTTTCTTGAAAGCGGAAGCTGATGTGTTTTGGGAAAAAGACGAACTGGTTTTTACCACAGGTATTACCAACGAGAATGAGGAATCTTTTACTGATACTCAGGGGCAAACGCGCTTTATATCTACCAGAAAATGTTTATTTGAAGGTGATGCAGGTAGTAAGTTTTTAGTTGGTACTATTCGGGACATAACGCAGTATAAGCAAGTTGAAGCTGAACAACGCCAGTCAAAACACCTGCTACAACTAGTAATGGATAACATCCCTCAGTCTATTTTTTGGAAAGACCGTAATTCGGTTTATCTGGGCTGTAATCGGAACTTTGCCCGTGATGCATGTGTGATCCCAGATCAGATCGTCGGGTTGAATGATTATGATTTGCCCTGGAAAAAAGAAGAGTCTGACTGGTATCGGGAATGCGATCGCCGTGTGATGGAATCAGGCATACCAGAATTGCACATTATCGAAACACAACAAAAGGCTGATGGCAAGCAGTATTGGTCAGATATCAATAAAATCCCACTACACGATACTCACGGGAATGTAGTCGGTATCCTTGGTACTTACGAAGACATTACCGAGCGCAAACTAACGGAGGAAGCTTTACGTCAAAGTGAGGCAAAATTACAGAAGCTATCGGCAAATGTGCCGGGAATGCTCTACCAGTTTATGCTGCATCCTAATGGCTCACTCTCCTTGCCCTATGTAAATTCTGGCTCTTATGATCTGTATGGTTTGACGCCAGAAGAGATTCAAGCCGATCCCAGCTTGATAATTTCAATTGTCCATGCAGATGAACATGAGGATTTTGTACAATCCATCAGTGTTTCTGCCCAAACCTTGCAACCTTGGCAGTGGGAAGGACGAATTGTTTTACCTGACGGACAAGTTAAATGGCTACAGGGTGTATCGCGTCCAGAACAGCAAGCAGATGGGTCGATTCTTTGGGATGGTTTAATAATAGACATAACCCGTAGTAAGCAGGCAGAAAAGGCACTCCAGCAAGCTTATGCAGAACTAGAAAGACGGGTAGAAGAACGGACTCAACAACTGGCACAAAGTAATGAGGCGCTACAGGCTGAGATTGCTGAACGGCAACAAGCAGAAGTAGAATTGAGGGCTTCGCAACAAAGGCTAGCGCTTTTGATTCAACAAACACCAATAGGTGTAATTGAATGGAACACTAAATTTGAGGTTCAGGAATGGAACCCGGCGGCCGAAAAAATTTTTGGATATAGCAGAAGTGAGGTTCTGGGTCGTTATTTTGAGTTTTTAGTTCCTGAGTCTGTTAGAGAACACGTCAAGCACTTAACATCTGCTCTTTTAAGGCAACAAGGGGGAACTTCAAGTGTGAACGAGAACCTGACAGCAGACAATAGAACAATTATCTGCGATTGGTATAACAGCCCGTTAGTAGCCGTAAATGGTGAGGTGATTGGTGTGGCATCAATGGTGCTTGACATCACAGAGCGCAAACAAGTAGAGCAAAGTCTGATACTTTATAAGCAAGCTGTGGAAAGCTCAAGTGATGCGATCGCAATAGCAGATGCAGCAGGTAATCACGTATACCAAAATCCGGCATTTTGCAAATTGTATGAATGCCAAACCGTAAAGGACTTTATCGCATTTGGCGGATTTTCTGCTGTCTTCACTGACTCAGTAGTTGCCCAAGAGATATGGCAAGCTACTATTTCGGGTGAATCTTGGATCGGTGAGATTGAACAACAATCTACTAGTGGTCGGAGTATACAGACCTTCCTAAGATCTTATGCTCTAAAGGACTCCACAGGCCAGAACATCGGTTTGGTTGGTGCAATTACCGATATCACAGAGCGCAAACGGGCAGAAACTCAACTACAAGAGAAAGAGCAATTCCTCCGCAGTGTCTATGATGGGACTGAAAATCCTATATTTGTGCTGGATATTGTAGCCGAAGGTGAGTGCTACTATACAGGTTGGAACCCTGCTACAGAGCGTGCTACTGGTATAAGTAGCAAAGAGATAATCGGTGCAACACCAGAAGCGGTACATGGTTTAGTTGAAGGTGTAGGAGTACATCAGAGATACTTGAGATGCTTAGAAGTAGGTACGTCCATTACTTACGAAGAGTGTCTGACTTTCCAGGATCAGGAAACTTGGTGGCTAACTACAATTAATCCACTCAAAGATAGTGAAGGTAGAATCTATCGATTGGTGGGGACTACACATAATATCACTGAGCGCGTACAGGCAGAAACTCAGCTAAAGCTGCGAACAGAAGATTTAGAAATAGCCCTCCAGGAACTCCAGAAAACTCAAATGCAGCTTGTCCAAAGCGAGAAGATGTCGGGGCTGGGACAACTAGTAGCAGGTGTTGCCCACGAAATCAACAATCCTGTCAACTTCATTTACGGCAATCTCACCCATGCCAATGACTACATTCAAGACTTGGTAGGACTTGTACAAATCTACCAGCAATACTATCCCCATCCCACACCTCAAGTTCAAGAATTAGCAGCAGAGATAGAGTTAGAATTCTTAATAGAAGACTTGCCCAAACTGCTCAACTCAATGAAAGTTGGGGCACAGCGCATTCGGGAGATTGTTTTATCCTTACGCAACTTCTCCCGCATGGATGAAGCCGATATGAAAGAGGTAAATATCCATGAAGGAATTGATAGTACTTTGATGATTCTAGAACATCGCATTAAAGCTACACCTAATCGCTGTGCCATTCAAGTTATTAAAGAGTACAGCGATTTACCTTTAGTGGAATGTTATGCTGGGCAACTAAACCAGGTATTTATGAATATTTTGGCGAATGCAATTGATGCTTTGGAAGAGTCATTAGTCAGTGGTCATTTGTCATTTGTAAAGAACTCTGGACAAAAAGAAAAGTCTGAGCGCCAGGTCGAGGCTAATAGAACTTTAGGGACAAATGACAGAGAACAAATGATCTCTCCAAAAATTCAAATTTCTACCCAATTATTAGAGTTAAATCAAGTAACAATTCGCATTACCGACAACGGGCTAGGAATCTCAGAAGAAGTAAAACAACGACTGTTTGATCCTTTCTTTAGTACTAAACCTATTGGTCAAGGCACTGGTATGGGGCTATCTATTAGCTACCAGATTATTTCACAAAAACATGGAGGTACTTTAGAATGTATTTCGCAGCCAGGATGTGGGGCTGAGTTTGTAATTTCTATTCCTCTTCGTCAAGGGTAATTTACTTAATCTGTAGGCTTGAGATTGGTACTCATGAAAGCAAAATTAGCGATACTTTATCAATCTATCCATTACTAAAACCCTGATGGCTTGAGAGTTATATAATTGTTTTTTGTATAAATTTAAGGAGCGATCGCTACTTTTAAGTTACTTGATATGACTACTATTAACTAACGAGCATCATCAGTCATATTTATTTGCACGCTTTCACTTCAAGGAGCCAGAGAGTGATTATAAGTTAATAATTAGTTTTTTTCAAAAAAAATAAATACTTCAATTGATAATACCTGATTCAGCAGTGCTGAGAAAGCATCTAAGGCTTATAAGTCCTAATTTTTATCTGGTAAGCATTTTTTAAATGATATATGATTAGGATATACTAACGAAAACAGAACATCATTTATACCATTTCTCTATGAAGATGCACTAAATCTGACCTCTCTGTAGTCCTCTCAATTAGGAGAAACGGCAATAGCTGGGGCAAAATAAAGTGTATCTTTGCACAGAATTGGTATTACACAAATCAGGTGAGATATTATGAGAGAACAAGTCAAAGTTATTAAGCTCAGCGGAAATTTAAATGCTACAACCTCACAAGACTTTCGGCAAAATATTACTACGATTCTAGAAAGTGGGGCAAAAATCGTATTAGTTGATTTTCAAGATGTGACATTTATGGATAGTTCTGGTTTGGGTGCTCTGGTATTAGCGTTCAAAACATTACGAGCAGCAGATAGCAAGCTTGTTGTCTGCTCAATTAATGAGCAAGTTAGAATATTATTTGAACTAACTAATATGGATAAGGTATTTGAAATCTTTCCCAGCCAAGAAGCATTCAATCAGGTTTTAGTTTCGCAAAACTAAATTAATCAAACTGAATCTGAAGTATAGATAAATCATCATCAAAAGCCTCTTTGGAGTTCAAAGTGATTAGGTAGTTTAATATCTGTTCAAGTTGGTAGTTAAAAGGATGCTGTAGGCTAACTAATAGCTGAATAAAAGCATCCAAACTCCAAAGAGTGCCATCAGATTTAGTAATTTCATAAGCACCGTCACTAAAAATATAAAGGGTGCTAAAATTTTCAATATTGCAAAACCCATCAACATATTTTGCCTCTGGAAACATCCCGATTGGCATACCGGGTGTTTTTAAATATTTAACTTCAGTGATTTTTTGATTTGTACAAGAGACTAAAATTGCTGGTGGATGACCTGCACTAGCATAAATTAACTGGCGCTTAACTCGGTTATAAACACCGTACCAGATTGTAAAGTATTTATCATTTTGATAACTCATCTGAAATGTATCATTCAAAGCCGTCAGTACATCACTAGGTTGATAATAATTCAAGCTTTTGAGGGCACGAGAACGCAGTAGATTCAGTACTGACACTGAAGGTAGAGTAGCTTTTAGTCCATGTCCGGCTGTATCTAGTAGATAAATTGCCAGATAATCGGAATCGAGCCAGTAATAATCGAAACAATCGCCACCAAGTTGCCGCGATGGAATAAATCGAAAATTTATGTTAAAAGGTTCAGTTATAGGTGGAGGTAGAAGCGATCGCACATATTCTGCTGCTTCTGCCATTTCTGCTTCTAAAAGCAGCTTTTGCGTTTGTAAATCCCGGCTCAACTGATGCAGGCGCAATCCCGCTCTTACCCTTGCTTGTAATTCATTTTGCTCGATGGGTTTGGAGATAAAATCATCAGCACCAGCGTCTAAACCCTTAACACAATCGGCGACTGAATCTAAGGATGTTAATAAAATAAAAAATGTCGTAGATAATTTGGGGTCTGTTTTGATGCGGTGACAGACTTCTAGCCCATTCAAACCTGGCATAATCCAATCACAAATAATTAGTGCTGGATTGCAAGCCAGGGCCTTTTCTATTCCCTCTTCTCCGCTACTAGCAGCAACTACCTCATAACCCTGTTTTTCCAACATCCTTTTCAGGAGTATTTTCATTGTATGGTCGTCATCAATTATTAGTATTTGAAACATAGAAGGCTGCGGGCAACAATAATTAATAATTGGATTAAAAAATAGAAATATAGTTAAGGCTAATAGGTTAGCAGTATCAATACAGAGATTCTACTAACCCATTCTCAATTGTCCACCGAATTTATCACCTTTTGACAGTCATAAAATATTATGGCGGTGAAAGAGGATTTAGCCACAAGAGAATGATCCGTTTTAATTGATTCAAATCGCGGTATGCTTCTTGTTTGAACCATTGCCCTAGGGCGTCAAAGGGGGTGAAAGATGATCCAGTCTGCCATTTGATGTCTTGACCTAAAGGTGTGGTGTGAGTTCCAGGTAATGTTTGTGCTGTCACCATCTCAGGAAAGCGTTCTTGTAAAATTTTGGTTAAAGCTGCCGATTGGTCGATGGTGTCATTGCTAAATTTTATTAATAAATTGCGCCGAATATTGTATCGTTCTTGTACGAGCTTGTTAGTTTCCAATGGTGTGGGGGTAAACTCGATCGCAAAAGTAGAATTGAACTGTTCGACTAAAGGGATAGCTTCCCTGGCGGCGTAGTTGTTAAAGGATATCAAGATATTGCCGGCGCGTTCTACTTTAAAGAGGCTGCCAATCAATAAGTGGAGTTTACAGCCCATACTGTGTCCAATACCGTAGATGGGAAGATAGAGCTTGCGTAATGCTGCGGTGTCGTGTAAACGTTCGAGAGTGCGATCAAAGTTTAGGAGTACAGTTTTAGCGATCGCAGTATGATCCAACGTGTTAACAAAAGGCGTAGCAATTACAACATAACCTTTACTTGCCAACTGTTCTAGTAACCAACGGTAAGTAATGTGGGGTGCAGTGGCGACGAATGCACCTCCCAAAAAATGGATGATACCGATGGGATGTTGCGGAATGATTACCCAGTTACCTCTGACTTCTTTCCAGTCCATGCTAATGAGCGATCGCTTCAGGGATATTCTTTATGTTAAACCGGAGATTGTAGTCGTGAGGAGGATTATAGAAAAAGCCATTGAGGATGCAAAGCACAGAAAAAGCAATGCCTACGGCTGGCTATGCCTACGTTCTTTCTAACTGACTCGCTCCACGTAATTCTCATGATTATTCGTTTTAACGCTGACTCTGCAACCTTCTCATTTCATGTTGCACATCTAATGCAATCTGTAGTGCTTCATTGAGTAATCTTCCATGCTCAGTAGCCTGTTCAGTTACTTGCATAGTTGTTAAAGTTGCTAAATTATTGACAAACAATTCTGTATTACTGAGAATAAAGTTTTTATTTTCTCTCAAAATCTTTTCTGTCTTCAAAGCACGGACTAAATCGATTCTTGTAAGTTTCAGTGCTTCGATAACTTTTTCTCTTTCTTTTATACTCACTTCTGGATTACCAGCTTCTTCTATTTGATCATTAATATCTATTGCTTTAATTACATCATTATATCTATTAACATCATTTAACAAAACTAATAAAGAATTTGTCATATTTAATTTAACAAATTTGCTATTTTTCTTCCACATTAAATATAAGACAGTTTGGATAACTCCACCCACCCAAAGACCTAATAGTATTAACAATATCCAAGATGGAATTGTTATCCATGTAGCGAATAATTTGATAATTACATCAAATAAAATATAGCAAAAAACAATTGTGGAAAAGCCAATAAAAACTACAGTTGCTCCTTCAGAACCTTTAATTTTTTTTAGAAAGTTTACTCCCAAGTTTTTGAGAGGATTTATAATAATTATAAGTTGATCATTAACAGGTAAATTAGTCAGCTTTTGTAATTCTTTCTGACTAATCTCTAAGCCTTGTAAATCATCCCTCACAGCTTTCAAATCCTTGGCAGAATAGTTATTTAGTATAATATAGCAACCAAATTTCTGGAATGCTAAGCAAGCAGGCATTTTGTCCTAAATTTTTTATGCAAATTAATACTTCTAGGCTAAGGATAGATTTTTGTACAATCTGATACTCATTTGCAAAGATAACTAGTCATATTCTAAAGATTGCTACATACTATCAGATGAATTACTGATGAATCTGAGTAAATAAAGCATAGCCGCTAACAATAAAAATGAAAAGGGTAGCGGCTGAAAAGATTACTACATCTCTGACAATAAATAAAATCCAATCTTTTCTTAGTTCTTGTTTAAACTTGAGTTCTTGCAGCTTTCGCTCAAGTTCTGCTACTTCGTATGACTGTAAGTTTACTATTAATACAGTTAATGGCTTGTCGCCTTTGCTAGCAATTATTTTTGATAAATCTATTAAATCTGTCATGCTGTTAGATGCCAATAACTTCAGCTTCAAGGTTTTGGTTTTCGTCTGCAATCCAGAGATGCTTACCTTTTTGCTTAGCTTCTACTGCGACTTCCATAAGTGCGATCGCTTTTACAAATACCTCAGCATTATCTCCACTAATCTGTTGAGCTATTTTGTTTAATGTCTCATAAAGCTCTGGCGACAAATCTAAAATTATTTGAATTCGTTGGGTTGTTTCTGGTAAAATCATTTATATGACGTAAGTTTTGAATAAAGTCTTCTGCACGAGTTAAATTTTCTACTACTCGTCGAGAATTATAAGCACCGAAATACAACTCAGCAACGGTAATACTACAAATACAAATTTGCTCCCATCCTATTTCTCTAACTTTATTCCTAACTGAATTAATATCTTTCATCCAATAAATACAAGTATCGGTATCAAGTAAATAAGTCATAGACTGATGTCATTGTTAGAGATAGTACGACTATCATAAATATCTTTGACTATTTCCTCAGTACTACGTTCATCTTCCCAAGGGCCGAGCCTTTCCATAAATGTGTCTAGTGGATGCGGTTTTGGCTGCTGCTCAGATGAGAAAATGATTTCATTCGCTATCAGTTGATTTGCTTCTGGAACTCCTAATTTTTTGGTTTCCTCTTTAGCTATAACCATAATTTGCATCAACGTTATAGCCTGACGCAGAACATCACTTTTACTTGTACCTATTTTCTCTGCTAGTTCGTCTAGTATCTGATTAAGTTCAGGTGACAAATCTAAATTTAAGCGAACCATCTTTTGAGTGTTAGTCATGGTTCCATCCTTGTGTCAAATCTTAAGTACATTATAGTTGGCTGAGACTGTAAGATTGACAGCTATAATTCAATAATTTCATAAGGTTATTCTGACTAACATAATAATCCTTGTATATGAGTTCATTTGTTTTCGAGGAATTCATCAACTGTAATTCCTGCCTATCGAATCAAACTTCTAAGTAACCCAGGTGCTAATTCCCGATGATTGGGAATTGATAAAGTTGGTTTTGATTCACACCAAAGTATCATGTGGCTTCCTGTTTGGTGATCTAATACATAACCAAATTTTTCAAAAATATTGACAGCTTCCTTACCGGAGATATTTGATAAACGTCCCATTTATACTACAACTTCCCCAATAAACACTTGCGATTCCTTAACAATATAAGGTTGGCCATGTTTAGCTTGGACGTGAAGATATCCCGTAATGGCATCTTTAATATTTTCAATTGCTTCATCTAGTGTTTTGCCTTGACTCACACAGCCTGGAAGTTCAGGAACTTCAGCAACATAACCTTCATATTCTGAATCAAATGTAAAAATAACTTGGAATTTCATAATAAATTAATCTTCTATAGTCGAGGTTTAGAATAAATATAACGCTCAAATCCTAAGTTTTTTACTTCATACTACTAGTAGAGGAGAAATTGCGCGATCGCGCGTGATAAATTAATGTGAACAGTGCGATGTCTACTTCCTAAATTTATCCTCTTGAGTGCATAACGATTGAAATGGTGGCTAAAACCAAATTATTCCCGTATTATGCCACAGTAAAAAGCTGCATTATTATACTGCCTAGCAATAAATCCTTTGACGAACGTAAAACAGATATCAGTATCAAATAAATAGTTCACAGATTATAATTGCATAGGCGTAGCTAGCCGTAGGCATCGCTTACAATCCGACTACTTCGGGTGTGGTGATAAATCTCAGATAATGGTGGGTTATGCTATTTCTAATTAGCTCAAAATAAAAGATTTTCAAAAGGATAACTTTGCTTCCAACGATAGGTATTGAAGTCACGTTTATCTACTGAAAAAATGCGTCCATGCCCTAAATGTTCTGCTAAAATAACTAGGGAAGCATCAGCCAAATCCATTGGAAGATCAGCATATTTTTTCATTAATTCAATAATTCGAGGCGTATTGTTAATTTCTAAATTAAAAATTGTAAATAATTCTTGTTGCAGACTATTTATAAAAGTAATTTCAGCGTTAATCCCCTTGCGAGTTAGCAAAAGATAACAGGTCTCTGTGACAACACACCATGTTGTAATTAAAGGTTCATTATATTGTTTTAAAGCCTGTTTTGCTTTTTCGTGGTAGGTGTCTTTTTTATCAATAAGAGCTAACCAAAATCCTGTATCAACTATGATCATATTTAGTTTTCAATATATTAGATAAAACTTCTTTATAAGTTGTTGATAAATTTTCGTCAACAGAACAACAACCAATTAACCCAATTTCATCAAACTTTTCATAGAGATTTTTTTCTTGACTATGATTTTCTGATTCTGATTGAGGATACCGCTTTTTGAGTAACTGAATAAAATCAAGTAGTAATATTTGAGCTTCTTCTGGTAAAGTATCAATATCTCTATATATTTCTTCAAATTTTATAAGCATACTTAACTTCTAAGATTGAGGAAAATCTTCAGTATGACTTTATTATAGACTACTTTTTAACCTGAGTGAGGTGATTGGTGAAGTCGAAATCTGTGCATTCGTCTTCATCAAATATTGCTTAATCTAATGTTTTAACTTGGCTGAAACAATCAGTAAGTTCAGGAACCTCAGAAATATAACCTTCATATTCTGAATCAAAAGTAAAAATTACTTGAAATTTCATAATAAATTAATATTGTATAGTTGAGGTCTAGAATAAATATAACGCTCAAATCCTAAGTTTTTTACTTCATACCACTAGTAGAAGAGAAATTGCGCGATCGCGCGTGATAAATTAATGTGAACAGTGCTATGTCTACGATGGGCTATTAACTTGTGAAGCTGTTATTTCAGAAGCTTGTTTATCATAAAACTGTATTAATCATTTCTTCTATATATTTTAGATATTGATCTCTTAACGGATATTGAGCAGGTAATTTTAAATATTCTTGCTTCGCTAGTTGGAATTTTAAACGCCCTTCATTGCCAAATTTTTGTGAATTTTCTTGCTGTCCCCATTCTTGGTATAATTGTCCTGTTTTTAGATAAATAGAGTTAGTATCGGCAAGGTTAGATATAACATCAAGTGCTGCAAGGAAAATTTTTCTGCCTTCTTCAATATCTTTATCTTTTGCTGTATTAAAATAACTGATTGCTAGCTGCTGATAAAGGTTGGCTGTTACGTTGAGTTCAGATTCTTTGTATACGTATCCATTAGGTAAGCTGAAAAAGAGAGCTTTTGCCCTTTCGAGCATGCTCATTGCTTGTAGTTTATCTCCCCAATAAATTTCTGAATATGCCCAAGATCTATATGTAATACCCTGACAATAGATTGAGTAGGGATCTACCTCATTTTTTAAAGCATCAATAGCTTCCCTAAAATGCTTTCTTGCTTGTTCTATATCTTGCAGAGTTCCTGGCACAAAATAATTACTACCTAACTCTCGTAAGGCATACGCTTGCATAATTATTGAGCTTTGTTTGGCAGCTTTAACTGCTTTTTTGTAATAACTTCTAGCTTGGACAAAATCGGAATCATAATAATTTTCTGCTGCTAATATTATATATTCTGGTGACGAGACATGATTAGGAATTTGTTTTGCTACTAATTCGGCTGCTTCCAGATATATTAGTTTTTTATTGTTAAGCATAACTCCAGCATACATCCGTGCTTGTTCATCTTGCATCTGAATAATTGTGTTATTAAAGTTTTCTTGAAATTCTAAAAGTTGCACTATAATCTGTCGCAATTCCTCTTTTTTAGCACGGATTTCCTGAGCAGTAGCACTTCTTTGTGAACTAACAGCTGCAAGTATAGCTACTATTAACGCACCTAAGCTTAATATATTTGATGCTTCATACCAAGGTTTTTGGCTTTCAGTAGATTTTTCAGATGCTTGATTCTGAGTTGGAGTTGCTATTTGAGAGAAGTAATATAGATTAAATTGCTCTCTCATAGGCTGAATCAAGTTATTCACATAAAAACTATTTAATAACAAAAAACTAGATATACCAAAAGAATAAACCACACCACACAAGCTACCTATCATTTGCTTTACTGATTACAACTGATATTAATCTCGAACTTCTCAATATATAAAATAGGGTGAGAACTACCCACCCTAGATTATACATAAAAAGCCCCAAATTTAATGCAGTAACCCGATCGCACCTTTCCTCAACCCTCCACAGTCAATCCATTAAACGCCATATTTTCCATAAAATGTATCGTGCTTTGTCCTGGCTTATAAATAAATCAAGTTTTGAACTCATAAACTAACTTTTGTGACTTGTAAAGCAGCTTTTGTGACTTGTAAACTAACTTTTGTGACTTGTAAAGCAGCTTTTGCACTCGTAAACTAACTTTTGTGACTTGTAAAGCAGCTTTTGTGACTCGTAAACTAACTTTTGCGACTCGTAAAGCAGCTTTTACGACTTGTAAACCAGCTTTTGTCAACAAATTTCAGCAAATTTACCCGCATTTATCCTGTCTGCTAAGTTCTCTTCAATAAAAAAACGCAAATATACGTATAGTGCCATTTTCACCGTTTCTATACGTATATTTGTGATAACAGAAATAATTACAGCCTTAATGCACTAACGCGATCGCACGTTTTGTTAACGCCTCAGCAGTCAATCCATTAAACGCCATCAACTCCCCAGCACTTGCTGTAGTTTCGCCACGCTTCCAAGCAAAGGTATCGCGCTTGCAGTTACTCCGCAACAGAATCGGTTCCAGCATCGCCGCAGCACCACCAGTGACAGCAATTAAGGCATCGCCATCAAATAATTCGGCAAATTTCGCATCATCTAAAAAACCACCTTCTGGTTCTGAACAAGTCTCCCAGGCGGTATCATCAGGACGATATAACTGTCGAGGATTAATTACAGAAATTATCTTGACGCCAATACCTTCATTTTCTAAGAAAGCAGCAGCTTCAAATACTGGCATTAATGTCATGTCGCCAATAACTGCAAACACAACTTGTTTATCACCAGCAACTTCATGTAATAGCACCGCACCATCACGCAACCCTTGACGATTCTGTTCTAAAGTGGTGCGAATTGGCAGAGGTGATTTACTTGCAGTAATTACAATTCCCTTATTTTTAGTTTTCAGCGCCCAGTCATAACAGGCTTGGATACTATTAGCATCGGGGGGAAATAATGGGAAAACATTTCCATTTCTCATCAACGAAGCAAAGTAAGCTTCAATTTCTGGACGTTGGTGAGTCCAACCGTTGCGCCCTTGCTCTAATGCACCAGCTGTGAATAAAGTAATAGTTGAGGGAGTTGGACGCCGCAATTCTGCCATTGCTTGGGTTACAGTTTGCCAAATTGGTAATCCGTTGATGGCAAAAGATTCGTAGGAACACCACAAAGTTCTCGCACCCATTAACGCCAAACCAGCAGCTAAACCTGCACAAGCATCTTCACTCAAAGGTTCGTAAACTTGTCCGTTTGGTGCTTGGTTATATAAGTCGTCGGTTGTGGGGTGGATAATTTTAAGTGCTTGGTTGATGTTAGCAATTCCCGATGCTTCGTTACCGTCGGCGTTGGTGACGAGGAAATTTTGATCCTTTTTTCCAACAATTCCCACTAATCGTCCCATTGCTGTTGTGGAAACTTTGGGTTCGCCACCTATTGGATATTCTTCTAAAGGCAATTCGCCTAAATCTGGTAATGGTAATTCAAATTCTGTCACCACTGTTTTGGCTGCGGGGCCACCGCCAGCGCGTTCTGCATTTGTCCTGACTAATTGCCAAGCTTCAGCTGTTAAAGCACGGGTTTGCAATGCACTGATGATATGGGGAGCATCTAACGTATCTTTAGCATAGAGGTTGTGAGATTTTGCACCCCGCGCGTGGACTCCTGCACCTTTGAGTTGTTTAATGATGAAGACGGTAAGTTTGCCACCAAGAGCCGATCGCGCCGCTTGATCTATACTCGAAAGTACTGCTTTGGTAAATTCTAGCCGCTGCTCGAAGGAAAAGGCGGTGCTATCAACGTAATCGCCTGGTTGGTTTTGATCGTCAAAATCTTTGGCATCCACCAAAATGACTTCATCAAAGCCGTTACCTTGCCAGTATGCCTGCATCTGTTCATTGGTTTTGAGAGAAACCATGCTGTGGTGTTCTTGGCTATAACCGTTCCACACCAGAACTGGCAAGAAGTTAGTAGCATTTGGATAAGCAGTATGGAAGTGAGCGATCGCACTTACAATATAAGGCTCACCCAGCCCTCCATCACCAACTGTAAAGGGAAATAACTTATCTGGGTGTAGCAACGCCGCCGCCATTGCAAAGTGTTGTCCTTGTCCCAAGGGCCCCGCTGGTGCGAGAATACCAGGTATGAAACCGGAGAGGTGTCCTAAGAGTCCGTGCTTTTCTCGGAAGCGATCGCGCAATTGTTGGACTGTGAAAATTCCCATATCCTCTAAAGAGCGATCAAGAAACATGGCACTATAGAATCCGGGGGCGTGGTGTCCGACTTCGGTGATAATATTTTTGTATCCCAACATGACCAAAGCTGCGTAAGCTTCTGCTTGGCTGGCAAATCCGCCCGGATGTCCAGAAGCTTTACTACCGGTGACTTGTAATGTCAGGTAGCGTAGAGCATCGGCAGCTAGTAAAGTTTGATATACAGCCGCCTTGTCTGTGGGATCTGCGATCGCTACTTTACCCGACTCTACAGCAGGTTTCGCACCATAAGTTTCAAAAGCCGGTAGCGCTTCACTAAAATATTGAATTCCTTCACAAAAATCAGGAAGCGCTGAAGATGCCTTTGGAGAGATTGCAGTCATGCTGAGTACCTTATAAGAGGGGAAAATGTAGATGCTCGTTGAATTTAACAAAAATTTTACATCTTTCAGGTTGTAACAGTTTATTGCTTTTTCGCAATATCAAGATAAGTATCTTCAATCATCACCCAATAAAAATTGATGCTTTTCAGTTAGTTTAGGTAGTCAAAAAAATTTATGAAACTATTAAATGGCCCAAAAACCCCAGTGATTTTACAACTGCTACGCTGGATTACCAGCCCCATGCCTTACATGGAAGCATGTGCCAAACGCTATGGAGATATTTTTGCTCTGAGATTGTACAAAAAATCTCTTCCTCTAGTCATGGTCAGCAACCCGCAAGCATTACAGCAAATTTTGACCAACGATACAAAGGAGTTTGCAGCACCAGGTGAATTGAATTTGCTATTTGAACCTTTGCTTGGTAGGCGTTCTGTAATTACTATCAGTGGAGCAGAACATCAGCGTCAACGGCAGTTATTAATGCCTCCCTTTCATGGCGAAAGGATGCGAAGCTATAGTCAAATAATTATCGACATTACCGGGAAAGTCATCAGCCAATACCAGATAGGCAAACCCTTTAACATCCGGTCTGCTACCCAAGCCATTACCCTGCGAGTGATGATGCAAGCTGTGTTTGGGCTAGATGAAGGGCCACGCGCCGAAAAACTCCAGCAATTTTTGGCTGACCTCCTAGAAAAGGGAAGTTCTCGATTGAATGTCGCTTTGCTTTATTTTCCAGCTTTGCAGAGAGATTTTGGCCCAATTAACTTATGGGGTAAGCAGATGCGCCGCCAGCAGGAAGCTGACCAACTCATCTACGAGGAAATTCGAGAACGTCGAGAACAAAACTTATCGGGTACAGATATTCTCAGCTTACTCATGGCGGCTAGGGATGAAGCAGGTCAGCCGATGACCGATGAAGAGTTGCGCGATGAATTGATGACCTTGTTAGTTGCAGGTCATGAAACCACGGCTACAGCCATAGCATGGGCATTATATTGGATTCACAAACTGCCATCAGTGCGCCAAAAGCTACTGCAAGAACTAGATAGCCTAGGCGATAATCCAGACCCTAATACGATTTTTAAATTACCTTATCTCAACGCTGTTTGCTCCGAAACCCTGCGGATTTATCCAGTAGCGATGCTGACTTTTCCTAGAGTGGTTACAACACCTGTGACTCTGAGTGGTTACGAACTTGAACCAGGTACACCAGTGATTGGTTCTATTTATTTGACCCACCAACGCGAAGATTTATATCCTGAACCCAAGCAGTTTAAGCCAGAACGCTTTTTAGAACGGCAATTTTCTCCTTATGAATATTTGCCCTTTGGGGGTGGTGCAAGGCGTTGCATAGGTCTAGCATTTGCCCAGTTGGAAATGAAGTTAGCACTTGCCAAAATTCTTTCTAGCGTGGAATTAGAGCTAGTTGATAATGGTGAAGTGCGACCTCAACGTCGTGGTTTAGTGACAGGCCCAGACCGGCCTATCCAGATGATAGTTAAGAGCCAGCGTCAGTTAAAGTCTCGTATGCTCCAAAAAAGCGCTGTCTAAAACACCGATTCAGTGTTCAAGATGGGGGCAAAAAAACCGATTATTTCGTAGAGACGTTGCATTGCAACGTCTCTACCAATGACGTATGTGATTCCCCATAGCTCTGTTTAAAACCGGAATATGGGGTATTTTAATATGTTTGCAACTATCAAAAGAATGAATTTTAAAATCTAGCTAATATGCAACCAGACTGCAAAATAGACTTCTTGCAAAAGCCGGAATAAGACCAAAATAAACTACAGATGTAGACACGTTCGCGGAGCGTCTCGTAGAGAAGTGGCTACTCTCCGAGAACGCTAAGAGCGAACCCGCAGGGTACACGAATAAATATAGCGAAAAGTTCTGTAGGCGGGTTTCCCGCCGTAGGAAACTTTTCAAGACAGATAAATATCGGTGTTTATCCGTGTGTACCCTACGGGAAGCCCTTCGGGTTCAGCAGTCGCCTGCGGAGGGAAACCCTCCCGCAGCGCTGCCTCACCGCTGCGCGTCTACATCTGTGGTTCGATTTAATAAATTTTGACTTATGCAAGAGATTTAATATAGCAGTCGAGGTATAGGTTAGGACAATGTTGATTGCTCAAAGCTTTGAAGTACCGGGATTTATACGGACTAAACCATAACTATCCGCGCTTCAACACGTGGCTACGACCCGCTACGCTCTAAGCGCAACCATGCCCGCAGGGCTTTACAGCACTTTGCTATAAAACAACCAAAAGACAGAATTTCGGTAGTGTCTACTCAAAATTTTTGGGAAGTTTTTTTTGCAAAATCCCTCTAGAGATTCATGCAAAATTTGATAAACTTTATAAAACTTAATAATAATTTACGACCTCTTATAAATACTTAAATCCTAACAGTATCAAATTGATAATGAACGTATCTAACGAGCTACGCACACCAGCGTTGCTACAAACGCTGCAATTAATTACTCAACCTACGCAATTTTTAGAAAATTGTGCTGCTAAATATGGCGATACTTTTACAGTGCGAGTAATGGGACTAAAGTCACCGCCAGTAGTATTTTTTAGCCATCCTCAAGCAATTAGTGATTGTTTTGCTATACCTGCACAAAAGTTAGATTTTCAGAAAGCAACTCATGTATTTAAACCACTATTCGGAGAGAATTCAATTGTCTTAAAAGAGATGCGATCGCATCAACGACAGCGACAGTTATTACTGCCAGCTTTTCATGGCGATCGCATCAAATCATATGGGCAGTCCATTTGTCAAATTACTGAAATAGTTACAAAAAATTGGACATTAGGTACAGCGGTTTCTATACATAAATTGATGTCCGATATCACTTTAGAAATTATCTTGCAAGTGGTATTTGGTGTTAGCCCTGGTGTGCGTTACCAACAATTAAAACTACAACTGAGTTCTTTGTTAGAAGATATAACTAAGCCTTGGTATTCTAGCTTGTTTTTCTTCCCCATGCTGCAACAAGATTTCGGCGCATGGAGTCCTTGGGGAAGTTTCTTGAGAAGGCGAGAGCAAATAGACAAACTTATCTACGCAGAAATTCATGAAAGACGTTGGCAAAATGATGCTGAACGTACAGATATTTTGAGTCTGTTGATGTCGGCGCGGGACGAAAATGGACAACAAATGACAGATCAAGAATTACGCGATCAATTAGTTTCACTACTGCTGCTAGGTTATGAAACAACAGCAGGTGTATTAGCCTGGGTCTTCTATTTGATTCACTCCCACCCAGAAGTTGAAAATCAGCTAATACAAGAATTAAACGCTTTGGATAATACAACAAATCCAGAAGCAATTACACAACTCCCCTACCTCGCCGCCGTCTGTCAAGAAACATTGCGGATTTACCCCATTGCTTTAATTTGCACGCCACGCATGGTCAAAGATGCGGTAGAAATTATGGGTAATAAATTCACGTCAGGAACGATTTTAATTCCTTGCATTTATTTAGCCCATCGTCGAGTTGAAACTTACGCAGAAGCAGACCAGTTTCGACCAGAAAGATTTCTTAATCAGAAATTTTCACCACATGAATATTTACCTTTTGGCGGTGGTTATCGCGGTTGCATTGGCGCAGTATTTTCTATGTATGAAATGAAACTAGTATTAGCTACAATATTATCACGGTTTCAACTAACCCTTGCTGATAATCTTCCAGTACATCCGGTACGTCGTGGTATTACTATTGTTCCTCGTGGTGGTGTGCAAATGATTGTCACCCAGGCAAAAATAAAAAGGTAAAAAATTGCTTTTTGCGTGGTTATTTAGATCTCTTGCATAAATGCTTAAATTGTCATGTTGAGCGGAGCGAAACATCTGAGTGAGATTCTTTCCTGCGGAACGCTACGCGAACCCTCCACTACGTTCCGCTCAGAATGACACTAATAGTTTTCTGACTTTTGCAAGAGGTTTATTGTATCCTCCTATTTAGTTATATCATCCTATAGATACGTTCCTGGGATACAGCATCTACAGTAAACAGTAATAGGATATTAGGAGATTTAGAATTCATGCCTGACGAGCAACGGTTAGAGGAGCAATTGCTATCACAAGAAGCTGAGAGAATGGTATCTCATCAGATAGATAAAGCAGAAAAAATTGATATAGATGTGCAAACAGATATATTAAAAATAGTTCAGGGACAAGCAGATGGAGTTTCAGTTAGCGGTCAAGGATTGATCATAAAAGAAGATATCCGTGTACAGGAAATTAAACTGCAAACGGATAGTATTGCCATTAATCCTTTAAGTGCTCTTTTTGGTCAAATAAAACTCAACCAACCAGTAAATACCATTGCTCGTGTTGTACTCACAGAAACAGATATTAATCGTGCTTTAAGCTCAGACTTTGTTCGTAGCAAGTTGCAAAGTTATGATTTGAAAGTAGATAGTGAAATTGTGAGTTTAAAGCCGCAAGAGATTCAGATGTTTTTACCTGGTAGTGGCAAACTAGAATTCAGCATAAAAGTGTTGTTAAAAGAAATGGGCAATACTCGCCCGTTAAGTTTTACGGGAATGGTTCGCCCACGCACTCATTCACAACCTTTGACGCTAGAAAGTTTTAACTGTACTCAGGGTGAGGGTGTTTCTATAGAGCTAGTTGTCGCAATGATGCAAAAAATCAAAGAATTGGTAAACTTACCATTTTTCAAATGGGAAGATATGGTATTTCGGATTAAAGATTTGGAAGTAGAAAAGGGAATGATGACACTGATGATAGAAACTCAAGTCAGGCAAATACCATCATCGTCAAATGTCGTATCTCCTTAGTAGTAGAAACAGCTACAAAAGCTAATTTTTGTACCTAATGAGTGATGTAAAATTAGGAAAAACTTCTTAATATTAGAAAGCTAGCGCATTCTAAAATCACAATTATGCAAGAATACGACATTGTAATTATTGGTGCAGGACACAATGGTTTAGTTTGTGCTGCTTATTTGCTAAAAGCTGGCTATAGTGTTCTGCTGCTGGAAAAGCGTTCTGTTCCAGGTGGTGCGGCAACAACTGAAGAATGTTTACCGCAAGAAGCTCCTGGATTTAAATTTAACTTATGCGCTATTGATCATGAATTTATCCACCTAGGGCCAGTTGTAGAAGAATTAGAACTGGAAAAATATGGCTTGGAATATTTAGAGTGCGACCCAGTTGTTTTTTGTCCTCATCCTGATGGCAAATATTTTTTAGGCCATAAGTCGCTGGATAAAACTTGTGCAGAGATTGCCCGTTACAGTGAGCGCGACGCCAAAAAGTATGCAGAATATACAGATTATTGGCAACGGGCGTTGGGTGCAATGATTCCGATGTTTAATGCACCGCCAAAGTCAGTTATAGATATCCTTGGTAACTACGACATCACAAAACTGAAAGATTTATTTTCAGTAATTGGTTCTCCAAACAAAACGCTGGACTTTATTCGCACCATGCTAACCAGCGCTGAAGATTTACTTAACGAGTGGTTTGAGGAGGAATTTGTCAAAGCACCTTTGGCTAGACTTGCATCAGAACTGGGTGCACCGCCATCGCAAAAAACTATTGCTGTTGGTGCAATTATGATGGCAATGCGTCACGACCCAGGTATGGCTAGACCTCGTGGCGGTACTGGCGCACTTGTGCAAGCTTTGGTGAATTTAGTCAAAAGTAAAGGTGGTGTCATCCTGACAGACCAGCATGTTGAGAAAATTTTAATTGATGATAAAAAAGCAGTTGGTGTACGGGTTGCTGGTGGTACAGAATATCGCGCTAAGTCTGGAGTAATTTCTAATATCGATGCTAAGCGGTTGTTTTTACAAATGACTGATAAGAGCGATATCGATGCAGCCGACCCAAATTTATGGGAAAGATTGGAACGCCGCATCGTTAATAATAATGAAACTATCCTCAAGATAGATTTAGCTTTAGATGAACCGCTGCGTTTTCCATACCACGCACACAAAGATGAATATCTCACCGGCTCTATCTTGATTGCAGATTCCGTTGCTCACGTGGAACAGGCTCATAGTAAATGTACCTTGGGAGAGATTCCCGATTCTGACCCCTCTATGTATGTGGTGATGCCTAGTGCTCTTGATCCTACATTAGCACCACCAGGCAAGCACACCCTGTGGATTGAGTATTTCGCTCCTTATCAAATTGCAGGTGCAGAGGGTACTGGTTTAAAAGGTACTGGTTGGACGGATGAGTTGAAAAACAAAGTTGCAGACAGGGTGATAGACAAGTTGGCAACCTATGCACCAAATGTGAAAGATGCGACTATTGCGCGTCGTGTGGAAAGTCCAGCAGAATTAGGAGAAAGATTAGGTGCGTACAAAGGCAATTACTACCATGTTGACATGACACTAGATCAAATGGTGTTTTTCCGTCCTTTGCCAGAAATAGCAAATTACAAAACCCCAATTGACAATTTATTTTTGACTGGTGCAGGGACGCATCCAGGTGGTTCTATCTCTGGAATGCCAGGACGCAACTGTGCTCGTGTGTTTTTGCAAGCTAAGCATCCAATTAGCCAGACTTTAAAGGATGCAAGAGATTCCATCAAGTCAACGGTAGAGTCAGTTTTTGGCATTAGTTGAGCAGGATGTATGCATAAATGCGTACATTAATTGAATGTAAAGAATAATTCCCGGAGTTCTGAGTTCAGAGCTAGAAGTGTCGAGTTGCAAGCTTGAAGTTCTGAGTTTTGATCTCGGAGTTTCGGGTTTTGAGTTTGAAGTGTCGAGTTTTGAGAGCGATCGCGCGCTACATAGCAACATGAATTATCCTAAAAACTTAGGAGCAATTTATAAGTCTTCCTTTGTAAACAGGCAAAGTCATACTTATAACAGGTGACAAACAGAACCGAAAACTGATGAAATAATAGTGGTGTTTCCTGTGCTGGAGTAATGACACGCGTTTTAATTTTAGGAGGACGGGGGCGAATTGGTAGCAGTGTTGCTCAGGATTTAGCCACCCACACGCAGGCACAGATTACGATCACTGGGCGTTCCCCAGAGATAGGAAAGGCCGTTAACTTGACTTCGGCCGGACAAGTACAGTTTTTGATCTTGGATTTGGCAGAAGTTGATAAGCTAAGGGAAGCGATCGCAAACTCTGACTTAGTTATCCACTGTGCTGGGCCATTTCACTACCGAGATACTAATGTTCTTGAAACCTGTATTGCCCAAGGCGTTAACTATGTAGATGTCAGCGACCATCGTTCTTATACTAGTAAGGCTCTTAATTATCAAGAACAAGCCGCTGCTGCTGGCGTCACGGCGATTATTAACACTGGCATTTTCCCAGGCATTTCTAATAGCATGGTACGTCAAGGTATCGAGCAATTTGATGAAGCACAAAAGATTCATCTGAGTTATTTAGTTTCTGGTTCTGGTGGTGCTGGTGTTACAGTGATGCGGACAACTTTTCTGGGGTTGCAGCGTCCTTTTGATGCATGGATAGATGGCAAATGGCAAGAAGTACAGCCTTATAGTGAACGCGAAGCTGTTAACTTTCTACCTCCCTATGGACGTACGGGAGTTTACTGGTTTGATATGCCGGAAACTTTCACATTACCCCACGCTTTCTCATCAGTCAAAACCGTAATTACTAAGTTTGGCTCAGTTCCCGATTTTTACAATCACATGACTTGGATCACAGCTCATGTATTTCCTAAATGGTTAATGCAGAAACGTAGCACTATTGAATTTTTATCTCATGTTAGTCATTTAATGACTGATGTTACCAATCGTTTTACTGGTATTGGGGTAGCAGTTCGCTCCGAAGTGACAGGTCAAAAGAACGGTAAAACAGCCGTATTTTGTTCAGACTTAGTACATGAAAATACAGCAATGGCTTCTGGTTGTGGTACGGGTAGTATTGCTCAATTATTGCTAGAGGGAAAACTCAAGAAACCAGGTGTTTTTGCTGTGGAAGAAGCACTACCAACAAATTTGTTTGAGTATACAATGCAAAATCGAGGAATTAAGATTCATCACAGTTGGTTATAGCCGAAAATTAATATGCCTTGCGGTAGAAGGAAGAACTGTACCTAAACACTTAGTATGCCTTTGAGCCTTGTGGATGGAATTTATTTATACACGACGAAGGCTCATAATAAAAAATTAGGAGGTTTTTTCCATGCAAAAAATTCTATTGACTTGCAAGCAAGTTTTACGTTCTACCTTTTTGGTTTTTGGCTTAATAATGTTTATTAGCTTGTCGAGTTCATTCATTTTTATTCAGCAAGCTAATGCAACTACACTTGAAGAATTAAAGCTAGTACCTCCAGAGTATAAACCAAATTCTCAAGAAAAAATTAACCGTGCTTACGAATATGATCCAGGTGTCGGTGTTTTAGAAGAAGAACGACAAGAAGCTTATGAGCAAGCGGTAAAAGATGGAGAGAATCTTAATACTATGGAAAAGGCATACGAAAGGAATGTGAAGGCTGAAAACGAAGGAAAGCCTCAAGACAGTATCGTTGAGAAAGCGAAAGAAGTTATTGGTAATGTAACAGCAAAATAAAAATATTAGGATGTTCAGAAGATACTTAAATTTGTAATTGAGGTGTCTCTTGAATCCTGATATTTTGCAGTATTTTCAACTAGCTAATAACTTAACCAGCCTGGAACTCGAAGTTCCAGGCTAATTGCTAAAGTCTCCTCAATGAAGACTGATAAAAGACTCCGCTTTATTGGAGTTGGGATATAAAAGAGGTGTTATGCCAACTACTAAGGCTATATCTGCAATTGTAAATCTACGTCCTCAGCAATCGCATAATACGCCAAAAATTCACTTGCTGTCCTCACAAGTTTCTCAAATTGTTCTCATATCATCTTAACAGTGAGACTCGCAACATCCTGAAGAGACGGAGGCTCATTTCACTTGCACCTATATGATTCCTCAGCTGATTGGGTTGCAGATCGTTTTACCATTTGTTCTGATTGCGTGGCTAGCGATCGCACCGCCCCACAATTTCCTGGGTGTTTCGCTACAGGCCTTCGTAACAGCATTGACCTTATTTGCGATCGCCCGCATGGGAGTCTGGGTTTTTCCGCCTTGGTGGACACCTTATGTCTATGGGCTGCTCTTTATCGTTGCCTTAGTAGTTCGGCAACACAAGCTCCAGCGAAAGCTGCCGTCTAGCTGGCTCGGCTGGATTGCCATCATCGGTTTGGTTGCTTTTGGGGTTTTTGCAGGCAACGAAGCCGTGCAAAGTTGGGCAGGTCAGTTTCCGCCCCCGATTCCTGCTGTGGATCTCGTCTTTCCGCTGCGGGGTGGTAATTATCTGATCGTTAATGGTGGCAACGGCACACGGATTAATGCACATGTAAAGACATTGGACGAATCAGTTCCGCGTTTTCGGGCTTATCGGGGCAATAGCTACGGAGTCGATATTGTCGAGATTGATTCATTGGGCTTGCGAGCAAAAGGGTTAGCTCCCAGAGATCCGGCTGCTTACCATATTTATGGTAAGTCGGTGTTAGCTCCCTGTCCGGGTCAGATCGTTCAAGCGATCGACGGCTTTCCAGATATGACGATTCCACAGACTGATCCGGTGAATCGCGCGGGTAATCATGTCATTCTACGCTGTGGTAATATCGATGTCTTGCTTGCCCATTTTCGTCCCCAGAGTCTTTTGGTTCAGACTGGAACAGTTGTCAAGGTTGGCGATCGCATTGCCGAGGTAGGAAACTCCGGTGTCAGCGACGAACCCCACCTGCACGTTCATGCCCAGCGTCCCGGATCTTCTGTGGCTCCGTTTTCCGGCGATCCGTTGCCGATGCGTTTCAATGAACGCTTTCTCATTCGCAGTGATCGCGTGACCATGCCCAAATAGAAAAGAGGCTGATACCTTGAACAGAATTAGCTACCAAATTACGAATCATTACAAGAAGGGATGAGGAAAATGATTGCAAAAATTTTCCTCGGCATTGGGGTATTGCTGGCGATCGCATTCATAGTTCTAGTTATCATCCAGGTAAGAAACGAACAAGAAGTTGAGAGGATTTGGCGATCGCTCGAATCTTCACCAGCAGAAAATCGTTTCACTAAAGATATGGTTGCAGAATTACCTGCACCTGTACAGCGCTACTTTTTACATAGCATTGCATTGGGAACTCCTCTTGCTTCTTCTGTCAGCTTGGAAATGAGTGGCAGTTTTAGGATGGCACAGGATAAACCGTGGATACCGATGCGAGCAAAACAGATTACTTCAGCACTTAAAGGATTTGTTTGGAAAGCAGTTATTGGTGGCGGTTTATTTAATTTTATGGGAGCAGATTGCTATGCAAACAAGTCGGGTCGAATGCGCTTTTCCCTCTGGGGAATAATTCCGTTAGTAAATGCCCATAGTCCTGATATTACTCGCTCTAGCATTGGACGATTCGCAGGAGAATTTTTCTGGCTACCTTCTGCTTTGCTACCTCAACGCAACATAGCTTGGAAAGCAATTGATGAGAGGACTATCCAAGCTAGTTTAAAGATTGATGGTGAACCGATAACGCTGACACTGGTTACAGATCTTGATGGCAAATTGCTGAAGCTTTCTTTCCCACGTTGGGGAGAACACAAGGAGGATGGTAGTTATAATTACATTCCCTTTGGCGGAGAATTTCAAGAAGAATACACATTTAGCGGATTTACAATTCCCTCCCAGATAAGTGCAGGCTGGTGGATTGGGACGGATCGTTACTCAGAGTTCTTTCGAGCAAAGATTGAGCGGGCTGAATTTCGTTGAGTAACTCAAAAGAATCAGTAAAAGCGAGGTTAAAAGGGTATTATACCAACTTTACTAGATCGGATTATACCAGTGCATACAGTAGTACCAGTTGATATTTATTTGCCAGGTTGTCCACCTGATGCAACTCGGATTAAAGCGGTATTATACCATTTCATGAAAAATCTGATGCGGATGTAGGTTGGGTTGAGGTACGAAACCCAACCCTCAAAGTCTTGTAATTGTTGGGTTTCACTTCGTTCAACCCAACCTACGCATCTGTTTCATTCTTTTCTGGAATTGGTGTAAGAGCTACTGTTAAGGGGAGAAAAACCGCAGCTAGAAGAATGTGAATTTATTAAGTTTGGTTAACTTCACAAGTTATTCAGATTCTTTATTTAAGTTCAAAGTGAAGTAACTACAAAAAAATTTCGGAGCAATTATGACAGTTAATTATCGAGAAAGAATCATTGCTCTTTGGGTAGTATTTCTACTAGGAACACTGTTTCATACACAACTGGGTTTAATACCGCTTTTTCACGGTTTACCTGTTATCGAATCTCAAAAAGCCACAAACATCAATGATATTTCTGGAATTCTGTGGTTGATGTTGGGCTTTTTTATGCTACCAATGCTAGCAATTATTGCCACTACTTTTACTGATTCAAAGCGTTATCGAATCATTCATTTTGGCTTAACTGTCTTTTACAGCATTATGAACTTACTACATGTAATTTTAGATTTATTTGTCCAGCCAGTTCTCTGGTATCAGATAGCCTTGATGGTGCTTTTATTCTTAGTGAGTTTATTATTAAATATTACTGCTTTTCAATGGATGCAGCTACACAATAGGGCTAATAAATCACAGCAAAATCTAGAAAGCTCACATTTTTAGTTGAGAAAGATGGAGGTATTGTTAATGAAGTTTGGCGAGATTAGGAAACATCAGTAAGACTATCTGACCAGTCTAGGGATTGTGTAGGCTGTGTTTCTACCCATCTTTAATCTGCAATCCTACTTGCGCTGGATCAAAATTTTGGGGAAAATGAGTACTGCGTTGGCGTAGCCCCTTGTATCTGGGGAAGGTAAAAACCCCACACGCCACTTGCTCCTCTTGGCTACAAGCTAAGACCGCAGTGGCTCCCCTTGTGGGCGGCTTGGCTTTTCTGTTCCCTGTTAAGAGTTCTCTGTACACTTTTATTTACCCGAAGTTTATTCTCTCCACAATGCCACTTGCTGTTTGAGTTCTATCACATCTAAATAATCGCTTGCAAAAGCTTTCCTTAAAAGTGAATGAGGAATAAATTCATCATACTTTTGGATTTCTGGTGCTTCTGAAGAACTGACTAAATATTCTGGTATAATTCTTTGTTCGCACAAAGAAATAATTTCATGATAAAAATTTTTAAATTTATCTTTGCCTAGTTTTATTGTTAAGTAATAAGGATTCACTCCAGCAATACTTGTAATTTCTAAAGATTCCCGACAATTAGAATTGAGTAATCTTTCTAAGGTACGATAAGCAACTGTACCCAGCCAAGGAAAAATATAGCATTTACCTTTTTCTAACTGCACAATATTCTTCTTATCTAATCCAGTATTTCGCACTATTTGGCGAACTGTCTGTAAACGTTGCAGAGCATTATTTTGCAAGTAGCTATATTCTGCATCCTCAAGCAAAACTTGCCGTATTTTTTGCAAAACTTTTGTATGAATAGTACCACTACCACCACGCCAATAAATACTAGCTTTACCCTCAGCTTGCTTAACGGAAACAGTCTTTTTTTTGAAGTCAACTTCTAAAACTTCCCAAGTTCTGCCTGCTAAGGCAAATTGATTGCCAACAGGAAGAGGCGTGACGATACTACCAATTTCTGTTGCGCCTTGTTTAACAATATATTCTTGCTGTTCAGCAAAGACGGCATAAAACTGAAATTTTCTTACCACCTTTTCCCCTGCTAAACCCAGGATTAATTTACCCTGTTCAGTTTGCTGAATATGGTCAATATCAATTAAATAGCGTAGCAATAGTCGGAAATCTTCTTGAGAAATAGCAGTAAACGGTGGCAGATTTAAAATTTGTTTAGCCAAGGTAGCAGGTGAAAGTTCACCTGTTGCAGCTAAAATGCTCATTGTCTGATGATAAAGCAAACTCAAAGGATATTTAATCGGCTTTATCGGTTCAATCCAACGTTCCTCTAAATAAAGTTGAATAATGGCAATACACTGCAAAAGTTGCCAAGGAATTTGTTCTGGTAGAGATGCTTCTAGTAAAGGTTTATCTTCAGCACAAACAAACCGCATATCAGCCGCTTCACCTCTTCTACCGCTGCGTCCTAACCGTTGTAAAAAACTTGCTACAGATAGGGGTGATTCTAATTGAATAACTCGCTCTAAATAACCGATATCTATACCTAATTCTAGAGTTAGGGTAGCGGCAGTAACAGCTGGATTATTAGGTTCACGCATAGCATTTTCAGCCATTTGCCGCAAGCTAGCAGATATACTACCATGATGCACATGATATATATCTGGTTGTGTTTGTTCGGCGGCGATTTTTCGTAAAGATGCAATTATCGATTCGGTTTGGGTTCGATTATTAGCAAATATCAGACATTTACGAAATTTACTGAGGTTGAAAATATATTGTTCGTAAGCTGTCGTTTCTGATTCATCAACTTCATTTGTAATATAAAAGTGTTCTATAGCCAGTTTAATTTGGCGTTTTACCCCGTCAATTTTTGGAGTAATCACTGATTTTTCAGTTCCAGAACGCAACCACTCTTGTGCCATTGAGTAATCACCAAGAGTAGCGGATAAACCAATGCGGCGGGGTTGGGTTTGAGTCAATTTTGCCAAACGCTGCAACTGGCAAATAATTTGACAACCGCGTTCTGAACCCATAAAGGCATGAATTTCATCAATGATTACAAACCGTAAATTGCCAAATAAGCGAATTAGCTCATTATTTTTGTTAATTAACAAGCTTTCTAGAGATTCTGGGGTAATTTGCAGAATGCCTTGAGGATTTTTTAAAAGCTTATTTTTTCGATTTTGAGAAACATCACCATGCCAATGCCAAACTGGGATATCGGCTTCTTTAAGCAAGTCGTTAAGACGCTCAAATTGATCATTAATTAAAGCTTTAATTGGACTAATATATAATACACCTATGGTAGGAGCAGGATTTTCGTGTAATAGAGTCAAAACTGGTAGAAATGCTGCTTCTGTTTTACCCGCAGCAGTTGCAGCAGCAATTAGCAAATGAGCATCAGTTTCAAATATAACTTGACAAGCTGCAATTTGAACTGGTCGTAATTCCGTCCAATTGTGATTGTAAATATATTCTTGAATAAAAGGCGCGAGTCTAGAAAAAGTCATACACATTGAGAATTTTATAATTAGAGTAAAGCAAAATCCCCTCTTGAGATCAGCTCTGAGGGGAAAATGATTGCTATCTATTTTATCGCTGACAATATCCTCAGAACTATTGGACATCAGGAAAATAATCGTTTGTCATTTACGCTATGCAAAGTTCTGGGTTATCTTTAAAGCTTTGGAATTGGCATGATTTAACTGTTTATTTCACACCTCTTTAGCACTCTATCTACAATTTACGATTGTAAAAAGTTCAAGTCACTACTATTGAGGAAGGGGGCATTACCACTAGCAACTCCCTCAGATAAGGCTGTAGTAAAAGAGTTTTTGGCATTAGAGTCGAATACATCTGCAAGACCAGAAACGATTTGTCCATAGTCTAGTGTAGTGTTGGTGCTAGCGCTTCTCGCTGTAGTAGAGTTAGCGCTACTAATACTTATCCCCGCAGCAGGGTTAATGCGATTATCTCCAGTGGGGAGTTTTTCGTCAGTCACAAGCTCATTACTTACATCAATAACAGGGATTGCACTAGGGTCTTGAATGCTGTTGAAATCTTTAGATTTGCCATTAAATTTTTTCAAGTTTCCTTTCTTTACATCCAATTCAGCTAACCAAGCATCCACACCTGCGCCGTTAGCTCCCGCACTACTGCTACCTAGAAACGCTTCAGTAAATCCAGTCACATATAGCTTATCAGAGCCATCAACAACACTAAGACCTGTAGGGTAATCGAGATTGTTTCTGCTGCCAAACTGTTGAGTCCACTTATTGCTACCTTCGGTGTCGAACTTTGCTACCCAAGCGTTATAAGATTTATCTTGAGTGCCTTTTCCTAACTTATTGTTGGTATATCCCGTCAAGAAGATATTGTCTTGTGAATCGATTTCCATGTCAGATAAAAAGGTGCCATCGTCACCTTTCGAGCCAAACTGTTTAGCCCACTGCTGAGTACCATCTGGGCTAAATTTGGTTAACCAAATATCATAAGATTCGGATTTACTACTTTTTTTGTCCTTTGATCCTAACTCGCCTGTTGTCCATCCTGTGGTGTAGATATTACCTTTACTATCAGTGTCAACAGCCCACGCAAAATCAAGACCTTCATTTTTGCTGCCAAACTGTTGAATCCACTGCACTTCACCAGTAGGATTCACCTTCGTTAACCAGGCATCGTATTTTGAAAGTTGTCGTGATGGGTCTGACTCTTTTACTAAGCCCTGAGTCCATCCTGTAAGGTAAGAGTTACCTTCGTTATCGACAGCAACGTCATAACATTCGTCAAAGAAGAAACTTCCAACTTCTTTAAACCACTGCTGATTACCACTGCTGTCTAACTTCGTCACCCAAGAATCATCTTGAACATTAAAATTGAAGATGTCTTTTCTGGTATTTTCCTTAATTGCTAATCCCGATACGTAAACATTGCCTGCTTTATCTACATCGAGTCCAAAAGCACTATTAGAATAACCTCCAGTCAACTTAGTTCCAATCTGCTTACTCCACAAAACATTGCCATTGCTGTCATATTTAGCTACCCAAGCATCCTGAGTTTCTGACTCTTTAGTGGCAAACAAATTGCCTCCCGTAAGCCCGGCGAGGTAGAAGTTACCCTGGCTATCTGTAACGACGGCATAGGCTGACTCAGCACCAGCAGAGCCAATTTGCTTAAGCCACGACTGCTTGCCTTGATTGTCATATTTAGCTACCCAGACATCTGTAGAACCTTTATTGGTTCCTTGCAAAGCTCCACTAGTAGATCCTGTTATGTAAACATTACCTGACTTATCTGTGGCAGTAGCAAGACTGAAATCTATACCAGTAGTTCCTAATTGGCTAAGCTTTTTGATGCTTGGTTTTTTTTGTGGTTTTTCACCGACAAATCTGAAATATTTGTCATTTATATTTAAATCAACTTCTGGCTTGGAAATCACATAAGCAACGAGGTCGGGTTTTCCTTGTTGTAGCGAAAAGATAGCCTCTCCAAAAAACGGTTGTGCGATGCCTTCAACCTTTAATCCATTAATTTCTACTACTCGATAATCTTCCGGTTTTCCATTGAGTTGTATGGTATCTTGAGCGGGGCTGAAATCATAAATTACGGCAAACTCATTTAAACCAAGGAAGTTCTTTTTTATTAAAGAATCTGAGGTACCGCTATTATCTGTATAGTAGGGTCGATTCTCATCGCCAAGAACAAATCTATCTGCCCCTATTGATGGTATATCCCTATCCAAAATCAGTAATGGATTACCACCTTGTTGGTTATTCTGGATATTTACAATAATTTCATACTCTGCTCCTGAGTTATCAAATATGTCACCAAATAGAAAATCAATATTTCGCTTTTCATTATTGTTTGCTCCAGGATCGTAAGCGTAAATAACATCGTTACCAGCACGGGCAAAAACGGCTTCAAACTCTGAATTAGGATCTCCTGTGGCTAGATCACTACCAGGGGTAAATAGTGAGACAACGAATTTAAAATCAGCCATTTTGTTTTACCTCTAAGTTTCAATGATTTGAATTTTGAAATGTAATTTGCTAATGGGGCGTCATTTACGTTGGGTGGAAAACTTTCATACATTTAACCTCTCTGACTTTCTCGTTTTTTAGAAATAGAAGAGTGATTAACAGAGTGATTAAAAGTTGATGGAACAAAGACCAGAATTAATATTGCCCCAACTAAAAGAGCAATACTTGCGACTAGTACCGCAGTGTGAAGTCCTGAAACGAAGGCATTACCAAATGCTTGATTCCAAGTAAGTAAAGAAATATTAGTTGGGAGGTCACTAGTAACTTTAGCTCCACCGTGCAAAGCATCAGCGATCAGTCGCTCTTGAAGGTTGGAAGGCAAATTCCAAGACGTTAGCGATCGCTTCAAGTTTGAAGTCAGCCATTGTGTAAGAATCGTTCCTTGTATAGCAATTCCCAAGACACCGCCTAGTCGGGTGCTCATGTTAAGTACTGCTGAGGCAATTCCTGCTTTGCTAGAGGGTGCTGAATTCAAAGCTACTGTTACTAAAGGCGCAAGTGTCAAGCCACTGCCGAAGCCGGAGAAAACAAGGCTCCACAAGATGGCTCCATACTCGGTATTGACGTTGATTTGGATAAACAACATTGTCGCTATACTTGCCAATATCAGCCCCGTCGTAATGGCAAAGCGCCACCCAAGGCGAGCCGCAACCCATCCCGAACAAAGCGATGCGATTACAAAAGCTGCGTTCATTGGCAAGAAACGTATACCTGCTGCCGCTGCTGAATATCCCTGCACTTGCTGCAAGAATAAGCTGAAAATGAATAGCAAACTGATGATGGTGAAAAAGACCAAAATCGAGACGAAATTGACTACAGAAAAGGTTGGATTGCGAAATAAAGTTAGTGGCAGCATCGGATGGCTGCTGCGAGACTCAACAAATAAAAATGCTAGAAAACTAAGTCCAGCAATTGTTAGTAGCAACCCAATAAGTGGCGATCGCCAAACTCCGTTGTTGCCCTCGGTAAGCGCATAGATGAGCGAGCCTAAAAAGATGATACTAAGTGCCAAACCTGGTAAATCAAGACTTTGCTTTTTGGGATTGATAACTTCTTGAACAACACGGGAAGATATGCCAAAAGCGATCGCACCGAGTGGGACATTCAGAAAGAAAATACTCTGCCAGCCGAAACTATCCACCAACAGTCCGCCGACCACAGGGCCCGCAACCAAGGCAAGCCCTGACACCGCAGACCAGATACCAATGGCTTTAGCTTGTTCCTTTGGCTTAGGGAATGTATGCGTCAGGATAGATAGAGAAGTTGGAATTAAGGCAGCAGCACCAATTCCCTGAAGAGTCCGACCAGCAATTAAAATCTCCAGATTGGGAGCAAGACCACAAACTATAGAAGCGATCGTGAAGATGACCAATCCTGCAAGGAAAACTCGTTTGCGCCCGTAAATATCGCCCAATGTCCCACTCGTCAAGACTAGACTAGCGGCAGGTAAGGTGTAGGCGTTGAGAATCCACTGCAATCCCGACACACCAGAACCCAAACTTGTCTGAATTTTGGGAAGTGCGACATTCATCACCGTGTCGTCGAGATTAGTCATAAACAATGCAAAACACATTGCCCCCAGCGTGATCGCTTTCACACGACTTTGATTCATCGCTGTTACTGCCTCTGCTGGAGTAATTCTGTCGCTGTTGTTTGAGCGTTAGTGGTGAGAATATTCTGCAAAATCTCAGGAATCTCAAACACGGCTTGATTGTTCACAGCGGCGACATTTGCACGATATTGAGCAAAATTTTCCGGCTGAAGAAACTTCTCAACTGCCTGATCAATATTCCGAAAACTGTTAATTACTATACCGACCTTTTTCTGTTGAATCCATTCGGTGTTGTATCGTTCATTAATTAATGTAGCAGCATTACGTTGCACAATCATTGGTAATTTCATTGCCAGCGCCTCGCTAATACTAATACCACCTGGTTTACCAATAAAAAAATCGGCAAGGTGCATATAGTAAGGAATATCCTGAGTAAAGCTGGTGACAAACCTCTTTTGAGTACCTTGGCTTTCACGTAGAGTTACAGCTAGTTGTTCATTACGTCCGCAAATAAATATTAATTGTAGTTTTTGTTGAAAACACTCTAGACGCTTGGCAATTTCTAGCATTGCTTTCGAGCCGAAACCCCCGAATAATACAATCCCTGTCAGACAGTCTGGAGCTAAACCCAAACTTTCTCTTTCAATACGGCGTTCACTTGGAATTGGTTCATAAAAACGCGGGTGAATAATCAACCCAGAAGTTTTGATAATTCGTTCTGGTTGCACTCCCAAAGAAGTAGCTTGCTCGACTGCTTTTTCAGTTGCACAGACAATATAATTTCCGGTTTCTGGTTCGATATAAAAACCAGGAGGCGAATCGGCAAAATCTACACAAACGGTTACTAAAGGGGTATCTGGTTTACCCTTCTGTAAACTTTCCCATAGTCCTTTGTTATATAAAGGTAATAAAGAAATCACCATATCTGGCTGTTGCTGACGCCAATATTCTGCAAAGAACTCGACACCAGCATCGTAATTCAGCTTAAAAAGTAGTCTATCTAGCCATAAAATTAGCGGGTGAAGCCATGTCCAACCGCTTTTTAGCATCCGGTTATACAATTCGCCGCCTGTAACTCCTGATAGCAGCTTGTAGATATCCACTATCTTTTGTTGTTGTGTGAGGCTTTCTACTAGTTCGTCTACATCAGTAACCCTGAGTTCCCAAGGTAGTTGTTGCTCCTCAACTATTGCCCGTATTGCGTGATAGGTGGCGTAATGCGCTCCACCATACCATGCGGTGACAACATTAATCTGAATTTTTTTGTTGGGATGCGATCGCGATGAGAATGCTTTCATTAGTATTCTTTATGGGGTGTTGTTTAGCAAATGTGATTTTTTGAATTTATCTTGGCTATTTCTTTCTCAAACAATCCCAGCGCTCGAACCACAGCGGGCTTTTAGCACAAATTATTGTGAATTCTATCAATTGACTTTTTATTGATGAAAAAAAGTCTCTTACTCTAAAACTAAAATTTTCTTTCCATTAATACTTGGAGTGACTGAATTCATCGCTGTCACTACCTCTGCTGGAGTAATTCTGTTGCTGTTGTTTGAGCGTTAGTGGTGAGAATATTCTGCAAAATCTCAGGAATTTCAAACACAGCTTGATTATTTACAGCGGCGACATTTGCACGATATTGAGCAAAATTTTCCGGCTGAAGAAACTTCTCAACTGCCTGATCAATATTCCGAAAACTGTTAATTACTATACCGACCTTTTTCTGTTGAATCCATTCGGTGTTGTATCGTTCATTAATTAATGTAGCAGCATTACGTTGCACAATCATTGGTAATTTCATTGCCAGCGCCTCGCTAATACTAATACCACCTGGTTTACCAATAAAAAAATCGGCAAGGTGCATATAGTAAGGAATATCCTGAGTAAAGCTGGTGACAAACCTCTTTTGAGTACCTTGGCTTTCACGTAGAGTTACAGCTAGTTGTTCATTACGTCCGCAAATAAATATTAATTGTAGTTTTTGTTGAAAACACTCTAGACGCTTGGCAATTTCTAGCATTGCTTTCGAGCCGAAACCCCCGAATAATACAATCCCTGTCAGACAGTCTGGAGCTAAACCCAAACTTTCTCTTTCAATACGGCGTTCACTTGGAATTGGTTCATAAAAACGCGGGTGAATAATCAACCCAGAAGTTTTGATAATTCGTTCTGGTTGCACTCCCAAAGAAGTAGCTTGCTCGACTGCTTTTTCAGTTGCACAGACAATATAATTTCCGGTTTCTGGTTCGATATAAAAACCAGGAGGCGAATCGGCAAAATCTACACAAACGGTTACTAAAGGGGTGTCTGGTTTACCCTTCTGTAAACTTTCCCATAGCCCTTTGTTATACAAAGGTAATAAAGAAATCACCATATCTGGCTGTTGCTGACGCCAATATTCTGCAAAGAACTCGACACCAGCATCGTAATTCAGCTTAAAAAGTAGTTTATCTAGTCCTAAGATTAGCGGATAAAGCCATGTCCACCCGCTTTTGAGCATTCGGTTATACAATTCGCCACCTGTAAATCCCGTTAGCAGCTTGTAGATATCCACTATCTTTTGTTGTTGGGCAAGGCTTGCTACTAGTTCATCTACATCAGTAACTCTGAGTTCCCAAGGCAATTGTTGCTGCTCAACTATTGTCCGTATTGCATGATAAATAGCATAATGCGCTCCACCATACCATGCGGTTACAACATTAATCAAAAACTTTTTTTCTGAAGATGAAGGTAATTGCGTTGTTTCCATAAATACAAATAATTTCCGATAAAAATTGGATTAAATACTTTTGCGGAACATGATCGCCATCCCTGAATGAAAACTAAGCCAATAGCCGAAAATCGCGTAAAAAAGGAATTTAAAAGAGGTCAATGCTTTTCCGAGTTTGAATGGCTCAAAAACAGTGTCCACTGAGCCGTCGAAAAGGCTTACATACGCGCTCATAGCTCGACCATTGAAGCCAAACAAGGGTGTATCGTCAAATCTCCGATCAAAGAAATCTACAGGTTCCCATCCCTGACAACGCCCTAAATATTCAAGTGATTCACGTGTGTATATATGAAGGTGGTAGGGAACATGGACAAAGTTATAATCATCGGGTAAGTCGGGCCGATTGAGGTTGAGATTAGCGGCATCGGGTGTACCGATTAAAACATAACCACCAGGGGATAGCAGGCTGTTTAATTTGCTTAATAAAACATGAGGATCTTCAACATGTTCGATGACATCTTGACTCAAGATGTAATCAAATGACCTGCGCTGTAATGTTGTCAGATCACCAAAGCCGTCCTCTGGTGCGTAAGGATCATAACCGTAGGAATTGGCAAAGCCGTGTTGTCGTAGATATTGGACAAACAGACCATTAGCACCACACCCATAATCAAGTAATGAGTGAGTTTTGGAAAACCCATGCTTTGTCAACTGACGGCATAAGTTGCCATAGATAATTTGATATATCCATGTCAATTTAGCTTCAAAAAGAGGGAATTTTGCGTAGTAATGGTCTAAATTGACGACGTCTAGACAATGAATCGTCTGGCAATCAGGACATCGCCACACCTTGAATTTTTCGTCTATAAAGGCTCTGACATTACAAGGGAATGTAGAAAATGCAGATTCATCATTTGGATCGACACGATAATGACAAATCGAACACTCAAGGCGTTGCGTTATTGTACTAGTGTGTTTGTGCTTCATTACCTTCATGAGATTGATGCTATGTCTTTCTCAAACAAACCCAGCGCTCTAGCTACTGCGTGATCCATGTCGTAGTACTTATAATCTCCAAGTCGCCCTGCAAACAGTACAGTTCCGTTGAGTTTCTCTGCTTCTTTGAGGTATAAGCTCAGGCGATCGCGGTTATCTTCATTGAGAATAGGATAATATGGATCGTTTTTTCCTGGTACATAAGCTTGAGGATATTCCATCACCAAAGTGGTTTTAGAAGAAGTTTGCCCTGACAAATACTTCTGCTCAGTGATCCGGGTAATATCGTAGTCGTTGGGGTAATTAACTGTACCAACCTCTTGATATGATTCTTGATCTAAAGTTTCAAACTGGAAGCGCAAGCTACGATACGGCAATTCTCCATGCATATAATCAAAGAAAGTATCAATTGACCCAGTACAAAGTATCCGATTAAACTTGATGTCGTTAATAATCTCGCGGTAATCTGTGTTTAACAATACTTTAATATTTGAATGAGCCAACATCCGACGGAACATTTCTGTATAACCAAGCTTGGGCATAGCCTGGTAGGGGTCTTGAAAGTAACGATTATCCCGACTGATGTAAACTGGAACACGTCCTGTAACTCCGCGATCAAGTTCCTCTGGTTTTACCCCCCATTGCTTCATGGTGTAGCGGAGAAAGACATTTTCATAAATGTATTCAGCTAGAAAAGTTAGTTCCCCACTAGTACTCTCACGCAGTTTCAAAATGGGTACTTTAACACCAAAACCAAAGTTTTCTAAAAGTAAATTTTCCAGCTTCTCTGCATATTTTGGCGGAAAAAGAGCGTAGAGGGAATTTAAATTAAAAGGAATAGGGACTTTCTTACCTTCTACTACTCCAAGCACATGATGATAGTAGTGTCTCCATTCCGTAAATTCAGAGAGATAATCCCAGACTTTTTTTGACTTAGTATGAAAGATGTGCGGGCCGTATTTATGAACTAGGATGCCATGCTCATTGTAGTAATCGTAGGCATTGCCGCCAACGTGATCTCGTTGTTCTACAATTAGCACTCTTTGCCCAAGCTGAGTTGCTATGCGTTCAGCCATTACGCAGGCTGAGTATCCCGCCCCTATGATCAGCCAATCAAATATCATTGATTTCACTCCGATTATTGTTTGGACAATGTATATATCTTTTTGTTTTTAATTCGGCGATATTACTATTTAAACTTTTGGATTTAAATGAGTTTTAAAAGGTTGTTGCTTTATTAAATGCCCGTATAGTAGCCCATCTAAATTAGCTCTATGAATCAGTCATCTTAGTCTTTCAAGTAAATGCTCTCCAACTCGCAAAGCGTTCGCCATAATTGTTAGCGTTGGGTTCAATGCAGCACTAGACGGGAAAAATCCACCATCAACAACGTAAAGGTTATCAACATCATGAGTGCGGCAATTTATATTAAGTACAGAAGTTTTAGGGTCTTCACCAAAACGACAAGTTCCACACTGATGTCCAACGTCTTTCAAAGACATCTTTGTCGTAATATAAAGTGAGGATGGGCTAATTTTTTTATCTGAGTCAATAGACTTTAAAACTTGCTTCCAGCGTTTGATTAAACGATTAAATGCTTCTTCATTGTTATTTGTATACTCAAGAAAAATTTTCTGATCTTTGACACGTACGCGATTGTTAGGATTTGGTAAATCTTCAGTCATCAGGAACCAACCGACTGCACGATTCGCCACTGCCTCATATATTGCGCTGGGTAGAGGTGGGCCATTAATGGCAGCTCTCTCTTTAGAGATATTGCCAAGTGATTGTACGTGTCCCATTGGGTAAGCAAAATCTTTTTCTCCCCAATAAAAATCATTAATGGCAAGCGTTTTAGGATAAACTATGGGGTTAGGTTTGATAGTTAAAACTACGAGCGCCCCAATTTTATGCGCCATGTAATTGCATCCCACAAGATTAGAACTATTTGCTAATCCATTCGGATGTTGATCATTGGCAGATTTGAGCAACAATACTGCTGAGTTGATTGCACCACAAGCGACAACAACTATATTCCCCGAAAACGTCTGGCAGTTGCCTGCAATTTCTGCTTCTACTTTAGTAACCTCCCGACCCGATGCACTGGTATGTAAGCGCAATACTTTGGCTTCGGTCATCAAAGTCAGATTGGGATAAACCTTTGCTGGACGTACACCGTTAACGTCAGCATCAGCTTTGGCATCAATCAAACACGGGAAACCATCGCAAGTATCGCAACGAATACAAGCACTTAAAGAACGATTGACTTCATTAAGCTTGATCCCAAGCGGCTGGTAAGAGGGATGAAAGCCTTTATCCTTTAGAGCATAGTTGATTTGTTGAATGTATGGTTCGTGGCTGATTGGTGGAAAGGGATAGTCTTCATTGCTTGGCGGTTCAGTTGGGTCAAAACCGCGCTGACCATGTACTTCGTATAGTCTTTCAGCTTGAGTGTAGTAAGGAGCAAAGTCCTGGTACTTCAATGGCCATTCTGGTGAAATACCATCTTTATGAATGACTTTTTCAAAGTCCCGTTCGCGGAATCTATATAGGGCGCTACCGTAAAATTTGGTGTTACCACCAACGAAATAGTGTGTAAGTGGGTGTATTGCTTTGCCTTTTTTGTCGTACCACACTTCAGAAGTTCGATAGCGGTCTTTTTGAACAACTTCTTTAGAATCCCAATTGGCTTTTTCTTTAGGAAGAAAAGTCCCTCGCTCTAAAACTAAAATTTTCTTTCCACTTGGTGCTAGTACATTTGCTAAAGTTCCACCACCTGCACCCGTACCAATAATGATGACATCGTAATGCTCTTTAACCATTTTTGCTGTGTTTTCAAAGAAGTTGCGTATTAACTAAGTAAGAAGCTTGGACGCAATTTAGTTGTAGACAAGATTCCCAGCTTTCATTTGCTTTTCTGCACAGCTTTGGTTCAACTCCACCACGCCAAGCCGTTGAAAAACCATATCGCCAAATTGCGGCGAAAGTTGTGAAATCGCAAATAAGATTTTGGAAGCAGTTCCATCTAGTACTACTTCCTTTTGGTTTTGCTTAATAGATTGAAGTACTGCGTCTGCGACTTCTGTTGGTTCAGCGATATTGGCTACACTCGGCGCTGTTATATCAAGAGCAAGATACATTCCGGCATTGGTACATCCAGGACAAACCACCGAAACCCCGACATTAGTATTAGCTAATTCTTGCTGTATTGCATCCGACCACATTATCAAACCAGCTTTACTGGCTGAATAGATGCTGTTATAAGGCGCTCCTTTTTTGCCAGCCGAAGAGGCAATATTGACAATATGACCGCTATTGCGCTCTAGCATGGTCGGTAGTAGCAAACGAGTTAATTCCATCGGTGCTAGAAGATTGGTCGTCAATATAGATTGAAAATCTTCTAAGGTGTAATTTTGGAAAGGTCGGTATTTTTCTATTGCAGCATTATTAATCAAAATATCTATTGGGCCTGCAAGTCGATAAATCTCCTGGATTAAGACTGAAAATTTTTCCAATTTGCTGAGATCAAATGGAATACTTATACCTTTACCACCCGCAGCATTAACTTCAGCACATATTTGATCTAGAGCTTTTGGAGAACGAGAAACGCTAACTACAGTAGCCTGTTCTTTTGCTAGAGCACGAGCAATAAATGCTCCAATCCCACCTGATGCACCAGTCAAAACAACTGTTTTACCTGCTATATCTTTCATTCTTTCTCCTTTATTTCATCTGAAAATTAAAATGCGATCGCTTTTAAATTCCCTCCAAATAATTTCTAAAAATTTATCCGAGAAAATCTGAGATGTACTCGACTCATCTTCATACGGTAAGTGGTTTTTGAGCAGATCTTAAATGGGATTTTTTGAGGATTATTTCCAAATTTTCAACTACTTCAAATACAGCCCGATTGTTGTAATCTTTAACATTCGCCTGATAGCGAGCAAAGTTTTCTGGCTGGATGAGTTCTGTGACAGATTTGTTAATATCACGAAAATTATTAACTACAATACCGAACCCGTTATCTGCAAGCCAATCAGCGCTAGCCCGTTCTTGAAATAGTGTCGTGGTATTATTGCATTCTGTAATTACTGGCAGATTCATTGCTATAGCTTCGCTGACTCCGACACTACCCGGTTTGCCAATGAAAAAATCTGACAAATGCATGTAGTAGGGAATTTGACTTGTAAAACCTTCCACAAATCTCGGTAAACGACTTTGAGTATTTCGCAAATCTCTGGCTAGTTTTTCATTACGTCCGCAGATAAATATTAGTTGCAGATTTAGTGATGACTGTTCCAAACGCTGGGCAATTTCGAGCATTTCTTTTGAGCCATGACTGCCAAATATAACTAAGCCAGTGGGTAAATCTGGCTTTAGCCCTAAACGTTGTCTTTCAAATTGGCGATTGCTACTCACAGGCTCATAAAATCGAGGATGGATTACTATGCCTGAAGTCCGATAAATTCTTTCATCTGGATAACCACAAGATTGCGCTTGCTTAACTGTTTGTTGGGAAGGACAGATGAGAAATTGCTCTTGAGCTTCTATCCAGAAGTTAGGAGGACAATCGGCAAAATCTGTAATTGAAGTCACAAAGGGAATCCCTGGTAGTTCCGCCTGTAAGCTTTCGTAAAGCACTCGGTTTACCAGTGGAAGTAATGAAACCACTAAATCGGGCTGATACTTGCGCCAATACTTTCTCAAGAGATTTCGCCAAGCAGAATGACGCAAGCGAATTTGTAACTTGAATAAAGGAACTGACAAGGGATCATTAATAATTTTTGCCCACTTTTTTTTCAATACGAAATTGTTATATATGTACTGGGGCTGAGTTGTTCCAAATACTTCTTTGAAAACCTCGACTATTTGAACTTCCCAAGGTAAGTTTCGCTTTTTAATAACTTCTATTAAAGCATTGGCAGTACTGCGGTGGCCTGCGCCCATATCATAGATCATGAAATATACTTTTTTCATTTAATTCCATCTCCTCTATATAATGTTTTTGTTGTTTATTGCGGTTTTCAGTTGAGTTATATACACAGAAGTTGTAATTAACCACAGATGAACACAGATAAATTGGGAATTATTTTTTATTCTGAATACTTATTTAACTAAACTCGATTTTTTCTGAGAATTTTCGGTGCGGATCTGATTTTCTATCCGCATTTGATTTAGTTTTGGTACGCCAATCCACTGATTAACTAAGTCTCCAAATTGGGGAAAAAATTGTTCAATCGCAAATAACAGCTTTGTTAGATTTTCTGTGATGGGATTGCTATTAACCATTACTTCTGCTTTATTTTGCTCAATCGCCTTAACTACTGCTCTCGCTACATCTGCTGGTGTAGACACACCTCCAAAACTTGGTACAGGTACGCCAGTATCAGCGAACATTCCTTGTTGAGAAACATACCCTGGACAGATTGAGGAAATTTCTACGCCAGTACCAGCTAACTCTTGCCTAACAGCATCAGACCACATTAATAAACCAGCTTTGCTTGCAGAATAAATACTGTCGTAAGGATGTCCCTTTTTGCCAGCTAGAGAGGCCACATTAACAATGTGACCGCTACCCTGATGTAACATACTCGGTAATACTAAGCGAGTCAACTCCATAGCAGCAAGTAAATTAACTAACAAAACTGACTGAAGATCTGCAAGGGCATAATCTTGGAAGGCTCGATAGATTTCTATGCCAGCATTGTTAATTAAAATATCAACTGAACCTGCAAGTATATCAATTTTTCGTTGCAAGACTAGGAGTTCTTCGACATTGCTGATGTCAAAGCAAATACCTATGGCTTTACCGCCCATAGCATTAACTTCCGCACATACTTTATCTAGCCCCTCTTGCGATCGCGAAACACCAATTATAGTTGCTTGTTTTTCCGCTAGCGCACGAGCAATAAATACACCTATACCCCGTGAAGCTCCCGTTAGAACTACTGTCTTACCTGCTATAGTTGTCATGTTCAGTTATTAGTTATTAGCTAGGTTTTCGGTAAAAGAACTAAAATGTTTTCCACCTAATTCGATTTGTTCTTGTTTAATTCCGGTTTCTAATCTGGCTAATAGATACTCTAAATCACTAGTGATAATGTTTGTTCCGTGGTCTGGTTCGATTAAGCTAGCTAAAGTAATGTTGTCATTTTTGCTTGCTAAGGTATGAATGCCGAGAAAGTTGAAAACTCCTGATTCATAAGTTCCACAAGGTACAGAAGGATTATCAACTCCAGTGCAATATTCGTTTGGCTGCAACCACTCCCTTGATGGATATCCGTGAAAATGAATCATTGGTGCGCCATCTTTAATTAGTTCTGGTGTGTATAAAGCTGCTGCGAGAGCAATACCAACCAAAACGTAGAGATCATAAGAAGGTTTAATATCTACTACTGTTGGATCGATTCCTTCCGGTATTTGCAGACATAATTTGTTTTTTAAACCAATTCTGAGAATATCGCGCTCAAGGTTTAAGTCTGTCTTATTTGAACCTGAACGAGAGCTTACTAGCCAGATATCAGGAATTTGCTTATAGGAGTATTGATTTCCTATTTTTGTTTTTACATATCGCCTACCTATATTATTTTGACGGACTTCATTGCTACTAAATCCTTCTATAGTTAATAAATCTTCCCATTCACTTTCGGATATTTGGCGATCGCCTACATATTGTGGTGCTTCAGCATAAGCAACAAAACCGTAAGAAACACCTGTTCTGCCGTTAACAATCGAGTCAACAATATCTTTATGAGATTTCCTTTTAATAATTTCACCTAGCTTAAAGCCAGAAGGAAATAAACCTGTTGCTGCTAATTCTTCACTCAATTTTACCAATTTAGCAGCATAAATAGATTCTTTAGGGTCGTACTTACTTACCTCAAATCGGCTCATTGGTAAAGGCGCGATCGGTACGTAAATTTTAGGAATTAGAGATTTGAAAACAAAATTATCAAATTTTTCTCTAGAAAAGAGCGAATCGGAAAGATTCATATTTAAAATGGAAATATTGCTATCAGATACGCCAATAACAATCTCCGAAAATGTTCTAACTAGAGTATTTACACCAATGGCTATTTTTTGTTGATATGGAACTTGTGAGTCAACAAAATTCTGATCTAGGTCTGCAATTAAAATTACCAAGGTAGATGTCGGGTCTTCAAGACGTTGCATTGCATGGTCTTCAGCCCAACCAATTAACTTAGCAATTGTGGAAACCGACATTTTGCGGCTTTTTAAAATAAAACGACAATAAAATTGATAAAATTTTTCTGCTAAAAGGCTTTTAACTTTGTCTTTTAAATAAATAGGTCTTTCTACATCAATTACTCCATTAACATCAGCTTTAACAAACCTCATTTTAATAGTTTTTTTCCACTTAGTTAGGGGAATATCGATTTCATAATTAAATTCTCTTGTTGCATCTTGCCAAGAGACAATTTGCACCCCATAGTTTTGCAGCTTCAGTTTTAATTCTTCTCGAAATTTCAAAATTATTTCGTTATTAAAGCCTTTTGGTAATGGTCTAAAAGTGACTTTAATCTGTTTCGCCATTACGTTGGGGTCGATAATCGGCGACTTGAATTGTATAGGCAATGTCTGGCAAAATCCACCAAGTAAACGACCGATTGTCTGGAGGCTGAGTCCCGGCCCATCAGGGATAAAAGTGTCGCACTCATCATTATTTTCACGTAAAAAAGAGATAATTTCTGTTTTGCGTGCGGTTATATCTGCCTGAAGTTGCGGTGTCAAAATTCCCTTGGGAGAATTAACCCTGAGCTTGTCATTATCAGCCCACAACTGAACACCTTGCTGAGTAAGATTTGTCAAAAGTTCTGAGACGTTCATAAATAAAATCAAAATTCAAAAATGGTTTTTACAGTGCGGTCAATTTATTTCAAAATGGCTAAGATGTTCAAATTTCAAACATTTCTAATTCCGAAGCTTTTAATTCTTCAGCTAAATATTGAGACAACGATTCAATATTGGGATAATTCCACATTATCAGTGGAGATAACTGCAATCCAAAATGTTGTTTTCCTAGATTAGCAATATTCATTGTCTGTACTGAATCTAAACCGTAACTGTCGAAAGGTAATCGTGTATCGATTTCATCAGGTTCAGTTCCTATCTGTTCAGCAATTTGACAAGTCAGCCAATCTTGCATATCTTCTGCTGTCATCGATTTATTACTGATTTGTTGATCCAAAATTTGTTCACCCATTAGCATTTACTCTCTTACTTTTTCAAAAGATGTTCTATTTACTAGCTGTATTTGTTGAGCTAATACTTCTATCTAATGTGGTTACTTCTTGGTGTGTATTTTCAATCGTTTTAAACCAATAACGCTGTCGCTGAAAAGGATAAGTTGGTAGTTGGAGACGACAATGAGGATAATCTCGGTGAAAGCTAGACCAGTCTATTACTGCTCCACGAACAAATAATTCTCCTAAACTGTGGAGTATTTCCAGCCAATCCTCTTGTCCTTGATGCAAGCTAGATAAGCAAACTCCTACTTCCTCTGGTATGGAAGTTAATTTTGAGGCGATCGCTAAAAATACATGATCACCTGCTAAAGTCTCTATACCAGCAGTCAACTTCCCTGGCTGCCGCAAATGACAGCACCAATATTCGGCAGTAGCGATTTCCTTTGTTGTCAGTTCTCCAGGAAGACTGGAAATTAGAGGAATTTGTGGTTGAGAGTAGTTAACTTCCTTGGCGATTTCTGCAAAAGCCTCAACTATCCTTTCCGGCTGGAGAGAAGTTTGCATTAAACGACTGCGTTCTGTAACTAGCTTCAGAGCATCTTCGAGGGTAAACACGCCAGCTATGCAAGCAGCAACATATTCTCCCACGCCATAACCCGTTACTACTTTGGGTTTGATGCCCCACGATTGCCATAATTCGGCTAAGGCATACTCTATAGCAAACAGAGCAACTTGATCTAATACAGAACTCTCTTCGGTAGCTGGATACAGAATCTCAAGGAGAGACTTTTCTAAGTAAGGTTGAAGAATTTGAGCGCAGCGATCAATGGTTTTACGAAAGGTGGGCTGAGTATTATAGAGTAGCCATCCGGTGGAGCGAGATTCTAGCCCCTCCCCAGGAAAGAAAAAGGCAACTTTTGGACGCTTTCTGCCCTTAACCTTGCCCTTTAACAATCCAGTAGTTTCCTTTTGAGCGATAAAAGCACTTAGCTGCTGGCATAACTGCACGACGGATTCAGTCACGATACAAAGACGATGCTCAAAATGTGTCCGTCCTGTATTGGCACTAAAGCAGACATCTGCCAGCGATATATCAGGATTAGACGCTAAAAAGTCTTGATACCTTTGTGCTAGTTCTCGTAGAGCCAAATCACTTTTTGCTGAGAGTGTGATTAAATGGCCGCGACGTTGCACATCCATAGGTACTGGCGCTGATACTGGTGCTTCTTCTAAGATGACGTGAGCATTGGTGCCTCCAAAACCAAATGCACTTACACCAGCCAGACGACTCTGTTTCCCACGATACCATTTCTGAATCTCCTTTGGAATTGAAAATGAGGTATTTTCCAGAGAAATATAGGGATTAAGCTGCGTCAAATGCAAGTGAGGAGGGATTTCCTCATGTTGCAGCGAAAGGACTACTTTGATCAAAGCAGAAATCCCAGCAGCAGCTTCCAAATGACCAATATTTGTCTTGACTGAGCCAATCCAACAGGGTCTATCTGGCTCGCGGTCTTCCATGAGTGCGGCTTTTAAGGCTTTAAACTCGATTGCGTCTCCGATGGATGTGCCAACGGCGTGAGCGTCAATGTAGCTAATTTCTGCCGGTCGCACTTTGCCATTTTCTAAGGCTTGGCGAATTACCGCCTGTTGAGCGAGTCCGTTAGGTGCAGTAAGACTATTACTCAACCCATCTTGGTTAACTGCTGAACCTCTGATGAGTGCGAGAATATTGTCTTTGTCTCTCACAGCATCACTGAGGCGCTTGAGTACGACTACGCCACAGCCTTCTCCTCTGACATAACCATCAGCAGTTGCATCAAAAGACTTACACTGACCGCTAGATGACAGCAGGCGCGTCTGAGATGAGGAAATAGTCGAATCCGGCGATAAAATTAAGTTTACTCCTCCAGCTAGGCATAAATTCGATTCTCTGTTTCGTAAACTTTGGCAGGCTAAGTGGACTGTCACCAGAGACGAGGAACAAGCAGTATCTATTGCCATACTGGGGCCACGCAAATCCAGCAAATAGGATAAGCGATTGGCTGTAATGCAGGGAGTCGTTCCCGTGCCACTATGTAATCCGATGCAAGAGAAATTTTTATAAAGAAGCCGATGATAATCGATGGTACATAGACCGATAAATACTCCTGTCTGGCTGCTAGCTAGACTAGTTGGTACTATGCCAGCATTTTCTAAAGCTTCCCAAGCTACTTCTAAAAATAGTCTTTGTTGGGGGTCTGTATGCTCGACTTCATCAGGAGAAATTCCAAAAAAGTCAGCGTCGAACAAATCCACCTCTTCTAGAAAACCACCCCAACGGGTACTCATTTTTCCTGGAGTGTTGGGATTAGGATCGTAGAAAGCATCAATATCCCAGCGTTCTTTTGGTACGGATGCGATCGCATCTTTCCCATTACGCAATAACTTCCAGAAGGATTCGGGATTCTTCGCTTTGGGAAAACGGCAACCAATGCCAATTATTGCTATAGGTTCCATCTGAATTGTTTGCCCAATAGTATTAATCAATGCTGACTAGTAGTTTGTCCCATCTAGATCCCCGACTTCTTTAAAAGTCGGGGATCTAGCCACCGCCAAAACTTGACAAACTACTGGCGAGATATGAAGCCAGTCTAGCCATGAAAGTCGTACTTTAGCTCTCCTGCTCCATGACCGATTGGGAGAACTCTTTAAAGGTCTTAGTATTCTTTTGGAGTGCTTTGCTAATCGAGCCTCCGGCAGCCATAATACCCATTTCGCGGTTTATTTTCCATTGATAATCTAGGCGACTAAATAGTCTTTGCATCAATTCCAGGAGGCTTTGATGATATTTGAGTCCGACATGATAGCCTTCGTGTTCTTGACAGAAACACTTTTCCATCCAATCTAGGGCTTCTTTGGTTTCCATCCCAAATAGAGGAGATTTCAAGAGTTTGTAGTAAAAGACCATTAACATGGGGTCATCGTAGACGCAGCGACCGGGTAACACTCCAGAAAGACCGCTCAAAAGGTTGCGTTGCGCCATATAAATCGCCAAACCAGATACAAATTTCTCGTAAGCAGTTGGCTTCGGGAAATCCTTATACATATCTTTGGCGATAGTTTGGGAAATCGTGGTGTGGAAAGCTTCGTCTAATAAGTGGTAATAGGATACAGCTGTTGGGGTGGGGATATACTCGCCCTTTTGCTCTAACTCTCGGAAATATCTGACATAAGGATATTCTTGGTTTTTGAGAATCGCATTAGCTGTATAGCGCAAAGAATAATACTGACACGCCATAAACGGCGACATTCCCCAGTGAACAGTGAAGAAACGTAACCAATGACGTGGTGCGATTCGCCCTCCTAGACCATCAGCTGGTGCGGGGATTGGCTCGCCTCTTTGTTCTAACTCTTGCAAATATCGAGAGTAATACTGTTTTTTATCACTAAGCATCGTCTTAGCGATCGCATTTAAGGCATTGTCTCGGTATTCCGAAAATGTTGAATCACCATGACCTGATGAGGTGAAAAACTCCCGCACAGGATGGGGAATTAGGGGTCTAAGCCAGCTATTACTCTCTTTATCTGATTTGCCATAAAGGGAATTTCCCAATATGGTTTTACCAACTATGGCCATTTTCGTTTTGTAACCAATCTTTTGAAAGGTACGAATGTGGTAGCTTTCTTGATCAGTTTCAAAATCTAGTTCGTTACACAGTGTTTCGTAACCACCAAAGGCGCGAAAAACGCCAGATGTTACCATGTTGTAAATGCTTGTAGTGGCTTCGCTAACCGCAGTATGGTTATAGTTGCCAACCCAATAAAGATGATTAAGCGCTAGTTTCTGTGAGGGAGAAATGGCATCGTAGAGGGGTGTGCCATAAAGAAGTGAGAGTTCGGGAGGACTCCAGTAATAATTACTGTTATTAGCGTAGTTAAACTCATTACCTAAGTCTCTGAGTTTCTCTGTGTAGTCTGAGTTTGTGTTGTTCTGAAAAGTTTTCTCGATGATTATAGAATGCTTTGTTCCCTGTGCTTCTGACAGCGTTGAAGCTGAAATTTGGGGATCTAGAGGTTTTCCAACTACCATGATTTTCTCCTGAACGAGTCACTGAATAAGGCTGAGAATTTCTACTTTTATTGGCGCTAAAGCTTGAAAAAGTCAAGATTAACTTTTAGTTCTTAACTGCGAGCTTAAATGCTGAACTAAAGCCTGAACAGTTGGGTAATCATACATGAGGGTTGGATCAATTTCTCTTCCTAGCCAGTCTTCGAGATCGCCTGTCAAACCAACTGCTGCTGAGGAATCTAAACCATAGCGGTCAAATGGGATCGTAACGTCAATTTCATCTGAATCTACTTCCAGTAAGTTAGCTACATAGGAAACTATCCAAGCCTGAATTTCTGATGCTGTTGGTATTGGCTTGGATGTAGCGACTTTGCTAGTTTCTAAAACCGGACTTATGGTGCTCACTTCTAGATTCTGCATTTCCATCGTTTAATCCTTCGCAAGTATTAATGAACATGTATGCTTCCTGCAATAAAATTGCCGCAGGTTCAGCTAGGTAACTTTTTTCGTCTCAATCATCTTTGCTGTAGGAATATTGACATTCCAGATCAAGCCAAAAAACTCTAGAAAACGGATGCCCAAGTACCTATATCAATTTGCCACCATTCCCATCCAGCAACGGCTGAGTTAGGAAAAGCATGATGGTTGTTATGCCATGATTGTCCGCAACTGAAGATAGCTAGCCAGATATTGTTTGTACTGCGATCATTAGTATTAAAAGGGCGATCGCCGTAAAGATGGCAAATTGAGTTAGTAGCGGAAATAATTTGCTGTCCTAGGAAAATGCGGACGAACCCGCCCCACATCAATCCTTGTAAAGCTCCTATCCATGTTTCTGTTATCACCCCGCCTATAACAGTTGGAATCGCCAGACCCAGAAATACCCAAACGAGGTATAGTTGGTTGACTTTGCTAATCACAGAATCTCGAAGTATGTCTTTGGCAAAGAGTACAGAATTTGGCACTTTGCCTGCAAAAGTCCATGCTATGTGAGAGTGCCATAGACCTTGTAGCCATCCGACAATTCCTTTTTCATGCAGATTTGGCGAATGAGGATCACCAGGCTGATCGGTGTACTGGTGATGACGTCGATGATGACCTACCCAGTAAATTACTCCACCTTGAGCAGCCATAGAACCAAGAATTGCCAGGATAACTCGGACAGGAGTATTAGCTTGAAAAGCCCGGTGCGAAAAGTAACGGTGAAAACCTACTTCAATTCCCAGTGTGGTTAAAGCAAGCATACTCAACATTAAACACACTTCCAGCCAACCAATCTTCAAGTACCAAAGTAATCCAATTGCTACTACAGTTACTAAACAAGGAATCAAGAATGTAGCTAAGGCTAACCGCCTGTAAATAGTTTGTAGGTAATCACTTACGATTATGATCTTCTGCCCCTGATGCACTCTCAAAAGAAGCTTCTCTTGAGATATGTTATCTGGCTGTGTTGACATTAGTTAGTCTGTTCTCGGATAGTGTGATTCTTATTCATAGCTGTTTACCAGCTGTGAGTTGTTTTAAAATAGAATCGACTTCAGCTTGCAGATTCATGAACTTAGATTTATTTTGAGGATTCTCGCTCCAATCCTCTACAACATCTAAACTTCCAGAGAGAAACACAGTTCGACAAGCTAGACGGCGAATCTTACCACTGGAAGTTTTGGGAATACTTCCACTCTTGACGAGTACTGTAGCGCAAACATCCAGCCCGTGATGTGCTACTACTGCTTCTCTAATACTTGTGATGACTTCTGGGACGTTTAACTTTCGCAGATAACTCCGTTCTACTTCCTGAACAACAACTAGTCGCTCTGAACCCTTGAAATCGATAGAAAATGCGGCTCCACAACCGCGTCTCAGGGCTGGATGGCTATTCTCAACAGTCAGTTCAATATCTTGGGGATAATGATTTTGCCCGCGAATTATAATTACATCTTTGATGCGTCCTGTAATAAACAACTCGCCATCTTGTAAAAATCCTAGATCGCCGGTACGAAGAAATGGCCCTGACGCTGAGCGATCGCTAATATCTGTATATGTTAGATATGCACGGAAGGCTGTCTGTGTTTCTTCATCGCGATTCCAGTAACCTTGAGCAATACTTGGGCCAGCTACCCAGATTTCCCCGATTTGCTCAGGAGTACAGAGAGTTAAAGATTCGGGGTTGACAATAATTACCTTTTGCTGTGGATAACTTTGTCCACAACCAATAATTGTCTGGGTATCTGTTTGAGCATCGTTAAACTTGACAATTCGGTTTTGCTCTAGTGCTGCTTTTTCTACATTGCAAGCGATTGGTAAAGCTGTTTTATCACCCCCAGTTACCAGAAGAGTTGTTTCTGCCATCCCGTAGCAGGGGTAGAATGCTTCTTTACGAAAGCCACAAGGCGCAAAAGTAGAGGCAAACTGTTCCAATGTCTCGGCACGGACAGTTTCAGCTCCAGTAAAAGCAACCTCCCAACTGCTGAGGTCTAGATTTGCCAGTTGTTCGGGTGTAACTTTGCGTGTACATAAGTCGTATGCAAAATTTGGCCCGCCGCTAGTAGTACCTTGATGGCGCGTTATGGCTTCCAGCCAACGGATAGGCTTTTGTAAAAAGTCCGCAGGCGATATCAATGCTACAGGAAAACCACCATATAGAGGTTGAAGTATGCCACCAATCAATCCCATATCGTGGTATGGCGGTAGCCAAATCACGCCTTGGCTATCGGGTGTATGTCCAAAACATCTGTGGATCACATCTGAGTTGTGCATCAGGTTGCCATGACTCACCATGACGCCCTTGGGATTACCCGTAGAACCAGAGGTGTATTGGAGGAAAGCTAAGCTCTTGCTAGTTAATTCTGGTTGCTGCCATGCGTTGCTTAAGTCAGTGTTTAACTCATCTGTTGCTAACCAATGCAATCCAGCCAGTTCTAGACCTTGACTGGAGGCAGACTGGAGGTTATTCAATAGTGTTGCGGAAGTCAGTACTATCTTTGCTTGAGCATCTGCGGCTATAGTCTGCAACCTAGACAGTTTTTGATTTCGTCTGGGTGGGTAAGCAGGAACAGCGACAACACCGGCATATAAACACCCAAAGAAGGCAGCAATATAATCTAGACCAGGCTGATAAAGGAGTAAGGCACGTTCACCACAGACATTTAGAGACTGGAGGGTGGTTGCGATCGCCTGCGCCTGGATATGTAGCTCTTGATAAGTCAGCGATTCTGCTTCTGTATCTCTATAGTGCAAAAAAGTATAAGCTTTCTGTTCCGGCTGATTTTGTGCCCTGTAACTTAGTAATTCAACTAATGTTGAGAAATGGTACTCGTTGATCAAACAGTTGGAATAAGTACTCATTTAATGCACCTCTTTGGCATTACAGTTATTCCTACAAGATGGAGTTGCCTACCTAGTCTTATGACAAAGCAATACAACTATCTTGATAGATACCCTTTTCTCGATCTGTTGTTTGAATTTGATCTACTACTTACAAAGTTTGATTCAGGCTGCATTTAGTCAGGTACTATCCAAGCAAACTGCTAAATTACATATCTATAGCCGGGATAATTATAACTTCCAGCCTTGAAAATAGATTGATATTCCTACAAGGTTCTAACTACATCAATCCTGGTAGTTGTAAAGTAAAAATATTGGGCGTTGCTGAGTTACAGCCACAATCCAGATGTAGAGACACGATATATTGCTTTTCTACAAAGGTTTTTCATACTCTAAATCAGCAACACCAAATAAATATTGAACCCCAAATTACAATTGCTAGAGCAGCCTAAATTAGTTTAATCCTCATTGCTGTGTTGAATCAGATTTAATTTTTGAATGATTATCAACAGCTACTACAAACTTAGGCAAATTTGCTCCGTAGGTTTAGGAGTAGTGGAATTTGCTCTCAAACTTTTTGGTACTTGTAGATTAAAATTCTTGGTACACAGTAGAAAGCCGAACCTGCTAATCAGGTACTTTCTATGCGTTGTGCTTACCTCAAAGGATCACTCATTATTTAATATTTCCACCAAAGTAGAATGATTCCTAACTTGCATAAGAACCTTAAGAAAATTCAGAAGTATTTAACACTACTTGATTTATACAGTATTTGAAAGTTGTTTTCCATCACTTATCCTTTGCTAAAAGTAGCAATTCCTTCTTTTTGTGTCTGATTAGGCTGATTTCGATGCTTTCTTCTCCAAGCGTGGGGAGTTGTTTTGTGATGTTGGCGAAACTGACGAAAGAAATGAGCTACATTTTGATAGCCTATTTTCACCGAAATCGTTTCTACTGTTTCGTCAGTTTTCAATAGCATATTACGAGCCGCTGTCATCCGATACTCAATAATCCAGCTTTGGACAGTTTGCCCTGTTTGGCGTCGCACTAGATTGGTGAGGTAAGTTGAAGAGTAACCAACTTTCAGAGCTACGTCGCTGAGGGTAATTTGGTGGTAATAATTTTCCTCAATAAAGCTAAATACTTCGTCCAACAATGAGTTTGACGGAAATGTAGACTTAAGAGTTGTTGGTTCTAGAATGTCAGCTAGTAATGGTTTTGTAAATGGTTGAAATTGATGAATCTCACAGGCAGCGTAATACTTTTTGAGAATGGTTCTTTTTTCCAAACAGGCTGCGATCGCATTCAACAATTCCTCTACAGTACAGGGTTTAGTAAGATAGTCATCCGCTCCCAATTCCATACCTTTACGAATCTCATACCGAGCTTCTTTAGTAGTTACAAAAATCAAGGGGATCATTGCTGTAGAAGGGTTTTGGCGCAGCATGGTTAAGACACTATAACCATCCAATTTGGGAAGCGAAATTTCACTTATGATCAAATCAGGTAGCTCTTGCTGTGCTTGTTGAAAACCAATAAGACCGTTTTCAGCGTCTATCGTATAGAAACCTTCTGCTTTCAAACATTTTAGGAAAAAATTTTTGGTTTCTACTTCAGATTCAATTACCAAAATTTTTTTCCCATTCAAAAATCGTCTATTTATCATGGTAAGTAAGAGTTGTGTGGACTCGTCAATCGCCTTACTTTTTACCAAACTTCCTGAGTGGCATTAATTGTACTTAAAACCATTTTTGTAAAGCTCTATTGACTCGTTCCTAATTCTCATTATTTTGTATTATAGGCTACCAAAACATAAATTATCCAATCTGAATTTGTAGGGGATGTTAGCGTACCACTGTGGGGAAGCAAGCTACGCGTAGCTTAACGTAGGCGAGTAATGCACCATCTTGACTAATCTGTCACGGTGCGTTGATCAGAGGTATAGCGCAATACCAGTTGCTACTACAAGTTGGATATTTGTTTAATTGGAAGTCACATAATGAGAATTAGCTATGATGAAAAATCTCATTTGAAAGTAGATCTCAAAACTTTTGGTAAAAAGTCAGCAGCAAAATAAAACTGCGAGAAGCCTTTCATAGTTAATATTTATCCCTCCTTAGCTTCTATAGGACTCATATTTGATTTTTGACAAAAACTTCAGCACATTTTTATTCCTTTTTACCTGTCCTCTGTTCCCTGTCTCTATGAGTCGTTCAGGAATCAAACCGGATTCTTATATAACAATCAGAATCTCCTTAGAAGCATAGGTTAGGATTTTAATCAAGGAAAATTGTAGATTATGTGTTTTTGGCTTGAGTAATTCCATTCCTCATGTAACCTTCACCCCTGTCATTGGTGTTGATGATATTGAACGTCACCATAGAAATACTCTCCTTGTTGAATTAAAGGTTTGTACCACAAAGGCAAACTTATTTATCTAGCCAAGTCATCAGAGAACACTATGGAGGAAGCATCAATATTACTAAATATCAGTAATTGAATTTATTATTGTAGGACTAGGCTACTGTTGGTGTGTATGCTCAAAAGTACTACTGATAGCAACAATAATGGAACATACACTAAAGCTTGATATTCATTTATTTAGCAATAAAAAAGATTTTCCATCGCTGGAACTATATTTTATTAGAGCTTTTTTGAAAAGTCACTTTTAACAATACAGTTGTTTGGATAATAATGCAACACCCTTACCGTAATCTTACGGCTGATTAAAAAATCTGTGTTTTAACCGCATATTAGAAGGTGTCATTTATTTTTTATAATTTTTGAGATCTTCTTGGACAACTTTAATTTAAATATACTGCTTATACTAATAAGCCTTTATCTGTCTAACTTTCAGCTTTCTTGTGATCATAAATTTTTCGTGATCGTGGTCAAGCTTTTGAGATAGCTTTTTCTTATCTACAAAAAATTACATATTACTATTTTATTCATCTACCTAAAGATACATAAAAATTATTTTTTAGGTGATTAAGAATACAAGTATGTGCAATAAAATGAAGACTTTGTAAAGTAGAAGCAATACTTGAGTTAATATATATATTCTGACTTTTGAATTATGACGAAGGCTTTTAAGTAGATAGGCGCAATTAAAAGTTAATAAAACTTCTGTTCGTAATGAACAATTTATCTTTATATATATGGTTTTAAAAAGCTAGAACTGCCTACTACTTACCTTGAGCAAAAAACCTTGATCCTCACAGCATGTATTAAATGGGTACTCTGAGTAATGAGTTAGCTTAATTTAAGCAATACTCCCCCGCTTTCTGGCTTCTTTGTAGGAAGTTCCGACATTTTTCAAACCGGCTTTAATCATTTGTTGTTCGAGGAGAGCAAAGAAACGTGCTTTATCGCCACCTTTGACTACGGCTTGATTATGCGCTTCAGCGATCGCTACGGGGTAGCCATATCCTTTTTGCACTTGTGCCAACATCAGTCCCAGTGCTTGGTCAAACATCGCTGTATTTTCCGCTACCCATGCAGGAATTTCGATCCGGGCAATTTCTGTGCCAACGTGGACATAGCAAAAGTAAATAGTTTGATCACCGTAAAGTTCGAGAATCGGAGTGTTACTACGCCACAGAGTACCACGTTGCCCTGGTTTGAGCCGGGTTGCCCAAAGAGATGTATCTCGCAACTGCTCAAAAACTTTGCAAGGTACTTTTTCTAACTGATTTGGGCAATAACTTTTACAGTCTGGCACTGGATGGATACAAGCCGACAAACGCAAAAAATTCATACCTTCGATGTTGCGAGAGGCGCTAAGATAACCCATCAAAGGAATTTGAGCATTACGCATCTGCTGCCACGCTTCTAAGATGGGGGGTAAGATGCGATCGCGTGCATCAGTAGGTAACTGTTCCAAAAACCAATAAATTAAAGAACCGTCTACCATCGCCAGTGCTGGTGCTTCTCCCTTGGCCTCACACGCAAGTTCTGCTAACACCGTTGTTTCGGAGGCGGTACGGCGGAAACTCATCCATTCCTCGGTTCTAATGCCCCATTGCCGAGACATGTATAAATCTTCTGAGCGGTAAAATACCTCTGGTAAACTATCGAGTAGCGGATGGCGATTTTGTCCGTAGTGCAATACTACTCTGCCGACATTCAGAAGATAACAGTAAGCAATTTCGTGGTGATTAGGGGCAATTTGCGAACCATCGGTAGCAATGACGGTGTGTATTTTAGGAGGAACTGGGATATCAATGCAAGTTTCTAGCGGCTCAAGGGGTGTAGCATTAGCAAAGAGAATGCGATCGCGCCATTTATCTTGGCGATCAATTAAATCTTGTTGAAATTCGTAAGCATTTTTTAGATGTTGTTGCGCCAATTCTAAACGCTGGCGACTGGCAGCAGCTTCTAAGGTAAGATGCTGGCTTAAACCCTGCATTTGCCGCGCTAGTTTCGTAAGATCAAGCATAGATTTTCAGATTTTATTCTCCCCGCTAAAGCTGTTGATAATTTAACGCTCTTTTTCAATACCAAGCAGAAAAATCTTTAGCGAACTGAGACAGTGATAATAGCTGAATTCGCGGATTATTTTGGGCAGCTTCCCTTTCTGCTTGGGTATTATAGCCCCAATCTGCAAGGAAGAGTTTCACATCTTCAAGGTCTGTTTGCTGTTGAACTAACTGCAATGTCTTAAGTCTGTCTTCTACAAACCATACATTAACAGCCTTTTCGTCTGCTGCTTGGATTAAGTCTCGCAAAATTTCGTATTTAGGACGCTTGACTTCTTTACCAAAAATTGCTTTTGACGGTAAGTTTACCCCTTCTTGTTGCAATAACTGCTGCACAAAACGCCCTTCTTTTGTAGTGACGATGTATAGCTTTGCACTGGTAACAGTCAACTTAAGTTTTTCTAGCACACCCGGATAAAATCTATGCAGACTCAGCCAACCTTCTAAATCTGTGGTAATCCATTCATCCCGCAGATTGTCTAGTTTTGCACCAATATCTCTTGCTTGTAGCTTGTCATCTAACAAAATTTGTGGGGTGATAGTTACCCATTGCTGAAGAATCTTATCATCAGGAATACCTTCCATTAACGCTTTGATTAAAACAGGCATTTCCCAACCCGTCTCAATTACAGGTCGTAAGCGATAGAATCTCAAAGCTAGATCATCTGGTGGTGTGTCGTTAGCAGGCGACCAAATTTCACAGTAGGTACGCCATGCTACCTCAAAATATTCAATTAGTCCGTCGCAAATCACTCCATCAAAGTCCAGGGCTAAAATTGTAGGGCTACTTGCGGTCATAGTTTTGAGGATTAAACTGCTGTTGTCAGCTTACCCGATCTAGAACTATTTTTCTGTATAATAATACTTTAATAGGCTAATTCTAAAAGAAAAAATATTAGCAATTTTCATCAAATATTAATTTGCTAAACAATAATCATACTAAATTATATTCACTAATATGTTTAAGGAGTTAGTATATCTATAAAAACCAAAGAATCTAAATATTAAATACTGGCTTTAAGACATATTTAGGAATCAGTAATATCGGCACAATTGAATGAGATATAAGTTTAGTAGAGGCTGCTCTCAAGCAGGAAATTATAACTATCGTTAATAAAAAAATTATGTATGCTATTCGCTACATTTATTATTCTAATTCCTGCGGGAGAACAATTGTAATATTTGGTATAAGTGTAAAATCACTCGGATTGAAGGTTAGGAGATGGGTTGCAGAAACCCATAACAACATTGGTATCAAGCAGATATTTTGTCATTAGTCGTAAATGCTATCACGGTTGAAGGCTTCATTGGGCAGACTCGGACTATTTTTAGGTAGTTGCGAAATCCATTCACGAAACTCCTTGGCCCGTTCTATTGGTGTTACTCTTTGCCAAAAAGGAGCAGACAATGTAATTTGTTCAGCCTTAAACTCAATGAAGGCTATAAAATCAGCAATTTGCTTGAGTTGTTGCTCGCTTAGCTTGTCAAGTTCTCTTTTGAGCTTTTCTCGCAGCATAATTTAGTTTTGCAAAAGCAGATGTCTTTTATCGTAGGCGATGTGCTCTTTGGCTTGTTCGTTTAACCCGACTTTATTTCTGATTCACAGTTGGGATCAAAATCCCGTGTCTAGGACTAAATAATAATGCCAATAAAAATAATCCTGATACTACTAAAACGATCGCAGGGCCAGATGGCAAATTATAAAAGTAACTAAGATACATACCGCTGATACTAGAAAATACACCAATTACCGCACCCAAAATCATTACTTGGTGCAGACGTTTAACTAATAAATAAGCGGTTGCTCCTGGTGTAATCAAAAGCGATAACACTAAGATGACACCGACGGCTTTCATACTGGCGACAATTGTTAAAGCAATCAATACCATCAAGCCAAAGTTCAGCCGATTGACTGGCAAACCTGCGGCTTGAGCACCTAAAGGATCAAAGGTGTAAAATAAAAGTTCTTTATATAATAAAACAACGACTATTAAAACGATCGCAGCGATGATTGCAGTATCCCGCACTTCGTCAACAGTAACGCCGAGAATATTACCGAAAAGGAAGTGATTGAGGTCGATTTTGTTATCTTTTTGAACTACAGTAATTAGGGTAATGCCTAGGGCAAAAAATGCTGAAAAAACTATGCCCATTGCTGCGTCTTCTTTGATGGGCGATCGCGTTCTAATCCAGGCGATCGCCATTGTACTCAAAACCCCGGCAATAAATGCCCCAATAAATATATTTCCTCCCACCATAAAAGCGATCGCTAGTCCTGGTAAAACTGAGTGACTGATAGCATCACCAAGTAAAGCTAATCGCTGTACCATTAAATAGCTGCCTACAACAGCACACAGTAAGCCAACTAAAATAGCAATCACTAGCGATCGCTGCATAAAGCCATACTGCAACGGCTCAATTAATGCCTGGAACATAAACTGTCTTTAATTACGAATTACGAATTATGGCGTTGCATAATTGCGGGATGATTTATCGGGCTACGCCCCGCTACGCTAACACGCAGAGGCGCAGCGAAAAGTTTGAGCGGAGGTTTCCTCGGTAGGAAACTTTTCAACACAGAGGCGCAGAGAGAATAAAGAGTTTAAGATTTCAATCCATCATATTTCATCCCATGATTCAGCAACGCCCGAATTATTTACGCGGCATCAGAAAAGTACATTACTTTGCCACCGTAAGCTTGATACAGATTTGGTTCTGTAAGTACTTGTTGGCGTGAACCTGTGGCGATTAATTCACGATTTAGTAATATTAAATCATCAAAGTGGGTAATTGATTCGCCTAAATCATGGTTGACTACTAGCACGATTTTGTTAACGGCGGCGAGTTCATGAAAGACTTCAAAAACCACTGATTGGGTTTTTTGATCGATACCTACTAAAGGCTCATCAAAACAGAAAATCTCTGCTTGTTGTGTTAACGCACGCGCTAAAAATACCCGTTGTTGTTGTCCTCCAGAAAGTTGTCCAATGGGGCGATCGCGATATTCACTCATCCCAACTCTTTCAAGGGCGTCTTTTGCTACCTGGCGGCTAACTGTCGAAAAGCTACGCAACCACCCTGTTTTTTTCACCCGTCCCATCATCACTACATCCCAGACGGTGGCGGGGTAAGTCCAGTCAATTTGGCTGCGCTGTGGCACATAAGCGACTTTCTCTAATTGCTGCATCAAGGGTTTACCCTGATACAGCACCGTCCCACTGCTAACGGGAACTAAGCCCAACATTGCTTTCATTAATGTACTTTTGCCAGCGCCATTGGGGCCAAAAATCCCCGTCAATCTTCCTGGTTTAACAACACAGTTAACGTCCCTTAAAGCTTCTTGTGTACGGTAGTGTACCCCCAGATGAGCGATATTAATTGCTGCTGTTGAACTCATATCAATAGGTTTGACAAATTTTGCAGGCAATTTCCCTATATTTGCCTGAGATAAGCTAAATTTCGGGGAAATAGAGACATTTTTCATAAGTCTGCTTAAATATTCATTTCTTGAGCTTACTATAAAAATGAGAGAAATATGAAAAAATCTATAAATAGAAGTAATGTTCAAGATAAATGAAACTAATACTTAAGATAGACACCTCTAATCCTCACGGCAAAACACCAGTTAGCAGGATCAAGGGAAAGGCTTTTTTTCCCCTAATTTTTAGACTTTGCTTGGGAATGCTCTTGCCTTTGGCTTTATTCAGTTGTACCCACGACTCTAATCCCGATACTGCCAAGGGAGATAAAAAATCGCGAGTAGTTGCAACAAGCACCATAATTGCTGATTTGACGCAAGAGGTTGCAGGAGATGAAATTCAAGTAATTGGAATTCTCAAACCGGGAACTGATCCGCATGTTTACGAACCAGTTCCAGCAGATAGTAGGGTTTTGGAAGAAGCTGACTTGATTTTGTACAACGGCTACAATCTGGAACCGGGACTAATTAAGTTAATGAAAGCCTCTGGTGATAAAGCGCGTCAGTTAGCTGTGGGGGAAGTTGTCAAACCTTTGCAGTTAGAAAAAGGCAAAGACGAAGTTGTGCCAGATCCGCACGTTTGGGGTAGTGCAGAAAATGCGATCGCAATGGTGAATGCGACACGAGATGCTTTGATTAAGTTATCACCTGAAGATCAAGAGCAATTTACGCAGAATGCATTGCAACTTACTAACGAATTAAAGCAGTTGCATAGCTGGATTAATCAACAGATTCAAACTATTCCCGCTCCTCAACGCAAACTTGTAACAACTCATGATGCATTTCAATATTATGGACGTGCTTATGGGATAGCGATCGCAGGAACTTTAATTGGTATTAGCACCGAAGAACAACCCAGTGCTCAAACAGTCCAACGCTTAGTAGAGTCAATTAAAAAGATTGGTGTTCCTGCAATTTTTGCCGAAACTACAATCAACCCAGCTTTAATTAAAACCGTTGCTCAAGAAGCAAGCGTGAAATTAGCGCCACATCAACTTTACTCTGACTCAATTGGTGCTGAGGGTAGTGATGGTGATTCTTACATCAAAATGATGCAGGCAAATACCCGCAGTATTGTAGAAGCATTAGGGGGGAAATATACACCCTTTGAATCAGTAAACAGTAAAGAGTAAACAGTAAACAGTTATTAAGGGGTATGGTGGGGGATTTAAACCCGCTAAATAGTGCCTGCCACTAATCGGCTTTGGGTTATTAGTTTTCAGTTGAAAGTACTTGCCCCCTTAGTGGTTCTCCTTAAGCCCAATTATCTTGACTGATAACTGTTAAACCGCAGAAGTAAATCGAGCAGCAATGTTGGGGAGATAAAGGACGAAGTTTTTTTATTGAGTGTCTATTATTAAGAGCGGAGCCGGAGATGCTCCGCTTCTGGTAAAGATTCATCATTATACTTTTTGGATAAATACAGTTATGAGGAATTTGGAACTACAAATAGCCTGTAGTTTAATTTTGATAAAATTGATTTTTGTCAAGATATTTGTTCGTTAATTTTGATTTATTGACTATAATTTATCTCCAAAGTAAGAGATTATTTATAAATGTTTGATTTTATATCTAACTTAAGATATGTAACTTTCAGATCTATTCTCAAACTCTCTCCAGAGAAAGAACTAAAAGTACCTTGGTTTTTTTAAAATACTATTTAAGTAGAGAGCAGATTTTTTAGTTGAAAAAGCCATGACTGATAATAATCAAGAAAATCAAATTAATCAACCAGTCAGTGAAGATACTCATTTACGACCAGAGCCTAACGTGAAGGAAAGAAATTTAACTGCAAATCCGGGAGATGTAATCTCCGATGAACCTCAATCAGTTGAAGAAAAGGCTAAGCAGGTTGCTGTTGATTCACCAGACATTACAGGCGATCACATCACAGTACCAACTTACTTTGTTGTAGATGAACCCGATGGAGAAAAAAAGGCGCTTCACCATGTTAAAGATGCCGAAGAAATTTCTGATGTGATTAGGGAAGCAAGAGTTGACGAAAATGGAAACCGGGTTTGGTGGTAGTAACTAGAGCTAGTTAAGCGGAGACGTGAGCAAGCACGTCTCTGCAACAATTATTGTTTCAACATGAGTAGTGGGTACATCCAATTCAACTACTATGCCACTACAAAAAGTTATTCACTCTGACAGTTATAGCTATTTGCTGTTTGTGCCTGAGCGTGACGAAGCAAAACAGTAGCTTTTCTCAACAATTCTATTTTTACATGGTGCGGCAGAGCGAGGCTCTAACTTAAATGATTTGAAAAGACGGGGACTTGCGAAGATTGTAGAAGAACAGCCAGATTTTCCGTTCATAGTTATTTCTCCTCAATGTCCCCGTGGTGAACATTGGTCTGGAGAGCGGTTGAGTGTTCTTCTTGATGAAGCGATAGCGCAAGCGCTGACTATACAAATGGTTTTTGCAGTATCAGCGAGAGCAGGCTAAAAATTAAATTTACCAGAAATTACGTAAGAGCGATCGCCAGCATCTTCAACATATTTTCATTAAAAACGTTTTTTCATCTATAGAAAGTAAAAGTTTCAAGAAGACGTTACTTGCACCTTTGACACCAGAGTATACAGCCTCAATAATATTTGTACGTGGAAATTCGGGCTAATAGAAACTGGTATTCAGAGGGCTGGTCATCTACTATGTTTTTTTTTAATTCAAAACCTAGCTTTAAGAATAGTCAGAATAAAATAGGCAAAGATTTTTGGAATCACAGTAACACTGTGTTACTCATTGGATATTTAATTACTCTACCAATTTGTACATTGATAACCTTGTCTTCAATATTTTCTTTATTGACTGCCAGCTTATTCACGTCCATAAAATCCTCGCATTACTCTACATCAATTCCTTGGATAGATAATGCATCAGAATGTCAATACAGTGGCAGAAATTGGCGCGATCGCAAATGTTGGGATGATCAACACAATCCCACGTTTTAAATCGATATTAGTTGGAAAAGTATTGAGTTAATAGAATTCGCTACTACGCGAACCAATAAAAAATTAAAGAGTTTTAACCCACGTTCGCGCCCAGAAATAAATTTCTGCGCTCATAGCCAAACTCAACGCTAGTAGACTAAAATCCTTCGCCAGTCGTCTTGAGACGACTTTTGCTATTAGCCTAAGAATTAATTCCTAGGCGGTTGTTGTAAGGAGTGGCAGATCTGAGTTTAATCAAGTTTGGAATTAGTTCAAAATGGATATGTAGCCTGTTGTATCCAACCTTGAATCAACCTAACTTCGTGCGTAATCTGCAAGAAACCCATTTAAACCGTGCCCGCGCCAGTCTCAGACAAGCGCTATCTTGGTATGGATATCTTCGTAAGTCAGGACAACTATCATCAAGCCCCGAATTAGCAGGTTTGGTGAAACCTGAATTAGAAGCTTTGAACTCCACACTTAACAAGCTTGACTCTAACGTGATTAGAATTGCCGCTTTTGGTTTGGTGAGTCGTGGAAAGTCAGCAGTATTGAATGCCTTACTGGGAGACAAGATTTTGCAAACGGGGCCCTTGAATGGTGTCACCCAATGGCCGCGTTCTGTGCGGTGGCAGCCAGGTGGTAAGGTACTGGTGGAGTTAATTGATACCCCCGGATTAGATGAAATCGAGGGCGAGTCACGGGCAAAAATGGCGCGAGAAGTTGTACGTCAGGCAGATTTGATTTTATTTGTCGTTTCTGGTGACATTACCCGCACTGAGTATCAAGCACTTCTAGAATTGCGCCAATCACAAAAACCCCTGATTTTGGTGTTTAACAAGATTGATTTATACCCGGATATAGACCGGGCAGCGATTTACGAAAACTTGCAACAATTAGGTGCAGGACATAGCCAAGCAAAACCACTATTACCTGATGAAATTGTGATGGTGGCGGCTGAACCAGCACCAATGGAAGTACGGGTTGAATGGCCAGAGGGTCGTGTTAGTTATGAGTGGGAAACACCACCAACCCAAATAGACGAACTTAAACAGACAATTCTGAATATTCTCAATCGGGAAGGGCGATCGCTTCTGGCTTTAAACGCACTCATCCAAGCACGAGATGCAGAAGAGGCGATCGCTCAAAAAACCATCGACTTACGCGAACAAGAAGCTGAAGAGATTATCTGGCAATTTACCAAATACAAAGCTTTAGCAGTGGCACTAAATCCGATTGCTTTTTTAGATATTCTCGGCGGAACATTTGCTGATTTAGCTTTGATTCGCTCTTTAGCCAGATTGTATGGTTTACCAATGACTAGCTACGAAGCAAGTAAGATTTTAAAAACGATTTTATTTAGTTCTGGTGGTTTGCTACTGGGAGAATTAGGCAGTAGTTTCTTATTAGGTTTGGGCAAGAGTACAACTGCAATTGCTAGCGGTGATAATCCCACCAATATTACTGCTTACGCTGGCAGTGCGATCGCCCAAGCTGGTATCGCTGGTTATGGCGCATACTCCGTTGGCAAAGCCGCCCAAGTCTATCTCGAAAAAGGCTGCACTTGGGGACAATTGGGCGCTAGCAGCGTCATTCAAGAAATTCTTTCTCAAGTTGATCAAAATACAATTTTGTATCGTTTGCAACAGGAATTAGGAATAAAGTATTGAGAATAACTAAAAATTGTTTTCTTAATCAGAGTTTATCAACTTCCATCAAGTTCCTCTAACAATCGATTTACATTCTCAGTTTGAGATGCAGAATTGAGAAACAGACCTCTTACAAAAGTCAATTTTTTAGAAACTAAACCACAGATGAAGACAGCAAAAAGTTTGCACGTTCGGGTTTAACGACACAAAACTTTTCAAGACAGATAATTCATCGGTGTTTATCTGTCTTGAAAAGTTTCCTACGGCGGGAAACCCGCCTACAGAACTTTTCGCTGTGTTTATCTGTGGTTCATTTTTCGCTTATTCGCATTTTTGCAAAAAGTCTAATTACTAACTTTGTTTTCATACCTTTTTGAATCAACGATGACAAGGGGGATATTCCCACTCAAGTTTGATAAAAAATGACGGTGTTTACCACAGTCTTTTTTGTGAAGCTTATCTAAACTGGAAATATGAGCTTAGTACAATCATTACCAGCTCTACGGTTAACATCTATCTCAGTAAACAAGGTGAAAGTATTATGACGATAAACTTAAACGGAAACCAAGCTGCTGAAACTGCAACTATTGAGCACGCTATTCTCGAAGCTATTAATGAAGCTCGTGCAGCTTGTGAACAAGGTGGTAGTGATTCTGCCAATTGTGCTGTAGCCTGGGATATTGTAGAAGAGTTGCAAGCAGAGAAATCTCATCAACAGCAAGCAAAACACAACAAAACATCTCTGGAGAACTACTGCGATCGCCATCCAGAAGCAGTAGAATGTCTAATCTACGACGTTTAATTCTTGCGTAAATCGGCTATTGCTGATTGTGTTATTTGCTTAATCGCCGCTAAATCAGGCGGTGGTGTTTCACTATTTATTCCCAACCATAAAAGATACTCTATATTCCCAGCCGGGCCAGTAATCGGCGACCAAGTTAAGCCTTTGTATTTCCATCCTAATTCTTGAGCCGCCTGTAAAACCTGGAAAATGGCATCAGCTTGGTCATTAGGATCGCGCACAACGCCTTTTTTGCCTACACGGGATTTCCCGACTTCAAACTGTGGCTTGACTAACAATACAGCTTCCCGGTTAGCTTGAGTTAATTGCCACAAAGCAGGCAAAATCTTGGTTAAGGAAATAAATGATACGTCCACCACCGCCAAATCAGGAATAGGATCATCTTCCCCATACAATTCATCTGGTTTTAGTTGTCGCAAGTTGGTGCGTTCGCGCAAAATCACCCGTGAATCATTTCGTAACCGCCAGTCAACTTGTCCATAGCCGACATCAATACCATAAACTTGCTTTGCCCCAGCTTGTAGCAGACAATCGGTAAACCCACCCGTAGAAATACCACCATCTAAACAAACGCGTCCTACTACGGGAATAGCAAACACCGTCAAAGCTTTGAGGAGCTTTTCACCACCTCTCGAAACAAAAGGCGATCGCTCCTTAATCTTAATTTGAGCCGCAATATCAACTTCTGTACCAGGCTTATCAACTAGCTGCTGATTAACAGTAACTTCCCCCGCCTGAATTAACCTCTGTGCCAAAGCGCGAGAAGAACATAAATTAAGTTCTACTAATAGTGTATCGAGTCGTTGTTTAGCCAACTAACTAGACTCTCCTGGTAAAATTCAAACCAAAGCGTGATTGATAATTTATTCTCAGTTAACCAGCTTTTCTAATTTTTCACGGTTCCATTTATTGGTAGATCAACATTTGTTGACAATAGATTCTCCTAGCCTTTTTGGCTTGTGAGACACTTATTGGTTCTCCCAAAGTTTACCGACACAATTCGCGTACTCCGCCATCCGCAGAAGTTGGTAATTGGAGTCCGCTACTGCCAACATCTTACGCCCATAATCTACTGGGGCTATTTTTTACACAAAAGCGATCGCACATTAATTTTATTGGGCGATCGCTATATTTTATGCTTATTCTTGGATAACTAAATATCCTGTTCGCTCAACTCACGAGTTATGTGGTCAAACGGCTCATCTACAAAAGCAGCATTAGCCACACCTGCTGTTGCCACTTGTTCCTTAACTAGATCCTTCATAATCTGGATACCACGAACCGTCGGCCCAATTGGTACTCCTAAAGAATTGTAAGTTTCCCGTAACCCTTGCAGTACTCGCTCATCCAATACATTTGTATTACCAGCAACCAGCGCATAGGTAGCATAGCGGAGGTAATAGTCCATATCACGCAGACAAGCCGCATAACGACGAGTTGTGTAAGCATTTCCACCAGGGCGAATCAATTCTGGTAGTTCTTCAAACAACGCCAAACCAGCTTGCTTAACAAGTCCCGCTGCATTAGAATTGATCGCTGCCGCCGCTTGTACTCGTGCTGTACCACTGTCAAAATAAGATTTAAGGGTGTCCATCGCATTCCGGTCAAAATACCGTCCGGCTACGTCATAATTCTTAATTAAGTTTGTCACTGCATCGCGCATTCTTTTTTCTCCCAATCATTGCTATCTATGGTTTGATATTTATTTGGCTGCTTTTATGCACCAACAAAAATTTGTGCTATTTAAATATAGATTCGGCACAAAAACAATCCATCCGCTACTTAAGGATTCTATGCCAAAGTTGACCCCTATTGAGATGAACTTTATAGTTTTGTGCAGACACTTAGGAAAGGTTAATCTAACCTGTAAACCAGATAATTTGTAACAAAAACTACAAAATACTGTAATCTCCTATATCTAGGATAGATATTCCAGCTATGTCATAACTTGGTTCAGCTCAACAGGGTTAAGATGCTTTGAAGATTCTAGTTTTACTTTAAGTAATTGGCTACAGAAGGAGTAACAATGACAACCCCGCAAGAAGTATTAAAGTTGATCCAAGACCAGAAAATTGAACTCATTGATCTAAAATTCATTGATACAGTAGGGACTTGGCAGCACCTCACAGTGTACTACGACCAAATCGATGAGAGTTCATTTAGTGATGGTGTACCTTTCGACGGTTCCAGTATTCGGGGTTGGAAAGCGATCAACGAATCGGACATGACGATGGTACTAGATCCAAATACCGCTTGGATCGATCCGTTCATGAACGTGCCAACATTAAGTATAACTTGTAGCATTAAAGAACCCCGTACGGGGGAATGGTACAATCGCTGCCCACGCGTTATTGCCCAAAAAGCAGTAGATTATTTATTCTCAACTGGTATTGGTGACACAGCTTACTTTGGCCCTGAAGCTGAGTTCTTTATCTTTGACAGTGCCCGGTTTGCACAAACAGCTAACGAAGGCTATTACTTCTTAGACTCTGTAGAAGGCGCTTGGAATTCTGGTAAAGAAGAAGGCCCTAACCTAGCTTACAAACCACGCTTCAAAGAAGGTTACTTCCCAGTTGCGCCCACGGATTCTTTCCAAGATATCCGTACAGAAATGCTGTTGACAATGGCAAAATGCGGCGTACCCATTGAAAAGCATCACCACGAAGTTGCTACTGGTGGTCAGTGCGAACTGGGCTTCCGCTTTGGTAAATTGATTCAAGCAGCCGACTGGTTGATGATTTACAAATATGTCATCAAAAACGTTGCCAAGAAATACGGCAAAACCGTAACCTTTATGCCAAAACCGATTTTTGGTGATAACGGTTCTGGTATGCACTGTCACCAGTCAATCTGGAAAGATGGTAAACCTCTGTTTGCAGGTGACAAGTATGCTGGTTTGAGCGACATGGGATTATACTACATTGGTGGCATTCTCAAACACGCACCAGCACTGTTGGCAATTACCAATCCCAGCACCAACTCTTACAAACGCCTAGTTCCTGGTTATGAAGCTCCAGTAAACTTGGCTTACTCTCAAGGAAACCGTTCTGCTTCTGTCCGTATTCCTCTTTCTGGCACTAACCCCAAAGCCAAGCGGTTAGAGTTCCGTTGTCCAGATGCTACTTCTAACCCCTACTTAGCATTTGCTGCCATGCTTTGTGCTGGTATCGATGGTATCAAGAACAAAATCCACCCTGGTGAACCCTTAGACAAAAATATCTATGAACTCTCACCAGAAGAACTGGCGAAGGTTCCTTCAACTCCAGGTTCTTTAGAACTGGCATTAGAAGCACTGGAAAATGATCACGCTTTCTTGACAGAATCCGGCGTGTTTACGGAAGACTTCATTGAAAATTGGATTGACTACAAGCTAGCTAACGAAGTCAAGCAGTTGCAGCTGCGTCCTCATCCTTATGAGTTTAACCTCTATTACGATGCTTAATTAACAGCCGTATCTCAATCTAAGAACATAAATTTAGCCACCCTCTAGGGTGGCTTTTTTTGCAGAGTTATCAATTTAGGCTCTTACTCAAAACACTTAGCTCATGGTGGCGTTGCTGCGCCCATAAATCATCCGAGTAGTGGGATCTATCTTTCCTTGAGTAGGGTTCCAGTAGTGGCCTAGCTCTTCATGTAGACCAAGTTCTTGTGCAGCACGCATCAACATTGATTGTTGACGATTCTTAACTTGCTGATGTTGACGTACCATTAACGCACGAGATTTTTCTGCAATAGACATAACCATAGTCCTCCCAATTACTGTAATGAATGTATTATTATTTTTGTCCTCTTGTTAATTAGTATAGCAAGAATTCTGTATCATAAGCTACGAAATTAAATAATGTTACAAAATTTTATATTTATCGGAAAAAGCAGTGATTTTTTCCAGCGTTTGGGGGAAAAATCTCTTTCAACCTAGCTTTGCCGACTCACATCTTGCTTTAGTTGGGTCTTTCTTTGGGTATGTACCTTTCCAACAGTAGATAACTTATTCGTTACAATTGTTTACATAGAATAACTATAAGTACTCAAAACTCTACCTATTTCTATTTTCTATGTCTGACACTTTTACTAAGCTGACTTATCAGACTCTTCAACAGGGCAAAAATTATTTCAGTCTAGCTCACAAAACGCTCAGTTCACAGTTAAGGAACCTAACCTATCCCACGCTTGGGCAGAATATCAAACCTATCCCAAACGAGATTTTACTCAAACTTCAACAGAGATTAAATCAACTGCTAGAAATAGACTGGCAAGATGCTCAAAATGGTTTATATCCAGAGAGTTTGCTGTTTGATAACCCTTGGGAGGACTTTTTTCGCTACTATCCGCTAGTGTTGCTAGATTTACCGCAAATCTGGGAACGGGTTAAACAAAATAAATATCAAGACTTTGCGCCAGAAATCGAGACTGATGGTTATCCAAGTTATTATGTGCAGAACTTCCATCATCAAAGCAATGGCTACTTGAGCGATCGCTCAGCCAATTTATATGACTTGCAAGTAGAACTTCTGTTTGGTGGCACAGCCGATGCGATGCGGCGACGTATTCTTGCTCCTCTCAAGCAAGGGCTAAAAGCTTTTGAATCTGTTCCACCACGACAAGTTCGTATTTTAGATGTTGCTTGTGGAACTGGGCGGACTCTGAAGTTGATTCGAGCAGTGCTACCTCAAGCGTCTCTATTTGGTACAGATTTATCACCAGCTTATTTGCGTAAAGCAAATGAATTACTGTCCCAAATTCCAGGAGAATTGCCGCAACTTGTTCAAGCAAATGCTGAAGAATTGCCCTATTTAGATGACTATTTTCACGCTGTAACTTCTGTCTTCCTCTTTCATGAATTACCGGCGGCGGTGCGCCAAACGGTAATTGAGCAATGCTTTCGGGTGACAAAACCAGGAGGATTCTTTATTATCTGTGACTCAATTCAATTGGGTGATTCACCAGAAATGGTGTCTTTGATGGACTCTTTTCCTGAAACTTTCCATGAACCCTACTACAGGCATTACATCACTGATGACTTGGTAGCACGTTTAGAGAAAGCAGGCTTTGAGAATATTGAGATGCAAGTCCACTTTGCCAGCAAATATTTCATTGCTCGTAAGCCAGCTTGAGAGAGTATTTATAAAGTAAATATTAAATAGTGATGTGACAAGCCTTCAATGTTGCAAAAAAATTGTAGTAGCGCGTCTAGCCTAATTTATTGGGTAAACAAATAGTTATCATCTTGGAGAATTAAAATTCTACGAATTTTCTCAACCCAATATTTTAAGCTTGCCGTGCTACTACATCTATATCTAACGCACTATCTTAGCTGTGTCAGTCCACTACAATAATTTGATTTTTACTTTATAAATCCATGAAAATGTTAGATCCCCAACTTTTTTAAAAAGTCGAGGATCTGAACCTAATAACAAGCTCAAATGAAGCGACAGGAGTTTCATGCTTCGGTTAAAGATGCCGAATAGTTGCCACGAAAATTTATTTCTTGATCCAAATAAGCAGCTACTTGACGCATGAGAAAATCTGTTTAGAAGTTAAATGAGGTTGCTTTAAGCTATTTTCAACAAACGAAATATGTGAATTAGATGTACTTTAGATTCACTGATATCCTAAGTTACATCTATTTCTAGATTAGTTGAAGAGTGAAACGCAGAGCTTACCCGAAATACGAGCAATATTTGTCTGACTTTTGAGAAGTTGGTGATGCGTTTGATCAAAACAGTCAATTTTGTGGGCGTTTTGATTGCAAGGGTTCGTGCCAATTATATATGCAGAGTTTACAGTTAAAATACTTGGCGGCTGAAGTTTTTTTTGTGTCAACTGTTGTATTTCTGCTACAGAGATAGTGTCAAAGATGTTAAGCATCACATACTCTGTTTTCTTGTATTTTGATTCCCTTGCGATAAGAAGCATGACCCAAAATTACTTAAACAGCAGGATAGATATTTGCGAAATTTTCTGTTAGCTCTCTGCGTCCACTACCCCGATGAGACGGAATTTTTGGGTTAGTTTTGTTCGCCGAGAGCAACTGTTGCGAATCAGGCGTGGCAAGCAGTTGATCGGATAATTGATTGACCATTACTTGGCAGTTAGAAGCTAAGGGGCCGAACGCCAGACTCGATACTAAAAGTGAAATGGCAGCACGCATAGCAGATGTCTATTTTGGAACTCTCCAATTCACTGATACTTAACTTTTTGATGAATATCCGGACAATTTGCAGAAAAGTATTGTTCTTTACTGAAAATAAACTACTTTTGTACTTCGTCCAGATGTTCGACTAATAACCAATTACCGACGTGATTTTGACGACCCCATACTGTGATTAATTGATCGTGGGGACAAGTTTGCAATTGCTCATTAATATGCGATCGCAAAGTCACAAGCTGCCAAGTTTGCCCTTGATTTTCAGCTGGTGTGGTGATAGTAAATCTGTATTTTTGCTGATCTAATCGGTGTAAAATACCTTGGAAGCAGTGACTTTCTCGTATTAAGATCTTGTCAAAAGCAGAGTCATAAGATTTATCCCACGATGGGCAATTACCACTTGCTGGATAGGCTTGGGGGTTATCTAAGTAATACAGTTGCCAGTGCAGCCAATCCGAATGATTGGGTGGAAGATTAAATAAAGGAAAAATTGCCGCTCTTGCACGATGATCTTGTAATAAAGCGGCTTGTAGCACCCTAACAGCTAAATCTCTTGGTTGACAGTTTAACTCAACGCACATCGCCGCCGCCATCCCCGCTGCTTGTCCAATGCCCATAACCACAGGTTGTAATCTAGTGGCCCCATTGGCGATATGGGAGACAGAAATATTCTTTTCACAGACTAATAAACCATCTGTGGCGGCTGGAATTAAGCAATTGTAAGGAATTGTGAAGGGTGTCCCAGTCCAACGTCCTCCCCAGCGCAGAGATTTAGGTTGTAGTGGAAACTGAACCCCAGGATAGTGATGGTCATTGGCGTAGTTACCAAAAGCGATCGCTTCTCTACGAGAGGCTTCTCTACGAGAGGCTTCTCTACGAGAGGCTTCGCCAACGCCAACGCCAACGCCAAGGCAGACGTCTTTGGCCGCATCATTAAATATAGATGCAACACTACCTCCGGCTACTGGCAAGATATCTTGTTCTCGGACAGTAGTTAGTCCTACTAAGCGGCGGCTTTCCCGGTAGTAGGGATGCAGCGCAAAAGCGGTAGAAGAAGAAGGAAACAGTTGTTCTGCCAAGCCATAGCGACGACCAAGCTGATTTTGGATAAAACGAGCAAAATTTTGGCTATGCCAGCGACATTCTTGGAAGAATTCCCTTCTGCTTAGCTCTGAATTTATCAAACGCCCTAGTCCTTCGCCGTAGTCATTGCCACAGATTGGCCAGTTAATCATGAATCGGCCACCAGGCAAACGTCCATAATTCAAAAATTTCTCTGCTCCATAGCCATCCCAAGCACCTATAAACAGTGATGGATTTTCGTTAGGAGCCGCCGGAATTTCTGGGGCGATGGCTTCACCAAAGTCTTGCATAATCACTACCCAAGTGGGTGCTTGCACTGGATATCTTTGGGTGAAGGAGTCAAAAGTCACTGGTGCGCTGGGTTCTCCCCACTCAGATTGCAACTCCCAACCCCAGCGGTAAGGTATCTCAGCTAAAGCTAATAAATCTCCTAATTCTGTAGCATCGAGAATAATCTTGGCTGTGACAGTAAAATCAGAAAAGCGGACACCAGTAATCAAATCACCTTGGCGGAAGACTTCCACTGGCACTTGCCCAGAAATCCAGTGCAGATTAGGCAACTCCTGTACCCAGTCTGCAAAAATCTCTGCCCCAATTCGGGGGTCATAACTAAAAAAGCTAACCCAGCTGTTATCTAATCCACCTGGCTGTCGATGTCGCAATTCTTGCAAAAACGCACCCCATAACCCGGTTTGAAAGGCTTCTAATTCATTGCCATCGGGTGCAGACACCCCAGCCGACGTTAGCATCCCTCCTAACCAAGAAAATTCGCTCACGAGAATAGTTTTGGCTCCCCGTCGCGCCGCTTGGATAGCCGCAGCAGTACCTCCGGTTCCTCCGCCGACAACTAAGACATCAGTTGTGTATGTCTGATTAACCATTGCTTAACCTCACAGGAGTTCCGACATATTGTCCTAAAAAAAGCGATCGCATTCCAGTTTTTATCTCAAACTGAGTGCGATCGCGATTCGGATTCCTTAAATCAAAAGCGATTATTAGGATAATTTCTTAAGAAGTCGAGAGCGTATATTACTTTGTTAGACCCTCATACACACCTCTTAAAGCTGCAACAGCATCTTGAGTCCGCGCCCAAACTCCTTGATCTGGGTCTTGACCTGTAAGTTCTCTTGTACCCAAAACTTCCAACACACCTTTCAATTGTTCTTGATGGGCGCGATTTTCAAAGTTTACTTGATTGAGTGGGCCAATAGCTTCTTTCACGTCATCACCAACCACCTGAGCAGCCTTATGGATAATTAAACCAGTCATTACGGCTTGGTGCTTAATCCTTTCGTGAGCAGAAACCTTTTGGTACAGTGTCAATTCGTTCCCATCTATTAAACGGTTTACTTGCTCAACATACTGCCGTATGGTATCTCTAGGCTGGGGTGAACCACCACCAAATTTAGAAATAACTTCCTCGATTACTTTGAGGTTTTTTTGGTCATCTTTGAGAAAGTCGTTTAGGCGCTGGCTAATTTCTTGATCGTTGCTGACAACAGGTATTACTTTTTGTTCATTGGCAATTAGCAACTCTTGGATAGCTTTCAAATCAGCTAGTTCTGTAGCGATCGCGCTACGCTTGGTATCATCTACCACAACCATTTCTAGACTTGCCTCAAATAATTTAGAACACGATTAACCTCTCACAATTGTTTTGCTCCATAAATCATTCTTGAGATATATTCTCATTTATTTCTGCCGAAAGTCGTAAACAGGAATATAGTGAATCTGACACACGTATAAACTTCCAGAAGTCGAGTAGCTGTTCTGCTACAAGCTGATACTGGAAAAAGTGAAAGAAATGCCATCCTTCCAAACAAGACCATAAGCGATCGCCTTCCTTTAAATGCGATCGCCATCCTTGCAATGCATCAGGTTTAACAACAATATCGTTTAAGCTACCACACACCATCAAAGGTACTGGAACTCTGTTTGCAGTCATACTCACCGTCTCAAAAAGAGAATGAGGGGAGAGCGAGCAATCTAAGTCTTGCTCTAGAAGATGTGTAAGATTCTTGAGAGTGCATTGATCTTGATAACCAAACAAGTTGTAAACCATATCAGTCAGAAGCTTTTGGCGACTTAAAAACTGACGGTGAGTATAGTAATGAGCTTGCCAATCAACCGCTGCATCAACACCCACGGCTAATAGTGTCAAAGACTTGACTGTTTCTGGATAGCGACGACTATAGAGTAGTCCTAGTAATCCTCCTGTACTATGACCAATCAGGTGAACAGGTCGATTGCAGGATTTGAGGTAGTCATGAAGTAGAACAACAGCAGCATCTAGCGAACTTACCTCATCTTGGCTTTGACGATATTTCCACTCTTGCATTGTCACTTGAGACGATAGGTAACAAAGCAGCGGTTGAGCAAAGTATTGCAAACTAGGGCTTGTATTTAACCAAAGAACATCCGGCAGTTTAGACATCCTGATTTTCCTGCAAATAGAATAAACTCTCAATTTGCTAATTAATAATTTTTGTAACTAATAACTACGAGTTGAGATATCTGATTCAAGTTAATTTTTCAGCCAGGCTTACCAGCTTGTAAAACCTCCCGTCAAAATTTATTGATAAAAATATTCAATATATTTGAGAAAAGCTTACAGCATTAACGAAATTATTGCAAATAATTATTGTTAGTGTTTGAATACCGTTTCTTTGTGAAGTTACACAAAATTTACCTCCACTATCGGCGTCCTTTTTTGGTGAAGAGAGCCACTGCTGCCATAGTTGCGAAGGCTAATATTAAGAAAATTTGGTAGAAAAAGACCAGTTATACAACTGCTATTGTTTCTGCTGCTCCAGTAAAACCCTGATAAATACTAGTGTTTGCTGACGCGACTCATGATCAGATCTACCTTGGACTTCCCCGTCGCTCAAGGTAGATTCGCTCTACATCAGAACGAGTAGCGATCGCTTGGATTAACGAAGGAGTGACTTCCGCCACCACCATTGGTGTATAAAGAGATTGATAAATGACTCGCTGGTTACTTTCCTGAAGTTGGTTTACAACAGGTTGCTGAATTACCGCATAGTGAGATCTAAGAGTATTTAAGTAATTTTGATACTCAGCACGGTTTGGTTGCCCGTAAGGCCTAACTGTTTTCGCTCTCAGATAAAAAACGACCCTGATTGGGCTATTGCTTCCTTGAGCAATGCGATTAGCTAATTCAGCCTCTAATTTGCCGACGAAGCCTTTATTGTTGATTGCCTGAATAGCTTGCTCTAAAGCTTCCCGACTAATTTGATTACCAGCACTATCAAGGGATACATCATACATATTGCCTTGAATATCTCTTAGCTTAAACCGCGTGATTCCAGTATGAGCGAGAGTTGCTGTGTTAGCTATGCTGAGATGGTCAGTCGAGATTCCTGTAGTTTTAGAAACCTCTAACTTAGCTTTTTCAGCCAAATTGTTTAATGTCTGGTTTTCTGAGAGCAGAAGACTAAAGGCTGCTGTAGGCACAAAGCAGATAACAGCAAATAAGCCAATGGTTAAACCTAAGAATTTCTGCATCTTGACAATAAGCTATTTTTTCGGATATTTCGTTTATGTAGTGTGTAATATAAATTAAGTCACTTAATTTTTCAACAACAGGCGGCAAGCATGATGTTAAAGCATAACGTCCCTGTAGAGTCGGTAATGCCTCCAGAGCAAGATGTGCAATCTATTAAGGAACTGGAGCACATACTGAGAGTTAAAGGCTACCAGGCGAAACTGGTAGGAGCAGACGGAGAAGAAATTTCCATTCCTGATTCGGTGTATCAGGTGTTGCATCAAGCTGTTCATGCAATGGCATCAGGTAAAGTGGTGTCTATAGTTATTCAAGATCGAGAATTAACGACTCAAAAAGCAGCAGATTTTCTTAAAGTTTCACGTCCCCATCTGATTAAGTTATTAGAACAGAAGGAAATCCCCCACATTATGGTGGGAACACATCGGCGTATTCGTTTTGAGGATTTAGTGAAATATAAAAAACAGCGCGATAGTAAGCGCCAGGAAGGACTTAAGCAATTTACTCAGTTTTTGGAAGATGAGGGATTCTATGATGACGAGAGTAGCGAATTAGATCAGTAAAATGGTACTCTCGGTTGTTTTGGATTCCTGTGTCATCTACCCTATGCCTTTGTGTGATATTCTCATGCGTGCTGCTGAGGCAGAGTTATACGAACTTCATTTTTCACAAGAAATTCTGGATGGCGCTACTCGCAACCTTGTAAAGAATGGGAGGATGACAAATGCCAAGGAAAGATACTTTCAAGAACAAATCAAGACAAACTTTCCTGATGCGATGGTGGAAGTACCAGAGTATCTAGTTGCAGCAATGACAAATGATATGGGCGATCGCCATGTTGTTGCTGCTGCTATAGTTGCCAAAGCAGAAGTCATAGTTACTGCTAACCTCAAACATTTTACTGTAGAAGCTCTAGCTCCTTATCAGATTGAGGCTTGGCATCCAGATGATTTTTTGGTTTACCTTGATGAGCAACATCCAGGAATAATGATTAAAGTTATTGAGCAGCAGTCTAATGAGCTTAAACGTCCAGTGACCGTTACTGAGTCGCTTAACAAGTTAGAAAAAAATAATAGAGTACCAAAATTTGCTCGTAGTATTCGCTGCCAGCTTTATTCTGACGAAATTGTGCAAACTGCCAAAAAAGCTTTGAAGAGTAAGTTTGTAAATAAAGCACCTGAAGGTGGTCGATGCTTTGAGGATGAACGGTATCGACTCTGGCAAAAAGGAGAAATTCTAACAATTACGGCTAAAGATAATCGAGGTGAGATTCTTAGGCTTGAAAATGGGGGAATTGGGGGAAATCTCTCATCAGCGGATGTTGAGGCATTTCAAATCTTTGAAAAAAGCTTAGAGCAACAATTACAACAAGCTAAAACAGAGAAATCTCAAAATTCATAGCTGAACGTTGAGCGCTAATGTTACATCTAGTATCGTTGAGCGGTGAAAAACCAACGTGAAAGCACAGGTATTTAGAGGCGTCAATCAGCTGTCTTACGAAGATATCCCAGTCCCAACGCTGGAACCAGATGAAGTGCTGGTACAGGTGCGGGTAGTGGGGTTGTGTCAGTCAGATATAAAAAAAATTCGTTATCCCCTATATGAACCGCCACGCATTTTTGGGCATGAAACTGCTGGAACGATCGCAGCATTAGGTAATAATGTTACAGGTTGGCAAGTAGGACAACGGGTGGCGGTAATGCACCACATCCCGTGTATGCGTTGCGCCTACTGTTTAAATGACAACTTTTCTATGTGTGATGTCTACAAAAACATTTCAACTACCGCAGGCTTTAACGCCAGTGGTGGCGGCTTTGCCGATTATGTCAAAGTGCCAGGACACATTGTACAAAATGGTGGGCTAATTCCCATCCCTGATCATATCAGTTTTGAAGAAGCGAGTTTTGTAGAACCAACTAACTGCTGCTTGAAAGCGGTGAAAAAAGCTCAAATAGCTCCAGGACAAACTGTTTTAGTGACTGGTGCTGGGCCAATTGGGTTAATGTTTATTATGTTGGTGAAGTATTTCGGGGCAAAAGCGATCGCCACCGACTTACTGCCCTCTAGAATTGACAAAGCATTGAATGTTGGTGCAGAGGCAGCTTTTGATGCCCGTGATGCTGATTTACCCGCAAAAATTCACGCCCTTACCGATGGATTGGGTGTTGATGTCACTCTGCTGGCTGTCCCCAGTGAAAAAGCTTTTTTTCAAGCAATTGACTGTACCCGTAAAGGCGGCAAAATCTTATTTTTCGCGGAATTCCCCGATGAGGTGGAAATTCCCGTCAATCCCAATATTCTCTATCGCCGGGAAATTGACTTGATGGGCAGTTACAGTTCATCTTACCGCCTGCAAAATCTGTCCGCTGATATCGTATTTAATCGCCGGATTGATGTGGAGGCATTGATTAGCGATCGCTATCCATTAAAAGATTTATCAGCAGCAGTTGCACAAGCGATCGCACCCACAGCGGAAACTTACAAAATCTTAATTTATCCCTAAGCAACAAATCCTTTGGTAGAGACGTTGCATTGCAACGTCTCTACGTGGTCTATCTGTACTCCCCCACTCAGCACGGACTAAACCAGAGCTATCCGCTAACATAACTCAGCCTAGAAAATGCTTGTTACCCTACTTTTCGTCGCCCTCTTAGCCTTCTACGTCGCTTTCAATCTCGGAGCTAACGATGTTGCTAACGCAATGGGAACTTCTGTTGGTTCCAAAGCTGTTACTTTGAAACAAGCGTTAATTATTGCTGGGATATTAGAGTTTACGGGTGCTACATTATTTGGACACGAGGTAACAGAAACCCTAGCAACGAAAATTACTAATCCTGCTTTGTTCGCCGCTACACCTCAAATATTGGTGACAGGGATGGTAACGGTGCTAGTGGCGAGTGGGGTGTGGTTACAAATTGCCACCTCACGCGGTTTACCTGTATCTTCTTCTCATGCAGTTGTTGGTGCGATCGCTGGATTTAGTTGGGTAGCTTTGGGAGTAGGTGCAATTGATTGGTCATCACTTGGCTCAATTACTATTGGCTGGATTTTAACGCCGATTATCAGTGGCACAATTGCAGCTTTATTTTACAGTCAAATTAAGCGCTGGATTTTGGATCAACCAAATCAATTGGTGCAGTTGCAAGAGTGGATTCCCTGGTTGAGTGCGCTTCTGCTAGGTGCATTTGGCGTAATTGTGCTACCCTCGCTAACTCAACCACTAACTAATTTTTTAATTGAGCTTGGTTTTAAAATACCCGCTCACGACATCCCACTATTAACAGGTGCAGTAGCAGCAGTCGGACTCACTATCATCAGCTGGCGACAGCTAAATAATGAGAGACACAAGGAAAATAAGAGCCAGAAATCCCCAGTCCCCAATCCCCATTGCCCCTTATCCCCAAAGGGGGCCCCGAGTTCCCCAATCCCCAGTCCCCAATCCCCATTGCCCCTTATCCCCAAAGGGGGCCCCGAGTTCCCCAATCCCGTCGAACGCTTATTTGCTCGATTCCAAGTATTGAGTGCTTGCTTTGTGGCCTTTGCTCATGGTTCTAATGATGTTGGGAATGCGATCGCTCCTTTAGCTGCGATCGTCTACATCAATCGCACTGGTAGCGTACCCACAAATGGTATCACCATCCCTATATGGATTTTAATCCTTGGCGGTGCTGGTATTGTTGCTGGTTTAGCCGTCTGGGGAAAAAAAGTCATCGCCACTATTGGCGAAAGCATCATTTCATTGCAACCTAGTAGCGGATTTTGTGCCGAACTTGCCACCGCTACCACCATCCTCCTGGCCTCCCGGCTAGGTTTACCCGTTTCCACCTCCCACGCTCTTGTCGGTGGTGTAGTTGGTATCGGACTAGTACAAAATATCAAATCTATTCAGTTCAAAACTCTAAAAGGTATCGCCGCCGCCTGGCTAATCACAGTCCCCGTGAGTGCTGTTCTTAGTGCTGCGATCTTTAGCCTCGCCCGAATTTTATTTTTCTAAAAATTATTAATATTTTCCTGATGTTTCCCATTCAATATATTTACTCACAGCAAAAAATAGACTGCTACAACGCCAAAGTCAAAGCGCATTTTTGCAGAATGGCTGCTCATTCATTAAAATATTGTGCAGGAGATGGAAATACTTTAAATTTCCATAGAAAGATACTCTAATCTCCATTTAAAGATGTAAACTGTCACACAAGTTACATTCCACACAAATTTACAGATTAGTCTTACAAGTCAGATAATTTTGTTGTAGCAAGGCACGCATCTGCAAGTCTTTGACAATTACTATTGCCATCAAAACAATAGGTATTTATTTGATGTGAGATTTTTTTATTAGCAAAAATCTCACTGGCTAATAGTTGATAAAAATTAAACTGACCAGATTTTCATCAATGCTAAAAACAACACCGTATAGTAAACAGTGGGGCAAATTTCACCAGAAGAAATCAGCAGCAGGGGTACATGCCCCACACACAATTTTTCACTTATGCGCCTGTAATTAAAAACGGGTGAAATCTTCTTTTAATTCTTCCTTCTGCTCCTCTGCCTTCTTCAAACTTTGCCAACCGTGTGTTTAGAATGACAGAATTACGTTGAAATGCGGAAGTACTGTTAAAATTTTTAGTTTATCTGACAAAATACAGGAAATTAGTATGAGCGCCAGTCAAGTGTACGGGAAGCAGCTTTATCGTCAAGGTGTTAGAGGTTAGAAGCTAATGGGGCGATTCGAGAAGCAACCAGAAAACCCGCGAGCCAGAGGTGAGCTATCCAGAGCAGCAGAAAATGCTCTCTGGGCTGTAGTTGAGGATTTAGAAAATCTCCAACAGAATGTCATCAGATCCTTGCAGGAAGACGTAAAGCGGCTTCAATCGGAAAAAAACCGATTAACTGATGACATTCAACACTTGCTAGAGGAAAAAGAACATTTGCAACAAGTACGGCAAATTACCGAGCAGCAAGTGTTAATCCGTCAGCTAGCAGAAGTTCTGGCAAAGCATATATCTTCACAACTACAATCCTCTCTAACGACTTTAGCAACGCAAGCAGATGAAAACTCCTATGAACGATCTGCGCTGAAGTCGGCGGAAGTAAGCAATAAGGTAGCAGGTGAGATTAATGAAAAAGTCGAACACATGTTCGGCAGTCTGGATGACACTGTTACTATCACCTTTAACTCACTGCAACAAGAACTAAAGAACTATCAAAGTAATCTTTCCCAACAGTTGTCTCGGATGTATAGCCAGCAGCAGCAAGGGGAAGAGATTTTGGCGGAGTTCGTTAATCGCCTACAGGGGAAACTAGAAAAAACAATAGAAGAAACTTCACGAAAAGCAGCAGCAGTAAGTGCGCCTACTGTGTTGCAACCGACTGAGCCACAAAAGAAGACTGAGACATCACCGCAGCTTGGCGAAGTAGCAAGAACGGCTGCTGAGCCAATTTCTGTCATCCCTAGGGAATTACCAGAAAGCAAAACTACGGCAAAGCCGCCTGCTGCTAAAATTCCGCCACCAATAGAAAACGCTACCAAACCAATTTCTATTGTCTCTAGGCAATCGTCAGAAAGTGAAGCGACGCCAAAGCCGCCTGCTGCGAAATCGCCACCAATAGAAAATGTTGTCGAACCAATTTCTATCCTCAGCAAGGACTTGTCACAGGGCGATGTATCCCCACCTACTACACCGACACCACAACAGGGAGTAAAACAACCGCCATCAAAGGAAAACGTCACTGAACCAATTTCTGTTATTCCTAGGGAATTATCAGAAAGCGAAACTATATCCCCGCCTGCTACACCGACGCCACAGCAGGGAGGAAAACAATCTTCACTCAGGCGAAACCAAAGCGAACCAATTTCTATAATTAGCAAGGAATCGTCAGCAAGCGAAACTATATCCCCGCCTGCTACGCCAACGCCACAACAGGGAGGAAAACAACCACCAAGGCGAAACCAAAGTGAACCAATTTCTGTGCTCAGTCGGGACTTGTCAAAGAGTAAAACTACCCTAGAGCCTCCGACTACACCAGCATCACGCCAAAGAGCAAAAACTCCGCGGCCTAACTCTCAAACCTTATCATCTATCCAGATAGGTTTGTTGCTAGTCGTGTTGTCAACGGTGATATCGTCACTTTACAACGTAGCCATCAAAATAATTTTTCATGAAGGTTCCCAAATTTTTGGAGTAGTAGAGGTGGAACGCTTGCTCTCACCGAGTTTGGGCAATATTCTGTTAATTATGACGTTGCGATTTATGGTCGTAGTACCATTAATGGTACTTTTGGCTCCCATACTACATCCAAGAGTGTGGCAAGACATCCAAAACTTAGCTGATTCAGTCCGAGGAAATTCGACACCTGCCAATGCAAGTAAACAACGGGCTTTGGTGATGTCTGTTGCAAGCGGATGCTTTTTGTTTGTGTCTCAGGTACTAATCTACACTGCCATCGGTCAAGTAGCGACTGGAATGGCGATCGCACTTTTCTTTATCTATCCGATTGTGAGCGGACTATTGGCGTGGTTTCTGTTTCGCGATCGCCCAAGCGCATTGGGTGCAAGTGCGATCGCCGCGATTTGCTGCGGTGAATTGTTGGTTTTAGCAGGTTCTCTCAGCACTGGTATGGGCAATAATATTCCTCTAGGAAGCAGCGCAGCAATCATTTCTGGAGCGGCTTTTGCTGGCTATGTTATCCTGACGCGGATATGCGCTGATCAACTACATCCGGTAACTTTTACTTTAATTAACTTCGCCACCATGTTGCTGTTGAGCTTTATTTGTTTGATGCTACCTTTACCAGGCGAATGGAACTTACTAGTTGACCCTTCTAAGATGCTGGAACTTGTCTTAAGTGCGTTTATTTTGGGTGTATTGACCCTCTCTGGCTATTTATTCAATATTTTTGGCACACGTAACTTAGGTGCTTTACAGTCACCGATCATCGGTGCTAGTGTCCCGGTTTTAACCGTGATTTTCGCTGGGTTAATTATTCAAGAAAACTTGGATATTGTACAAATTATGGGAGTGTTATTAGTGACTTTTGGCGCAGCTGCTTTCAGCTTAGAAAAAATGCGAAATCAGGTTAAATCTTCTAGTTCTACGAATTAAATGATGCGTCGCAATCAGCCTATGCACGGTGGAAGTTACTGAACTTCCACCACTTTCAACCCAGAATCTAAGCTGATATACATGCTCACAACTCCTCTGGGTTAATGCTTTCCATAGATATATTAATCCCGTTGTCAGAGAAAAGATAGGAGTAGCCTGCGTTAATGGGATTCAGTTTGAAATACACCAGTAAAATCTTTGCGGTCATAGCTTTTGGATAACTAAGTAGCCAATAAATCCTGTAAATAAGCGATTAATATTTACCACTTATAAGAGATTTTTGTATATTTATCCTGATAAGCCTGAGGGAACCACGTAAGTATAAGTTGTAATTAGGAATAATTGTGTTGTAGAAAGCTGTTGCTCGTTTAATTTACATAATTATGTGCGATGGCTATCAGGAGCAGAATTAAAAACTCTCAGAGCTACGGTCAAATGGACTCTAGTCCAGAGTAAATACTTACTCTTGAACGCCAGTTCATTCAACGGAGGGAACCCCTCCTACATGACCTTTGACAACCTCCTCCTGTGGTTGCCGCTATGCGTAACTTGCTTAAGCATAGGGGTACACAAAAAGATGTGCTTAAACATGCAACAGCTTATTTACTAGGTTTAAATATTTGAGAGACTCAAATGACAAACAAATCTAATGCTAAGCCCACAAATGCTTTTGATGATCCAGACTTTGCTCTAGAGGCACAGAATGAGGTTGAACATACCAATCGCGTCCTTGATCAAAATTTACCAAGCAATAATGCGTTAGGCGGATTTCAAGGGGAAATCTTCGCTGCTGATGTCAATTCAGTGAATATCAAAATTGATCGGGTTTTTCAGATAACAGAAGCGATCGCCCATCACAAAGCTAGTCAACTTGAGATGCGATCGCCTAAATGCCCAGAAGGTAAATTTTTTTACAGTAACCTCCTGTAGGTATTAACAACTCATCCATATAGATCTAGTTCCTCAAACAGGTCAGTCAGTAGATAAGCAACTTACTTAAAAGCAACAAAGAAATTAGCTCAATGACAAAAATCTAATTTTTTGTTGTTATCAAAAGTCAGAAACTTATCTGGTAAAATCTTACAAATAATCATCAAACCAAATCCCAAATATGATTTTGTGATGTTTAATTACTCGTCAAGTCTTTAGGTTGCCATAGTGCTGTAAATCTAAACATTAGCCTGGGTAGATACACCGGGAATTCTGTATCATCCCTGTCAGCACAAAGGAATGAATAAAAATTCTGCTTGTTAGGATACTTTTAAATATCAAGAAACCTTGATTTTTGAAAGTATAAATTATCAAAATTATTCACCACTTATTAGGTTAAAAAAACATGACTTTATTTCTATTTAAACATGACTTTATACCTATTTTATAGAAAAAATGCTATGGTTGTAAGTAATGATGTTGGAAAAATCTAAAGGTATTTTGAAATTGGAATTATCGGCTTTATTTGTTGTTTACCATTTGCCCTCAAGTCAACTGCCTATACTGCCGAGACATTACTGGAGGTTGTAAACGTGATGATAATTCACAACATATCCTGTGAATGTTGCTACACCCAGTAAGAGAGTTCCTCTTAATTTCCTCCTAAATTCCTATCACCTGTGTACTATCAAAAGTTGCCAAGACCGATTAAAGGTCATCTTAATTTGAGTAGTAGACATTGGGAAAAACCGGAAAACTTAACAGACTTTGTAAGTTACGAGGAACACAGTTGACTTGTAGAACGCAAATCGCATCAAGCGAGGTTTGGCGATGTCCGTGATTTTTCGGTTAAATACAGGAAAAGCTATATTGACAGTATTGCTTCTACCTGTTTGCCAGAAGAAATACGTAAATAACAATTTTGGCTGCCAAAAATCTCATAGTTATTGCATACTAAATAGTTTGAAATAAAGACATTGCCTTCAAGAGGGTGTATACTACCTATTTTCACTTGACTAATAATCGTGTAAACGTGCTATTCAATTGTCTGTAATATGAGTAACGACATAGATCTGATCAAACGTCTTAGCCCCAGTGCGATGGATCAGATCATGCTTTATCTGGCTTTTAGTGCCATGCGGACGAGTGGGCACAGGCATGGGGCATTTCTAGATGCAGCTGCAACGGCGGCAAAGTGTGCAATTTACATGACCTATCTAGAGCAGGGGCAAAACCTGCGAATGACAGGACATTTGCACCACCTGGAGCCGAAACGCGTAAAAATTATTGTCGAGGAAGTTAGACAAGCGCTAACAGAGGGCAAACTGCTGAAAATGCTGGGTTCTCAAGAACCTCGCTATCTGATTCAGTTGCCTTATATCTGGTTAGAGAAGTATCCTTGGCAACCGGGGCGATCGCGCGTTCCCGGTACAAGTTTGACAAGCGATGAAAAAAGACAAATTGAGCAGAAACTACCGAGTAATCTGCCAGACGCTCAATTAGTTACCTCTTTTGAGTTTCTGGATTTGATAGAGTTTTTGCACAAGCGATCGCAAGAAGACTTGCCACCTGAGCATCAAATGCCTTTGAGTGAAGCTTTAGGTGAACATATCAAGCGTCGTCTGATTTATTCGGGTACAGTAACACGCATAGATTCTCCTTGGGGAATGCCCTTCTATGCTCTGACTCGTCCCTTTTATGCCCCAGCAGACGATCAAGAGCGCACTTATATCATGGTGGAAGATACTGCTCGGTATTTCCGAATGATGAAAAATTGGGCAGAAAGGCGACCAAATGCCATGCGCTTGTTGGAAGAGTTTGATATCAAACCAGAACGATTAGAGCAGGCTATGCAAGAATTAGATGAAATCATTCGTGCTTGGGCAGATAAATATCACCAAGATGGTGGCATTGCAGTAGTTTTACAGACGGCTTTTGGCAAAAAAGAAGATTGATAATTCAAGAGTCATAAGACTATCGATGATTCTTGAATCAACAACTTTTGCCGAAGTATATGCATTAAAGTCCTTAAATTTTATTCGAGGATTTAGACGCAGATAAATTTAATGCTTGTTATTAATACCATGAGCGTGGCATGTATTTGTAAGGCAAATTTTCAAGGGGCTTGATCACTTGCTGGCATTAAATAGGGTTGGCTGTTCGCCAACCCCAGACTCAATTTATATTTCAGTCAATTGCAAAGCCCTGTAATTTAGTTAGTACCTGGTTGCACAGGAACGCTTGGCTGCGTTGGAATATTGGGCTGCACAGGAACGCTTGGCTGCGTTGGAATATTGGGCTGCACAGGAACCGGGGTAGGATCAAAAGTTGGATTTAATTTCCCAGGTAGTCTAGATGGTGGTGTAGACGAAGAAATGCCGCTAACGCTGTCACTAGCATCAATACAAGTATCTAACGCCTGAGCGGGGGTCAATTCGTCGATTTCGCTACGCAAGCCAACCACACACTGAGCATAGGTTACAGGTAACAAACTACGACCACAGTAAGTTAAAACTGCTGGGTTAATTGCCTCTTGGGTGTTCTGGCTAATACCAACTACACAGGAGGCTAAATCATTGGGACGTCGGGCTTGTCCACAGGAAGAAAGCGCATCCGCCGCTGCAATTTGCGTCTGCCTCTCAATCTTAACCACACAGGAAGCCAAGTCCCTCGGACGCAGTGCTGTTGCACAACCTTGTGAAGCAGCTTGTGCCGTGACGCCCACGCTCAGGAGTCGAGCAGCACAAACACGGTAATCATTGCTATAAGAAGCGGTGATAGCCATACTAGGCAGGATCATTGTCAACCATCCAGCCACAGCTAAAACTGGTGCTGTCAAAATTCTGGAGGCAGAACCACCTTGTTTGTTTCTACCTCTGCTAACCACTTTTTTGCTCTGTAACATTGCTGTTCTCCAAACACCCAAAGTTATGCTAACTCAAATGTCCTGTAAATCCTCTGTAACAAGAGAATTTCGGCTGTAACATTAAATCAGTGAACAGTTATCAGTTATCGGTCATCAAACCTTGATGATATGCCTCGTCATTAAGACACGTTTGTGATGTAAGCAAAAATTGATTTTCTCCTTAATTATGTTAGAGTAGTGGATTGTAAAGATAAGTAAGCAGCGTAAAAAGTATTTCAGAGTGAAAACACTGCGTAAACCAATCTCACGATTGAGTAGCTTACGAAACTAAATAAACAGAAACAAATTATTGGTGCGAGTACGGCAAGACAGCCCGGAATTTAAGCTTGGGGAAAAGATACCTCTACTTTGGTAGGATACGTCATGTCAAAGCAAGCGGCTTCGTAGAACCAAGAATTTCCTGATTTATAATCAGGGGAGTGTCAAAATGGTACGTCTGAGTAAAATTTAAACAGGATTAGATTAAGGAAACACATGTCCCGATATAGAGGGCCACGCCTCAGAATTGTACGTCGCTTGGGCGACTTACCAGGATTAACTCGTAAAAGCGCTAGACGCGCTTACCCACCAGGTCAGCATGGTCAGAACCGTAAGAAGCGCTCTGAGTACGCTATCCGTCTAGAAGAAAAGCAAAAGCTCCGCTTAAACTATGGTCTGACAGAAAAGCAACTGTTACGCTATGTGCGGAAAGCCAGACGTGTTACTGGTTCTACCGGACAAATATTACTACAATTGCTAGAAATGCGCTTGGATAATACCGTTTTCCGGCTGGGTATAGCTCCGACCATTCCAGCAGCGCGTCAACTGGTGAATCATGGTCATGTAACTGTAAACGGTCGTGTAGTTAACATTGCCAGCTACCAGTGCCGTCCCGGTGAAGTAGTTGCTGTCAGAGATCGAGCACAATCGCGGAAGTTAGTGGAAGCTAACTTACAATATCCCGGTTTAGCCAACCTCCCCAGTCATCTGGAGTTTGACAAAACTAAGTTGGTTGGCAAAGTCAACGGTGTTATTGAACGAGAATGGGTAGCACTACAAGTTAACGAACTGCTTGTAGTGGAATACTACTCACGCCAAGCATAATTGTCATTTTTCCTTAGTCTTTAGTCATTTGTCCCTAGTCATTAGCAAAGGACAAATGACCAATGACTAGCCGCCAATTTGCGACATAGTGCGGGTGTATGTACTTGTAACACCATCGCGCTCTTTGAAGTTAATTTCTGGCTTGATTGCCAGTAACTTCTTAACTTGCTCTTGTAATTGACTGATGCTAATACCAGAACAAAGAGCAGTTTTTAGGTTTATTTGACCAGTTTCATTCAATAAGCAGGGACGCAGCCAGCCATCAGCACTGAGCCGCATCCGATTACAACGATCGCAAAAACATTCTGACATTTGACTGATAAATCCCAGTGTTCCCTTTGCTCCTGGAATCTTAAAGACATCAGCAGGGCCAGAACCACGAACTTGGGATTCTGTCAAGCCCCAGCGATCGCGGATGCGTTGTCGTAATTCGGCTGAAGATACCCAACCGCGATCGCTAAATAAATGCAAATTGCCAATCGGCATAAACTCAATAAATCGGACGTGCCACTGTCTATCAATTGTGAGGGCAGCTAAATCTAGAATTTCGTGATCGTTAACACCAGGAATCACCACCACATTTAACTTCAGTGGGTCAAATCCGACGCTATAGGCAGCTTGAATACCATGCCATACCTGTTGCCAACGGCGACGACCATGATTACCAATAATTTGGTCAAAGATGTCTGGATCGAGAGAGTCTAGGCTAATATTAATTCTTCGCAGCCCCGCATCATAGAGGTTTTGCGCCATCGGGGCAAGTAAAAACCCATTGGTCGTCATCGATAAGTCTTGAGTTTGAGGAAGAGAGGCGATCGCTTTTACCAAATCCACCACACGGGGACGTAGCAAAGGTTCCCCTCCTGTTAAACGAAACCGGGTAAAACCTACAGGGATAAATACCTCTTGAATTAGGGTTAGCAGCTCCTCATCAGTCAACAACTGTTGCTTGAGGATATAATCCAATTCTGTGCCCTCTGGCATACAGTATTGACAACGAAAATTACAGCGATCAATCAAGCTAATCCGAAGGTAGTCTACCTGGTTCATCGTTTTATTTTTATTGTGTTTGATCAGTTTGATAACTTGCTAGGGTGGTTTACCCCTTCCTACCTTGGGTATAGAAATGAAAGTATAACAGTTCTTGTTTGTATCCAATATATGGTAAAGATATGGTAAAGACGCACAGCTAGCTGTCGTCTTTACAAACTACCAGTCATTTCTACTGATTTTGTCGTACCCACTCATCCAAGCGAGACATTTCCACTGCACGGTTCAAAACTAACCCATTAACCTTGTTCCAGCCAGAGTGAAGGGCGACAATATAATACTTGCCATCAATATAAGTAATAATTGCTCCTCCTGAAGCACCGCCAGTAGTATCACAGTTGTGGTAGAACAAACTATCTTTTTGGCGAAGGATGCTGCATTCTAGGTGAACGCCAGCAGTCATGCTTTCACCCGCAGTCAGGCCTTCATATCCTTTCTTTTTAGGGTTGGGAAAATCACCAGAATAGCCCACCAAAGCGAATCTTTTTGTATCTCCAACCAGAGTCGAAGATGGCAAAGATTTCCAGCCTAAGTAACCGTATTTTCTGCCGATGGGCTTGTCAAGCTTCAAAACAGCCCAGTCGTCTACATAATCTTCTAGAGTTCCCTGTTTAAAGTCTGTGCCGTAATAAACACTAGTCGCATAAGCTACATCATCTTGATCTCGGACGACACCGTTAATTAAGTTGGGTAAAAAAGCGATCGCTTTACTAACCTTTCGAGTATCAGGGTTAACTACACAGTGAGCATTTGTTAAAACAACGTCTTCAGCAATTAACGTTCCTGTGCAACTGTAATTACCATCATCACCTACCCCCTCAATTTTACCCACCGCTGACCAAGGGTATTTTCTGCTAGTCATGGGAATGCGGTCATCTGAGCCAATAATTGCTCGTCGGTTTCCGGGGGGTTCTTCCGACTGATTCAGTACCGAAGGCTCCCCTTTGCCTTGTAATTTAAATTCCGCAGGATTTTTGACTCTGGTGAAGCTTGGTGGGGCTGGTTGAGATTGTGTTTGAGCTGATACTGATGCCCAAATACCCATTGCTACACTAATTGTTGCTATACAGGGGAAGATAAATTGTTTGGATTTCAAGACACTTTTCATTTAATAATCACTCTTTGTTATGAAAACAATTAACCACAAAGACACTAAGGCACAAAGCAATAAGAGTTTCAGAGATTTTACGTAAGTCTTATTAGCTTAAGATGACATCAAGAAACTGTACCTTGTGTCCTTATTTAAAAGACTTTTTCAGCAGCGGCTTGTCAAGAGACATCGCACTTATTGAATAATTATTCAGTTGTCCTCAGAGATATTACTGAAAATTTATTATGATTTTATGGGTGTACTCGGCTAATGAAATCATGGCTAGAATACACGCTCAAAAGGCTTCTTGCGATAACGTCGATAGATATCGAAATCACTATCCAAAGTAGCGTAGGCGTAGCCCGCCGCAGCGAAAAGTTCTGTAGGCGGGTTTCCCGCCGTAGGAAACTTTTCAAGACAGGCATCGCTGCAATATCCAGGCGCTCCGAAATGACGATTAGGGATAAATCTGCAAAATCCCCTGGTAAGTCTTTGTACTGGGCATTTAACTCAGCAATCCGGGAAAAATCTTGAGGCAATAGTTGCTCACACTCGTATAATTGTTTGGCAACATCCAGAAGAAACTCGTTTTGTGTGCGCCAATCAAAGTTGAGCAACCACACCACTTCTGCGATGCAAATAGGCGTAGTTACCAGCCTAGAAGTGCAGTTTTCAAAGAAACGACGCACCTGTTGGTGATACCGATCTCTGGCGCTGTAATAAGCCAATAAAAACCCGCTATCCGCGAGTATAAGCGGATAGTAGGTCATGGTTGACGTTTGCTAAGATATTGGGCGATCGCCTTCTTACGGTTCGCACGTTCAGATAAATCTGTTGGTGCATCTTGTAGAAGGTGTTCAGGGTGTCCACCCCGCCTCTCAACCAAAGTTTTACCAGCTTGCAAGCTCAACCAACGTTCAGCGATCAAACGTCGGATTAACTCACTCTTGTCTGTTTTCTCTTGAGCCAAGATATCGGCTAACTGGCGTTCTGTTTCATCGTCTAGTCTCACAGTGAGCATTATTTTCGTCATCCTTGTATTACAAGTAATACAAGTATAGCCTAGATGTTTATTGCCGCCATTCGCCAAGTAAAGTAAAACCTGCCCAGGCATAGGGATTACGCCACTGCTCTTGTTTCCAGAGTTCGAGTTGTGCGGCTCGCAGAGCAGCTGCGGGAGATTTACCTTGCTGCAACATTTGGCTGTAAAATTGCTGCATCAACAACGATGTCGCTTCATCGTCCACGCTCCATAGAGACACCACCACGCGGGCTGCACCTGCATACATTAAGCCCCTTGTCAACCCAACTAGTCCTTCTCCCTGCACTTCTTCACCTAGTCCAGTTTCGCAAGCACTCAGCACTACCAACTCCGCCGGGAAGTCGAGATTGAAGATTTCGTTGAGCCGCAGAAAGCCTCTTTGGGGTTTGCCTTGTTTGTCTACTAAAGATAGTACTATTCCTGATAATTCTGGGTCGCTGCTATCTAGGAAACCATGAGTAGCAAAATGAATCATCTGATATTGACTGAGCTGTTTGCTGGTCGCCCAGTTGTAGTTAGCATCAAAATCCAAAGCTTGCAGATTATCTGATGGCGACACCAGTTTGAGAATCTCCTGGGCTTCAGTGCGAGTACCTTGGAGTCTTACAAGATTACTACGGTTGATGTTGCTAGTAGACCGTTTGAGGGCAGACTCTTGTAGTTGAAGGTTAAGGTCATTGACGGCATTTTGGGGTTTTTTGGCCACGCGCTCATCATCAGTACTAAATACCGGGTCGGCGAGGATGGCGAGAGATTTTGGTGCTTTAGAACGCCCTTTAATTTCTTTGCGGAGAATGGCAATGGTGGAGGCGGAAGGCAGATTTATAATTTCATGGTTGACTACTAACGGTTGATAAGCTGACTCATCTGCTGATTTTGCGCTAGTTAATGCTGCAAAAGGAATGTATTGCAAAGCATCATCACCAACAATTACTAAGCGTTTTTGTCCTAACTTGTCAGCAACGGGTGCGAGGATCAGTTTACTGAGTTCGTGAGCAGCTTGAGCGGTTTGTTTGGGCGATACTCCCCGCATCCCAGGATTTTTTAAGTAGTTGTTATATAAATTCTTGGCTGCTTTTTCTATTTGTTCGCGTCCAGGGAGTTGATAAGTGTTAAAAGAATTAGGTGTGACAGCCCAAACATAGCTACGTTTTTCACCCAATGAATACTGCAACAGTAGGGTGTCTTTATCTAATTGTTGCTGAATTTCGGGTAAGGTAAGGGGTTGGGGATACTTTAACTCAGCATATTCAGGGCTTTGAGTCCGAATTTTTGTCTTCAATACTTGTTGTTGATTGAAGAGGTTTTTGATTTCTCCCGTCAGATTCTCTATTTGCTTGGGAGTATTATCTTTATTAGCTAGCTCTGAAAGTTTTTTCTCTTTAGCATCAATTCGCCATTGCAAACGGCGTTCTTCTTCTAATAACTTGGGGTCAACACCTTTGAGGATATCTACATTAGCTTCTGTTAACAGTTCTACTAAACCTCTGGCGCGAGAACGTTCGCTAGCTTGCAGTGCTAAAGCATCGTATCCTTTTGATGGGTTTTGTTTGTGTAGTTGCATTAGCAGGTCAATGTAAAACTCGTAATACTTCTGCACGGTGGCAAAGTAAGAAGTACGTAGTTCTTGGCTGGTGACTTTGCTACGTGTATCCTCAACGATTTTAATTGTTGCTTCTATTTGAGAAAGAGCAGCGTTAAGATTGCCCCGATCGCTTTCTGTAATCGCAATACTATAAAGTGTGTCAGCTTCTCCGGTGCGATCGCCCAAGGTTCGCCACAGTCCAAGTTGTCGATTATAAGTTGCGATCGCCTGTTCGGGCTGCTTTAATGAATTGTATGTTTTCCCAATATTGTCCAGAACGTTAGCTTCTGCATACCGATTTCCTAACTTTTGCCACCCAGACACCGCATCTTGAGAGAATGAAAGTGATTTTTGATAATCGCCTGATGCTTGGTACACTCTACCTAAAAAGGCGAGAGCCGCGGCTTCGGTAAAGCTGCCTTTTTGTTGACGTGACAATAAAAGCGCCTGATTAGCAGCATCAAGCGCTTTGGGATAATCCTTTAATGACTCATAAACTCTGATGATGCCTGTAAGTGTGGCAAATTCTTGAACAATATTTCCCTGTTCGCGTTCCAGCTTCCGCGCCTGGTTGTAATAATCTAGTGCTTTGGGATAATCTTCCCTGGCTAGATAAACGCTACCAATGTTGTCTAGGATTTGAGCTTCCTTACCGCGATCGCCTATCTTTTTAGATATCTCCAGTGCTTGGCTATAAGTTTCCACACTTAACCGATAATCACCCAATGAACTGTAGACTAAAGCGATATCCTTAAGCGTATCAGCAACTCTTGCGCGATCGCCAACCTGACGACTCAAATCCAGTGATTGGTTATAAAAGTCGAGGGCTTGCTGATAATCGGCAAATGATGCGTAAATACCAGCAATGTTGCCAAGAGTAAAGGCTTCCCTAGCACGATCCTTGCTAGCACGCTGAAGTACAAGTGCTTGGTTTAATGAATCAAGCGCTTTCTGCTTCTCGCCTGTTTGGTCGTAAACAAAGCTGATTTGGTTGAAAATCTCAGCTTCAGTATTGGGATTACCTACCTTTTGCAGCAGCGATTGTGCTTGCTTAAAGTAGTCAATAGCTTTCTGAGGTTCGCCCAATGAATTATAGGTTCCGGCGATTACTGAGAGAATAGAGACTTGTTGAGTCAGATTAAATACCAGAGCAGTTCCAGAAAGATTTCCCTGCGCTTTCTGTTGCAATTCCAGCGCTTGGTTTAAGGTATCAAGTGCTTTTTTATTCTCGCCCAAGGATAAGTAGAGTATGCCGATGTAGTTGAGGACATTAGCTTGTCCAGCCAGATCCTTCTTGGTAAGTTGGATCTCCAGTGCTTGATTTAATGAATTCAGCGCTTTTTGTGGTTCGCCCAACTGCATGTAGGCTAAACCGATAGTTTGAAGGGTGTCAGCTTGTCCATCCAGATTCTTCTGGGCGCGTTGAATCACCAGCGCTTGATTGTATGAGTCTAGCGCCTTCTTAGCATCGCCCAATTGAAAGTAAACTCCAGCAACGCGGCTTAGCGTCAGTGCTTCAAAATCGTTTTTTTTCTCAGCGCGGAATAATGATAGCGCTTGGTTATAAGATGAGAGTGCTTTTTGCTTCTCACCCAAGTTGGAGTAAGCGCCAGCCAAAGAAGAGAGCATGACAGCTTCCCCAAAGCGGTCTTTGAGTGTACGCCTAATAGCTAGTGCTTGATTATAGTATTCCAGCGCCTTTTGATTGTCGCTTTGGATAAAGTAGAGAGTGCCGATGCTTAAAAGTGTCGTAGCTTCCGAATTGCGATCGCTTATTTCTCGCCAGATTTTTAGTGCTTCCTCATATTTTGCGATCGCTTGTCGCCGAGATTCAGCTGTACCTTGTTCATAAAGTTTCTGTGCTTCCTGCAAAAGTTGCTGTCCCCGCGCCGAGGCTCGTTTTGCATCTTGTTGTGTTGCTTCTGATTGTTGTGCTATCTGTGACTTGATATTTATCGGTGTTGCACCCACTACATCAGCCAGCAAAACCACACTGAGCAATAAAGTTAAACTGCAACGAGTCAAATTTGGTAAAAAGCATCCTAAAATATACGTAGACTTTAGTTGATTCATTCTCAAGCCTTAGCAAATAATAATCGACAGTAGTAATCACCTAGACAAGAATACTGCTAATAGTAAATTATTCAGTTTACCTCAGAGATATTGCGGAAACTTTGTTGTTATCTTAAGAATTTTTTAGACCAAACTCACTTTGGTTGCAGTTTTTGTAACATATAGCAGTTTTTAACTGCATGAAATACTGATATTTTTTGCAATTAGCGTCAAAATGGCAGTATACAGGTCGTGCTACTTGCGGGCATTAGCGTAGCGGGACGTTCGCGTTCATCGTCTCGTAGAGAAGTTCGGTTTTTACCTTTTCCCCTTTCCCTTTCCCCCTGAGCCTTCTTAATAAAAAAGGTGGGTATTACCCACCTCAGAAATCTTAGTTTACAAAAGAGTTTTGGAGTCATAATCCTGAGCAATAAGTGAAAACATACAAGTACTCAACTCAGGACTTTTGACTTACTTACGACTACATCTGGTTCATTAAGTTTAATTTGAGCGATCGCCTTTTGCAATTCTGGCTCTATTTGGCTTGCTTGAATCCTATCTGGATGCAAAGACTAACCAAATAATTAAATGTAGAGACGTATTTAAATACGCCTCTACACAAAGTGTATTATGATAAACTGCTATTCTTATCACCTAGTTCAGATGAAATAAGAGTGGCGTTGTTACTGTTATCAATCACTTAATATTGCAGAAACAGAATACACTTTATTGATACCCCTAAGTCTTCTGCAAAAAAGCATTATTCTTAGTCAACCTTTCTTTTTACACTATCTTTCACGTCTTCTATGCCGTGACGAACTTCGCTTTCAGCTTGTTTTGCTTTACCTTCCGCTTTATCTTCTGGATCACCGGTAACGTTACCCAATGCTTCTTGAGCTTTACCTTCAATATTTTTAGCAGTAGCTTTTGCGCGATCTTCTGTGCTCATTTTGTACTCCTAATTTTATAGAAAGTTAGTTTCAAAGTTTATTTGTAACTTTGAAATACTTTGTGATTACTCTTACAAAGTAGCTTAAACTTTTAGCTAGAGCCTTCTACCACAAGATATATTAAACAATCCAAAATTTAAAATCTAAAGTTTTAAACTAATCAAGTGCAATCGTGGCAAGCATCCTAGCTATTAACTCGATATAAATGGAAGGAATAATAGCTAAGTTACCTATGCTAAAAGATAGATAACAAGAGCGAGTAGAACATTTAGATCAGCGCTGGTGAGACACCTATTTTACAAGCTGTGTTTTTAGATATAGCAAATCTTAGCTTTGTGGAGTGCGTTATTGCGGAGCATAATGCATTAAAAAAAGTGTGGGTTATGGCAAAGTTAATAACGCACTCTACTTAATAAACATCTTGCAAAAATTTTGGTTTTTTATTGGAACCACAGATGAACACGGATGAACACAGATAGTTTATCAGTGTTCATCTGTGGTTTAATTTTCATAAAATCGACTTCTGCAAGAAGTCTAATGTATTGTTTCTAAATAACCTCTCATATTTCTGGGAAGCTGATGCTCAGAACTTCGATGAGTTCTAACTAAAAAACCCAGTTCTGTCAAGAAACTGGGTTAATAAAATTATGGTAATGATTTTTTGGTCTAATCGAGAAAACCCATCAAACTTTCAGACTCGTCAATAGTATTTGGTGCTACGGGACGGTTGCCAAACACTGAATAGTTTTCAGAAACTATTATTGAACTTGAACCAATTGGACGAATACCAGATGAGCTAATAGTGTCTACGACTTGAAACGTATTGCCACTAATTGGACGATCGCCAGCTTCATGATATGTCTCAACTACTTCAAAACTACTGGTGCTAATGGGACGTAAACCAGCAATTGAGACTGTTTCAGCAAACTCCAAGTCGCTGCTGGCTATGGGACGAACCCCAGCTATCGCAAGTTTTCCATGATCCGCTTGCACTGGCAATTCACTATCTAGCTCGCCTTGATCTGCATTCAAGCTCTTTCCCTGGTGATTTTCAACTTCTGTTGTTTCTCCCTTAAGCTTGGCAAGCTTCTGCTGAGAACTGATTGCTTTGCCAGCGCTGCTAATAGCCATAACCTAACACCTCTGAATTTGTTAACTGAATTTACAATAATTAAGGAAAGATGAAATTTTTCCTATATATGAGAGTTTAACCTTAAAAAACCTCATATAGATATAAGTATCTTTAAAATCTATACATAAGTAAACTTAATTAGTAAAATTCTGTAAAATATTATTGCTATTTATTTAGTTTGACTATTTAGGTGCAACGAATGCAGAAATGGAATAGTTACCATAAGATAGGGTATTTCTAGTAAAACTGTATGACAGAATTTGGTCTTCAAGCTCCTTTTAGTCCGACAGGTGATCAACCACAAGCGATCGCACAACTCACTACAAGTATCCAATCTGGTAATCGTTACCAAACTTTACTAGGAGCTACGGGAACTGGCAAGACATTTTCAGTAGCAGCAGTTATTGAGAAAATTGGTAAGCCAACTTTAGTTCTAGCCCATAATAAAACTCTCGCTGCACAACTTTGTAACGAATTGCGAGAGTTCTTTCCCAACAACGCAGTCGAGTATTTTGTCAGCTACTATGATTACTATCAGCCAGAAGCCTATATTCCAGTTAGCGACACTTATATAGAAAAAACCGCTTCAATTAATGATGAAATTGATATGTTACGGCACTCAGCGACGCGATCGCTTTTTGAACGCCGTGATGTCATTGTTGTTGCTTCTATTAGCTGCATCTACGGTTTGGGAATGCCAGCAGAATACCTAAAAGCTGCCATACCTCTCCAGATAGGTATGGAAGTTAATCAACGCCAAATTTTGCGGGATTTAGCATCAGTTCAGTATAGCCGCAACGATATAGAAATGGGTCGGGGAAAATTTCGCGTCCGAGGTGATGTCTTAGAAATTGGCCCAGCATACGAAGACCGAATTATTCGTGTAGAATTTTTTGGCGATGAAATTGATGCCATTCGTTATATTGACCCGGTGACTGGTGAAATTCTCAAGAGTATGGAAGCGGTTAATATCTACCCTGCACGTCACTTTGTCACCCCAGAAGAACGCTTAGAAATAGCTTGTCATGACATTGCAGCCGAATTAAAACAACAAAAATTAGATTTCGAGGAAGCAGGAAAATTACTAGAAGCACAACGCATAGATCAGCGTACACGCTATGATTTGGAAATGTTACGCGAGGTGGGTTACTGCAACGGCGTAGAAAACTATTCTCGCCACTTAGCAGGAAGACAAGCCGGAGAACCACCAGAATGTTTAATTGATTATTTTCCCAAAGATTGGCTATTAGTGATAGATGAATCTCACGTTACCGTGCCTCAAATTCGTGGTATGTATAACGGCGACCAAGCTAGGAAAAAAGTTTTAATTGAGCATGGATTTCGACTTCCTAGCGCTGCTGATAATCGTCCTTTGAAAGCAGAAGAATTTTGGGATAAGGTAAATCAGTGCATTTTTGTTTCAGCAACACCAGGAAATTGGGAATTAGAGGTTTCTGAAGGTAATGTAGTTGAGCAAGTAATTCGACCAACTGGTGTAATTGATCCAGAAATTTCTGTGCGTCCAACAGATGGGCAAATTGATGATTTATTAGGAGAAATCAAAGATAGAATTGACATCCATGAGCGAGTGTTAATCACCACATTAACTAAGCGGATGGCGGAAGATTTGACTGAGTATCTACAAGACCACAGCATTCGGGTACGATACTTGCATTCAGAGATTAATTCTATTGAGCGAATTGAGATTTTGCAGAACTTGCGCGAGGGTAACTTTGATGTTTTGGTTGGCGTAAACTTGCTGCGGGAAGGTTTGGATTTACCCGAAGTTTCTCTAGTAGCAATTATGGATGCAGATAAAGAAGGTTTTTTACGAGCTGAGCGTTCCTTAATTCAAACTATTGGTAGAGCTGCGCGTCACATCCGAGGACAAGCAATTTTATATGCCGATAACCTGACAGATAGTATGATTAAAGCTATTGATGAAACAGATAGGCGGCGTGGTATTCAAATGGCACATAATCGGTTGCATGGGATTACACCACAACCAATTGTAAAAAAATCGAGTAATGCGATTTTATCGTTCTTAGACGTATCTCGACGGTTGAATGCAACTGACTTGATTGTAGATGAACATATAGATGAACTGCCATTAGAACAGATTCCAGAATTGATTAGTCTGTTAGAAACACAGATGAAAGAGGCAGCAAAGAAACTGGAATTTGAAGAGGCAGCAAAATTGCGCGATCGCATTAAGCATCTACGAGATAAATTATTAGGACGTTAACGTGAATCTTATGCTCACCAATATTCGCCTAATTAGTGTTCAAGAATATCACCAAATGGCGGAATCGGTAATTTTTCATCCCGAAAAACGCTTAAAATTAATAGCTGGACAAATCATCAGAATGTCAGCAAAAGAAATGGTTACTGAGCGGAGTCGAAGTACTGCTCATGAATCAGCAATTACCTGCACATAAAGGTTATTACGTCAACGTTTGGACGACAAAGTTTTATTAAGAATCCAGTCACCAGTGCAACTTGATGATTACTCGGAACCAGAACCAGATATTTCAGTGGTAAAGCCCAATCCATTAGATTATGATGATCACCATCCCAATACTTCCGAAGTGTTTTTACTGATTGAAATAGCTGATTCCAGTCTCAAGTATGATCGAGAAGTCAAAGCGAACGCCTATGCTAAGTCGGGTATTATTGATTACTGGATTTTAGATGTCATCACATCCATGTTTATCTTTGCGTTTAAAAATAAATTTCAATAATTTTGTAAATGAGCATTTTTATTGTTTTACAATTAATGATGCTACTCCAATAGCTACAAATTGGGGAATTATCAGAGCTATTGATTAAAAATTGGAACTAAAGATTTATATGTCTGCTCAATTAGAATCCAAGCGACTAGCTGGCCTTGTGTCTCTAATCGTTCTTGGGTTGAATATTGCTTCTTGCACTACCGATAGTAAAAACGTGAAGACTGTTTCCCTCGTTGGTGCTGGGGCAAGTTTTCCCGCACCTTTATACGAACGTTGGCTTTCAGATTATAACCAGCAGAATCCCAATGTGGAAATTAATTATCAAGCGATCGGAAGCGGCGCCGGAGTACAACAACTCATTAAAGGTACTGTAGACTTTGCAGCTAGTGATGTGGGAATTACAAATGAACAAGCAGCTAAGGTCAAACGGGGAGTGATTGCTTTGCCCTTAACTGCTGGTTCTATAGTGCTGGCTTACAACCTCACAACAACTGCACGCCAATCGTCTCAAGTCAATCTACCAAATAGTCTAAAACTTTCACGCCAAGTCTACACAGATATCTTCTTAGGAAAAATTACGAATTGGAATAATCCGAGAATAGCTGTAGCCAATCCGGGGGTAAATCTACCTGATTTACCAATTCAGGTGGTACATCGAACTGATAGTAGTGGCACTACAAGCGTGTTAACACAACATCTAAGTGCTATAAGCCCAGAATGGAAAAGCAAAGTTGGAGTTGGGAAATCGGTAGCATGGTTTGTGGGAGTTGGTGCTAAGGGGAACGAAGGCGTTACTGCTCTGGTTCAACAGATCCCAGGAGCTATTGGCTATGTGGAGTACGCTTACGCCATACAAAATAAACTACCTGTGGCTGCTTTAGAAAACAAATCTGGTAATTATATTACGCCGACACCAGAATCGGCAGCTAAAACTTTAGAGACAGTGAAGTTACCCGCCGATAATTTAATTGCTTTTATCACTGATCCTATTGGTGCTCAATCCTATCCCATTGCAACTTATACTTGGCTTTTAACTTATCGCCAATATCAAAACCCCATCAAAGCCCAAGCACTAAAAAACTTTGTTAATTGGGCTTTGATTGAGGGGCAGAAATCTAGTTTGGAACTTGGATATATTCCTTTGTCTAAAGAAGTTGTTATTCAAGCACAATCTGTGGCCAAAAAAATTTCAGAATAACTGGTATTCCAGGGGATTTCATAATAATTGACCACAGTAGGGTGAGTATGCAATGCCCACCCTACAAGCCCAGATTTCTTACAAGCAACAAGAAATCAATAGCTGGTTTAGGGTAGACTATCGCCATCCTCGCAGGATTTTATGTACCTGCGCCAAATACCACATATAATCATCAATTTTATAGTTCTCAACAGCCTTAACTATATAATTTTGATTTAGCTCAAGATTATTCTCAGCTTCGTAATACAATCCTAAGTAAAGATGACTATAAAAATTTCCCTTTATCCCTTCTAATTGACCAACAGTTAAAACATCATCTGGCGTACAATTCCCTGCATATAAATCATATACGCACTGCATAACACGTCTAGGGTCATTTTTTACAGTTAACAGAGAATTACGGGCCTCTGTTACATTCGTCAAACGTGCTATGCAGAGATATCGCCAAACAGTTTCTTCTACGTCTTGGGCGTTGACTGTCAAATCTATCTCAAACTGTTGAGCGCCTTCAGCAAATCTTTCTGCATAATAATACGATAATCCACGTTGCCACAAGTAGGGTGTAAGACGGGAATCTAGTTGTTCTGCTATATCAAAATCTTGAATAGATTTATCAATTTTGACAAGCTGAAAGTTTATCATACCTCGGCGAATATAAGCATTGGGATTTTTTGGCTGATTGTGGATGATTTCATTCCAGCGTTTAAGTTGATTTTCGAGGGAATTGGATAAAAACATGAGTTTGCCAAACCAATATGCATTTAATTAGCATATTTTCAGCCTTGCTTAGAAATAGTCAATCCCTATGAACCAAGTTTTGTCATACTAAATTCTTGGTGTTATGTTTCCACCTTCCTATGACCAGCATTATCGAATTTCCTTGGCAGCAAGAGGCAATTCTTCGCCACAGTCAACGCTTAATGAGCAGTTTTCAGCATTGGACAGGGGATTCTTTGCTGAATATAAATGCTTCTTCACCCCAGGAAAAAGCGCAAACTTTATTTGAAGCACCCTTTGTATTAGTTTCTCACGGGATTGAATCAGATCCAATTTTCAACTATGGCAATCGCAAAGCATTGGAATTATGGGAGCTTTCTTGGGAAGAATTTATCACAATGCCTTCAAGGAAATCGGCTGAAGAGGTAGTGCAAGAAGAACGCGATCGCTTGTTAGCAGAAGCAGCAACCAAGGGCTTTATCAGCAACTATTGTGGTATCCGCATTTCTGGTAATGGTAAACGCTTCTACATAGAAGATACTATCCTATGGAACGTATTAAATGAGGAAAATCAGCACTGCGGTCAAGCTGCTTTCTTCTCTAAATGGAAATTTATTACATGACCATTACCTCACAGATTTTCTGGATCAATTCCCCTTGCTTGCAATCTTACTAACAAATCTTGATAGCGCTGTCGTTCCTTGTTTTCTTTAATAATGACAATCCATCGAAATTGTTCGGTTTTGTCTGACATTGGTTGACCGTCACTGTCAGGGTAGACGACATCTGGTACGATGTCTGGTGTTAGTTGTTGTACCATGCAATGCCTCCAATTTTGGGGATTTGCGCTTATATTCTCAGTCTAGAAGACAGTTAACTTAAAAAAGTTGGATTTGAAAAATTGAGAGTTAACTAGGTAGTACACCAATTCTGCACATGAGAACACAATTCTGGGAAGAATTCTTGAAAGTCATGCTCAAACTCATCGTAGTGGGTTGTGAGTTCACCAATAGCCTCGGTCAACAAAAAAAGTCTGTGCGATGAGCGCATTGATAACCGCTTTGATATTCTCTCTAATGTATTTTCTACACCAGTCAAGTTTCGGTAAGCTCCTAACCAGTCTTCATCTGCTACGCGAGTAATTATCTCGCTGACTGCCACAGGTATCTGACCTTGATATGCTTGAAACGACTTATAAATCTCTACTGTAAACTCATCCAGAGATACGTTTGCATAATCAGACCAATTCTTTGCTAGAAAGTGGTCATAAAAAACATCTATTAGTACTCCTGCAAATCGCCGATAGTTTGAGTTAATAAGCTCTTTGCTACGTTTAACGACTATGTGACTGTCCGTAAACTTATCAATAATTAAATGACATTCAATTCCTCGTTGGATGTTTGAGTTTAATTCCTGGCGAACTGACCCTTTCACAATGTCCGCAAGGAGATTACCTAATCGACTTTCAACATTCGGTTCAGACAAAAACAAGTGGGCTAGCCAGTTCATTGGTAGAATGCATCCACGTAACTGTTTGGCAAATTTACCCAAAGCAGTGCAATAAAATTATTTTACCCAGTACCAACGACTAAATCCAAATTTGTCCATGAGGTAGAAGAAACTACTGACGAAATTCAGTATTGTGAGGCTAGTTACTCAAAAATCAGGAAAATCGTCTGTGGTTCCAATTAGAGATAATAATCCTACAACAATCACGCCTTATGTCACTTTTGGACTGATTGCTGCCAATGTCCTGGCTTTCCTTTATGAAGCAAGTCTTCCTCCACAAGCATTAAATGGATTTTTACACCTTGCGGCTGTAGTGCCACGAGAACTCACTTTAAGCTTTGGTGGCGTCTCTCTCAATCAACCAGTACCAGAGTGGGCAACATTGATTAGCTCACAATTTTTGCATGGTGGTTTGTTGCACCTAGCTGGCAATATGCTATTTCTCTGGATTTTTGGTAACAACGTTGAAGATAAGCTGGGTCATGCGAAATATTTGCTTTTTTATCTGTCTTGCGGTGTTTTGGCATCTTTGACCCAGTGGTACTTTGCTCAGAATTCTAGTATTCCTTCTTTGGGTGCAAGTGGTGCGATCGCTGGCGTCATGGGAGCATATATTCTCCGCTTTCCCAACGCCGAAGTTATCGGGGTAGTACCTTTAGGGTTTTTCTTCCCTACCTTCCGCGTCCCAGCATATTTCTTCTTAGGATTCTGGTTTCTCCAACAATCTTTCTACGGACTTGCCAGTCTAGAAACACCTACCAATATTGGCATGGAAAGCGGCGGTATCGCTTACTGGGCCCACGCAGGTGGTTTCATCTTTGGGGCAATTCTCGGCCCGCTGTTAGGTTTATTTAGCGATAAATCTAAGGAAGAATCTTGGTACAGTTAGCTCTCCAAGATATCATAGGGATTTTAAAGATTTCATAGGTGAAATTACCTAAACTTCGCAACTGCCAGCCACACAGGATATATTGCAGTTAATTGATAATTAGGAAAAACACCTGTGTTTCCCCTCTACGACGAAAATCCGACGCGAATCACCCCGTATTTCACCTATGGGTTGATCGGGATGAACATTTTAGTTTTTCTTCACGAAGTGAGTCTGTCCAATGAACAATTAGAGCAATTTTTCCAGCTATATGCCGTAGTACCACGAGAGTTAACCACCAACTTCGCCGGAGAGTGGGCGACTTTAATTACGTCGCAATTTTTACACGGTGGTTGGTGGCATTTGATATCAAATATGATATTTCTCTGGGTTTTTGGCAACAATATTGAAGACCGCTTGGGTCATTTCAAGTATTTGATTTTTTATTTGGCATGTGGTGCTTTAGCCGCCGCCTGCCAATGGTTTATTGGCATGAATTCTGCTATTCCTTCCTTGGGGGCAAGTGGTGCAATTTCTGGGGTTCTGGGTGCGTATATTATCCGCTTTCCTCACGCTAGAGTTACGACATTAATTTTCTTGGGTTTTTTCGTGACTACAATTAGCGTTCCGGCACTGGTAATAATCGGGATTTTCTTTGTGCAGAATGTGATATCAGGTTTTGCCAGCCTGCAAGCAGCCGCAAATATGAGTGTGGAATCAGGTGGAGTTGCCTACTGGGCGCACATCGGCGGCTTTGTTTTCGGGATAATCCTAGCGCCTTTGTTTGGGCTGTTTAAGCGCGATTAATGGCAATAGGGCACAGGGAACTAGAGACTGAATGGCTTTGCTGTATCTAGTGGTCTATCGCATTAATTTTGATGGTCATACGTGTTTGTAGTAAGGACTTTAGTCCTTGATTTTTCAAGCACTTTAGTTGGTAGTAGTGAGATCCCCGACTCAGATTTCCGACTTCTTTAAAAAGTCGGGAATCTAATAGCCCACAAATGCCCTATTCCCTTAATTTTTACTGACACCCGCCGAAACCTCTTCAATTTCCGTGTCTGCTTGAGGTGAAGCGGCTTGTGGTGAAATTGGTTCGGGCATAGCTACTGTGATATCAGCACCATTGATAATTGCTCCTAATAGCCCTAACTCAGATTCAACCAATTGATCAATAGCTTCACCTAGCATATTTTCTTGTGTAAAGTTTGGTCGCGCCACAAGCACTATACCATCGCTGTAGGGTTGGATTAACAAAGGGTCATTGGATAGGCTCAGGGGATTAGTATCTAAAATGACCAAATCATAACGTTCCCGAACATCTTCCATTAGTCGTCGCATTTCGCTTGATTCAAGAATAGCAGCGGATTGACGCACAGGCCCAGGGCTGGGAATGATGTATAAATTTTCTACATCCGGAACTAAACGGATACATTCGCTCAAGCTGGCGTAATAACGCAGAGGTTCAATAGTGGCATCAGGGTCAGCAGTGACTTTTAGGGATGCACAATGGGAAGGCGATCGCAAATCTGTTTCAATAATCAAGGTTCTTTTGCCAGCACGAGCGGAAGCTATGCCTAAGTTATAAGCACTCACCGTCTTACCTTCTTGACTACCAGTGCTAGTAATCAGCACTACCTTCAAGTCTCTACCACCAATGCGGCGCAAATTACTGCGAAACTTCTCGTAAAATTCCAAATAAGGAGAATCCGGGGAAAATACCACTGGAACTGCTTCTTTATCCAAATCATCAACTAGCATTAACGGCAACTCTCCCAGCAGTGCCACTTCCCGTTGCTTGAGGCTCTCGCGGATATCTTCTTTAGTTTTGTAAGTGCCTTCCAACGACCCCAACAAAAATATTACTCCACCACCAACCAACAAACCGAGGAAACCACCAACACCTAGGGTAACAGGCACGCTTTTAGGGGGTTTAATGTCTGCTGTGACTGTAGGAAGTCTGGCAACACTAAGACTACTGATGGTTTCTGCCTCTGCGGTCTTAGAATCAGTTAGCTTTGTCTGCATTTGATCATAGACGGCTTTTTTCAGTGCAACCTCTTGTTCTAAGCGCGATCGCTCTAATTGCTTATTAGGTATTAAAGAATACTCTTGCCGTAATCGCGCCTCTTGTTGAATTTCCTGAGCTAGTTGTTGTTGCAGCGTCTCCCGTTGGGTCTGCAAAGCCACCATCTGGTTGGCCAATTCCTGACGTGCTGGGTCTAAACTGCTTTGGGTGCGAATACCTGCAATATCACCCCGAAGCGGAGCCGCCGTACCACCACCACCCAATACCTCAGCCGCACGCTGTTGCAGTAACTCCTCAGAAGCTTGTTTTTGACGCTGCAACTGAATCATATTTGGATGTTCAGGTCGTAAATCTTTTCTGAAAAGGGCGATTTGCGCCTCAGTTTGATAAATTTGCGCTCGTAAGTTGCCAATAATTGGATCAGCACTTAAAGCAGAAGAAACATAAGCCTGCCCAACTGTTAAACCCAACTTACCTTCTAAACTACGAATTTGGGCATCAACCCCAGAAACAGTTAATTGAATTTGCCGTTGCAGATTTTGGCTAGCAGTAACTCCGTTCAGCAAACTACCATTTTCAGCAGCCAATATTGCTGTTCGCTCTACGCGATCGTACCGTTCTAGTTTCTGCTCAGCAACTTGTAATTCTCGTTTCGCCTGTGGTAAGCGCTCGTCAATTTTTTGAATAATTGCTTTTAATCGCCCAGTATTAATATCACCACTCAACTTGATCATTGCTTGCATCAATTCGACCAATATCTCTGTAGCTCGCTTGGCATCAGTATCTTTATATTTCATTTCCAGGATTGTAGATTCTAATTCTCCAGTCCTGGGATTTTTTTTAGGTACAGTCAAAGCGACACTTGTACCGATCTTTGTTGGTTTAACATTTACCTTAGCTGCCACAGCCTCAATTATCTGGTCGGATAGCAAAACTTGCTCATTCAATTCCTTTCCTTGCTGCTGGATTTCGCTACCGGTTGCAGAGAAAGAAACTGGCGGGCCAGTGTAGGTAAGTGCGGCAGATGCTACGTAGCTAGCGGGTGGTTCTGGTTGCACAGCTACTACTGTTGACCCCGCTACAACTAAACCAAAACTAGCTAATCCAATCCACTTGTACTTATCAAAAGCAATAAGATAGCGTTTAACAATTGGTGGGGTCATGGCAGATGCGTATATTGGTTGTTAGTCATCTCTTACCAAGTTCTGATCCAAGGAAGCCTTAGCTCAGACTTTGCGCTTTGTCATTTGTTATTTATTAAGAGTTAAGGGTTATTTCGTCTCTTCTCCTGCTTCCCTGCTCTTTCGTATTTCTCATCAACTCCTATCAAGCGACAAAGAGCAATGAGATTAGAACAACTAATCACCACCACCGGTAAAGAATTCAAAGAAGCGGATAAAGCTCTGAATATTGAAGAATGGTTGAGTAATTGTACTGATGGCATTAGTAATTTTAGCGATGAGGTTCCGACCAACAACAATAACATCATTATCTTGAAGCGGCACGTTTTGAGACGCATCACCTCCAAGAGCTTTTTTAGCATCAAGTTTCTGGGTGACAGCTTTGCCTCGTTCAGGATCGAAGCGCACCAAGGCAATTTCCCGGAGGTTAGCTGTATCGAGATTTATTCCTCCTAAAGCATCTACAAACGTACTACCATTAGGCAGTGCTTGAGTGGCAATTCCTCCCGCAGCATAATTTAAAACTCGGACTCTAATCTGCGGTACGGCTAAGGATGAACGTGCTACCAAATTGCGATCATAACCATCATCATTCCCAACTTCACGACGTGGCACGCTTACCGCATCGCCATCTTGCAGACGTAAATTGGGTACTGAGCCACCATTTTGCAAGGCTGCATACAAGTCAATAGTTTGTGAAACTACAGAACCATCCATCAACTTCCGACGTACTTGTACTTGCCGCAGGTCTGCGGTCAAGGTTGAACCACCAGCTATTAATAGGGCATCAGCAACACGAGGTGTTCCCGAATTAATAGGATAAATTCCTGGTCTAAATACTTCCCCGCTAATGGTGACTTGAACTGGTCGCGTCCCTGTCAAAGATACTACCACAATCGGATCAACGAAAATGCGACTTAAGCCTAAGCGAATTTTTTCTTGAGCTTCTTCTAAACTCAAGCCTTGTAAGGACACAATTCCTACTTGCGGCACTACAATGTTACCTTCTGGACTAATTGCGGCTTGAAAACTAAAGTCTGGACGCTGCCCTGCTAGTGATAAAACTATGATTGGATCAACTACATAACGATTTAAGCCAGAGCGGATTTTTGCTTGTGCTTGTTCTAAAGTTAAACCTTGTAAGGACACGGTTCCTAGTAGCGGCACCACAATGTTGCCTTCTGGATTAATAGCAGCTTGAAAACTCAAATCAGGAAAGCGCTGAACTGCAACGCTAATTAAATCTCCTATTCCTAAACGGTAGGGCCCTGGAGGACGCTGAAGTGCAACGCCAATTACATCCCCCGGCCCTAAGAGATAACGGCTAAGTTGTGGGGAAACTTCGTCATTTACCCCTGGTGGTAAAACTTCAACACCTAGCGGGGGTGAAGGGGGTTGCCCTGGCGATTGTCCTTGAGATGGCAAGGGCTGAGCAACAACAAGTTGGATGGGTGTTGTTAAAACGCTTGCCTGAAAGCTGACAAAACACAGAGCGCTGAATGCACGCATATGAGAACTGAGAGCTATAAACATCGGTGCAGTAATGCTGTAAGAATCGGTTGCGCCGAGTCGTTATTCTACTCTGTAAATACCCACAATGTCTCTTTTCTCTGCAAGTATTTACAAGAAAAAGGATGAATAGTAAAGCGTCAAGACGAAAAATTTGCGAAATTTCGCTTATTGAATCATGTTTTTGACTTCATCCTCGATCTTAAGTTTTAGCCTGTAGGGAATGTTTGCGATTGTAAGAATACTTGATTTAATATCTGCACAAGCACAGCCATAACTTACTTTACAAAGCATCTGCCATTAATACAGCTTGCACTGTTTCCCCAAGTGACTGGGCTAGAGACCACGATTTTTCTACCTGCCCTAAAGGCTCCATTGGAATGATAATACTCACGCCCACCCAAGGAGTACGTTTCTTATGCCACTGTGCCCATTGATCTGCCAAGAACCAGTGTAAAGGTGATGGATTGCCACCTTCTGGCAAAGCGTACCATTGCAAAACAGCAAAGGTTTGCTGTGGTGTAGAGGCACGAAAGAACCTAGCTTCTACTTTTGCGGTATTGGATTCCAACTTTCGAGGCTGTTTCACAGTAAATTCAGCAGAGCGATATTGAGCGATATCCCACTTTCTCCAGCGCGATCTTCCCCAACCATTAAGCTCTGTCCACTCCACCTCAGGTTGATCCATAGGGCCATTTTGCGGCAACAAAAGCAGGATAGCCTGGGATTCAGACCCGTTTTTTTTAATTACCTGCAAAGACCATTTTCGTTCGCCAATTTGTTGTTCGGCTTGTTCAATAGTTTGCCACCCAGGAAGAGTTAACCCATTCTTACGTATGTGTTTTAATTCATTAAGGCTCGTAATAGGTGGCGGCTGTTTCCATTGCCAGCGTCCTGTGAGATATCCGGGAATCCCTCCCATCGCTAATAGTAGCAGCAATAACAAAAGTGCTACTACCTGACTTAATTGGTTTTCCTTGAAAAACTTGAATAAGGAAATCATCAGTAAAATCTGCAATACTTAGGCAAAATTTTACTTTATAAAAGAACACCATGAGTTCAGTAATATTGACAATGTACCTTGATCTTAATTATTTTGGCAAAGGAGTCAGAAATAACATTGTAACCCCTGGCTTGTGACTTCCTTTTAACTTTCCTCTTGTTGCTGAGTTTCTGGAGATGCTGAAAAATAGCTATTAATCCGATTTAGCAAAGGCACTAACAAAAGCAGCATACAAGCAGAGTATAAGTCTCCGCCCCAACCCTCATGTAGCCATTGAAAAGCTGCTTCCTGACCTGTGCCGTGAAAGAAGGTAAGTAAAGTGTTACGAACAATATTGGCAATAATGCTAATGATGACAGCAATAGATAAAAACCAAATAGTTGTGCGACGTGAAGACAAAGCACCCGTCCAATAAAGCAGCATCAAGCAGACATAGAGAGTAGTAAACAACATTTTCAGTCCAGCACAGTAGGGGGCAACTTCTACAATTCTTCCTCCTACGTATAAGTTTATTTCGTCAACGGTCACTTCCATACCAAACTGATTCAGTATGAAGCCCGCTGTGCCAGCGATGAAGCTTTGCAGAGGCAAGGTATAGGGTGCAATGAGGTAGGGTATTGCTGTCGGGGTTGCCAGAAATACTAACAACAGGGGAAATCCTTGCGATCGCAAACCTGGTATTCCCTTAAACCATAAACACAATCCTGTCAGTATAACAGGCAAAGAAAGGTTAACCCACTCTGTAACACCACTCAGATAAAAAACTCCCCCGATCAACAAGAATACAGCGCCCAATGGATGGGTAATATCTGGTAATCGTCTCCACTGTTTCCGGTTCAACCAGCCCAGGTAAGCAGCAAATGGCAAACCAATAATACCGTGGCTGAAATATTCGTGCTCTGTACTAATATTTTTGTGCAGCCAACCATCTAACCAATGTAGTAATACAGGAGCGTAAAGCAGCACCAAAACGCCTAAAATAGCCAGGCTGAAAATGGCTGGGGCGTTTCTATTTTTTACCTGTTGCTGGAATGTCATGATTTTAAGCAATTCAAGATTAAAAATTAACAACTCAAAAACTGTTAGCTGACGCAATGTCTAGCTTGAAAAGTGACGCTCCTCTGTTACAAAATTCAAAATCTCCTGCAAAGACGCTACGCGGTAAGCGTTCGCGTTGGCGTAGCGTCAAAGTAGAGAAGCCATACCCAAAGGGCTTTATGGCCGAAACCGCAACTCTAACTTTGTGCTTTCGACGCAAGCGCAATTGTTCTCACTGGCTCGACTTTTCGCTACGACGGGCTACGCCTACGCAAAGTGTGCATTAATATCCAACCATGCTTAGAGAATGCATGGGAGATGTTTCTTTGATAAACCCCTGATCAACTTAAGTGAGCTAATATCAATCTGCGATTTATGCTGCTATGGTGCCAACGACAGCAGGAGATGGATCTGAATAAGAACCTGTTGAAACTACATCAGCAATTACTGCTACAACTTCTTTGACTTGGCTGCTACTCAAACCAGGATACATTGGTAAGGATAATATTTGCTTTGACAGCTTTTCTGCTTGAGGGAAGTCTCCTTGCTGATAGCCTAAGCTGGTAAATGCTGGCTGGAGATGACAGGGAATTGGGTAGTGAATGCCAGTTTGAATTCCTGCTGCTGTTAGTTTTTCTTGAAGTTGCTGGCGTTCTGTGGGGCAAGTTTCGTCAACTTTGATGACATAAAGATGATAAACATGTCCTGTACCACTTTGGTTTTGTAGCGGGATAATGCCAGAATTTGCTAAGGCTGCTAGTTCCATATCGTACTGCTGGGCGATAGTCAGGCGATCGCGATTCCACTGTGGCAGATATGGTAGTTTTTGGTGCAAGACAGCCGCTTGTAAGGTATCCAAGCGACTATTCGTACCTGATTCAGTATGAAAATACTTTTGTGACGCACCATAATTCCGTAAGCGCACCATCTTTTGGGCTACATCGGAATCTCGCGTCAACAACATCCCTCCATCCCCAAATGCACCTAAATTCTTGCTGGGATAGAAGCTAAATGCTGCTGCTACTCCTACTGAACCAGCGTGAAATCCTTCTCTTTGCGCTAGATGTGCCTGTGCTGCATCTTCAAAAACTAGCAGTTTATAGGTATCGGCAAAGTCTAATAGCTGCCGTGGTGATACCATCTGACCATAGAGATGTACAGGAATAATTGCTTTGGTCTGTGGTGTAATTGACTTTATGGCTGCTTCTAAATCAATTAAAGCTGTTTGGGGATCGCAATCTACAAGAACAGGCGTGGCGCCAGCACGTAGCACGCCAATCAAAGTTGCTATGAAGGTGTTGGCTGGTAAAATCACCTCATCGCCAGTTCCAATGTTACACGCTTGCAATCCGAGAGCGATCGCATCGGTTCCTGATGCAACACCAACTCCATATTCTGTTCCAGATGCGGCTGCAAAGGCTGCTTCAAAATCTGATAGTGCTTGCCCTAAAATAAAATCTCCCTGTTCTAGCACAACCTGAATTACCTGTTGTAGTTGCGTTTGAATCGGTTGATGTTGTAACTTAAGGTCTACAAAAGGAATTCTAATAGTCATTTTATTCATAACTACTTGTCCTCAAAATTCAAATATTAAAATTTTGCTTAATCAAAGCTAGTCTATTTTTAGTTAACCGTAAATATCAGAATAAATATATTTACTAAAAATTGTGTGATTTTTGATAAATATGATGTATTTAAAAAACTTGCATTTATATTGCTATTTTTTTAATTATTTTCTTATAAAAATTTTATATATTATTTACTTCATATATATTTTGCAAAAACTTAGAAAACATACATAAGTAATATATGATAAAAATTGCTTTTAATAAACGAGAAAAACTTGGCTTATTAATAATTAAAATAGAATACAAATCGAAGTTCTTTAACTTACATTGGCGAGTGATATGAGGTATATAAGATTGCCAATAATCAGTGTTAGCTATTTTAAGTAAAAATGGTTACATAAACTTATACCAAAATAGTTATTTTAAGTAAATTTACGTTGAGTGTACAGACAATAATTTTCGCTTCTATGCATAAGAATGACACCCCCTTTGTATTGTATCCTTAGCGTTATGTTACCCTGGCTGAATCTAAAACTAACGCTGTCTGCTTGCAAAATATCAAGCAATACAGATGACACCAGTGCTGAGTAGAACATTCAGCACCAGTGGATAAGAACTACTGGAAACTGCATCGCCTGTTTAGGGCTGTGAGTGAAAAATTTTTGTCATGAAGTTGTTTATTAGAGGCGAAATTAGGGAATGCTTAAAAATAGCAATTGATAACTCAAAAATAGTGGTTATATCAATTACAGTATCGAGCAATTATCAAGGTAGCAGTGGCAATGGTAGAGCCTGAAAACAAATTATTTGCCCTAAAAGATGGTTGGACTTCTCAAGAAACAAGAGAACAACAACGCCTCAAAGCTTTGTCTGAATTAGGTTTACGGCAACCAGAAACGATTCCGGTCTTTGAAGAAGCCACTCAAACTGCTGCCCACTTTCTGGAAGCACCAATTTCCATTTTGGGATTTGTAGATCAAGAACGTCACTGGTTCAAGTCGGCGGTAGGCTTATCCAGGCTGGGATTAATGAATCATTTGGCACAAAGCCGTCAACTTTTACGCCGGGAATCTTTTTGCACACAGGTAGTAGAGAGTTATCAAATATTTGTAGTTAATGATACGCAAAAGCTTACAGATTCAGTACTTGCTAGCAGTAAGTTGGTGCAAGATTATGGCATTCGTGCTTATTTAGGAGCGCCACTGATTGATGCTTCGGGAAATTGTTTAGGTGCATTGGCAGTGATGGATTTAGTGCCGCGCAATTTCACAACTCGAGACATTGAGTTTTTACAAATCATCGCTCGTTGGAGCATGAGTGAATTTGAGCGTAACCGACTACTGCAAGGAAAACTAGAAACAAGCACTTCTAAGAGTGCTCCCATACTGTCATATAATGACGACCAGAATGCTGACCTTAGAATTACTCCACCTACTTTAGATCAAGACTCTGTTTCTACCAAGCAACTGAAACTAGAACTTTTGGAGCAGTTAACTCAGGAGTTGCGTACACCTTTAACATCTGTGCTAGGTATGGCTAGTGTTTTGGGACGTGAGATTTACGGGCCTTTGACAACTAAGCAGAGAGAATATGTAGAGATTATCCAACACAGTGGTCGGTACTTACTTTCATTAGTAAACGAAATTACCGAACTTGGGACTCTAGATCAAAACTCAGATGTGCTGAATCTAGCTCCTGTGGATATTGAAATGCTATGTCAACAAGCTATCAATACTCTAGAAGAAGTGGCTAACCGCCGCGAGCAAGATATTCGCTTATCTATAGAACCGGGACGTAATCGCATTTGTCCTTTGGATAAAGACAAGGTGCGGCAAATTCTTTATCACCTAGTTTTTAGCGTGATTCAAATTTCCGCTACAGGTAGTATTGTTCGTATTCATGTCTCGTACAAGGAAGATACGCTCCACATTACTATTTGGGTTTCGCATCCCTGGCTAGGAGATGGTATGACTGAGGTCGATCCCTATTTTCGGTTCAATCCTTTGTCGAGATTGGATCTCTCTGGTGAGACGGTAACTTATAATACTCATTTAGAAGCTCAGGATCAGCCAGATAACTTACCAATAGCAGTAGACAAGTCAAAAGATTTGAGTGATTCTCACTCAAGTATCATTGCTATAACTTCGGGTATAGACTTAACTAAACCACATGGAAGTCTCTCCCGCGAAAGTTTAGGTCTGTTGCTTAGCTGTCAGTTAGCAGAACTGCATGGTGGACAAATTTCGATTCAAGGTTCACCAGAATCAGGATATCGCTACGTTCTTTCTTTGCCATTACAACTAGCTGCTCCCTCAGAAGCAATTAGTGATGTCTGATGACACCTATAGCTGTCTTCAATTAGTAATTCCTGTAATGCTTTGAGATTATTAGGTAATAGCTAAGGGCTACTAAAAAGAGCGCTATCACAAATTACCAATTTGCAATCTACATTATTACCTTTTTATAGCTACCCGCATTATGATTAAGTCCAAGTTCTGTGGTGACATGCTAATTGATCACATCGTTTTTTATGAATTTAGTCTGGCAACGATTCACTTTATCATCTTTACCGATTAAAGAATATCTTGCTACCAGTTACCTGCACCGTTCTTTGGTAGGACTGTTGCGTTCCTGGCGGCAAACCAGCGTCTTGATACAGTGGGGAGAAACAATTGCGGCTGCCTTACTCAGCCTGGTGTATGCCCTTGCACCTTTTGTTTCAAGCACCTTAGTGGGTTTGTTGCTGGTAGCTTGTGTAGGATTTTGGCTTTTATTGACTTTATCTGATGAAGTAACACCAGCAAATACCACCTCAGTTACACCCATTCACCTGCTGGTATTGCTCTACTGGGTAATTGCCGTAGTATCAACAGCATTATCACCAGTGAAAAGGGCGGCACTTAACGATTTGGCAACGTTGACGCTGTATTTACTGCTATTTGCTCTTTGTGCTAGGGTACTGAGGCTGCCTCGCCTGCGATCTTGGTTGATTATCATTTACTTACATGTATCGCTCATTGTCAGCGTATATGGACTACGGCAATGGTTTTTTGGAGCCACAGCACTAGCAACTTGGGTTGACCCAGAATCTCCTCTGTCTAAGACTACAAGAGTCTACAGTTATTTGGGAAATCCTAACTTATTAGCTGGATACCTACTGCCAGCGGTAGTTTTTAGCTTAGTAGCAATTTTTGCATGGCAAAGCTGGATTAAAAAAGCCTTAGCATTAACTATGTTTCTTGTCAATACTGCCTGCCTGGTTCTGACTTTTAGTCGTGGCGGCTGGATTGGACTAGTGGCGGCAGTTGTAAGTGTGATGGCATTGCTAGTCTATTGGAGAAGTATAGAAATGCCTCCTTTTTGGCGTACTTGGTCGTTACCAATTGTCTTGGGAGGTTTGATTGGGATATTAGTGTTGGCGGTGCTCTTTGTAGAGCCAGTTCGTCTGCGGGTGTTCAGCATTTTTGCCGATCGCAAAGATAGCAGTAATAATTTTCGCAGGAATGTATGGGATGCTGTCTTTGAGATGATTCGCGATCGCCCGATTATCGGTATTGGCCCTGGACACAACTCTTTTAACAAGATTTATCCCCTTTACCAACGTCCTCGTTATACTGCTTTGAGTGCCTATTCGATTTTGTTGGAGGTAGCTGTAGAAACTGGCTTCATTGGTTTAGCCTGCTTTCTCTGGTTAATAATCGTTACCTTTAATACAGGATTGATGCAAGTGAGACGATTGCGACAGTTGAGAAGCGTTGAGGGATTTTGGTTGATTGGAGCGATCGCCACTTTGCTGGGTATGCTGACTCATGGAATGGTAGATACTATCTGGTTTCGTCCTGAAGTCAATACTCTTTGGTGGCTGATGGTTGCTTTAATCGCTAGCTACTGGACACCTTTAGCTCAAAACCAGACTCAAGAACTAAATTCACCTACCTAATAAGTAGCAATATCAAATAAAAAACAGTCAATAGTTCAGTTATTTTTACTAACTATTGACTGTTTTTGAATTTTTAATTGTCTAATCCCTGTAGGTAGTAGCCCCAGGGGTATTGGGGTCACGATAACGGGTTGGTTCATCGTCACGCTTTCTACCCGCTAAACCAGCTAGACCTAATAGACCTATTAATCCCAGCCAACCCCAATCAAAATCATTGCGCTCATAGGTTGTTGTCCTGGGGGCTGTATTGACTCCAGGGTCAGTAGTTGTCTGGGCTTGTGCAGGTAGAGTTAAGGGCATAATTCCCATACTCAAAGTGAGCACGCCCGCGCCAATAGCTTTGGTGAAATTGCGTTTCATCGTGAAAGTTCCTCATGCCATCCGAAGTTATTCACAACTGTATCGAGTTTAAAAGTTAGTAAAATCAATCTGTGGCTATAAACTGGGCATTTTGTCAACTCACGCTGAGGACATACAACATGCTTGCTACTGCAATCCGTTTCTCACCCTAGTGTAGTATGGCAACACTGATACTTAATAATTTTTCATTGCCCTTTGAATATCGCGCTGATCTTGGCGTCGTTTCAGATCTTCTCGTTTGTCGTGAAGCTTTTTACCTTTGCCAAGAGCTATACTGATTTTCACCCAGCCTCTTTTAAGATACATTTTCAAAGGGACTAAAGTTAAACCTTGCTGTTCAACTTTGCCAATTAGCTTACGTAGTTCTTGGCGATGTAGTAGCAGCTTGCGTGTACGCCGCGGTTCATGGTTAAAATATTGTCCACTGGCAGTGTAAGGAGAGACATGCACGTTGATCAACCAGGCTTCGCCATTACGAAGTAAAGCATAGCCATCTTGAAGATTGACTCTACCCGCCCTAATCGACTTGACTTCGGTTCCTGTTAACTGAATTCCAGCTTCGTAGGTTTCCAATATTTCATACAAATAACGGGCTTGACGGTTGTCGCTAATAACTTTGTAACCTTCGCTCTTTTCACTCATTGATAATTTGGGATGCGTTAAATGTACCTAAAAAATGGTTTGGATTGACTTTGTAAATTTTTGAGGTGAGATTAAACCACTATAAATGCTGAACCGAATATTACTAATTTAGCTTTTAAAAGGTTCCAATTTAAAGTTTTTTCAGTAACTTCAAGTTACTTAGAGTCTGTAAATATAATTATTTAGTTTGTCAGTTAAGTGTTGCCAAAAACAAGTAAACACTAGTGATGGTAATAACTTTGTGTATAAGCTTGTTTATGTTTACTTACTTAGTTTCTAGGAAATGATTGTTTAAGTCAATATTAATTTATATTATGGTGAGTATTTACTCTAGCTTTTTGGTAATTTGTTACGAATTATAAAGCTATTGATTTCTTCTAAGCCTATAAAGCTGAAATGGGTTAAACTTCGTTAACACTTCTTAATAATTTAAGATTTTCTTTATAAATTAACCCTAAGGCAGTTATTAGCTGGTAATCCTGTCATAGTATGAAACATAAGAACACTAATATTTGCCTGTGTTCATTAATAGTGCTCATAGAAGCAAATTTCTTACTAAAAAAAATGCTAGGGGTCTACTGTCCATGCCCTTGACGATCCTTGTAGTAGATGACGACCTGGGCACTCGTCTGTCTATTAGCGATTATCTTGAACTGTCTGGCTACTCGCTAATCATGGCTAATGACGGTCAAGAGGCTTTGGCGATGGTGGATGAGTACCATCCTGATTTGATTGTTACGGATATTGTCATGCCACGGATGAATGGTTATGAACTAGTACGACAAGTACGTCAAAAACCAGCGTTCCGTTTATTGCCTGTAATTTTGTTAACAGCACGAACTAAAACCCAGGAAAGAATTCTGGGCTATCAGTCAGGGTGCGATTTATATTTGCCCAAGCCTTTTGAACTAGAAGAGTTAGCAGCAGCAATTCGCAATCTTTTGGAGCGATCGCAAATCATTCAATCGGAATACCGCTTTTCTCACAAGGAGAATTTGGGTATTTCTGCTTCATCAAAAGCAATAGACGCCCACAATTCTCTGTTCACTCAGATTCAGCCATCCCAGCTGTTCTCAGCCCTAACTCACAGAGAACAGGAGGTTCTAGAGCTATTGACTCATGGTCTTTCTAATGCCGACATGGGCCATCAGTTACACCTGAGTCCTCGAACAGTGGAAAAGTACGTTAGCAGTTTATTGAGAAAAACCTCAACTAGCAACAGAGCAGAGTTGGTGCGTTTTGCAATTAAGCATGGTTTGGTGGAATAAAAATAGGAGTCAGGAGTCTTAAAGTCCTGACTTCAATACTTACTACATTATGGTATCGATTGCTGGCTAGTAACGTATGTAAGCAGACCTTCACAAGCATCGACAAGTAAATCTATCACCTGATTAAATCCTTCTAGACCACCATAATAAGGATCTGGAACATCCTTATGAGTGTGTCGAGAGCAAAAATTGCACATCAAACGCACTTTGTGGTGATACTGCCCAGTTTGATCAACAGAGAGGATATCTTTATAATTTTCTCTATCCATAGCTAAAATTAAATCAAAATCTTGAAAGTCCGATTTTTTAAACTGGCGTGCTAGACCACGCAGTTTAATCAAAAGCTTTGTAGCAGCCGCAGCACTCATGCGTTGGTCAGGTGGGCTACCAATATGGTAGCTAGATGTACCTGCCGAGTCACAAAAAATGCTATCACTCAAGCCAGCCTGCTCAATTAGATGATTCATGATGTTCTCTGCCGATGGCGATCGGCAGATGTTACCTAAGCAGACAAACAGCAGCTTATAAGGCATAAATATTTTTTGTCCTTTGTCATCAGTCATCTGCCATTTGTTTTTTGTTTTTTGACTAATGACTAATGACCAATGACTAATGACTAAAATCCAGGAAGTTCCAGTCCACTTGTCAAATCTTCCATGCGTTCCCGCATTGTTGCTGTGGACTTGTTGTAAGCGTCTTTCATCGCTACTGTCACGAGATCGGAAAGCACTTCTGCACCTTCTCCTAAAGCATCTGGAGAAATTTCCACTCGCTTAGGTTCTTGGTTGCCACTGACAATTACCTTAACTAGACCACCGCCAGACTCTCCTTGAATCTCCATTTGCTCCAATTCTTCTTGGAGCCGCTTTGCACCTTCTTGAACTTGCTGTGCTTTTTTAAAAGCTTCGGCTAATTCTTTCATTTTTCCTAAGCCAAAGCCGAATCCCTGTCCTTTTCCTGTCATAATTGATTGTCCGCGCGTGCGTTGAATAACAAATCAAATTCAATTATAGATGCGGTGGGCAATTTGCCTCTTTTTTTACCAATAATTAATGCTGAACGTGGGGCATAGGGCATTGGCAGGGAGCATGAAGCAGCAGAGCAAGAGAAAATAGGGGAAGTTGGAGTATAGCAGGGAGCATGAAGTAGCAGAGTAAGAGTGGACAGGGGAAGTTGCAGTCAGTCTTTTCTTCCTCTGCCCTTTTGCTTGTTCAGTTCCCACACCCTTGATTGCCAATTTCAGCAAGCATTTTAAAACTCTCCGATCATTTTGACTTCTGGCTCTAAACAAATAGACCAACGTTCTTGAACTTGTTGTTGGATATGACGAATGAGACAGAAGATATCACTAGCCTTAGCCCCGCCACGGTTGACGATAAAATTGGCGTGGAGTTGTGCTACTTGTGCTCCACCAATTTGATAACCTTTTAGACCAGTTTGTTCGATTAACCATCCAGCAGAGTAGGGTTTGGGATTGCGGAACACACTGCCACAACTAGGAAAGTTGTAGGGCTGGGTGGTCAGCCGATGCTTTTTGTGCTGCTTGGTAAGCGCTACAACTTGTGCTGGATCGGCACCTGGCTCAAGTTGGAGTGTGGCTTGAGTGACTATGGGTTGGCAACACCTCTTTGTTCGCGCAGCGTCTTTGTCGGTAGAAGTAGGCTGGTCACTTTGTAGTAATGAAGTTCGGTAACTATAACCTAGTTGTTCAGGCGTAAGAATTTCTACTGTACCATCAGGCAAAAGTACTTGGGCGCTAACTAACATATCTGCGATACAGTTTTTATGTGCGCCTGCATTCATGACAACAGCGCCCCCAACAGTTCCAGGGATACCAACAGCCCACTCTAATCCCTGCCATCCTAGTTCTGCTACTTGCCATGCCAAGCTGGGAATTGATTCTCCTGAAGCAACGGTTAATTGACCTGTTTTGGAGTCAAAGTAGCTGTAGCGGAGATGACGAGTAGCAATGACTAAGCCTGATATACCGCGATCGCTTACTAACAAGTTAGAACCCGCTCCCAGTATTGTTACTGGTAAATCATGTTCTTTTGCATAGTTAAGACTTGCTTGTAGCGCTTCCAAGTTTCGGGGAGCAACATACCATTGAGCTGCTCCCCCAACTCTATAGGAAGTAAAAGCTGACAAGGAAGCTTGGGACTTGAGCGCACAATCAGTACCAGGTAAATAAATTACCTCACTCTTGGCTGAATTAGTTGTTTCCTGTTTCTTTGTATTCAAAGCAGAAGGTGTGCAGACGTTTCCAGCTGCCTGGGAAATTGTCATTTTTACTTTAATAGGTAAAATTTTTACATTTTTTTACCGTAATAATACGGCATAGGATAAACCAATGGAACCGTTGTTAAACGGGTGCTTTGCTTAAAAATCAGACCTCGCAACTTATGATGTAGCTTTAGCCGGCTCGCAAAGTGTTGTAATTACTTCGGGAATTACCTGATTCAAGTTCCCAGCTCCTAAAAAAAGTGCCAAATCACCTCGATGCAGTGTTTGCAACAAGTATTCGCACACTGAGGGTAACGTTGGTTGATAAACCACTTGCGGATGTTGCTTAGCAATTTCCGCTGCTAGTTGTTCACCACTGATTTGCCCTAAATTTGGTTCGCCTGCACTGTAAATATCAGTCAACACAACTAAATCAGCATGAGTAAAAGATTGGGCAAATTCTTCTAAAAAGGTAAGTGTGCGGCTGTAGCGATGGGGTTGGAAGATGGCAACAACTCTCTGCCCTGGTCTTGCCTGTAAACGTGCTGCGGCGAGAGTAGCGCGAATCTCGCTGGGATGATGGGCATAATCATCAATGAAGGTAATGCCATCGACTTCACCCCGGAATTCAAAGCGGCGTCTTGCTCCTTCAAAAGTGGCAATACCTTTAGCGATTTCTCCAAATTCTAAGCCCAAGGCTCGACCAACAGCTACCGCTGCTAGAGCATTACTGAGATTGTGCCGACTAAGCAGCCGCAATTTCAACACGCCCAAAGCTTTGCCCTGTTCCCAAACTAAAGCCGTGGTGCCATCAGCACGATAGTCAACATTGGTAACTGTGTAGTCAGCGTCGGTATCTGAGTGTAAGCTGTAGCTGATTGTTGGTTGCAGGCGATCGCGTACTGTAGCACAGTCAATACTACCTACTAATATCTTACAACTCTTGGCAAATTTCTGGAAGATATCAACTACTTCCTCTAATGTATCGTAGTGATCAGGATGATCGAGTTCAATATTGGTAATAATGCCAATTTCAGGAGCGTGTTTGACTAGAGAACCATCTGATTCATCTGCTTCTGCTACCAAATATCGACTTTGCCCTAATCGAGCATTGCCTTCCCAAGCCTTTACTTCCCCGCCTACCAAAATTGTTGGGTCTAAACCTGCTTGCAGAAGCATATAGCCAATCATGCTACTGGTTGTGGTTTTGCCGTGTGTTCCTGCCACTGCAATACTGTAGTAATCGGCAATCAAGGCTGCTAGTACATCTGAACGATGTAAAATCGGACAACCTAATTCTAATGCTGCTTTGTATTCTAAATTATTAGTGTTAATCGCTGTCGAACAAATGACTTGAGGCAGTATTGATTTAGTAGGAGTAGGCGATTGTTCTTGTGAGTTTAATACTAATTCATTAGTCAATACCTGAGGGCGAAAGAATTCGAGATTGCTTGCTTCTTGTCTACCAAAAATATGAGCTCCGATAGATTCCAACTTGTGCGTAATGTGGTTTGGACGAAGATCCGAACCTGATACTGGAAATTGGCGTTTGGCAAGAACGTATGCCAGAGCAGACATACCTATGCCGCCGATCCCAATGAAATGAAATGGTCTACCACTAAAATCTACAGAATTACTCATTTATTGCTCCTCTTATACCACACCACACCATAATCACAAATGACACGCGTATCATAACAGGAATTTGATTTTTTACCGTAACTGTTCGTACATGATGTTTATATTTGATGCCAAGTTGACTTTTCTGCTCTGGCTTTGTTTATTCAGAATGATTTTACCTTGGTTGGAGGTTTTTGCTATTTCTGAACTGTTGTTAAGATTATTCTGAAAATTTCTGCCGGATCGGGAAAGAAATTCTTGGTAATGTCAAATACATATTTTTCGTTGCCTTACTGGAATTGGCTGCGATCGTACAATGTTGGCGAAACTGATTTTAAATTGCATCAAGCCTAGGCGCGAATTGACTTCAATAGTACATTGGTAATGAAACTATTTTTCAATTGCATAAAACCCAAGCTTGACTGGATGCAGCAACTAGCAATTTTTGGTGGCACATTTGATCCAATTCATTGGGGACACCTGCTCATAGCCGAAACAGCTTTGCATCAAGTACCACTAAAAAAGGTAATTTGGGTGCCATCGCTAAATCCTCCTCATAAAGAAGCAGCTTTGTTTGAGCATCGCGTGGAAATGCTGCAAAGAGCTACAAAAAATAACCCTGCGTTTACTGTCTCACTGGTGGAGGTAAATCGTTCTGGGGTTTCTTTTGCCATCAACACCTTAATCGACTTGTCTGCTTTTTACCAAAATACCCACTGGTACTGGATTTTAGGTTTGGATGCCTTCCAAACTTTACCTCGTTGGTACCGTGGACACGAACTAGCACAAATGTGTGATTGGTTAATCGCACCCCGACTGTTAAGTGGTGAGACAATAGCTCAAAGCGAGTTAATCTGCAAGCAAGTGGAGCAACAACTGAAGAAGCAGTCTTCTACCATTCACTGGCAATTCTTGAATATACCTTTAGTAGGAGTTTCGTCAAGTCTGATTCGTAAACTTTGCTGCCAACGCCAGTCAATTCGCTATTTAGTTCCAGAATCAGTTAGAGCGTATATCGCTAACAACAACCTCTACTCAAACAAATCTGAATAAATTATGTGTTTTTTTATTGATCCGGCACTTCATGGTTATGAGTGCTCCCCCCCTTTGCGATATGATTGGGGTCAACGATATCAACTTATAAGCATAAATACAGAGGGCAAGACACTGTGATTAGAGTTGCAATCAACGGTTTCGGGCGTATCGGACGTAACTTTGCACGTTGCTGGGTGGGAAGAGAAAACAGCCAAATTGACCTTGTCGCTATTAACGACACCTCAGACCCTAGAACCAACGCTCACCTGCTGAGATATGACTCGATGTTAGGGAAGTTAAAGAATGCTGACATTACTGCCGATGATAACTCTATCATCGTTAATGGTAAGACCATTAAGTGCGTATCTGATCGCAACCCAGAAAACTTGCCCTGGAAAGAGTGGGAAATTGACCTGATTATCGAAGCGACGGGAGTATTTACCAGCAAAGAAGGGGCGCTGAAGCATGTGAATGCTGGAGCCAAGAAGGTTCTGATCACCGCCCCTGGTAAAAATGAGGATGGCACTTTTGTGGTTGGTGTGAATCATCACGACTATGACCACAACAAGCATCACATCATCAGTAATGCCAGTTGTACTACTAACTGTTTGGCTCCCATCGCCAAGGTGTTGAACGATAAATTCGGCATCATTAAAGGTACAATGACTACCACCCACAGCTACACTGGTGATCAGCGCTTGCTAGACGCTTCTCACCGAGATTTGCGACGGGCGAGAGCAGCAGCCATAAACATTGTACCCACCTCTACTGGTGCGGCAAAAGCAGTGGCGCTGGTAATCCCAGACCTCAAGGGCAAGCTGAATGGCGTTGCCCTGCGTGTACCTACCCCGAACGTTTCAATGGTAGATTTCGTGGTTCAGGTTGAGAAGCGTACTATTACGGAAGAAGTTAACCAAGCTCTCAAAGATGCTTCTGAAGGCCCACTAAAAGGCATTTTAGACTACAGCGAACTACAACTAGTATCGTCCGATTATCAAGGTACTGATGCTTCTTCAATTGTTGATGCTGCCTTGACTTTGGTTATGGGCAATGACCTAGTGAAAGTTATGGCATGGTATGACAACGAGTGGGGTTACAGTCAGCGAGTCCTGGATTTGGCAGAATTAGTAGCCCAGAAGTGGCAATAATTTGTCAGTTGTCATTTGGCATTAGTCATTTGTCGAAGGACAAAGGACTAATGATTAAAGTGTTGAAATCCCTGACTAAGATTCAGAACTTGGTCAGGGAATTTTTCTTTTTCGTCGTGCAACATTACTGTTGATTCTGATGTAATCCTGCCCACAATAGCTGCACTCTGACCTAATTGTTGCACTAAGTCATAGGCTGGTTCTTGTGGCAAGCAAAGCACTAATTCAAAGTCTTCGCCACCATAAAGTGCATATTCCAGTGCTTGCTCTTTTGTCAGCCAGTGTTCAAAAGCTGTTGGCAAGGAAATTTGGCTGCGCTCTAGGATCGCACCGACACCGCTGGCGCGGCAAATTTGTATAACCGCATCTGCTAAACCATCGCTGCTATCCATCCCAGTGATGAGGAAAGAGGAGGAATTTAAGATTTTCCAGAGTAATGGTAAGACATCTAATCGGGGATGAGGGCGTTGGTGTGCGTGAATTAATGCCGTCTTATCAGCATTATTGAGGTTTTGCCCGAATTCAGGATGTAAGAGCAATTCTAACCCAGCACGGGAGGCGCCGTGGACGCCTGTAACGACGATCGCATCTCCCACCTGAGCAGCAGAGCGGCGGATAATTTGACTAGGATGAACTTGACCGAAAGCGGTAATTGCCAGAGTAGTCACAGGCGATCGCACTATATCACCCCCGACAATTGGAGTATTGTATTTTTGCAGGCATTCTGTCATTCCTTGATACAAACGCTCAACCCAACTCACCCTCATTTCACCAGGGAGTCCCAGTCCGACAGTGATTCCTAAAGGTGAAGCACCCATTGCTGCTAAATCTGATAAATTAGCTGCTACTGCTCGCCAACCAGCATCTTCTGGGGAAGTAGTGACGTTACTAAAATGTACGCCGTCAACCAGGACATCCGTTGTCACTACTAAAGATTGTTCTGGTTCTGTCACTAGCACTGCTGCATCATCCCCAATAATTTCTGAAGAACAGAATCGCTGTAATCTTTGTAAAAGTCCTTGTTCACCAATATCTTGTACTTTTAGGGAAGATAATTCACTATTCACAATCGGTTTTCCGGGTTGCAAAATTATAAGAAAACTAATGATTTGCTTGACGGTTTAGGATAAGGGTAATGTCTAGGAGTCAGTTGGAATGGTAACAACACCAGTAACTAGCATTACATTTGAGGAGTACTTAACCTATGATGATGGCAACGGCTTCCATTACGAATTGGTGGATGGCAGGCTAGAGCTAATGAACCCACCTACTATTCAACATTTCCTGATTGTCGATTTTTTGGATACTGCCTTGAAAGCAGAAATAAAACGTTGTAACTCTACTTGGCTGTGTTTTCGGGAAACTGGGGTGAGAACGGGTAGAAATAAATCTAGGTTGACTGATTTGTGTGTAGTAACACTGGAGCAAGCTAGAGAATTGTTGAATGCTTCAGCAGTATTTGAGTCACCTCCGTTACTAATTGTAGAAGTGGTCAGTCCAGAGTCGGTGAAACGGGATTATCGTTATAAGCGATCTGAATATGCAGCCTTAGAGGTTCCTGAATATTGGATTGTAGATCCATTGGAAACGAAGATTTCAGTTTTATTACTGGAAGAGGGACTGTACGAAGAGACAGTTTTTAGGAGTAACCAGCAGATTGTGTCGCTGACTTTTCCAGAGTTAGCCATCACTGTTGATCAGGTTTTTACCGCTGGGAATCTTAGTTAATAGCGCTGATCCCGGAAATTTTGAGGGCAGGCAATAGATGCCTACCCTGATTTGGAGATTATACAATGCCCTGCTAATAGAGCGATCGCATACCTAACACAGACTCAAGTTTGTTCTGCGATTGATTATGCTGTTTGCGGCTCAACCAAATTTTCTATACCTTGCACAACTGTTGCCGATTCAATTTTGTCACCTGCTTTGAGTTTATCCAAAACCTCTTTACCTTCGGTAAGATAGCCAAAAATTGCATAGCGACCATCCAATAAATTGCGTCCTGCGGGTGTGAGTTCCGGCTCAAACAGAAAGAAGAAAAATTGTGAAGAACCTCCATTAACTTCGCTTTCGGGACGAGCCATAGCCAACGCACCAAAGGCAGAAAAAGGCAAGACTGGCATATCAATGTAACGACCAGCTTCTTCTAAAGTAATACCATAGGTAGGCTGCTTGTCGCCTTCAACTAAAATTTCCAAGGGAATGGCGCGATATTTGTTGGTTTTTGGGTCAATAAAACCCGCCTCCTTTCCTGGTGGATCTCCAGTTTGCAGCACGTAAGATTCTTCAGAACGGGTAAATTCTAAGCCGTTATAAAAACCGCGTTGTACCAAATCTACAAAATTCCCAGCAGTGACAGGGGCACTATAACCGTCTACCACAAGGCTAAGGTTGCCTTTGTTGGTTTTGAATTCCACCGTAGCGCGACCTTTAAGTTGAGGCAGGTTACTGTACTGAGAAGGCACTTCAAAGGGGAATCCCTTCACCATCGACTCTTCTAGCTGAGTAACGATATTTAGTAATTTGGCTCTTTCTTGTAAAACGTGTTCTTTATCTTTGACGTTAGCTAATTCTTGCAATTTACCCACGCCAGATTTTAATTCGGCAATCCAAGCTTCGGCTTGGAGTTGGCGTTCTTCGGGAACGCTTGTTAAGATTTGGGAGGGTTTATCAAGAATCCGCGATGCTTGGCTGAGGTCTTTGGAGATAGCACCCCATCGTCGATTTGCCCGCAGTTGGGCAGATATGTCTTCTAAGCTGGCTTGCAGTTGCCGCACAGGTTTATTATCTATCGGGAGTGCATACCGCAACAGAGCTTTGCCGTCGGTAATTGCATTTCCAGCTGGCAGAGCGGCGTTACTGGAGGGAGTCCACCCAGATGTAGTTATGCCTAAAAATATTGCTACCAGCAGTATTGTCATGAGGCTGTTCTTCAGCCAGGATTTTAAAAAGTTAAACATGGCATGGCTCAAATGCAGCATCAAATTGTTAACTGGACGTAACCCATCAATAATCTTCCCACGTTAGGTGCTGAGGGAGCAGGGGGAGATGAGGAGATGGGGGAACAGGGGAAGAAAATAATTAATGACCCTTGATTCTTGTAGAGACGCGATAAATCGCGTCTCTACTCTTAACCAATGACCAATGACAAATGACAAATGACAAATGTCAACTGACTAATTACTCCGCTTGAAGGGTACAATAAATGCCGATTGTCTTCCAAAAATTGAAAGCTTCATGATCTCCAGTAACGACTTTCGACCCGGTGTTTCAATTGTATTAGATGGGTCTGTATGGCGGGTGATAGAATTCCTCCACGTTAAGCCCGGTAAAGGTTCTGCCTTTGTGCGGACGAAACTGAGAAATGCTCAGAATGGGAACGTGGTAGAAAAAACATTCCGGGCTGGGGAAACAGTACCCCAAGCCACTCTAGAAAAAAGCACCATGCAGCATACCTATAAAGAGGGCGATGAGTTCGTCTTTATGGATATGGAAACTTATGAAGAGGGTAGATTGAGTGCGGCGCAAATTGGCGATCGTGTCAAGTACCTTAAAGAAGGTATGGAGGTTAATGTTATCCGTTGGGGTGAGCAAGTGCTCGAAGTTGAATTGCCCAACTCCGTGATTCTAGAAGTTGTGCAAACAGATCCCGGTGTCAAAGGTGATACTGCTACAGGTGGCACAAAACCCGCAATTCTAGAAACTGGTGCAAGTGTAATGGTTCCTTTGTTTATTTCCCAAGGTGAACGTATCCGCATTGATACTCGTGACGATAAATACCAAGGTAGAGAATAACTTTGTTCTCTACTGAGGTGCTTTCTTCCGATTTCAAGATCCTACAAGGGATTAAATTCCTGCCACACTTAAGATTCTAATTTACTCATAGGTCGAGGTAAGAAAAACTGTGCCATTGGACTTTAATGAAATCCGTCAACTCCTAGCAACTATCGCACAAACAGATATTGCAGAAGTAACGCTTAAAAGCAATGATTTTGAATTAACGGTACGTAAAGCTGTGAGCGTTAGCACTCAGATGTTGTCGGTAGGTCAAGCATCTGGTGGTGGTATGGTTAGTTCGGGATTGACATCGGTTTCACCCACACCCCAAGCAGCATCAACTCCAGTATCGGAGGGGGCAACAAGTCGCGTTTTCGATAATGCTACCACTGCAACGCAACTACAGTTGTCAGTAGCTCCCTCAGCAATTGACCAAAGATTAGTAGAAGTACCTTCTCCAATGGTGGGAACGTTTTATCGTGCTGCTGCACCTGGGGAAGCGTCATTTGTAGAAGTGGGCGATCGCATCCGTAGCGGTCAAACAGTCTGTATAATTGAAGCCATGAAGCTGATGAACGAAATCGAAGCTGAAGTCTCAGGACAGGTAATGGAAATTCTCGTTCAAAATGGTGAACCTGTAGAATATGGTCAGCCTTTGATGCGAATTAACCCTGATTAAGTATTAATCTATATATGAAATGAGTCATATACTTTCAATCCTTGCGGGTTAATCCTGATGAAACAAGCGTTGCCTGTACCAGAAGTGGTGCAACAAGTAGCTGAATACTTCAGCATGTTAAGTGAGCCGATGCGTCTGCGGCTGCTACATTTGCTGCGGGATGAAGAAAAATGCGTGCAAGAGTTGGTAGAGGCAACACAGACTTCTCAGGCAAATGTGTCGAAGCACCTGAAAGTAATGTGGCAAGCAGGAATTCTTAGCCGCCGTAGTGAAGGAACTTGCGCCTACTACCGAGTAGAAGATCAAATGATTTTTGATTTATGTAACCGGGTTTGCGATCGCCTTGCCACAAGGTTAGAACAGCAAGCCCGTAACTTTCGTATATTAAATGGCAAGCGGTAAGTGCTTTGTCATTTGTCCTTTGTTATCCCTTCGGAGTGATGCCTCCGGCACGCCTGCCGTAGGATGCCCAAAGGGCTGTAAGGCGAATGCCAGTCCACAAGGGCGGCAGAGCCCTTACGGGTTCAGCAGTCCCTCTACTTGGGGAGACCCCAAGATCGGGCTGCTTCACCGCACGTGTGGCTGGTCTCACAAAGTTGAGCTAGTCGCATGGGCGGGTTAAGAGACTTGTGTGTTAGCGTAGCGGTAGCGACGCAGGAGCGTCACTGGTGTCTGATGCCTGTCTTGAAAAGTTGAGCCACTGCGTTGGACGGGTTTCCCGGCTTGTAGCAAGTGGCGTTCCTAGGTTGGGAAACCCGCTTACAGAACTTTTCGCTCTTGGTGGGCTATGCCGTAAGCGTTCGCAAAGCGTCTTGTACAGAAGCCATGCCCAAAGGGCTTTACGCCGGAAGCCGACGTTAAGACTTTGCGCTTTGTTATTCGTTCAAAACCAATGACTCTTGAGTCTTGACTAAAGCGGATAATTTTTCTGAAAGCTTTCACGAGTTAGTGGCTGTTGTAACTCCACACCTTCACCACCCAAAACATCCAAGGGTTTGCCGTTCACATCAATGTACACTTTGGCTTTTGGATTTAAAGTTGTCGCAGTGTAAACAACTTGTCCCACGCGACCCATCATTGAGGAACTACCACCACCACTGGTAAAATCTTCAGATAAATTAACGTGAACCTCATTATTGTCTGCTTTCAGCCCCAACAGTTTGGTTCCCTTGGGAATGGTTGTCGAATTTGTCCCTTCTGTTGGGCCTGCTAACAAACTTTGAAAAGCTGCTTCTAAAGCTTGGTTGGGCTGTGCAGTAGCTACTTTAACTGGCTGAGGAACCAAATTAATATTTTTGTCTTTTGGTCTGAGCCAATAAATGTTAGCGGTTTGCTCATTACCTGGTTGCGTGGTAGATGGTTGCTGTCCTGACTGGGTTATTTTTTGAGAGGAGCTTGACGGCGTAGGAGAATTGTTAGAGTTTGAAGTAACCCAAGCTACACCACCACCCACTGCTACAACCGCTGCTGAGACAACTGCAATTACACCTGGAGTTATACGGTTAGATCCTTGTTGGTCTTTCATGTTCAAAACCTTCCTGACTGAGGGCTGAATAGTCTTTGTGTGATGAGCAGCCTGGTTAAAGACGATACTTACAAGTGGAGAGTTTCCCAAAACCTACTAGAGGAAGCTCTCTGCTTCAAAATCTTATAATTCGTAATTTTGCTGGTCTCTTACTCAATTTTAGAATTTGTATTTCTAGTCCGTCACCTGCCCAATTATGTAAATCTCATTCTTTCTGGAGATGATTAAATTTACAACGCAGAGGAACGCTGAGGAAAACGCACAGAGAAGTCTGTAGCAAGATCCCGCAGGGTGCGGCGGCTTCCGCCGCTCAGAACTTCGGTGGGAACGCTAAGTAAAGTATTTATTTCTCTGCGGAACCTTTGCGCCCCTACCCTTCAAGAAGGCGTTCGCGTAGCGTCTCGTAGAGAAGCGCATATGCGTTTAATTTTTACCCTCTATTGCTGCTGTAATCGACTGTTTGAGTGTAGTTGTAACTTCATCAATGGCGATTTCTTGAGATTTACGAGTTGCCCTCTCCACAACTTCGACTTTGCCATTGGCGATCGCTCGCCCGGTTACAATCCTGTAAGGTATGCCAATCAAGTCGGCATCTTTAAATTTCACTCCAGCCCGTTCATCGCGGTCATCTAGTAGGGTTTCAATTCCCGCTTGGTTAAGTTCTGTGTAAAGTTTTTGGGCGATTTCGACTTGTTGAGCATCATTAATGTTAGGGATCGTGACTATTGCGTGATAGGGTGCGATCACTACCGGCCAAATAATCCCATCTTTATCATAAGATTGCTCTACAGCAGATTGCGCCAGTCGTGACACGCCTACTCCATAGCAACCCATGACTAATGGTTCTTCTTCACCCTGCTCATTGGTATAAGTTGCTCCCAATACTTGGGAATATTTAGTGCCTAATTGAAAAATATGACCTACTTCAATTCCACGAGCAGTTTGTAAGGTTTGTTCTGGGTTGTGGATAGCGCGATCGCCTGGTCTTGCTTTACGTATATCTACTACATTATCTGGTACTTGAAATTGCTCACTCCAATTAGCACCCACGACGTGATAGCCAGTTTCATTAGCGCCCGTGACGAAATTCTTTAAATCAACAACTGTTTGATCCACCAAGCGGACAAACTGAGGATTGATTTGTTTACTGTTAGTTATATATTCATCTGCAATATCAGGCGCGATGTAGCCTAAAGGTAGAGATTTTGTTGTCCATGTTTGCTGCGCTTCTGCATTTGGTACATTCAAACTAATAATAGTTTTAGCACCGTAATTAGAAGCTAGTTTGGTCAATTCATTCTGTAATTTGACCTCATTAACTTCTTGATCGCCGCGGATACTCACCAGAACCAACACCGTCATGCCATTGTCATAAACTGTCTGGTAAAGGACGTTTTTCACCACTTGGGTGGGAGAGCAATTGAGGAATTGACACACCTTTTCAATCGTTTCTGATTTAGGTGTATCGCGTTTTTCGTAGGTTGTAAACCGTGAGGGTTCGGCATTAACTGGTAACGAAACTGCTTTTTCTACGTTAGCGGCGTATTTTCCATCCTCAGTGTAGAGAACTTCATCTTCACCTGCTTCTGCCAGCACCATAAATTCTGTAGAACCAGAACCACCTATTGCACCAGAGTCGGCGTCCACTGCACGGAAAGCTAAACCAGAACGCCGCAGAATATTGCTGTAAGCTTGGTACATATCCTGATAAGTTTTTTTCAGACTGGCTTCATCGGCATTGAAAGAATAGGCATCCTTCATAATAAATTCTCTACCGCGCATCAAACCGAAGCGGGGACGAATTTCATCACGGAACTTGGTTTGAATTTGGTAGAGTGTTTGCGGTAGCTGACGATAGGAACGAATCATATCACGAGCGATCGCTGTAATCACTTCCTCATGAGTTGGGCCTAATCCTAATTGTTGCTCACGGCGATCAATTAGGGAAAACATGATCCCTTCAGCTTTGGTGTAAGTGTCCCAGCGTCCCGATTCTTTCCACAAATCAGCGGGTTGTAATTGTGGTAGGAGACATTCTTGTGCGCCTGTAGCGTTCATTTCTTCTCGCACAATCTGGGAAACTTTTTGCAATACCCGCCACATCAATGGTAAATAAGCATAAATACCGCTACCGATGCGACGAATATAACCTGCACGGAGTAATAATTTATGGCTGGGAATCTCAGCATCAGCTGGATCATCCCGCAGTGTAACGAATAACATTTGTGACAGTCGCATCGTTTATTCCCTTTCCAGAATCGCTAATAAAGTATGAAGGATGAAGTATAAAGTGTTATTTCTTTTTCATTTTTATTTATAGTCTCCTGGCTTAAGAGTACTGAGTTAGGAAACAGGAGTCCAAGGTTAAGAGTCAAGAGTCATTTGTCATTTGTCTTTATTTGTTCTTCCCGCACTCTCTCACTCTCTCACTCTCCCAATCCCCATTGCCCCTTATCCCCAAAGGGGGCCCCGAGTTCCCCAATCCCTGTACGCAACTTTAGGAGAAAACTACTTTGTCAGATGTGATTTATCAAGCACAAGCACCTTTAGAATTTATTCCTCCGGCTTTTAACCCGTGGGTATTAAGAGTCGTCCATCTGTTGCTACCGAGTTGGATAAGCTGGCAAACAGCTATTACCCAGATTGAAGCAGACAACGTAGAGGTTTTGGTGGATCTCTATCGCCAGTTTCAAGAAGGTAAGATCCGTTTTATGCTGGCATTTCGCCATCCCAAAACTGACGATCCATTTTGTTTGAGCTACTTGTTTTCTCAACTCGTGCCAAAGGTAGCACGACAGGGGACATCGCTACAACTTCCGATTCATGCTCATTTTATCTACGATCGCGGTATTCCTCTATGGGCAGGTTCCCACGTTGGCTGGATTGCTTCTCGTTTGGGTGGTACGCCAATTCAGCGGGGTAAGGCTGACTGGACGGGGTTGCGTTCAGCGCGTGATTTGTTTGCCAATGGGAAATTCCCGATGGCTGCTGCGCCAGAAGGGGCTACTAATGGTCTATCAGAGATTATCAGCCCCCTAGAACCTGGTATCGCTCAATTAGGCTTTTGGTGTGCTGAAGACTTGTACAAAGCTGGACGCGACCAGCAGGTTTTAATTGTACCAGTTGGGATTAAGTATAGTTACGTTGATGCTCCTTGGGAAGCGATCGCTCAGCTTTTGAGTGAATTGGAGGCAGCTAGTGGTTTACCCGTGAATCCAAACGAACAAAGCAATATAGCTTCTATAGAGTCGCTTTATCCCCGATTGTTGACTTTGGCAGAACATTTACTTTCGCTGATGGAACAATTTTACACGCGGTTTTATCATCAAAAACTGCCAGATGCCAAGATTGTAACTGGAGAAATTCAAGATAGAAATGAAGTACTAGCACATCGTTTGCAAGCTTTGTTGAATGCGGCGCTACTAATATCAGAGCAGTATTTTGATTTGCAGCCAAGAGGCAATTTAAATGACCGCTGTCGGCGGGTAGAGCAAGCTGGTTGGAATTATATATTTAGAGAAGAATTTAAGGATATAAAAGCATTATCTTCTATAGAGCGTGCTTTAGGCGATCGCGTTGCTGAAGAGGCAAATGCACGAATGTGGCACATGCGCTTAGTAGAAAGTTTTGTCGCAGTTTCCGGCAATTACATCCGTGAAAAACCGACAGTAGAAAGGTTTGCTGAGACAACTTTAATATTATGGCAGATGATTACTCGGATTAAGGGTGATAAAGCTTTCCGGCGTCCGCAATTAGGTAAGCAGCAAGTTAAGATAACTGTAGGTAAGCCGATATCTGTTTCTGAGCGTTACCCCGAATATAAAGGCAGCCGCTTAGGTGCTAAACAAACTGTTGCCCAATTTACGAATGATTTGCAGCAAGCGATGGAGAGTTTGCTTTAAGCAAGAGAAAATAAAACAATACAATGGTAGCGATGTTAGTACAGCAATCCTAATTAGAATAAAAACAAGTTAACATCTACAAAGCTTATATAGCTATCAAACTTGCGATATATTTCTTAAGTATGATTGCTGATACTTTTGTGAGTGGTTTAATAGGAATTTCACTAACAGTAAATATTATGAATTTAGCGTATTTAATTTTAGCACATAATACTCCTAATCATTTGTGTAAATTGATTAATGCTCTTAATAGTCCTGATACTCAGTTTTTCATACACATAGATGCTAAGAGTGACGAATCGCTTTTTCAAGAAAAAATTCATCATCAAAATGTTACGTTTATTCGACACAGAGTATCTGTTTATTGGGGTGAATTTTCTACAATTGAAGCTACTATAAATTTGATTCGAGAAGCATTAAACAGTCAACATAGATTTGACTACCTAATTTTAATTAGTGGAAGTGATTATCCCTTAAAGAGCGCAAGCTACATAAACGATTATTTTTCTCAAAGGGTTGGAACGGAGTTTATCAATCTAGTTGAGATGCCCAATCAAGAAGTAAGTAAGCTTCTAGATAGACTTTATAAGTACCAACCACAGACACTATATAATCACAGCCTTTATCGTACAATAATGCGAGTTTTTGCTGCTGTAATCAACAACATTATACCTTGGAAACGTGATTACAAAAAAGCTCTAGGAAATCTAAAACCGTATGCAGGAAGTCAATGGTGGGCATTGTCAGCAGATGCATGTCACTACATCTTATCGTTCGTCGAAACAAATCCCAAAATAGTAAAGTTTTTCCAAAACACATTGACACCGGACGAAATGTTTTTTCAGACAATTATAGGTAATTCACAGTTCCGAACAAAAGTTGCAATGAATTTGACTTTTACAGAGTGGGAAAGTGTTGAACATCCAGAACTTATCAATATAGAACAGTTACAGAGGTTGAAAAAAATGGATAAAATTATAGAAACTAATGTCTATGGCAGTGGTGAGATGCTATTTGCAAGAAAGTTCAAAGATGAAAGTTCAGAACTCACCGACTTTATTGATAATTGGATACAAGAATCTTAAATTAAAATAGTAAACAGTAAACAGTAAACAGTAAACATTGGTCAGAAAAAAATAATTACTGATAACTGTTAAACAACGCCTGCCACTAGTCAACTTTGGATTATTAGTTTTCAGTTGAAAGTAATCGCCGATAGAGTCGATAGAGTGGTTATCTTTAAACCTAATTATCTTTAGTGATAACTAGACCTCTTGCAAAAGTCCGAAAATTATGAGTGTCATTCTGACCAGAACGTAGTAGAGGGTACTCCTAGGTCGAAGCAAGCTACGCATAGCGTTCCGTAGGAAAGAATCTCCGAGATGTTTCGCTCCGCTCAACATGACAATTTAAACATTTATGCAAGAGATTTACTGTTTACTGATTACTGTTAAAAATGTCCAAACATCATCTATAGCATCTGTCATTTTGGAAAAACTTTAGATAAATCGAGAACTAAAGCAGGGAAAAATCGCAGATTAACTGATTCATTTGCCAAATAAATCAACTTGCGGCGATAACCAAATTTACCCTGCAAATGTTGATAAGGCTTGCTATAGCATTCTAAAGAATTATCTACTAAATTAAATATCCAATAATTAAAAATATTCGCTTCTGTATAAAGCAGTAATTTTACCTCTTGGTCATATTTCAAGGAGGAATCAGAAATTTCTATTAAAAGTAATATGTCAGAGGTGCTGGGATGATTTGTTAGATAGTCATCATCTCTATTTTTTGCAATTACTCTATCTGGTTCAGGCTCACTGTAGTTAGACAAAGTACTTGGTTGTTGTCCTCGCAGGGTTGCGCGATCGCCTACTAGCTTATATAATTATCGCTCTAGGCGTGTTTCACAAACTGAATGTGGTGTATCTTTTGCTACTATGTAGAAAATTTCACCCTTAATTAGCTCAACTCGGTCATCCTCCTTAAAGAAGCCGAGTTCTGCCATCCGGTGATATTCAGCTATAGTGAAGCGTTTAGCAGTGGTTAAGCTCATAACAAATACGGAATATGCAGAGTTATTTGCATTTTATCCTTTTACACTAAAAATAAATAGGTGGAATAGGAGCGAACCCTTCCACCTGTAAAATTAAATTACAAATGTCTTTGCAACTTAAGTTAAGTGTTTTTCTAGCAAAGATGCGATCGCGTCTGGATGAATATTTTTGTATTTCTTTTTACCAAGCTGCAAAACACAATTAGGGGCGCTACCGCAGCATTTTTGGCAGCCTGTGTGTTCAATTTTGACTTTATCTAACAAACCGCGATCGCACAAAGTTTTTTCCAATTCTGATAATAACCCTTTGCCGCCACGCTTCATACAACCAGACTTTTGACACACCATAATCCTGGCTTTGGGTTGAGGTGGCAAATCTGGAATTTGGCAAACACCCATTGATGTTACCCGATAAGCTTTGAGTTTAATTTTACCTGTGTGTGGATTTAATTTACTGTGACCACAAACGCGAATTTGCTCACCTGGTACTAACGATGTCAAAGAACGGCGCAACTCTTTAGGTAGTTTAACTTGCACACTTCCAGATGGAACTGCTAATTGTAAGTATTTATATTTTCCTGGTTCATCACCAACAAAACCTAGTAACTGTCCCTCAACATTCAATTCCGATAAAGTCAGATATTTGTCACCCATTTTCAGTCACTCAAAATATAAAATAATAAACCCCACTCTGATGGGGTAATTTCACTCATCCAAAGAAAGAAGGAAAAATCTATTTTTTATCTTTTACCTTCTCTCTTTACTGTCGGATAAAAATTTTATGCCAAGCGTTTAGCTTCTACAGTTTGAGGTAAATTGGCTGCATCTGGCAAATCACGAAATTCTAATTCCCAACCATTTGCTAAGGTGAGAATTTTTCCCTCATTTCCTTCTGTTTGTTTAACTACTTCTTCCTCTAAGTCTTTTTTAGCAACATAGACAACTAAATTGCCGGCATCATTCATGCGTAACATTACTTTCATGAGATTCCTCAACAGATTCTAGTTCTTTTTTCTTGCAGCCGACGACGAACCCTGTTTCCAAAAAATGCACGGCATAGATATAAGAAGTCTGCAAATATGTGCCGATACTTGCTATGTAGCCGATATCCCCCTTGTTTGCTAAAACTTGCCCGACTTCTTTACCAGGAAACGTACCATCGTTTTTGAGCAGTTTACGAACTCTGACTTTTTCACCGATTTCAAAAGCGGGTGGTAAGTTAAGCTCTAATTCATCGCGTTGCATGAGAATACCTCTGTTCTCGTACCAAATTCAAAAGTTCTTCTGTAGTCAGGCTGCGTTTTTTCTGTATCGATTGGTGGCGCACTGCGTCTAAAACAGACTGGGTTTCTTGAGAGTTCAAGAAAATACCATGCTGTTGTAGCAAACTAGACACTAAATGCCGGCCAGAATGTTTACCCACTACTAAACGCCGTTCCCAACCTACTTCTTCAGGCGCAAACGGTTCGTAGGTGATGGGGTTTTGTAGTACGCCGTGAGCATGAATACCAGACTCGTGAGCAAAAGTATTTTCACCAACGATCGCCTTCCAAGGTGGTACATTAGCACCGGATGCTGAAGCAACGAGTTGAGATAGTTCCAACAAACTGGGAGTGTCGATACCCAAATCGATGCCATAGATGCGTTTGATAGCCATGACAACTTCTTCTAAGGCTGCATTGCCAGCTCTTTCGCCCAAGCCGTTAACTGTGGTATTAACAGATGAGGCTCCAGCTTTAATACCAGCCAAAGCATTAGCAGTTGCTAGACCAAAATCATTGTGGGTGTGAATTTCTAGGGGGATCAGCAAAGCTGATGCGAGTCGTTTGACTTTCGTGTAGGTGGTGAAGGGGTCGAGAACTCCTACGGTGTCACAGAAGCGAAACCGTGATGCACCCCATTCTTGGGCGTAAAGTGCTACGTCTAAGAGGAAGTTTTCATCAGCTCTAGAGGAATCTTCTCCCCCTACTGCTACCCAAAGACCTTTATCGAGGGCGAAGCTGATACAATCTTTGAGCTTTTGCAAACTTACCCGCCACTGACCGTGGAATTTAGCGGCGATTTGGATACCAGAGACGGGAATGGCAATATGCACTCGGTTCAGACCGCAAGCTATGGAAGCTTTAATGTCTGAGATGACGGCGCGATTCCAGCCTAGGAGTTTGGCTTGCAAACCCAAATCAGAAATTGCACAGATCGCGCGGATTTCTTCCTCACCCATCGCCGGAATACCGACTTCTAATTCGGGAATACCTATGGCGTCAAGAAATTTAGCGATCGCTACTTTCTCTTGTAAGTTAAAGGCAACACCTGCTGCTTGTTCGCCATCACGTAATGTAGTGTCATTAATTATGATTTGATTCATTGCAAACTTCCCTCTCTCGGAATGTTTCCTAATATCCTTTCTCTCTACAATTCCTAATGATGGTAAATGCTAAAAATATCACAACTCATAATGCAGTATTCTTCATTCTTAATTATTATCGAATTGGGAATACCACATCTGTATGACAAAGAACCAAAACCTGGTATAATTTACGAATTCTTTTTACTGTTGTCAGTTGAAATTTGTTCAAGTAGCAAACAACTGATGTAGCTATTAATAAGTCCTGAACAAAGCAAAAGACCAAATCCAGCAATTAAAGTGGAAATCATCGTTGTAACCTCATAGTTTCTAGATAATTGGTGTGTAGTCTAACCAGGAAAATGCACTTCAAAGCTACACTTGTTCGGCTAACCAATCAAAAATTCGTCCTAGTTGCTCTAGGTCAACTAGGCCATACTGCCAAAGGAGCATTGGTAACGGCCCATTGTTCAACTCACGGTGTCGCAGCGCCACAGCAATATCAGCTTTTGTAAGTTCGAGTTCATTGTGCAGAAAATTAATGAATTTTATATCGCTGTTACGAGTTGCCATATCGGACATTCAAATTATTGAGCTAGGTAAGAATTAAAAATTTTAAATTCCAAGTCTTGCTTGGTAATTTCGCCTTTTTAATTGTCGGGGTATGTCAGGATAATTTCAGATTTACGAGACTAGACAAAATCCAAAATTAGGTTAACCTCTATCAGTGTGCAACAAAATCTGTTAACAGACAGTAGCTTCAACTTCTAAATTTCATGGAGGTTCATGCATTCTTTAAAATAGGAATGGAGAATCAGTATTTTTTTGCTTTGTGGTATCCAAAGTTCATGGTCTGCTGGATTAAAAAGCAGCAAGCAAAGATAAACTTTTATCTGTGGTTTGTGATCTCTGCTTATGACTTTTAGCTCAGCAATCATCGCTATAATTCCAGCACCGCTCTAGCCAATCGACTAATTCGTGGCGAGCCGCAAGAAATTGCATAACTGTACTGCGTATCAGAATTGCTTCTTGCAAATTATTTACTTGCACTCGCAAAGAACCATCGGGATGACAGGAACTTTTAATCATTAACTCTTGCAAACGGTGATATATTCGCCAGCGATCGCTTAAAGGAATCTGCAAAACTTGATCGCCTGATGCGTCAGAACTACAAGGTGATAACATAGTCGTTTGTCCTTTGTCAAAAATTCTTGGTTCACGCCTGGTAAAGTCCAGGGTCAAAAGTCCAGAGTAATTAATTTTGACTTTTGTACAGACGCGATTAATCGCGTCTCTACTAATGACTCTTAACTCTTAAGGCTTGTAGTTGTTGTTCAAGTTGCTCAATGCGCGAGAGCAACGAGCTAATCACAGTTGCTTCTAAGTCGGGTAGCTTTCCGTGTTCTAGGGGACTGAGACTGGTGTCATTGCGGGAAATAATCCGACCGGGAACCCCGACAACAGTGCAATCGCTAGGAACTTCGCGCAAAACAATTGAGCCAGCACCAATACGGACGCGATCGCCAATTTGGATATTTCCTAAAACCTTTGCACCAGCGCCCACCACAACGTTTTTACCTACCGTAGGATGTCGCTTACCGCTTTCTTTCCCAGTCCCGCCAAGGGTGACGCCTTGATAAATCAGTGTATAGTCTCCCACGATCGCAGTTTCGCCAATCACAACACCCATCCCGTGGTCGATAAACACACCCTGACCAATCTCTGCACCTGGGTGAATTTCAATTCCCGTCAAAAACCGCCCGATATGAGAAATTAAGCGAGGGATGAAACCCACTCCTCGATGGTGTAACCAGTGAGCGAGACGATGCAAACATAATGCGTGCAGTCCAGGGTAGCAGAATACTACTTCTAGCCAATTACGTGCTGCGGGATCGCGCTCAAAGATAATGCGAAAATCACTCAATAATGGCTCAAAAAAAACGCCAGAGAGTAGATTTTTTACCAGGGATGTATTTGAAGAATCCTGCGCTTTGATAGTCTGGGAATTGCTGATACTGTCAAAGGACTGTTGCATCGGTAATGTCTATCTGGTTGAAAGAGCCATGTGCTATTTTTATGCTTATATCAGGCGACTTCCAACTAGATAGGAAACCCAATGTTGATTGGATTTATTGAATTGATTAAGGTTGTACTCAAGCGTCCAAACCCTGACTTAAGGGAAATTTAAAATTTCTCTTGGGGTAGGGGTGCTAGTATTTAACTATGGGGGTGCTAGTATTTTTGGGACAGGGTTTAAGAATTTCTGTTCTCGCTACAAGAAACTTTACCTGTAAGACTTTGAAAACATTTCAGCAAGATATTTTGCAATATATTAAGCTGTACTCAGATGCACTCAAATATGAGGTAGATGAAGCGGAAAATCAATATTCTGTATATCGTATTACTATTAGTATCTTATTATTAGGTTAGACAAAAGACAGGTTTCTTTATTTTCTTTTAGGATTTACTGTCTGTATGTATATATACGTTTCTAAATATAGTTATAGCTCATAGTAAATGTTTTATTCTATTGATGTGTTGAAGTTGCGATCGCAAAATCCTCCAGAAATCTCGTTTCCAGATTCTACCTGGAAATGCACTTCATTGCGGCTCTACCGCCAATAGGGTAGGCGGAGCCTCTCAATACGCGTTCCCAGCCAGAGACTAGGAACAAGGCATCTGAAGACTCATTAATGGAGTTCAAAGGCTCATTAATGAGTATCAAAGGTTCATTAATGGAGTTCAAAGGTTCATTAATGGAGTTCAAAGGTTCATTAATGGAGTTCAAAGACTCATTAATGGAGTTCAAAGACTCATTAATGGAGTTCAAAGGCTCATTAATGGAGTTCAAAGGTTCATTAATGAAGTTCAAGGACTCATTAATGGAGTTCAAGGACTCATTAATGAGTATCAATTTATCAAGAACCAGACGCAGCTTTAGTTGGTCTACCTCTAATAGCTTTAAAGCGTTCGCCCAACTGTTCAGCGATAGTTTTTAAGCCTGGAGTCTTTTTAGATGCAGTCTTCACGTAATCATAAACAGTCAAACTGCTGGTCATAGCTTCACTACCGACTGCCATTAGGGTATCATCTACCTGTTCGGTGAGTTGCTGCATTGAGATTAAAAGTTCCGTAAGCGCACTGGCTAATTGATAATCCCGAACAAGTTCCTCAACGTTAAAAGTGGATGGAAGGATTTCGCGGTTAGACTGAGCAGCAGTAACGCTATTATTCACAAACGCTAGGCTTTTATCGCCCATTTTCACCAACTTACGCCGTTCTTCAGTGCTGAGAGTAATCAAAAAGGGCATCTTTTGTTGGACTGTCTGTAGCGCGGCTTTAATTTCTTGGATATCTTGTGGCGAAAGGGAAGCTGCAATATTTTGATAAGCCATTGTATATTTACCTTGGTAGTTCTAATGGTGAAGTAGCAATATTTGCTAAATCTAGAATTCCCATAGGTGAATGCGATGTCTACGACGGGCTACGCCAACGCACATTTTCTTATAATTTTTAGTTTAGTAGGGTGTGTTAGCGCAGCCTAAAGCATCGCAATACAACTAGCTAATTAATAATCCCAACAAGTTCTTCATGCGATGTCTACGACGGTCACTGAGCCAAGTCGAAGTGCGGGCTACGCCTACGCACATCATCACCTATTTATTTATCTGTTTTAGCGCCGATGCTGAGGGATACTGACCAGATGCAATCAAAGCTTGTCGCTCTACAAGCCTTTCATCGCTGTTAAAATCTAGGATACGTGCGGTGACTTCTCCAATCTCTGTTTGATGTTGAATGACAGCCTCATCTAGCCGAAAATGTTCACCCCAAAAGTCTCTGCGTGGGTTAAAAAACCGCACAAGTTCGCCAGTTTGCCAATTAATTGACCCTAAATCCGTGCCTTTTTGCAGGTTACAGAAGATACAGGCATAGCAGAGATTATCTGCTGTTGTAGCCCCACCGTGTTTCACGCTGATGATATGGTCAACTTGACAACCCGATGATCTATCTACTTCAGAGACGAGACAGTATTCACAAATATGATCAGCGCGAGATGCAACTAAACGCCGCAGTTCTAAACTAATGTATGAACGAGACACTTTGGATACTTATTTAGGGTTAATGTAGTTACGAGCTTTTGCTTTTGCTAATGTCATAATATGCTCTAGTGTGAGGAAATGATCTAACTCTCGCTGGTCACTTCCTGTAAGACCTTCAGTTTTTGCCCGGTAAACGAGATCCTCTAAGCGCTCTTTTGCAGCATCCGAAAGTTTAAAATCGATAACACCTTGGGGAGTGGTTCCAGCAGCAATAAACTCTATAATTTCATCGTAGACTTTGGTGGTATTTACAGATGTAGTCATGAGATTGCCTGTTTTTATTTAATTTTACTGATTTACAACGCCACTTTTAATGACTTTCCTAGTGTCTTAGGCTCTGGTAGAGTTTCACCGTCAGCCAAAGATGATTCAATCAGCATTTCTAAAACTTCCTGAGCATTTTTCAGAGCTTCTTCATAAGTTTTTCCGTGAGTGCAAGGCTGCATTATATGCGTAAACTCAGGTAGCAAAACCACATAACATTTGTCTTCTTCTGACCATTGAATCACGGTTGTATATTTCATATTTATCCATAAGCTTCTCGTCGATGAGCAATAGCAAATATACCTGGCGATTAGAAATCGCGGTTACACAAACCAAGTCCGCCTGCACGGACTCAAAGAATTTGAAACCCACCTCCGTGGGTTTTGTCTGTGTAGAATTCTATTCGCTAGGGCTTCTTTTATTTGCTTGCTCAATACGCTGCCTAATCGCTTCTTCCGCTATGCGAATATTTTCTTCAATTGGTGTACCGTCTGCTGTCACCATTGGCCCGTACCAAGTTGCTTCCGAATCGGGAGTGCGGCGGCTATACAATACACGCAAAGGCTCTACATCTTCCCGGTGTGCAAGTGCGTAAGCTATCAGTTCCTTATTAGTCATTGCCTCAAAGTTCGGTCGCATCTAAAAACCTCCAATCTCCATTAGGGGGTACGATGATTTGAAGTTCCTCGTTTGCAAAAATAAACACAACTCCGGTTTGGTCGTCATAACGGAATAATTCGACATTTCGGCAGCTATTCGATAACATTTGACAGACACGCACACAGGCTTGTGCTTGTTCATTGGTTGGATTTATCGTCTGTTCCTCAATTGTGACATAGATAATAGTAAGCCTTTCTTTTGCGGTTTCAAATGTGAATCCTAAATCTAAGAGTAGGGGAGCCAGAATGAGTTCTCCAGTTTTTTACCCGACTTCAGCAATATCTTTTTTACCACTTTCAAAGGATTCAATAAATCCAGGAATATCAAGCAACTCTTGGGTAGCATCTTCACTTTATTTATCTGCGAGATACGCTAAAAAGTCAGCAATAAGTTGTAGATGTTCCGAAGATAATCCATCTAAATATTGGTTAATTTGCTGACAAACTTCTGTATTGTTCATGTTTTCACCACTCTTTTCCTTCTCTAATTCTGCCAACTTCTTGTGTGCAAATCCAAACTGAGTGAAAGCTTGCCGAATAAGCTTTTCATTTTCAGTATACATACTGAGTAAGACTCAAGTTGGATTTGTATATTATAGTGATAACTTTGATTGATTAATGCAAAATAATCAACATTTTATAATCTGCAATTGTGGTTACGTAGAGGAAATAATTATGTCAAACATAGGCTTATGGGAATCTGCTAAACAGGGAAATATAAATGCTATATCTGATTTAGTCCAGAAGGCTTTTGATGATGACAACGTAACTGTAGAACCGCATATGGACTTATTGGGTATAACACTAACGTTAAAATTAAGCTCTCAAAAAGTTTTGGAGCCGCAAGTTTGTATTAAAAAAGTTATAGAAACCCTAAACGAGATTCAGCCGACAGGAATCAAATTAGTAAGGGTATCTTCAATCGCTTCAATTTGCCAAATTAAATATAGGTGGAATAGATGGATTGATAGAAAACAGGGTGAGTTTGTAGACGATACCAAGAATGCAAATCTTCTTAATTATATTACTATAGCTTTCCTGGTTTCTTGGATAGGCTGCACCACTTTTACAAACAAGCCTTCTTCACCTCCCCCAAATACTTCCAGTCAAACGTCAACACAAATCACAAATCCAGACTGTCTGTACGTTCCAGAAAGTGCAATTGCTGGCAAGAATTGGCAGGAAATATCCCAATTCAAAGATGAATTAAAGCGTCAAAGCGGGAAAAAGTGTGTTCTTTTTACTGGTGGTTAGTTTTCAAAGTTGCAACGTAGGTTGGGTTAACCGAAGCACAACCCAACCAAACAACGTCAATGTTGGATTTATCTCAAATTCGCGGTGTCCAGATCCCCGACTTTTCAAAAAAGTCGGGGATCTAACAAACCTATTAACTGTAAATTGCGATCGCAATTTTCCCCACAGCACGCTCGGTTTCGCTATAAGTATGAGCCGCTGCTAATTCTTGTAAAGGATATGTGCGATCAATCACTACACGAATTTTGCCCGCTTCAATCAAATCTTTGAGATAAACCAAGTCTTGAGTGTTGGGCCGCTCAATGATAAATTTAGCTTTTTGACCAGGAAGAAACGCTGTTAAGATACCTTGCACAAAGATTTCGGGCGTCGGTAGCGTTGTGATATAAATTCCATTAGGTTTGAGGACTCGTTTGCTAGTAGAGAGCGATCGCTTGCCAACTACATCAAAAACAATATCGTACTGCGCTGCACCCTCAGTGAAATCTTGTTGCGTATAGTCAATGAGATGATCTGCTCCCAGAGATTTTACAAAGTCCAAATTTTTAGTACTGCAAACTCCCGTTACCTGTGTCCCCAAAGCTTTGGCAATTTGCACCGCAAAAATCCCCACCCCACCCGCAGCACCATTTATCAAAACATTTTGTCCAAATTGAATATTACCCTGATCTCGCAGTGCTTGCAGAGCCGTGAGCGCCGCTAAGGGGACAACAGCCGCTTCCTCATAAGTCAGGTTTGTTGGTTTGGGTGCAACCAAATTTTCTGAAACAGCTGCAAATTCAGCATAAGCTCCTCCAGGGAAGCTAGTGCTCCCATATATAGAATCTCCTGGCTGAAAACGTGTGACTTGACTACCAACCGCTACGACTTCTCCAGCCAAATCAAACCCCAGGATCATCGGGAATTTGTTTCCTGTAAGCAAGCTCAACATTCCCTTGCGGATTTTCCAATCAATGGGATTAACGCTACTAGCACGAACTTTTACAAGTAACTGCATTGGCTCAATTTTCGGCTGCTCCACGTCTTCATAGCGCAACACTTCAACCGAGCCATATCGCCGGATAACGACTGCTTTCATAGCATTCCTCCTGCTACCCTGTTTTGCTGAATGAATTCAGACAGTCTGTTTTTCATTATGAATCCAGTTTAGCGATGTCTACGACGGTCACTGAGCCAAGTCGAAGTGCGGGCTACGCCTAAGCATTGGATTTAGCAGTCTAGTTATAGTTAACTGACAAAATTTCTGAAACCTTTGAAAGTATGTAGAGACTTCCTAAAATGGGGGTATGAATTTAAAACTGCACCTGTATGCCAGCTAGAGACATTTATCACAACAATGTCAAAAATGCTTTGATTAAAGACAAATGGCTAATTACTCATGACCCCCTGACTCTTAAGTTTGGTAAAAAAGACATGTACGTCTATCTAGGTGCTAAGCAGTTGTTAGCGGCACAAAAAGTAGAATGTAAAATTGCAAGCGATCGCTTCGCTGTTTATTCTTCAGTGCTAAATACAACATCTTCATACAGCAGTTCAATCGGACACTCAAATTCAATGCTTGATAAAGTGACGATATCTCCGACCGTGTAGGGATAATAAAGCCACATCCTCCCCTCTCCCCGACAGTAACGCTCAACAGAGATTTTTTCCGAGTCAATCAAGATATACTCTTGCAAACTGGGGATTGTTAGATAATAAGTAAATTTTTCATCCCGATCTTTAGCGCTTGTCCCTGGCGAAAGAACTTCAGCAATCAGTTTGGGATGTTGAATAAATTTGCGGGCATTGAGGTCTTGAGGGTCGCAACTGACAATAACATCAGGATAATAGTAGCGGCTCTGGGGAGTGAGTTGCACTTTCACGTCTGACACATTCACTCGACAACCTCTAGAACGCAAATGAGGGTACAAAGCTCTATAGAGATTTAGTGCAATGTCGTTGTGGGGAATTGTACCGCCTGTCATGGCAAATACTTCACCATTAGCATATTCATAGCGAACGTCTTGCTGAGGTTCCCATTCGAGATATTCCTCAACGGTCATTTTTGGTAGTTGTTGGGGGATAGCTATCATAACTAAGATTTTTATCACGCTTGGTTTGATTGTAGCTAAATAGTATACGTAACAAAGTCATTTAAACCTTTCTCCTTTTATAAGCAAGATTTAGAATTTTCCTCCTTCTGGCGTCGTAAGGGGGTTAGAGGGTTAGGTTTTTTGCCAAGGTTTGTAGTGAGCAATTTAGAAAAATCATTGCGTAGTTTACCGCCGTAGGCATCGCTCAATCATGTTAGATTGTAGTTTGTTGTCTCAAACACAAAATCCGAAACTTTCCTACCTATCTCCTCATTGTGGGAATGAAAAAAAGCAACTTAAAAGTTAAATTTTTTGAAAAATATGTGCAGCAATACATCTATTTTCACAAGCCTGCATGGCTTGCCAAATAAGACTTAGAACTATAATTGAATATCATTGTCAAAGCAAAAGTTAAAAAAATATGAATTGCATTTTTACCCTAAAAAAAATGATATGTTAGATACAGAATTGAATTTCGCACGTTTCTGGAGTAGAACGATATAAACTACTCCAGATTTTTCACCCTCAAACCCTTGCCATTTATTGGTTTTGAAAAAATTTGGGGTCAATCTGAGTACACATTGAAATAACCCAAACCCAGTTTCAAGTTAGTTAAAATCCTTGCTGGAATGGGATTATGGCTGAGTACAGATAAATCCTGAACCCCTATCCATAAACACTAGAACCCCAACCAAAAAATACTAGAACCCCCACCCAAAAAATAAATTTTTAATTCTTGTAATACTTGAAGAATTAGGATTTTTATTGCTTGAGTACAAGCGTAATAAATCCAATAAATTCTATCCTAGATAGACGCACCGTCTGACTAGGAAGTGGCTGCTATAAATCTTATATCGCCAATCACTTAATGCTCCAACACGAAACGAAGCAAAGAGTGAGTGGAGGGATGACATAGCACCATGCCAGAAGTGAATAGAAGTCGCGGCTGTAAGCACAAATTCTACCCAAGAACCGAACGTTGACACACACCAGCCGAACATCAAATATCTATCGCCTGCCCTACTTGACAACAAGTCGCCCGAACCCAAGCGTTTGCAGGCAGTGTGGAAGACGCGACTTCAATTCCTGGGCATAGAGAGTAGCAACAGCATCTCCCACAGTGGCAGCCAGTCCACCGACCTTTTGCGAAATTCAATGACATCACCGTCTACACGACTCCTCAACTCTCCTGCTACGGAATCGACGACAACCCCAGCAAAATCAGGTGGTTGCGGCTGCGACAGCAATAGCAGCGCCACCGTGGAAAGGGATGAAAAGCTCCAAGAACGTATTGCTAAACATCCCTGCTACAGCGAAGACGCTCATCACCATTACGCCAGGATGCACGTTGCAGTTGCTCCAGCCTGTAACATTCAATGCAACTATTGCAATCGTAAATATGACTGCGCTAACGAAAGTCGCCCTGGAGTGGTTAGCGAGTTATTAACACCAGAAGAAGCAGCACACAAAGCTTTGGTCATTGGTGGCAAGATTCCTCAAATGACAGTTGTAGGAATTGCCGGCCCTGGCGACCCATTGGCAAACCCAGACAAGACATTCCGCACATTTGAGTTGATTGCAGACAAAGCACCGGATATCAAGCTTTGTTTATCAACCAATGGTTTAATGCTGACCGAACACATCGATCGCATTAAACAATTAAATATAGATCACGTTACGATTACCCTAAACACCATCGACCCAGAAATCGGCGCACAGATTTATTCTTGGGTTCACTACAAACGCAAGCGTTATAGAGGCGTAGAAGGAGCCAAGATTCTGCTCGAAAAGCAGATGGAAGGATTGCAAGCCCTCAAAGAAGCAGACATCTTGTGCAAGGTTAACTCAGTGATGATTCCCGGAATTAACGACCAGCACTTGGTGGAAGTGAATAAATTCATTCGTGAGAATGGGGCATTTTTGCACAACATCATGCCGCTGATTTCTGCACCAGAACATGGCACACATTTCGGCTTAAACGGTCAGCGCGGCCCTTCAACCAAGGAGCTCAAAGAAGTTCAAGACAATTGCTCCGGCAACATGAAAATGATGCGCCATTGCCGTCAGTGTCGAGCCGATGCAGTCGGATTATTGGGAGAAGACCGCAGCCAGGAATTTAGCAAAGATAAATTCTTGGAAATGGATTCAGAATATGACCTCGAAAAGCGCGCCAGTGTACACGAAGGTATTGAGAAGTTTAAAGAAGAACTTAAAGTAGCCAAACAGAAGGCGCAAACCGGCAAGAAATTTGCCAACAATCCTAAAGTGCTAGTTGCAGTAGCAACCAAAGGCGGCGGATTGGTTAACCAGCACTTCGGTCATGCCAAGGAATTCCAAATTTACGAAGTAGAGGGCAACGAAGTTCGCTTTGTCAGTCACCGCAAGATTGACCAGTATTGTCAAGGTGGATACGGTGAAGAAGCCACTTTTGAGCATATTATGAAAGCGATCGCAGATTGCAAAGCAGTTTTAGTTTCCAAGATTGGTAACTGTCCCCAAGAAAAATTGCAAGAAGCTGGCATACAGACTATTGAAGCTTACGACGTAATTGAAAAGGTTGCTTTGGAGTTTTACGAGCAATACGTGAAGGAACTAGGGACTAGGGACTAGGGACTGGGGACTGGGGACTGGGGACTGGGAACTAGGGACTAGGAAGTGAGGATTAGGAATTAGGAATTAGGACTAGTACCTGGAAACTAAATTCTTCCCAATGCCCAATACCCAATCCCCAGTACCCAATACCTAATCCTCAATACCCAATAACCAAAAAAGGAGAATAATCATGGCTTACAAAATTATTACTAGCCAATGTATTTCCTGCAATCTCTGTTTGTCTGTCTGTCCCACTAATGCAGTTAAGGTAGTTGATGGACAACACTGGATTGACCCTGAACTTTGTACAAACTGTGTTGGTAGCGTTCATACTGTGCCTCAGTGTAAAGCTGGTTGTCCCACCTGCAATGGTTGCGTCAATCAGTCCAGCGATTACTGGGAAGGCTGGTTTGCCAATTACAACCGTGTAGTTGCGAAGTTAACAAATAAACAAGATTACTGGGAGCGTTGGTTTCAATGTTATTCCCAGAAATATTCCGAGCAGTTGCAAAAGCGTCAACACCACGTAGTGGCAGCAGAAGCTTGATTAAGATTCAAAAGTTAAACGGCAAGGGTTAAAGGTTAAAGGACACTGGTAATTATCCCCTTTTCCCTGCCCCATTCCCAAATTCTTGGTTTTTGTGAAATCAAATTGGAAACAATGCAAAAGAACTGCATCTATCTCGATAATAATGCCACCACCAAAGTAGACCCAGAAGTTGTAGAGGCGATGCTGCCTTACCTGACGGACTATTATGGTAATCCCTCTAGTATGCATACCTTTGGTGGACAACTCGGCAAAGGGGTGAAAACAGCAAGAGAACAACTTGCAGCACTTATTGGAGCCGATGAGTCAGAAATTGTCTACACCAGTTGTGGTACTGAAGGAGATAACGCTGCGATTCGTGCTGCATTGTTAGCACATCCAGACAGGCGACACATCATCACCACACAAGTTGAACACCCAGCGGTGCTGAATGTCTGCAAACAACTAGAAACCCAAGGTTATAGTGTTACCTATCTTTCAGTAAACCATCAAGGGCAGTTGGATCTAGATGAACTAGAAGCCTCACTGACGGGTAACACCGCCCTGGTGACGATTATGTACGCCAACAACGAAACAGGCACGGTTTTCCCAATTGAACAGATTGGGTTGCGAGTCAAAGAGTACGGTGCTATTTTCCACGTAGATGCGGTGCAAGCAGTGGGAAAAATTCCCTTGAATATGAAGACTAGCACCGTAGATATGTTAACTTTGTCTGGTCATAAGATTCACGCACCCAAAGGAATTGGTGCTTTGTATGTGCGACGTGGGGTTAGGTTCCGTCCTTTGTTGATTGGGGGACACCAAGAACGTGGGCGTCGGGCGGGAACAGAGAATGTTCCAGGAATTATTGCCCTCGGCAAAGCCGCAGAACTGGAAATGTTACATTTAGAAGAGGCGACCAAGAGAGAAAGAAGGCTGCGCGATCGCCTAGAACAAACTTTACTCGCTACAATTGCCGATTGTGTCGTGAATGGTGACTCTACGCAGAGATTGCCAAACACCACCAATATCGGCTTCAAGTACATCGAAGGCGAAGCTATCTTACTGTCCTTAAATAAATACGGTATTTGTGCCTCATCTGGTTCTGCTTGCACCTCTGGGTCTTTGGAACCTTCCCACGTTCTCCGGGCTATGGGCTTACCCTACACAACTCTGCATGGTTCCATTCGCTTCAGCCTTTGTCGCTACACTACAGAAGCCGAAATCGATCAAGTCATCGCAGTCATGCCCGGTATTGTAGAACGTTTACGCGCCCTCTCACCCTTCAAAAATGATGATGCAGGCTGGTTACAAGAACAAGAGCAAGCACTGGCGGCGCATCACTAGCGACTGAGGAAGAAAGGGAAAAGGTGAGACCAGTGCTGCGGGAGGGTTTCCCTCCGCAGGCAACTGGCGCTAGCGTAGCGGTAGCGACGTTAGGAGCGTCACCCCGAAGGGTTAAAGGGCAAACAAAGGGATGATTTTTACCTTTCCCCCTTACCCTTTTCCCAATCCAAAATCTAAAATCTAAAATCTAAAATTGGCTATGTGGGACTACACAGATAAAGTATTAGAACTGTTTTACGACCCCAAGAATCAGGGAGCTATCGAAGAAACGGGTGAATCTGGAGTTAAAGTTGCAACTGGAGAAATCGGTAGCATTGCTTGCGGCGATGCTTTGAGATTGCACCTGAAAGTGGAAGTGGAATCTGATAAGATTCTAGATGCTCGCTTTCAAACCTTTGGTTGCACCAGTGCGATCGCTTCTTCTAGTGCATTAACCGAGATGATTAAGGGCTTAACTCTCGATGAAGCCTTGAAAGTCTCCAACAAAGACATTGCAGATTACCTTGGTGGATTACCAGAAGCAAAGATGCACTGCTCTGTTATGGGGCAAGAAGCGCTAGAAGCAGCGATTTATAATTATCGTGGCATTCCTCTAACTTCTCATGATGACGATGATGAAGGAGCGCTAGTTTGCAGTTGCTTTGGTATCAGCGAGTCTAAGATTCGCCGCGTGATTCTAGAAAATAATCTCACTGATGCTGAACAGGTAACAAACTACGTCAAAGCTGGTGGCGGATGCGGTTCTTGTCTAGCCAATATCGATGATATTATCAAAGCAGTACAACAGGAATCTGCTGCACCTGCGCTTAACAATTATGCTCTGAAAGTTGCTACAGATATTGCTACATCTCAACAGCAATCGCAACTATCGCTAACCAACGTCCAAAAAATTGCTCTAATTCAAAAAGTTCTGGATGAAGAAGTCAGACCCGTTCTCATCGCTGATGGTGGAGATGTGGAACTGTATGACGTAGAAGGTGATCGCGTGAAAGTTTTGCTGCAAGGTGCTTGCGGTTCTTGTTCTAGTAGTACAGCAACTCTGAAGATTGCGATCGAAGCCAGATTACAAGATCGTGTCAGCAAGAACCTTGTAGTCGAAGCAGTTTAGGAATTGCTGTAGGACTTAACGTACTCTACAAATACGCCCTAATATGCATTCAGCCAAAAACAGAAAGTAGGATTTGAACCGGATAAATGTTTTCTCATCAATGCTTCATACCAATTCGCCAAAAGAAAGCTACAGATTAAAATCTGACTTTCTTAATTACGAATTACGTAGCTTGCTTCTCGCGCCAGGCGCGAGTATTACGAATTACGAATTGGTATCTGTCCTACGGCTAACAGTATATAGGCAAAAACATTAAGCGCCTACTTGCAAATTTCATCATCCAACTCGCTTCAAAGGAACAGGATATGAGCACATTGTACGACAAACTTGGCGGACAACCAGCTATTGAACAAATAGTAGATGAACTCCACAAACGCATTGCGACAGACAGCACCCTCAACACATTTTTTGCTGGTACAGATATGGCCAAGCAACGTAATCATCTAGTTGCTTTCTTATCTCAGATTTTTGAGGGGCCAAAGCAATACGCGGGTCGTCCAATGGACAAAACTCACGCAGGGATGAATCTACAGCAACAACACTTCGATGCGATCGCCAAGCACCTGAGTGAAGCAATGGCTGTGCGCGGAGAATCGCCAGAAGATACAACCGCTGCACTAGAGCGCGTCTCAAATTTAAAGGGCGCTATTTTGAACAAGTAATAGGACTTACGCATTGATTGTTGACGAATAGTAACGTCAAGTCCTACTTGGTCTTTCCAGCTAAAACACATTATGACGTATTTGTAAATTGCGTAAGCTCTTAGTCATTAGTCATTTGACTAATGACTAAGGACAAAAAGAAAAGAAATTTAACGAGGAAATAAATGTACCTACTTTCGATCATTTTAGCTGTGGAGCGATCGCCCCCAACGGCGACGTTCTACATCCCCTCACTGCTGTAGCTCAACAAGCGTGAGTAGCCCAGAGACGAACACAATAGACCCACCTACCAACCAACCAATTGCAGGAAAACACGAACAATGACTGACGAAAACATTAGACAGATAGCTTTCTACGGTAAGGGCGGTATCGGTAAATCTACCACTTCCCAAAACACCTTGGCAGCTATGGCAGAAATGGGCCAACGCATCCTCATCGTCGGTTGCGACCCCAAAGCTGACTCCACCCGTTTGATGCTGCACTCCAAGGCTCAAACAACTGTTCTTCACTTGGCTGCTGAACGTGGTGCAGTAGAAGATATCGAAATCGAAGAAGTAATGCTAACCGGTTTCCGTAACGTTCGTTGCGTAGAATCTGGTGGACCAGAACCCGGTGTAGGTTGCGCCGGTCGTGGTATTATTACCGCCATCAACTTCTTAGAAGAAAACGGTGCTTACCAAGACCTAGACTTCGTATCTTACGACGTATTAGGTGACGTTGTGTGCGGTGGTTTTGCTATGCCTATCCGCGAAGGTAAGGCACAAGAAATCTACATCGTTACATCTGGTGAAATGATGGCGATGTATGCTGCTAACAACATTGCTCGTGGTGTTCTCAAGTATGCTCACACTGGTGGCGTGCGTTTGGGTGGTTTGATTTGTAACAGCCGTAATACAGACCGGGAAATCGAATTGATCGAAACCTTGGCAAAACGGTTGAACACCCAAATGATTCACTACGTACCTCGTGACAACATTGTTCAACACGCAGAATTGCGCCGGATGACTGTTAACGAGTACGCTCCTGAAAGCAACCAAGCTAACGAATACCGGATTTTGGCTCAGAAAATTATCGACAACAAGAATCTAGCTATTCCTACACCCATCGAAATGGAAGAACTAGAAGAACTGTTGATTGAATTCGGTATCCTCGAAAGCGACGAAAATGCTGCCAAGTTGGTTGGTAAAACTGCCGCTGAAGCTCCTGTAGTCTAAGTCGCTACTAAGAAATAACGCTTTAGCACAAGGAAAAAGGAAGGTTTCATATCTTCCCTTTTAACCTCTCCCTAGCATCTCCCCCCTAACCTTAGAGGGGACTCCTAGTCCCCCTATGCCCCGATCCTTACGAGTCACAGAGGCTTAGTATGACACCTCCAGAAAACCAAAACATCATCGAAGAAAGAAAAGAACTAATTAAAGAAGTTCTAGACGCTTATCCTGATAAAGCTAAGAAAAAACGGGAAAAGCACTTAAGTGTATACGAAGAAGGTAAGTCCGATTGCGGCGTTAAGTCTAACATCAAATCCCTTCCTGGTGTAATGACCGCTCGTGGTTGTGCTTATGCCGGTTCAAAAGGTGTGGTTTGGGGCCCTATCAAGGACATGATCCACATCAGCCACGGGCCTGTTGGTTGCGGTTACTGGTCTTGGTCTGGTCGTCGTAACTACTACATTGGTACTACAGGTGTTGATACCTTTGGTACTATGCACTTCACCTCTGACTTCCAAGAACGAGATATCGTTTTCGGTGGTGACAAAAAACTCGTCAAGTTAATCCAAGAACTTGATGTACTCTTCCCTCTCAACCGTGGTGTTTCCATTCAATCTGAATGTCCCATCGGTCTAATTGGGGATGACATCGAAGCTGTTGCTCGCAAGACATCGAAAGAAATTGGCAAGCCAGTTGTTCCCGTTCGTTGCGAAGGCTTCCGCGGTGTTTCTCAGTCTTTGGGACACCACATCGCTAACGACATGGTTCGTGACTGGGTATTCACCAGAGCAGACCAAGCTAAGAAAGACGGCACACTACAGTTTGAAGGCACTCCTTATGACGTAGCCATCATTGGTGACTACAACATTGGTGGAGATGCTTGGGCTAGCCGCATCCTCCTAGAAGAAATCGGCTTGCGCGTAGTCGCTCAGTGGTCAGGTGATGGCACCATCAACGAAATGTTGATGACCCCCAATGTGAAGATGAACCTCATCCACTGTTACCGGTCGATGAACTACATCAGCCGTCACATGGAAGAAGCTTACGGTATACCCTGGTTGGAATACAACTTCTTCGGCCCCACTAAGATTGCTGAATCTTTACGGGAAATTGCTTCTAAATTTGACGAGACAATCCAAGCAAACGCTGAGAAAGTCATCGCCAAGTATCAGCCAACAATGGATGCGGTAGTTGCTAAGTACCGCCCCCGCTTGGAAGGTAAGACTGTAGCCATCATGGTTGGTGGTCTGCGTCCTCGCCACGTTGTCCCAGCCTTCCAAGACTTGGGCATGAAGATGATTGGTACAGGTTATGAGTTCGCTCATAACGACGACTACAAACGTACCACTCACTACATCGAAAACGGCACCATCGTTTATGACGACGTTACCGCTTACGAATTCGAGGAGTTTATCAAAGCCCTGAAGCCTGACCTCGTAGCCTCTGGTGTGAAAGAGAAGTACGTCTTCCAAAAGATGGGTCTTCCTTTCCGTCAAATGCACTCTTGGGATTACTCCGGCCCTTATCACGGTTATGACGGCTTTGCCATCTTCGCTCGTGACATGGATTTGGCACTCAACAGCCCAACCTGGGGATTAATCGGCGCTCCTTGGAATGAAAAGGCTAAGGCTGAAGCTAAAGCTAAGGCTGCCGTTTAGGTAAAAGGGAGAGAGAAGTAAGGATAGCCTGGGGTTTTAACCCCAGGGGGGAGTAGAAAGTAGGGAATTAGCACTCACCACTTCCCACTCCCCATCCCCAACTCTTGTTATCGGCTCCCACCTCAAGTCCTCATTCCTCGACTAGAAAATACAGCAAGCTTGGAGATCCACCAAATGCCTCAGAATCCAGAAAAAATTCAAGACCACGTTGAGCTATTCCACCAGCCGGAGTACCAACAGTTATTTGAAAACAAAAAGCAATTTGAAAACGGTCACGACCCCGAAGAAGTAAAACGGGTTGCAGAGTGGACAAAGGGTTGGGATTATCGTGAAAAGAACTTCGCTCGTGAAGCATTGACCGTTAACCCTGCTAAAGGTTGCCAACCATTGGGAGCAATCTTTGCTGCTGTTGGTTTTGAAGGCACTCTACCTTTTGTTCAAGGTTCTCAAGGTTGCGTTGCTTACTTCCGCACCCACTTAACTCGCCACTACAAAGAACCATTCTCTGGTGTATCTTCTTCAATGACTGAAGATGCAGCCGTGTTCGGTGGTCTGCAAAACATGATTGACGGCTTAGCGAACTCTTACCAACTCTACAAACCCAAGATGATTGCTGTCTGCACCACCTGTATGGCAGAAGTAATTGGTGATGACTTACAAGCTTTCATCAACAACTCTAAACAAGCTGGTTCAGTTCCTCAAGATTTCCCAGTACCCTACGCTCATACCCCTAGCTTTGTTGGTTCCCACATCACTGGTTACGACAACATGATGAAGGGAATTCTTTCTAATCTGACAGCAGGTCATAAGAAAGAAACCAGCAATGGCAAGATCAACTTCATCCCAGGTTTTGATACCTACGTAGGCAACAACCGTGAAATCAAGCGGATTGCTTCCTTGTTCGGCTTTGACTACACAATTCTCGCTGACAACAGCGACTACCTGGATTCACCCAACACAGGTGAGTTCGATATGTATCCAGGTGGTACAAAGCTAGAAGATGCAGCAGATTCAATTAATGCTAAAGCTACAGTTGCTCTGCAAGCACACTCCACCCCCAAAACCCGTGAGTACATCGAAAAAGAGTGGCAGCAACCAACCTTTGTTTCTCGTCCTTGGGGTATTAAGGGTACTGATGAGTTTTTGATGAAACTCAGCGAACTGAGTGGTATCCCCATTCCCGAAGAATTGGAAATTGAACGCGGTCGGGCAGTTGATGCCATGACTGACTCCCATTCATGGATTCACGGCAAGCGTTTTGCTATCTACGGTGAACCAGATTTAGTTTACAGCGTAGTAGGCTTCATGCTGGAAATGGGTGCTGAACCTGTGCATATCTTGGTTCACAACAGCAACGAAGTATTTGAAGCAGAAATGAAAGAACTGCTTGCTTCTAGCCCCTTCGGTAAGAATGCAACTGTTTGGCCTGGTAAAGACCTGTGGCACATGCGTTCATTACTGTTCACCGAACCCGTAGACTTCCTTGTCGGTAACACCTATGGTAAGTACCTGTGGCGTGACACCAAGATTCCCCTCGTGAGAATCGGCTATCCGATCATGGATCGTCACCACCTACACCGCTACAGCACCATCGGCTATCAAGGTGTGATCAACCTGCTTAACTGGACTGTAAATACCCTGTTTGAGGAAATTGATCGCAACACCAATATCCCATCCAAAACCGATATTTCCTACGACTTGATCCGTTAGGAATTGTATTCACTCGCAGCGTGCCAATAAAGGGCGGAAAATAATTCGTAATTCGTAATTCGTAATTCGTAATTATGAATTATTTCCACCTTTTTCTCTTTAGCATTTACCTGAGGTACTAAAGAAATGGAAACTATCAATCATACTCACAATCACACTCATACTCATACTCATCCTAATTACCATCCACCTAACTATAAAAAACGAGGGATATTCAACAATTTACTCAATCCTTTGCGTCGTGTGGTGGATGGAGTCCAGGTTAAACATAATCGCATCGCTCATTTAATTTGCCAAATAATTCCTTGCTGTTGTCCTTTTGAGCGACAAATTAAATTATTTGGGCGGTCTTTTGATATCCCAGCACTGTGTAAACTCAATCCTTTATATAACGAATTTGTAGGATTGCGTTTTCGTGCTTTATCTTACCTCGCCGATGAATGTGGAGAGGATGTTACAAAATACATTTGCTAGTTATTAGTCAAAAGTAGAGACGCCATTAATCGCGTCTGTACAAGAGTCAAGGTAGAGACGCGATTAATCGCGTCTGTACAAGAGTCAAGAGTAGAGACGCGATTAATCGCGTCTGTACAAGAGTCAAGAGTCAAAATTAATTAGTTTTAACTTTGGACTTTTAGCAGTGGGCAAATGACAAAGAACAACTGCCATCCAGTACGAGAAGAGAGATGAAAAGCACCCAAGGCAAAATTAACGAGCTGCTTAGTGAATCAGGATGTGAGCATAATCAGCATAAACAAACGGAGAAGAAAAACAAGTCTTGCACACAACAGGCACAACCTGGCGCGGCTCAAGGGGGCTGTGCCTTTGATGGTGCAATGATTGCCCTTGTACCGATCGCGGATGCTGCTCATTTAGTCCACGGGCCGATCGCCTGTGCTGGTAACTCCTGGGGCAGCCGTGGTAGTCTTTCCTCTGGGCCCCAACTCTACAAGATGGGCTTTACGACTGACTTGGGTGAAAACGATGTCATCTTCGGTGGTGAAAAAAAGCTCTATAAAGCGATTCTAGAAATCAAAGAGCGCTACCAACCAGCAGCAGTCTTTGTTTATGCTACTTGCGTTACAGCTCTAATTGGCGATGATGTTGATGCCGTCTGCAAAGCTGCTGCTGAGAAAATCGGTGTTCCTGTTGTCCCGGTAATTGCTCCAGGATTTATTGGGAGCAAAAATCTGGGAAACCGCTTTGGTGGTGAAGCTTTGCTGGAATATGTTGTCGGAACAGCAGAACCGGAACATACAACGCCCTATGATATTAATTTAATCGGCGAGTACAACATCGCCGGGGAAATGTGGGGAGTAACACCACTGTTAGAAAAATTAGGCATCCGTATTTTATCCAAAATTACGGGCGATGCTCGCTACGATGAAATTCGCTACGCCCACCGTGCCAAGCTCAACGTGATGATCTGCTCACGAGCGCTGCTCAACATGGCCAGAAAGATGGAGGAGCGCTACAACATCCCCTATATTGAAGAGTCTTTCTACGGCATCGATGATATGAATCGTTGTCTGCGAAACATTGCTGCTAAATTGGGTGACGCTGATTTGCAAGAGCGGACAGAAAAGCTGATTGCAGATGAAACTGCGGCTCTAGATTTGGCATTGGCTCCCTATCGTGCTCGACTTAAAGGTAAGCGGGTTGTCTTATATACAGGTGGTGTTAAGAGTTGGTCGATTATCTCGGCTGCTAAGGACTTAGGGATAGAAGTTGTTGCTACCAGTACCAGAAAAAGTACTGAGGAAGACAAAGCCAAAATCAAGAAGTTGATTGGCAACGATGGCATCATGTTAGAAAAGGGCAATGCTCAGGAATTGCTCCAGTTGGTCAAAGACACTCGCGCAGATATGCTGATTGCTGGTGGACGCAACCAATACACTGCCTTGAAAGCTCGGATTCCTTTCCTTGATATCAACCAAGAACGCCACCATCCTTATGCAGGTTATGTGGGCATGATCGAGATGGCACGAGAACTGTACGAAGCTCTTTATAGCCCGATTTGGGAGCAAATACGTAAGCCTGCGCCTTGGGACGAGGAGGTAGTTTAATGGCGATCGTTAATGTTCCTAACAAATCACTGACAGTTAATCCCCTCAAGCAAAGCCAAGCCTTGGGTGCAACCTTAGCTTTTTTGGGATTGAAGGGGACGATGCCTTTATTCCACGGTTCTCAGGGTTGTACTGCTTTCGCCAAAGTTGTCTTAGTGCGACATTTTAGAGAGGCGATTCCTCTAGCTACGACAGCGATGACGGAAGTCACTACTATCTTGGGTGGCGAAGAGAATGTAGAACAGGCAATTCTGACGCTGGTAGAAAAGGCTAATCCAGAAATTATTGGTTTATGCACCACGGGGTTGACGGAGACTAGAGGGGATGACATTGAGGGATTTCTTAAAGAAATTCGCGATCGCCATCCTGAATTGAATGATTTAGCGATCGTTTTTGCCCCTACTCCAGATTTTAAAGGTGCGTTACAAGATGGCTTTGCTGTTGCTGTCGAGAGCATAGTTCAGGAAATTCCGCGAACGGGTGGAATCAGAACCGAGCAAGTAACGATTTTGGCGGGTTCTGCCTTCACACCAGGGGATGTACAGGAAGTCAAAGAGATGGTGACTGCCTTTGGAATGACACCTATCTTTGTACCTGATCTTGGCGCTTCTTTAGATGGACATTTAGAGGATGCCTATAGTGCTGTCACAGTCAGCGGTACAACGCTCAAACAGCTACGAGAAGTAGGTAGTTCTGCTTTCACCTTGGCATTAGGTGAGAGTATGCGAGGTGCTGCAAAGATTCTCGAAGAACGGTTTGGCACACCCTACGAGGTGTTTGGGGAACTGACTGGATTAGAACCTGTGGACGAGTTCTTACAAGCATTGGCGATTCTTAGTGGTAATAGCGTTCCCGAAAAATACCGTCGCCAACGCCGTCAGTTGCAAGATGCCATGCTGGACACTCACTTTTACTTTGGTGCTAAGCGAGTTTCCCTAGCCTTAGAACCAGACTTGTTGTGGTCAACAGTGTGTTTCTTGCAATCGATGGGAACTCAGATTCATGCTGCGGTGACAACAACGCGATCGCCATTGCTAGAAAAACTCCCAGTCAAAAGCGTCACCATCGGTGATTTGGAGGACTTTGAGAGTTTGGCAGCCGGATCTGATTTGCTGATTGGTAACTCGAATGTCAGAGCGATCGCTAAACGTCTTTCGGTTCCTCTATATCGTCTGGGCTTGCCCATTTATGACCGCTTAGGTAATGGTCAATTTACCAAAGTAGGCTACCGAGGCACAATGGAGCTTTTGTTTGGTATTGGCAACCTATTTTTAGAACAAGAAGAGTTATTAGTCAAGAGTCAAGAGTCATTGGTCAAGAGTAGAGACGCGATTAATCGCGTCTGTACAGATTAATCGCGTCTGTACAGATTAATCGCGTCTGTACAGATTAATCGCGTCTGTACAGCGATTAATCGCATCTGTACAGCAATTAATCGCATCTGTACAGCGATTAATCGCATCTGTACAAGAGACAAAATTAATTACTTTTGACCTTGGACTTCGCAAAGCGGTAGATAAAGGACAAATTACGATGAAAATTGCCTTCACGACGAGTGACCGAGTTCATATTAATGCTCACTTCGGATGGGCAAGAATGATTGATGTTTATGAAATTTCTGATGAGGGATATCACTTCGTAGAAACCCTTAATTTTGAAGGCGATCTAAAAGAAGATGGTAACGAGGACAAAATCACACCAAAACTTGAGGCAATAGTTGACTGTACGATTGTTTACGTAACAGCAATTGGTGGAAGTGCGGCGGCTCGTTTAATCAAGAAAGGTGTCACACCAGTCAAGGCGCGATCGGAAGAGGAAGAAATTAGCGAAGTGCTAAATAAGCTAGTACAAACCCTCAAAGGCAACCCTCCGCCTTGGTTGCGTAAAGCTTTACAGCAAAAGCCTTCAAATTTTGCCGATGAAGTTGAAGATGAAGCAACAGTATGACCACAAATAATAGTGTTAACGGAACTGCTACAACCGAAGTCTTGAATTCGCCTTTTCTCAAGGTATTAATCAAACAAATCCGGGGTCAAGATAGCTATGGAGTTTACCGTAGTTGGTCGGATGAATTAATTCTCAAACCTTTTGTTGTCAGCAAACAAAAGAAACGTGAAATATCTGTTGAAGGTGAAGTTGATCCAATAACTCAAGCTCGGATTATGGCATTTTTTCGGGCTGTAGCCGCTGGTATTGAACAGGAAACAGGTCTGATCTCCCAGGTTGTAGTTGATTTGAGCCATGAAGGATTTGGCTGGGCGCTAGTCTTCTCTGGACGTCTTTTACTAGCTGTAAAAACCTTACGAGATGCTCATCGCTTTGGCTTTGACTCGCTAGAAAAACTTGCAGAAGAGGGAGAAAATTTTGTCCAAAAAGGGATTAATTTAGCGAAGCGCTTCCCAGAAGTAGGCAAATTGTAATTTCTTTGTGTCTTCGTGTCTTCGTGGTCAAAAATAACTCAACCACAAAGGCACAAAGACACGAAGGTAATTAACTCAGCACTCTTTTAACAAGGATGAAGTTGATGGTGCAGGTAGGAGAAACAAGTATTGAGGAATTAAAAGGTCAGATTAGACGCCTCAATAGTAAGGCAGGTCAAATGAAAATGGATCTGCATGATTTAGCCGAAGGACTGCCAACAGATTATCAGCAACTTATGGATGTTGCAGCTGCAACTTATGAAATCTATAGACAGTTAGATGAGCTTAAGCAACAGCTGAAAAAATTGGAGAATGTTAAATGACTGGAACTATTGATGAATTTAAGCAGCTCGTAGATACAGAGGAGTTTTTGAAGTTTTTTAACCTGCCCTACGACCAAAAATTTGTGAACGTAAATCGTTTACATATTTTGAAAAAGTTTTCTCAATATATCAAGGAAATTGATGAGAATTCTTCTGACTTAAGTCAAGAAGAAAAACTAAATCAATATTCTCTAGCTTTGCAAAAAGCTTATCAAGTATTTCTCGAATCAACACCGCATGAACAAAAGCTGTTCAAAGTGTTTAATGACAAGCCGAAAAATGTAGTCACACTGACAGAAATCACTTCTGATTAGGAGGTAAAAATTGGTAAACCTGACGCCTACCGAATTAGAACGCTATCGTCGCCAAATGATGCTCCCGAATTTTGGCGAAGTAGCACAGAAGCGCCTGAAGTCAGCAACGGTTTTGGTTACGGGTGTGGGGGGATTAGGCGGTACGGCGGCGCTTTACTTAGCAGTAGCGGGCGTCGGCAGGCTAATCTTAGTCCGGGGTGGTGACTTGCGGCTAGATGATATGAATCGTCAGGTTCTCATGACGGACGATTGGGTAGGTAAGCCAAGGGTATTTAAAGCTAAAGAAACTCTGGACGCTATTAATCCTGATGTCCAAGTGGAAACTGTTCATGATTACATCACCTCGGAAAATGTAGATTCGTTGGTGCAATCCGCTGATATGGCTCTCGACTGTGCTCACAATTTTGCGGAGCGCAATTTGCTCAATGAAGCTTGTGTGCGCTGGCGTAAGCCAATGGTAGAGGCTGCAATGGACGGGATGGAAGCTTACCTGACCACGATTATTCCTGGTGTGACTCCTTGTTTATCCTGTCTGTTTCCAGAGAAACCTGATTGGGATCGGCGCGGCTTTTCGGTTTTAGGTGCTGTTTCTGGGACACTGGCTTGTTTAACGGCACTGGAGGCTATCAAGCTAATTACCGGGTTTAGTCAACCTCTATTGTCGCAATTGCTGACAATCGACCTGAGCCGGATGGAATTTGCCAAGCGCCGTTCTTATCGCGATCGCTCTTGTCCAGTATGTGGTAACAACGCACCTTGGAGACAAGCGCAATCCAAATCGATGGAACCCAGCAGTATGGCACAGAATAGTTAATTTGGCCCACACCTGAAATCAAAACAACCAATCGCTACAATTCAGGAGATTTGATGACCGTTACTTTGTCAGAAAAAGCAGAATTTCATCTGCGAGCATTCCTGCGAGGTTCAGCTCCCGATGCTAATGGCGCAACCAAAGGTGTTCGCATCTCTGTGAAAGATGGTGGTTGCAGTGGCTATGAGTATGCGATCGATATCACCAGCAAACCACAACCTGATGATTTGGTACTCCAACAAGGCAAGGTAATCGTTTACGTTGAGGCCAAAAGTGCGCCTTTACTAGAAGGCGTTGTCGTTGACTTTGTTGAGGGAGTGATGGAGAGCGGCTTTAAGTTCATCAATCCCAATGCAACTGATACTTGCGGTTGTGGAAAGTCCTTCAAAGCTGGTGACTGTACGCCTACTGGAACTCCCTGTAGCTAATACTATTTGGGACTTTGAAAGACACTAGTATTGAGGTTTTTCTCAGTTCCGTTAGCATCAAATCTCACTGTGGCGGCTTCTCGTAAATGCCCAAAGAGTAGGATAGGGAAACTCAAAAGCTTCGGGAATTAAATCTAATTGTATAACCTTTGAGGAGAATCGCAAAATGGCCAGCTACCAAGTTAGATTGATCAGCAAAAAAGAAAACTTCGACACCACAATTGAAGTTGACGAAGAAACTACTATTTTGGCAGCAGCAGAAGAAAATGGTATCGAGTTACCTTTTTCTTGTCACGCAGGTTCTTGTTCTAGTTGTGTTGGTAAAGTTGTTGACGGTGAAGTTGATCAATCTGATCAAATTTTCCTAGATGACGAGCAAATGTCGAAAGGATTCGCTCTACTTTGCGTCACCTATCCTCGTTCTAATTGCACAATTAAGACACATCAAGAACCTTATCTCGTTTAAACACATTGAGCGAGCTGCTATTCTTAGCAATCTTTGAAATCTTAGCTTGACAAAGGATGAAGGATGTGCAAAACATTCTGCATCCTTCATCCTTTATGCTCAAAAGCTTAAATGTTTACCCCCTTTAGTGTGACTGGCTGCTCATTAGAATTATTGAGGATAGGAGAACGAGGAATCGTAGCTTTTTGTAAAACTCATGACCCAACTATCTCAGAAAAGCTGTTATTAATGGGAATTACACCAGGAACTACTATTACTTTAGAACAACAGTTTCCCTTTTCAATTATCAAAGTTGGAAATATGCTTTTATCAATAGATCAAGAAAGTTTTCGTGCTATTTACGTCCGGATTGTTGATAATTGATCATCAACTATTTTTATATATTTTGCTTACCTCGTCTCTACTTTAAAGACTTTGGATAGATGAGGGATTAATCTATATATTATGAACGCAACTTAGTACAAGAAACAAAGCGACTTACTGTTGTTAGCAAGTCGCTTATTTTTTAATCAACAGCAACTATCACATCTGATGACTTAATAACAGCGTAAGCTTCTTTACCTTCGACAAGTCCTAGCTTTTCTGCTGATGATTTCGTGATTATTGACACTAGCTCTACTCCTGGTGCAAGTTCTAGAGTTACTTCAGTATTAACCGAACCATGTACAACTTTTTTTACAGTGCCTTTAAGAGAATTGCGAGCGCTAATTTCCATTGTTTACCTTTTTTTAATTACATTTCAATTAAACTATCAAATTAGACTTTTAAAAGTGTAATTTTTTAGTTTTTCTTAATAAAAAAACACGTGTATAAGGGAAAATTTCTATAATGGGATGATTTCACGCTAGAAAAAAACTTTTTTGTCTTCTATAAAACTGTAAAAAATACTTCTTTTTTAGCATTATTTAATATTTATCTTGAGATATGTTTTAGGATCTTTATAAATGATTAATAATTTAAAATTATCAAAGTGATAAGATATAAATAAGCTAAATTTTTGCTAGTCAAATAGACTTTAGCAAAAAGTAATTCTAGAGTGATATCAAGCATTTCTCCCTGAATATTAGGTAAATATTATAAATAGGCAGGAAGCGAGATACACTCAACATCAAACAAGATGTCCTACCAGAAACTAGTCAAATTTATGAAGTTTTGAGATAGATTCAATACTTCCGAAAAGCCATGTTGCATTTTCGTAACTGCTTTTAAGGAGACGGAGCAAGTTTCTATTCTCTTAATTGTGGTGTAGGCACTAAGAAGTAGTAAAGTTGCTTTTACAATATCATCCTAACATGCAATTGAAAAATTTGGATGACTATAAAGCTATAGATTTTGCTAGTAATTTGGAAGTTTTAAGGATACTTAAAAATGCCACATGAGATATCAGGCAAAGTCTATCATGAAGCTACCAAGCATTCTTGTTTATCAGTACAACTTGATCCAAATTATGTAGTTGCTTCAACTCAACCATCTGCATTTAAAGTTTATCCAAAGTTTTATCGAAGAGTGAAATTAGATTTCAATAATCTTATTCACTCTTTTATCGGGTTAACTAGTGCAGTTACCCTTGAGAAAGTGTATCAGGATGGTAGCTCTAAACTGCGGGTAAATCCATCAGCAGGTGCTCTGTATCCTACGGAAGTTTACGTACAGGTTCGCGGCATCCAGGGACTAGTAGATGGCATATATCATCTAGAAGTTGAGAATAATTCTCTAACACTTATCTATGAATTAATTGATGATGGTTTAGAGAGTTATATTATACCGGGTAAAAGTATCAAGGGATTCATCTTTTTAATTAGTTGTGTTTATTATAGGTCTAGTTGGAAATATAAAAATAGGAGCTTGAGATATTGCTTTTTAGATAGTGGACACCATTTAGGTGCAATCGCTGCATCAGCTTATCTTCACGACAAAGATATACAGTTAGTTTTTGATTTTGATAAACTTGCTCTCAATGAACATTTGGGATTTGAGAATAAAGAGTTTATTACCGCTTGTGCTTTTTCAGGCGAAATACAGGAGAAGAATGTCAGAAATTTAAGGCTAAAAGTTCCTTTTGTTTGTGGCACAGATTATTTTGAAGCTAACCAGTTTGTTGAAGAAGCTTATCAAGCAACATCTTTGCAAAGTAGTTGCCAGAAGAAACTCAAACAGCCTCAGTTTAAATTTGACAAGGATAAATTTTACCAAACTATTTGGAATAGACGTTCTATTAGACGTTTCCGGAAACAGTCTATTTCTCAAGAAGATTATTTATATATATTGCGACAACTTCAGCAGCCAATACCAACAGAGAATTATGAGGAGATAGAAATTTTCTCAGTTGTGCATCAAGTGGAGAAGACGCCACCTGGGTTATACAAGGGTAGGCATTTGATTAAGTTGGGTGATTTTAGTGAAAAGACAGGTTACTTATGCATTAATCAAGCCATCGCTAGAGATTGTGCTGTAACTTTATTTTTTGTAGCTGATTATCTAAATTACCAAACTGCTATGCAAATAGCTGGTTTTCTAGGCCAGAGAGTTTATCTAACTAGTAATTATTTGGGAATTCAGTGTAGTGGAATTGGTGCTTACTATGATGATGACACCAAGGAATTATTAGAAACAAATAAAGATGTACTCTATGGAATAGCAATTGGAATGTAATTAGGAACTTCAAGAGAAATGACTAGAAAGATGTATTACTTTAATAGTGATGATTCACATCCTATACAACCGACATCTGCGGATATTATACTGCGGCAGCAACTAGAGTATTCTATTAGCAAATACTTTTATGAAGCTTGCGATCGCACCATTCAAAATCTCTTATCTAGTTGTCGGTGGTATGTCACAACCCATGCTAATGCTTTGACATTAGTAATTGAATGTCCCGATCAAGTTACAAATTGGCGAGTTTTACAAAAAATTGTGCCAATGGGGACATTACTGTACGGCATTATTAGTAGTGCTAAAATCCGTGTTTGTCCACCAGAAAGCCAAGGCGTACCTTTTGAAATGAGGGTAGATGAACTCTCTGTTTATCGGGATTGGGCCTGATTCAATTTTAGATTTTAGATTGTTAACTAAAAGTTGATATTCTGTTTGATAAGTGCAACTACCTCTTCAAAAACCAAGTCAGCAGAATGCTTAATAGCAGGACTTAACTCTAGTCCCAAACTAAGATTTGCAGCCTCAATTAAATAAACAATCACCTCTTGAGGAAAATCATTTTGAAAGATTTTCCGTCCGGCGGCTAAAGCATTATCCCAACGAAAATCGTGCAAGTTATAACTAGGTTCAGGTAAAGCTTCTAATTCTTTACCAGGGACTTTAAACACAGCACCCGCTTCAGAACCAGTTGAACTTGCATCAATAATTACTAATTGCTTACTACCTCTAGCTTGAAACATCACTTCCATACCTGCGGTTCCACAGTCATAAACTCGCACGTTATGGTGAGGATTTTCAGCTAGATATTTTTGTAAGCGTTGAGCGATGATGACGCCAACCGCGTCATCACTACGATTGAGATTACCGCAACCGATAATAGTTAGCATGGAATGATATTTAATAAACTTTTATAAAGATACTTTTCTAAACCTGTGTCCATCTGGTTCTACAACTACAAATGCGCCTACTAATTCGACTTCCGAGTAAGTTTCTATAACTCGTATCAGTTCGTTATGAACTTTATTCACAGTTGTAGGTAGGATTCTGAGATAGATAACTCCAGATCCCATTGCTCTAACAAAAACAAGATTTCCGTAGTCTCTATCTCGCGTAATGAGAATACGGTTCTGTTCCTGTGCTGTTCTAAGTATTTCTTCATCACTTGCTTGCGAAAGATTAATCTGAGCAACAAGAATTACATTATATCCCGCATCAACTAAAAATCTTGCTGTCACAGCATACACATCTTGATCCAGTAAGAATCTCATGCTCAAATAGATACTAGGCGAATGTCTTCAGCCGCCACCAGTGCGATCGCGTATTGTAAGCAAGCACGAATATCCTCAATTTGTAGATCTGGATAGTAGTCTCGGATAATTTCTTCAAATGAAAATCCGTCATTGAGTACTTCAAGAATGCTTTGTACAGTAATGCGTGTGCCTGCGATGCAAGGTTTACCAAAATGAATGTGAGAGTTAACTACAATTCTGTCCATACAACTGTAAATTATCATATATTTCCTAAATTATAAAATAAGAAGCCGCGCTACATTTATGAGCGATGATTACATCAATCGCGTCATCACTACGATTGAGATTACCGCAACCGATAATAGTTAGCATGGAATGATATTTAATTGTTTAAGCAGTTGCAAATTCAGTCAAAGCGCGTTCACTTGGAGGATGGAAAGCTAACACAATATCATTTTGGGGAACCCCTGCGTTTAATAATTCCGTGGCAATACCTTCTTCAGTCCAATCTTCTTCGATCCAAATTTTGTGATTTTTAATCCGAATATGTACAGTAATGCCTTTAATTCTATGATTTTTTTGCCAGCCAACCTGGAACCATAGATATTGATCGCGTTCATCATCGAGTGCTAAAAGGCTCTCTACGTCGTTATCAGGTGAGCTATTGCATAGGCGATCATATTCTATGAGAATATTTTTAATGATGTTTCTGTAGTGATTTAGTTTATCCATTGAACTATCATCTCACTTTCTATGTCTACAACTATTAATAAAAGTTGATTTTGTTGAAATACTATTTTAATTGCTTTTAGCTGGAAAAAATTTTCATAAGTACTTTGCTTTAGAAATTTTGCTGTCAAAGCATACACATCTTGATCCAGTAAGAATCTCATGCTCAAATAGATACTAGGCGAATGTCTTCAGCCGCCAGTAATGCGATCGCGTCTTGTAAGCAAGCACGAATATCCTCAATTTGTAGATCTGGATAGTAGCCTCGGAAAACCCTTAACAAACATGATTTGTTTACCTTTAGCACCCGATTTGAATTACTTTACTCTATATGATGTGCTTTTTCTCTAATCCTTTGTGATCAAGTCTTTTGAGACTTAACGGGAAAAGTCAGATAATTGAAGCGATTGATGAAGTCGGGCGCATAATCGACACCAAAGGCAAGAAGGAACAAATTTTCCCGACTTGTTGGAGAGTAGCGAAAGTTTTTAAGGGAAAGGAGGATATCTGAGTATGAAACGGACTTCTTACATCATTGCAAACATTAGCGCAGCAGCAGGGGCGATTGTCTTTGGATATTTCGGAGTGCAGTACTTGGGACGAAATACGATGTACAGCGTGGGTGGAGGAATGATCGGGGTGGGTACAGCAGCGCAATTGGTTCAGATGAAACCCCGTTCTGTGCCACAGCCAACACTAACAATTTACGACTTGGCTGATTTGTTGGCAAAGAACGAACCACCGAAGAAACGACGGTAAGTGACGAGCGATCGCGTTTTAGTTCAGAATTGAATAGGGGCGATCGCCTACGGCAGGCGGATACGCCATCGCATCAAAATTTGAAGCTTAGTAAAGCTCAAGACAATCTAAAGCTTCGTTACTCATTAATTCTTGGATTGCCTCTGCTCCAGATCGAAGTATTTCCTCTACCTTACTTATGGTTGCATTTCCACACCTTAGCCAAATCACCTTTGGAGGCGAACCATAAAGACGACTTCTCTCTGAAAAGTCGGCATCTTGAGTAACAATACAAAACCTTTGAACTTTCGCAAACTCCCAAATCTCGCTATCGCTGGCCTCTGTAAGTTCGTGAAACTGAACATGGCTGGCGTTAGGAAAAATGTCAGCTAACCAAGTAACTAACTTCCGACTCAGGTTTTGGTCGAAAAGTAATTTCAATCATCACCTACCACCGCAATCAGACGATGTTCTCGGTCAGCGGCAAACTCTAGACAAGCTCTAATGTCTTCCTCAGTCAACTCTGGGAAGTCGTCTAAAATTTCTGCATGAGACATTCCAGCCGCCAACCAGCCCAAAACATCATACACAGTGATACGCATTCTTCTAATACAAGGCTTTCCGCCACGTTTATCTGGCTCAATTGTAATAATGTTGTGATAGCTCATGTTTAAGCTAGATTTTTATATTTCTCTGTCCTAAGTTTAGCCCAGTTTCATACCGCAACACCTAATCGATTACTCCATTAAGCAACCAAACAACTCTTCTACTGTTAGATTAAAATCTTTGGTAAACTCTTTCTGGCTAGTTATAGAAACTTTTTTAAAATTAGAGCTTTGCTGAATGTTTTTACCGTTGGTCTTTACGTTAAAGGGAGCTAGTTACACCGTTTCTATCTGTTATTCTACAGAGCGATCGCTCAGTTCAAACATCGGCTGTATGTTCTAGTTTAGCTACCCTCGATGAAGCTCAGCTTTTAAACCGCTATAAGTAGTTTAGTTAATAGTTCTGCATCTAAGTCAAACTTTATTATTCTCAACAATGGGACACAAATACTCTCTCAATAATAAGCGTCTGACGAAAAAACAGGTTCAAGAGTTGATTGAATCTGAAGGTAAACTGCATGAAGAATTTACACAGTTTTTTGAACAAACGTATTCAACTGGATATAAAAATCAACCCTTAGTCTACGAACTACCAAACGACAGATTCTTATTCGTTTTTGATCCCAAAGGATATAGCATTCCTGGTAAAGGGGATATTTTTACAAAAGAATATTTTTTAAAATATGTTCAATGGACACAAAGAGGAAGAGAAGATATTGCCAATAATCGTGCTAATTCTGTTTCACACTGGAGATATTACTCTAAGCATAAAATAGAAATTGTTAGTAAAATTGATGATTTAATTAATGAACTTGTAGAAAAGTTACAAATTACCCATGCTCAGCTTGATTTTTCGTACATGAGCTTGGATGTTGTATCTAAAAAATCTGAAGCTTATGAAATCGATAAGATACAAACTGATCTCTATGATAACTTAGTCGCTTATGTAGGTGAGGTTATCAGGCATAGAAAAAATGGGCAGTGGACTATTAATAGTGACTCTTCGAGTGAAAAGTATCCATACATCAGTGCAGGTGTTAATGGAGTTCTAATGCCAATCAATGTAGTTTGGCAAGAACTAACTGACATGAAACTGATAGATTTACGGAAAGAAACCGCCAATGAGATACGACGGTTTTCATTAAATCAAAGGTAGGAAAAGTCCGTAGATGAGATGTTAAACGGTTACTAAAACAGAGGCTTTAGTTCATAATACAAACAAAGCCTCTGAAGAAGATATTTAAGTCGAAAACTAGAAATCTATACCATGTTTCTTGGCAATTTCATTAAGTTTCTCACATTGATGTTGCGATGCTTTAGTTAATACCGCTTCTGCATCTTCTGGAGTCATACCTTCTTTAGGAATTAAATACTTGACATAAAGTGACACAAAATCGGCTACAACTGCTAAACCTGATAAAGCGTGTTTGTCAGCTTCCTTACCAGCGATCGCTGCTACCAAACCTGCTTTAATTGGGTCTGGTTTAACTTTCATGAACTGATCAATAAGTTTCGGAAGATAGTCTGCTGGCGGCAAGTTTTCTAACTTACTTCTATCTGGAGTAAAGTTACATCCTGCGGCTTTTGCCTGTTCTAAAACACACCATTCTGTAAACTCTTGCAATGCTGCTTCGGGAAGGCGAGGGAGGTATTTATGTAGTGCTACAGACACAAGCTTACCGGGTAAATTTCATTTTTGTTGAGTGCATTAAAGCAAGCCTAACGCACTGTTTATATAAGTTTTGGTGTGTTACGCTACGACTTTTGAATAATTAGTTATTTATTATTTATAATTTATAATTTTTTATTCTTATCCAATGCCCATTCCTAATCCCTAATAACTCGCTTTAGATGTTCTTGTCCCCAGTCGCAAAGAGCTTTTAAGACAGGTATAAGAGTTTTACCATAATCTGTAAAAGAATATTCCACTTTGAGAGGTACATTTGAGTATACTTTTCGGTTAATAATTCCGTCATTTTCTAGTTCACGAAGTTGTTGAATTAGCATTTTTTCAGTAATTTCAGGAATCAATCGCTTCAGTTCACTGTATCGTTTTGCTTCATCTCTTAAGTGCCAGACAATCAAAATTTTCCATTTGCCACCTAAAATTTTTAGCGTTGTTTGCACAAATAATGTGCCCTCGGTTTGTTCTTCTGGCATTATGATTTGCTTACTTTAGGTTTATACAGGCTTACTAAAAAGTAAGTACTTCCCAAAAAGTAAGTATAAGTATACTTTTGAAACAGGGTAATTTCTATCTTGACCGTATGGAGGAAGCTCATGCAAGTTTTAGGTGCAATCGCTCTAGTAACTGGGGCCAATGGAGGCCTAGGCAAATACTTCGTAGAGGGATTGAGAGCGCAAGGTGCAGCCAAAATTTATGCTGGCGCTCGCAAGCTGGAAGCACTTGCTGAACTAGTTGCAACAGATCCGCACCGAATTATCCCGATTCAACTTGAAATTACTGATGAAGAATCTGTTCGCCAAGCATCACTAAAGTGTCAAGATGTCAATTTGTTGATCAACAATGCTGGTGTCGGGCTTAACCAGGGATTGATTGCTGCACCTGATTTGTCTGCCGCCAGAGCAGAAATGGATGTTAACTACTTTGGGACATTGATGATGTGCCGTGCCTTTGCCCCTGTTTTGAAACAAAATGCAGGTGGGGCGATCGTTAACATGGTATCAATGGTGGCGCGGGTGAATGTTCCCTTCAATGGCAGCTATGGCGCTTCTAAAGCAGCAGTTTTGTCAATGACTCAGGCAGTTCGGGCAGAATTAGCGGCTCAGAAAACTCTGGTAGTAGCAGTGTTACCGGGAGCTATCGATATTGGCATGGGCAAACCCTTTCCTGATCCCAAAGTAGCCCCAGAGGAAGTGGTTCGCGATGCACTGCAAGCTGTCGTTGATGGCATAGAAGACGTTTACCCAGGTGAGCAGGCCAAGCAACTCAATGAGCAACTGATGCAAGACCCCAAGGCGGTTGAAAAGTTAATTGCCACATTTTTACCAGGCTAAAAGAGTTGATGGAGCGATCGCTCTTCTTGGTGGTATTGACAGTGGTAAATTGTTGCACCACCAGCAACAATAAGAGCCTGTCAATATACAACTTTTACAACTTGCTATCTAGAAAGCTTACTGAGAAAGCATTTCTAGCTCAAAAAAGGCAAGGTTGCGGTCTTTGTTTCTAATTCTAAAGCTGACGATGCCGCACGCGAAGGCGTTATAGCAAAGGTGGTACGGGCTACGTATGATGAATGGAGTAATCGTTGAATTAGTCTTGAAATAATACATCACCTGAGATAACCGAGTGGATTCCGGTAACTCTTGTAGAATCAGCATAGTTAATGCAGCATAGTACAGTGTTGTAGCCGACTGCAATCAAGATTGTCTAGGTCAGTCCTTTGTTTAGGGATAAACGCAATGAGCAAATGCGTTCGCCGAAATAGCAAATGATGTCGCCGAAATAGCAAATGATGTCGCCGAAATAGCAAATGCGGTCGCCGAAATAGCAAATGCGTAGGCGTAGCCAGCCGTAGGCATCGCCGAAATAGCAAATGCGTAGGCGTAGCCAGCCGTAGGCATCGCCAAAATAACAAATGCGGTCGCCGAAATAGCAAATGCGGTCGCCAAAATAGCAAATGCGTAGGCGTAGCCAGCCGTAGGCATCGCCGAAATGGCAAATGCGTAGGCGTAGCCAGCCGTAGGCATCGCCGAAATAATCATTATCATTACTTGGGTAGAGCGATCGCGGTTCCATTACAAGCACCTGGTAATGCTTCGTGAGCAGCGACTATTGCTGTTCTTGAATGCTAGCTTTAGCCCATGTTTACTACTTTTGAAGGGTTTTGCTGCTTTCGACGTTCTTGTAAAGCCTGATCAATTAACTTTGCAACCAACCAGGAAACAGAACGTTCTTCCGCCTCTGCCCATTCCTCTAGTTCCTTTTTCCGCTCGGAGGGAACATAAGCTACCACTCTATCTAAATCTGTCTTTCCACCCATTTGAAGTGCCTGCTTTCAGTTTTTCCTTTATACCCAGCATACAAATAGTGGGCTAAACTGTGTTGCGCTATGCCGTGCTGTGCTAGCATGTCACAGCATGAGTAAAAAAGAATGTGGTTATGAGTAATCAAAATTTGCTTTCAATTGCTGAGAATCTTCTACAACCGCTACCAAATCGGGGGATTGTCTTGCTCTCCGCCAGAGAATTGAATAAGATGCGCCGGGTTGGGCAACTTGCTGCGAATCTACTCAAGCATCTTGAACCAATGGTACAGCCAGGAGTTAGCACCCAAACGCTAAATGATGAGGCAGAGCGTTGGACACAAGCTAACGGTGCAATCAGCGCCCAACTAGGCTACGCACCTCCCGGTTATCCACCTTTTACTCGTTCAATTTGCACCAGCGTCAATGAGGTTGTTTGTCACGGAATTCCTAATTCCAAACAAATCCTTAAAGATGGAGATATCATCAATATCGACGTTACCCCAATTTTAGACGGCTATTACGGTGACACTTCTAAAACTTTTCTGGTTGGTAAACCGTCAGTATCAGCCCGAAAACTAGTTAAGATAACCCAAGAATGCATGATGCAAGGTATCGCTGAAATTAAGCCAGGTGCAAGAATTGGGGATATTGGCGCTGCAATTCAGGAATATGCCGAGGTGAATGGATTCTCAGTTGTGCGAGAGATGGTTGGGCATGGAGTTGGAAGGCAGTTTCATATAGAGCCGCAGATTCCTCATTATGGTAAACGAGGCAGCGGTTTGAAATTGCGTCCAGGGATGGTCTTCACAGTCGAACCGATGTTAAATGAGGCAACTTGTGACATCAAGTTTCTGCCTGACCGTTGGACTGTGATTACTAAAGATAAAAAACTTTCTGCCCAGTTTGAACATACCGTCGCTGTAATAGAAGAAGGGGTAGAAATTCTGACTATCTCATAAGTTTGAGAATGCAATGCAGTGTTTTATGAATTGCTCTTTATTTGAGAGGTGCGATGAGCTACGCCCCGCCGGAGGCGATCGCATCTCTCAAATTTTTGCTTAGTTGGAATGCTAGTTATGGATTTATCAGTGAGACGATACCTTCATAGAGATATATCCTAACGGAAGATGGAGGTACATAGGATGAGTAAGCCTAACTTTCAAGCCATGAGTCAGAAAGAGTTGCATGATTACGTTCTTACTCATCGAGATGACTAGGAGGCTTTTTATGCTTATGTAGACAAATTACATAATGAAGGTCACTGGATTGAAATGCCGTCGTTAGAATCTTTGCAGGATTTGGATAATTATCTTGAATTCACTGAACGTTTTCAAGGTGGTTCTCAATTGTAATACTTGATGAGTTAATAACTAACTGAGCGATCGCCTCCGGCACGCTACGCGATCGCACTAAACAGATTAAGGCGGTGGATGACGACCTAGAAGTTCCTCCTCTGCCCGAATCGTCAGCATAATTGCACGATTTATTTTGAGTGCGTCAATGGTTGCTCGTCCTGTAGGTGTTAATCCAACAACTCGTACATCATCCCACCGGAAGTGTTCTTTCCATAACTGTTGACGAGGGTTGAAGATTAATACTTTTTCCCCTGTTTCTGGATCTTCAACCATTTGTCGAGCAGCCTTACGTAGTGAACAGGACATTTATTACTGCTGCGTCACACGCTGCGCTCGCAAGTGCAGCAAAGATAAAAATTCTACCAACTCAACAAGCCCTTCTGCTTCCCGTCGTTCTGCAAGGGGGAGCACTTCGCCTGTATCTTGGCGATCCAGCAGAAATTGAAGACGCTCTTGGACAGCTTCAGGAAGTTGAAAGTGAGTCAACTCAACAGGTATTTCAATAATTTCAACCATACAAAGCTAGTAAAATTGCAACCACTTGTAGAGCTAGTGTAACTCAATGTTCTCAAAGCGATACTTACGGTAAGCTACGCTAACGCCTGTCATGGGTATTCTGTGCGATCGCCTACTGTGGGGCGTAGTTCATCGCTTTTAGCCAAAACCATGACACAAGGTTTAACCTGCCGCCATGTTAGATTGTTGTTACACTGTAAGCAAAATTCAGCCTTTTGCCACAAGCTATGCGGTCAATTGAGCAACTAACAGAAGAAATCTTATCCTTGCCTAGTGCGTCGAGGGTGCTTTTGGCAGAAAAAATCATTGAAAGTCTGGAATTCGATACAGATCCCACCATTCAAGCTGCTTGGACTACTGAAGCCAAGAGGCGGCGAGATGAGATTAGGAGTGGTTCCATACAACCGATATCAAAAGATGAGGCTTTAGCTCAAGTGAGACGATTACTTGAGTAATGAAGTATGTATTTCACAGCGATCGCTCTGATTTTTTAGACTCCTATTAAGCACGTCAGATCCAGTAAGCTGTAAGTGGGGTTAGTTGGAGAAATGGAGCGCAAAACATGACACTCACTGAGCTACTTCCTGCTGTTCGGAAACTATCTGTACCAGAAAAACTTAAGCTCATCCGTATCTTGGCGGAAGAATTGGATACTAACGAAGATTTTTCACCTCTCGAACCATTTAAGACTTATGACTTACCTACACCCTACAATTCGTTTGGTGCAGGTGAAATTCTGATGCAAGCTTTAAAAAAAGCAGAATAAGTCTGGTCAAATGCGATTTAAATACTCTATCACTAACCCTTCACAAAATGAGTTTGATAGTTTGCCACGGATTCCACTGCGCCTTTGTCAGGGTGATAAAAGCATTGAAGCTTTTGGACTGGTGGACAGTGGTGCAACTGTAAATGTTTTGCCTTATGAAATTGGTATTGAGTTAGGTGCAGTTTGGGATGATAGCAAGGCGATTATTCAATTAGCAGGGAATCTGAGTAATCTGTCAGCAATGCCATTCTTTGCAACTGCTGAGATTAATGATTTTGCACCAGTTAAATTAGTATTTGCCTGGGTGAAAAGAGCAAACACACCGTTAATTCTGGGACAGACTAACTTTTTCCTGGAATTTGATGTGTGTTTCTACCGTGCCAAACTTGAATTTGAGATTGAGCCAAAGTCTGAGTAGACATCTCCAGAAATTAAATATGCATTATCCAGAAACTTTGTATACATGCAGATGTGCTATGTCTAGCTTTTCGGAGATGTCTTAATGAATAACGCCCCGAAACTAAATTAAGCAGTACGAAAACGCGCTAATTCTTCACCAGTCTTCGCATCATGGGCGTGGACTGTACACACCAAACAAGAATCAAACGATCGCGCGACGTGACCAACTTCCACAGGGTCGGTAGAATCGTAAATGGGTGTGCCTACTAAAGCTTCTTCAATGGGGCCGCGTTTACCTTCACTATCACGAGGGCCGATATTCCAAGTACCGGGGGCAATTACCTGGTAATTCTTAATTTTACCGCCCTCGACTTCTACCCAGTGACACAGAGAACCTCGCGCTGCTTCAGTTGCACCCCAACCCTTGCCGTCTTTTTCTGTGGGTTTGATGTACCAGGCGTCATTTAATTTGAACTCACGCAAACAGTGTTCAGCTTGGCGATATAATTTCACAAGTTCGTGAACTCGCGCTAATTGACGTACATGGATGCTAGCGCCACGCATCCGCTTGAAGACATCCAAGATAAACCCGTCGTAGTGTTGCCAAGATTCTCCATGTTTGCCACCTGCGACTAATTGACGCGCTAAGGGGCCGGCTTCTAAGCGTCCAAAGTCTTGGTGCAATACTGCACTTGCCCAAGAATAGGCATTATCGAAGTCTTTTGTATTATTTGCAGTGGGTTTAGTGGTGCGATCGCTGGGGTGAATGTCTGCTGTGCCTTCATCGTACCAGGAATGAGTTGTATTCTCACGGGTAAAAGACGGATCCATTAAGGTGTGAGTGTCAGCGAAACTATCGTACACTCCACTTTTCATAATCAAAGCAGCATTTCGTCCTTCAATGGTGGGCTTTTGGTATTTGTCCTCGTGGGCTAAATATCCCCAAGTGACGTATTTACCAACACCAGCCCCATACCTATCTAAACCGATATCTAAACCCATGCGCCAATAAAAACCCAAGTCGGAATCTCGATGATTTCGGTCTTCATCTAGCCAATCCATGAAGTCATCATAAGTTTGGATTTCTTCGTAACGTTCTAAAGAACAACCCAACCACACTGGTTCTAACCAATTGGTGCGGAAATATTCCAGAATTGCCCAGGCGCGGGTAATGTCTGTTAGGGTGGGGGCGCACATCACACCACCAGGAACCATGTAGCTAGAATGGGGCCATTGACCACCTAACAGTGCATATATCTCTACAGGTTTAGCTGAAATTGTAATACCGATTTCATAAGACTTGCCAGTGTAGGCGGCAAAGCGTCTGCAAGCTTCGTCATAATAGCGACTATTGCGGTATTTTTTATTGGTCAAGTCGATAGCAAACAAACCATAAAAATACCGGGGTATGCTTTGGATTGTTTCGACAATTTGACCCAGATTTCTAGCTAAAATTGCATTGCGTGGAACTTCTGTACCCCAGGCTGTATCTAAGGCCCAGGATGCACAAGTTAGGTGAGAACCGCCGCAAATACCGCAAATGCGAGGCGTGACAATTAATCCGGCTTGGGGGTCTTTACCGCGTAGGATAACTTCAAATCCTCGGAAGAGTTCGGCATGTGTCCAAGCGTTGACTACCCGCCCATGTTCGATATCAACTCGGACATCTAAATCGCCTTCAACTCTGCCAACTGGTGAGATGTCTAATGATTGAATTGTCATTTCTTCTATCCTGATTTTTATAAGCACTGAAGTGCTTACTACAAACTAAACTGTAAAAAAGTCTTCTTCTGCCCAAGGTGGTGCTGCATCTTTGGCAACCATTGTGAGTAAGGCGTAGTCTTTTTTGTTGACTCCTGGTGGTAATTCTTTAGGGACTCCCATGACGGTTTGCGTTTTAAATACGGTTCCTGGTTTGAGGTCAAAGAATGGGAACTCTGGTTCTGTGCAACCTAAACAGGGCATCCCGGCGCGGGTTTTGGAGGAGACGCGATTCCACAAGATGCGGTTGCAGGATGAATGGGTCATAGGGCCGCGACAACCTAAGTCGTAGAATAGGCAGCCTTTGCGTTGACCAAATTCGGCGGTTGATGCTTTGTAGGCAAAGTGGACGTTACGGGTACAACCTGTTTGAGTATAGGTGTTGAAGAAGGTTTGAGGACGATGCAGTTCGTCAAGGGCGATGTCGGCGATGCGTCCAGTAGCGATCGCAACTAATATCTGCGTTATCCAGTCGGGATGCGCGGGACATCCGGGTATGTTGATTACAGGTAATCCAGCTTGTGATAAGAAGTCTTTACCTAAAAAGCCGCCTTCTTGACGCTTGAGAAATTGCAAGCCTTCCGATTCGCTGGGGTTGGGTGACATTGCGGGGATTCCTCCCCATGTTGCACAATCTCCCACAGCAACGATAAAACTAGCAGCTTTGGAGAGGTCAGCTAGCCAGTCTTTCATGGGGCGATCAGCAAAACGATTCCATTCGCCACTGCCGTTGGGGGCGTTGACAACGCTGCCTTCAAATACCAAGATATCTAAGGGAATTGTGCCAGAAATACAATCCCATAGCAGCGTTTGCAAGTTGTTGCCCAGTTCCAGCCCTAAAGATGGATGCCAAAGTAAGTTAATGCCGAAGTCGGCAATTAAATCGCAGACTGTCGGTTCTTCAGCGTTGAGAAATGACATGGTGTTGCCTGAACAAGCACCACCTTGTAGCCATAGTACGTTAGTCATCGGCTATTTGTTTTTCTATCGTTTACCATGTACGACGTAGGTGATCAGGTTTGTAGAGTTTTACCTGTTTATCAATATTTATTTTCCAAAATAAGGGGATTTTTTTATTCTATAATCTTTCGTTAAATAAAAAGTTATCATTAGGCATAAATATAATCTAATAAAGATTTGATTAAAAGGTTATATGGATAACAGACTTTTCAAAAAATATATGAATAATATATAAACTTATAACCTTATTTTTAGATCTATAAGCTATTGACTCTCAAGCTAAAAGCTTTATATGGCAAGTACTTTAGCTTTGATTTCAATATATTGAGTATCAAATAGATATGAGCTGAGTATCTATATAAATAGTTAGTTTTTGATGATAAATAAGTAAATAATGTATTCATTATATGTCAATATATCAAAAAATATTTTTTTGATTATGTAATGTATGGATACAAAAAATATTATAAGGATATAAGGTGTTTAAAGCTGACATTAATATTGGCATTTTCCCCATAGAATTTTCTAAATAGGGTGTTTTATAGTAAAAAAATTGATTCACTCAATTTAAAGAGAGTATTAGGGATTAGGAATTGGTGAAAGGGAAAGAGGTAAAGAGGAAAGGGAAGAACCATCCTGTTCCTTGCCCTTTAACCTTTCCCCCTCTTTCCTAGTCCCCAGTCCCTAGTTTCAAAAAAGGGGAATTCCGCCTAAAGGACTCAAAGCCTGCGTAAATCTGTATGCCCTGTGATTAGACGCGTAAAGCGTGTCTCTATCTTTAGTGGGCGTTGAAAGACTCAATTCTTCAATTGGCTAGAGTACGGCAGTTATGACCCCCAGCATTACAGATTCAGCAGTGAAGGCTGCGATCGCGGCTATTGCATCGGAGTCAGCAACGATGGAGGAAAAAATCCAAATGCTGATCGAGATCGCACAGGGCTTTCAAAAGAAGCCCAAAACTGCCCAAGACTTGCGTAATGCAGTTTCCCTATATTACCGGGCGTATGAGATGTGTGGTGAGGAGTATACCCTGCTGAAGGCCCGCGCCCAGGTGGGGATGGCAGGGACGTTACAGATAATACCGGATGTGGGGACTGAATTGTTACTGCAAGCGAAAGTAGGTTATGAAGAGGCGCTACCGACTTTACAACAATTAGCTTTGCCAGAGGAAGTGGCAGAGGCACAGATGAATTTAGGGTTGGTGTTGCAGTCGCTTGTACCGTTCAATTTGGCGCGGATAACGGACAGCATCCAAGCTTATCATGAGGCTTTGCGGGTATTTACCTGGCAGAATTATCCGCAGGAATACGCGATTTTATACAACAATATTGCGATCGCATACCTTTCTATGCCTTTGGCGTCGGAACGTGAATACTTGCGTCAGGGTTTAGCAGTGCAATCGTTTGAGGTGGCGCTGAAGCATATTAACCTGATTGACCATCCTAGGGAATATGCGATGTTGCAAAACAATTTGGGTAACGCCTTGCAATATTTAGTCAGTTCCCATCCTCTGGAGAATAATTTGCGGGCGATCGCAGCTTACAATGAAGCATTAAAAGTGCGTAACCCCAAAGATACACCTCTAGAGTACGCTAACACAATTTCCAACAAAGCTAACGCTTTATTCAACTTACCCGACGACCCAGAAAAACCAGAAAACGGTAATTCTAAAAATCTCTTACAAGCGCATAATTGTTATCAAGAAGCTTGGCAAATATTCACACAACATCAACAGATGGAACAAGCAGAAGTAGTAGCCCAAGCACTACAAGATGTCGAAGCAGAAATGATGAGTTAGGAGTTATAGATTTAATTTAACTTCTTATTTCTAACTTTAATCATGAGGAAAACATAGCATGAGAGATATTTTGGGCAATTCTACTATAAGTGATTTTCTTACAAGCTTAGCGGCTGGAGAGTTGAACATAGAGACTGAATTGGTGTGGGTAATCATTGCAACCGCTTTATCTATGGTCGGCGGTGCTATTGGCGGGATGCTGTTAGCCGGAAAGGATATCGGTTATCAGTTTTCAGCAATGTTGGGTGCATTATTTGCCCCAGCTGGTGTGATTCCTGCCATAGTCTTAGGGCTATTTGTGCTGAACTTTTTAACAAATTATTAGGAGGAATTATGTTAGAAATAGGGTGGTTTTCTGCCAAGTTATTCTTTAAAGGAAAGCTGCTGCGTGACCCTATATATTTTGTCCAGCAGACTGCTATTGGTGTAAGTATTGGTTTTCTACTATTTGTGTTACTTGCACAAACCGAAATTCCTTTTTGGTTCCCAGTAGTAGTATCTAGTTTAGTAACAGGTATGATTATGCCATTTCTCCTCAAAGACTTCAAAATGAAGTGACTTTTCAATTTTTATTTGTCCTTTGTAAGTAGCTAGGCGTAAATAAATTAAAGTTTGTAGTGAGTTAGCGCGGTCTTCTCTACGAGACGTTACGCGTTCACGTAGTGTCTCGTAGAGAAGGGGGTTTCCATGCCAGTTCCTACAACGGAGGGAACCCGCCGAAGTTCTGATCGGAGGAAGCCTCCGCTCAGACTTCTCTCCGCAACGGACTGGCTCCCCATGAGCGACTAACTGTCTTCGCAGCGGTAGCGAGTCTTGCCTACGGCACGCTTTGCGAACGAGCGTCACCCGTACCCCTACGGGGAAGCAAGCTACAAAGCAGCGGCGACCTTAGGAGAAGGGTAAGGACTTTAGTCCTGACAATCCTTATTTTGAGCGATGAATCGCTCACTACGAGCTAAGATTTTATTTTATGTTAATTATACTTACCTACTTAAATAACCAATGACCAATGACTAAACTTGAAGAATTGGTTGAAGAAATTAACCGCTTTGAGGCAATTATATCTGAGTGGGATGAAAGCCAACGGTGTGTAGCAGTAGGGCTAAAAAGGTCAATTGAAGCTTTGCATAAAGAAGCCCTAACACGTTTGATTAAAAACCTCAAGCAAGAATCAATGTCAGCTTTGCGTCATGCTGTTGATGATGAGGTGGTGTATGCAGTACTGCTTTATCATGAACTAGTAAAATCACCACAACCGTCATTAATGCAACGCGTTCAGACAGCTCTTGAGGAAATTCGCCCAGGTTTAAAAAGCCATAATGGAGATGTAGAATTAGTGGCAATTAAACTACCAGATACAGTAGAAGTCCAATTAATAGGAACTTGTAGTAATTGTGCTGCTTCTACTTTGACTTTATCTCAGGGAATTGAGCAAGCAATAAAAAAATATTGCCCCGAAATTACTAAAGTAGTTGCGGTTAATAAGCCTCTTACTATTAATAGCGCTAATTCTGGCTTAAGTAGTCCATTTCTTACACAGGTAAATTCTGCTTGGGTAAAATTAGCAACTATTGATCAAGTTCCTGAGTCTAGTTTAGTAGCAGTGCAATTTGCGGGTAATTCACTAATTTTACATCGTCAAGGTGTTAATATTACCTGCTACCGTAATGCTTGTGGTCACATGGGAGATCCTTTAGAAACTGGTAAGGTTGAAAATGGTATTCTTACCTGTCCTTCTCACGGATTTCAGTACAATTTAGAAACAGGTGAATGTTTAACGGCAATCGATGTTTCTTTAAAGTCTTATCCAGTACAGATTAAAGGTGATAATGTTTTTGTACAGATGCAAAAATAGAGCTTAAGAGTATTTCTAGCCTGTATTTAAAGCAATTATATAACGACTTTGGAATTAGGCGATCGCACTGGATTTTCAAAGCACTTGTCAATATTGCTATTTACCTAAAGCTATGCATGTGACGCACCAAATCCGCCATTACCCATTTCCTTATCCTGAAAAGCAGGAAGTCCGGTTGCTTTTTTTGCTTCTTCAACAACAGAAGAATTTTTTTGAGCGATCGCAGTATATCTATCAATTTTAAATCTTTTTGGGTGAGTTAAAATTGCAATGGCTGAGATTTTTCGATATCGGCTTGTATGGGTGTAGCAAATATAGGTCGAAATAATTCGGGCGACGACGAAATTATCAATATTAGCAATAAATTGGTAATGCCTAGCGATTTCAAACCATCTCCTTAATTGGTTTTAATTTTTACAATACCACTACATGACCATACATCTCATCTTTTTTACTACCTCTTAACCCCACTACTGAAAAAAGCTCACCTGGATAAATATGTAGATTATTTTCAGTCATTGCAAAATAGTGAATTTTGAATCAAGTTTTGAGGTTTAAGAATATTAAAATTAATCACAGAATTGCAACTAATGATACATATTAATTTTCACCAATGATATTGGATAATTATTAGCGTTTATTTACTATTTATGAGGTTCAGAGCACAATTAATCCCATATAAACCTTGTTACCAGAAAACATAGTAATTCCCCAATTACCTTTATCATCTCAGGGTGCAACAGTGATTTTAGGTAATATTATTGAACCGCAACAATTAGTAATACCTTTAGCACCCAGTTCTACAACTATGTTTGGGCCTCGTGGTGCTTGTTTGCTATCTGATGGGCCATTGTGGGTATCAGATACAGGACATCATCGATTGTTGGGATGGCAAAATTTACCCACCAGAGACAACCAACCTGCTGATTGGGTAATTGGACAACCAGACTTTTATCATGAAGGACAAAATGCTAAAGGTACACCGGGAAAGGCAACTTTCAGCGTTCCAACTGGGATTTGTGCTTGTGGGGAAGGTTTAGCAGTAGCAGATGCTTGGAACCATCGAGTTTTGATTTGGAACAACTTACCAGAAGATAGCAATGTTCCAGCAGATTTGGTGTTAGGGCAAGATAATTTTATTGATAATGAATCTAATAGGGGAAGTCAAATAGCATCTGCTAATACAATGCACTGGCCTTATGGTGTTTTTTATCATCAAGGACGACTATTTGTTGCCGATACAGGGAATCGACGGGTTTTAATTTGGCATCAATTACCAACAGAAAACGGTCAACCCGCCGATTTAGTATTGGGACAACCAAATATGATATTTCGTAACGAGAATGGTGGTAGTTCTCCAACCGCAGCGAGTATGCGATGGTGTCACGATATCACCTTTTGGGGAGAGAATTTGGTTGTTGCTGATGCAGGTAATAATCGCGTGATGATTTGGCAGGGAATGCCAACAGAAAATAATACCCCTTGTGCAGCTGTGTTAGGACAAAAAAACTTTAATTCTGTAGAAATGAATCAAGGAGTTTATTTTCCCAGCGCTAGTAGTTTGAGTATGCCTTATGGCGTGGGAGTTGCTGATGATTGGCTGGTAGTTGCAGATACAGCTAATTCTCGATTATTAGGATGGAGAAAACCGGAATCAATTTCATCATTGCAGAATACTGTAGCAGATGTATTGGCATTGCCAGCCACAGGCATTGCAGGACAAATAAATTTTCAAAATAAGGGTGAAAATCGTAATTTTGGACTACCAAAGCGAGATAGTTTAAATTGGTGTTATGGAATTAAAATTGTTGGCAAAACAGCGGTGGTAGCTGATTCTGGAAATAATCGAGTTTTGCTGTGGCAGTTAAATACTAATTCGTAATTCGTAATGGGCTTCTCTGCGAGACGCTGCTTTGTAGCTTGCTTCCCCGTAGGGGTACGCCCCACTAAGAAGCGCGTAATTCGTAATACTCGCCAAGGGCGAGAAGCAAGCTATGTAATTCGCCCTGGATTATGCTCTAAGCGTAGCTATACCGCAAGCTTTACGTAATTTGTAATTTCTGAAAGTTAGATTTGTATGGCGATTGAAGAAATTAGAGTCTACGGTACTGTTCAGGGGGTGGGATTTCGCCCTACTGTATATCGTCTTGCTAAAGCTTGTGGGTTACATGGTGATGTTTGTAATGATGGTCAGGGTGTGTTAATTCGAGCATCTGGTAATGAAGCAGCCATAACAAAATTTGTCGCTAGATTACAACAAGAATGTCCACCATTAGCTAGAATTCATCAACTGGTACGAACTCCTTATGAAGGTGAATTTAACTTCAATGATTTTGTAATTTCTAGTAGCGTCAATAACACAATTAAGACAGAAATTACTCCTGATGCTGCCACTTGTCCCCAATGTCAACAAGAAATCTTCGACCCCTTTAGCCGCTTTTATCGTTACCCCTTTGCCAACTGTACTCATTGCGGCCCTCGCCTGAGCATTCTTCGTGCCATTCCTTATGACAGATGCAATACAAGTATGTCTGCGTTTGTCATGTGTCTAGAATGTGAGAAGGAATACCACAATGTCGAAAATCGTCGCTTTCATGCTCAACCTATAGCTTGTCATACTTGCGGCCCTACAGCTTGGTTAGAACGTGCTGATGATAAACCTGTTACCGCTTCCATGTTTTCCATGCTAGATGATCTTGATGCCGTTGGTACCCTGTTGCAAAAAGGCCAGATTGTAGCAATTAAGGGATTAGGTGGTTTTCATTTGGCTTGTGATGCTACACAGGAAACAGCAGTGCAAAAACTACGTCAGCGCAAGAGGCGTTATCATAAACCTTTTGCTTTGATGGCGCGAGATTTAGCAGTAATTGAGGAATATTGCACTGTCAGCACTAAGGAAAGAGAATTATTAGTAAGTCCTGCTGCACCGATTGTTTTAATGCAAGCTATAGGAAAAAAACAGGTAGCGCCTTCAGTTGCACCAGGGCAAAATACTCTCGGTTTTATGTTGCCTAATACACCTTTACATCACTTAATTCTCAGGCGGATGAATCGCCCAATTGTCTTAACTAGTGGCAATCTTTCTGATGAGCCACAATGTATTGATAATGATGATGCACGAGATAAATTAGGGACAATTGCCGATTATTTTTTACTTCACAATCGAGAGATTATCAATAGAGTAGATGATTCAGTAGTCAGGGTTGTTGGTGACAAATCGCAAACAATTCGCCGCGCTAGAGGATATGCGCCAACACCGATTAATTTACCACCTGGATTTCACAACGTGCCACAAATTTTAGCAATGGGTAGTGAGTTAAAAAATACTTTTTGCCTGTTGCATGAAGGTCAAGCAATTCTTTCTCAACATTTAGGAGATTTAGAAGATGCTGCGGTTTTTAATGCTTATCAAGATACATTAAATTTATACTTAAATCTATTTGAGCATAAACCAGAAGCTATAGCCATTGACCTTCATCCAGAATATCTTTCAAGCAAACTTGGCAAAGAACTAGCAGCAGCTAATCAAATTAAACTTTACCCCATTCAACATCACCACGCCCATATTGCTGCTTGCATGGCAGAAAATGGTATTCCTCTAGATTCGCCTCCAGTTTTAGGCATAGCTTTAGATGGATTAGGTTACGGTGCTGATGATACACTTTGGGGAGGAGAATTTATTTTAGCTGATTATCGTAGATTTAAGCGCTTAGCAACATTGAAACCAGTAGCAATGATTGGTGGTACACAAGCAATTTATCAGCCTTGGCGTAACACCTATGCTCAATTGATAGCTGCTAATGTTTGGGATAACTACCAACAACAATACGCGGATTTAAAAATTATACAATTTTTGAAAAACAAGCCACTTCAGCTACTCAATCAGCTTATAGAAAAGGAGATTAACTCTCCTCTAACTTCTTCAGTGGGGCGGTTGTTCGATGCTGTCGCTGCGGCTATCGGTATTTGTGTAGAAGAGTGTAGCTATGAAGGACAAGCTGCAATTGAAATGGAAGCTCTAGTCGGTATCAACAGCTTAAATAATGATAAAGAAACAGTAACTTATCCTTTTAGCTTTATATTTTCAGATAGTATTTATTGTATAGACCCATGCCCAATGTGGCGAGCCTTACTCAATGACTTGCAGCAGCTAATCCCACAATCAGTTATAGCTGCAAAATTTCATCAAAGTTTAGCTGATGCCATTACAGTAATGGTTAATCGTCTTTGTCAAGAAAATATGATTAATCAAGTAGCTTTAACAGGAGGAGTCTTTCAAAATTCTATATTGTTAGAATTAGTTACTAAGCGGTTACAGATATGGGGAATAAATGTACTCACACACAGCTTAGTTCCTACTAATGATGGCGGTATATCTCTAGGGCAAACCGTCATTACATCTGCTCAAATTATGACTTAATTATTGATATTTTAACAATATTTATCTTATAAATTATTTTCTCTGTGTTCTCTGCGTCTCTGTGGTTCGTCTCTCTTGAAAAAGGCAATAAAAATGTGTTTAGGAATTCCCGGTCAAATTATCGAAATTACCAACGTTAACCATAAATTAGCTATCGTTAATGTTGGTGGTGTCAAACGGCAAGTTAATATTGCGTGTATCGTTGACGAACAACATCCCCCTGAATCTTGTATTGGGAATTGGGTGCTAGTGCATGTTGGCTTTGCTATGAATAGAATTAACGAAGAAGAAGCAGCGGAAACATTACAATTATTGCAAGAACTAGTAGCAATTAGTAATTGAGTAATAGACCTCTTGAATAAATATTTTTCCTCACGCAGAGGCGCAGCGAAAAGTTCTGTTCGCGTAGCGTCTCCGTCAGGAGAAGGAGGGTTTCCCTCTCTTACGAGACGCTAACGCGAACCGCAGGAAACTTTTCAAGACAGAGGCACAGAGAAAGAGTTTAGAGTCAGGACTTTTGTTAAAAGCATAATTTACTAATTCTCAAAATCACGCCTTTCCTTTTTTCTTAACATCCTTGGCGCTATGCCTCCGACACGCTACGCAAACGTAAAAAAAAGACCCTGTAAAGAAAGAAAAATTAACTGACATAGCGTTTCCTAATCATCTAAGGTACAAATTTATCTGTATTTATCTATCTTGAAAAGTTTCCTACGGCGGGAAACCCGCCTACAGAACTTTTCGCTGTGTTCATCAGTGGTTAATTACTTCTTTGTGTACCTCACTCAAGTGAGAACCGCTATATCTAAACAACTATTCCTTAATTCCTATGAAATACGTTGACGAATTCCGAGAACCTGAAAAAGCTGAAGCCTTACGCCGCGAAATCGCAAAATTATGCCAGCAACTAGAAAAACCAATCAAAATCATGGAAGTATGCGGTGGGCATACCCATTCTATATTTAAGTATGGTATTGAAGAAATTCTGCCCGATGCCATTGAATTAATTCATGGGCCTGGTTGTCCAGTATGTGTAATGCCAAAGGGGAGGTTAGATGATGCGATCGCAATCTCCCAAAATCATAACGTCATCTTGGCCACATTTGGCGATACCATGCGGGTTCCCGGTTCCGACACTAGTCTGCTGCAAGCCAAAGCTACAGGCGCAGATATCCGTATGGTTTACTCTCCCCTGGATAGCCTGCAAATTGCCAGAGATAACCCCAACAAACAAGTAGTCTTCTTCGCCCTAGGCTTTGAAACCACCGCCCCCAGCACCGCCTTCACCATCTTGCAAGCAGCAGCCGAAAAAATTCATAACTTTAGCATGTTTTCCAATCACGTCCTCGTGATTCCCGCCCTTCAAGCACTGCTAGATAATCCCGATTTGCAACTTGATGGATTTGTCGGCCCTGGCCATGTCAGCATGGTAATTGGCACTGAGCCTTATGAATTTATTGCCCAACAATATCATAAGCCAATTGTGATCTCTGGATTTGAGCCTTTAGATATTCTCCAATCAATTTGGATGCTGTTGCAACAGCTAATAGAAAATCGTTGTGAAGTCGAAAACCAATATAACCGAATAGTACAAAAAGCTGGAAATACAGCGGCGCTTCAAGCTATGAATAAAGTTTTTACTGTACGAGATAGTTTTGATTGGCGAGGCTTAGGAGACATACCCTATTCTGGCTTAAAAATTCAATCTGAATACGCACAATTTGATGCCGAACTTAAATTTACCATTCCTAATCTCAAAGTAGCCGACCATAAAGCGTGTCAATGTGGAGAAATTCTGAAAGGCGTATTAAAACCTTGGCAATGCAAAGTATTTGGTACAGCTTGCACTCCTGAAACACCCATTGGTACTTGTATGGTATCTTCCGAAGGTGCTTGTGCAGCCTACTACAAATATGGACGACTATCTACTATTGCCAAAAAAACAATAGCTGAAAAACAAAAGATACCCATAACTCAAAAACCCCTCCCTTCTTGCGGCATCTCTTTGGATTAACCCTTCAAATACTCTGCGTTCCTCCGCGCTAACCTCAGCGTTCCTTTGCGTTTTAATATGAATCTTTATCCTACCAACCCCGCACAAAACCCCCTATTTCAAAAAATCGAACAAATTCATCGTCGCCAAGGCAAAGTACAAGATACTCATATAAATCTTGCACATGGCAGCGGTGGTAAAGCCATGCGTGATTTAATAGATGATATCTTTGTCAGTAGTTTTGATAATCCAATTCTCTCCCAATTAGAAGACCAAGCTAGTATCGATTTAGCCAGTCTTATACAACATGGAAATAAACTTGCCTTTACCACTGATTCTTATGTTGTAGACCCTTTATTTTTTCCCGGCGGTGATATTGGCGAATTAGCTATTAACGGTACAGTTAATGACTTAGCTGTCAGTGGTGCTAAACCCTTATATCTTACTTGTAGCGTTATTCTAGAAGAAGGATTACCTGTAGAAACTCTACGGCGCGTTGCTACGAGTATGAAATTAGCTGCGAAAAAAGTTGGTGTGCAAATTGTCACTGGCGACACAAAAGTTGTACATCATGGTGCTGTAGATAAGTTGTTTATTAATACTGCTGGTATTGGTGTCATTCCTTCAGGAATTACCATTTCTGCTCATAATCTTCAACCTGGAGATGTAGTAATTATTAATGGTGAATTGGGCAATCATGGAGCAGCAATTTTAATTGCCCGTGGTGAATTAGCTTTAGAAACTACTATAGAAAGTGACTGTCAATCGTTATATGGTTTAGTGCAAACAATCCTCAATGTTTGCCCCCAAGTTCATGCTATGCGGGATGCGACACGCGGCGGTTTAGCCACAGTTCTAAATGAATTTGCTCTTAGTTCTAATATGGGAATTCGTTTATATGAGCAGTCTATCCCAGTGCGCGAAGAAGTAAAAGGGATTTGTGAAATTTTAGGTTTAGATCCTTTATATTTAGCAAATGAAGGTAAGTTAGCAGTCATAGTGCCGCGTGAAAATACAGAAATTGTTTTATCAGCTATGAAATCCCATCCATCAGGCAAAGATGCTTGTATAATTGGCGAAGTTATAGCTTCGCCTCCAGGCGTTGTCTTATTAAAAACAGCTTTTGGCACAGAACGAATTGTTGATATGTTAGTGGGCGAACAACTGCCGCGTATTTGTTAATATTTGATAGTTTTTTGTATGCATGAACTAGGAATTACGCAAAATATTGTGGCAATTGTAACTGAACACGCTCAAGGAAAAAAAGTGCAACGTGTTCTATTAGAAATTGGCCAACTTTCCGCTATTATGCCCAATGCTGTACGATTCTGTTTTGAGATTTGCACTCAGAACACAGTTTTAGCAGGAGCGATATTAGAAATTAAAGAAATTTCTGGCTTAGGGCGATGTCGTCAGTGCGGTGCAGAAATTCCTTTAGATAAGCCTTTTGGTAGCTGTAACTGTGGTAGCACGCGATTAGATTTAATCGCTGGTGAAGAACTGAAAATTAAGGAAATAGAAGTAGAGGAAGTATGTGTGTAACCTGCGGTTGTTCTGATGATGGTGAAACAAAAATCACTAATTTGGAAGCAAATGGCGTTGAACAACACCATCACACTCACACTTTAGCTGATGGCACTGTTATCATCCATTCTCATAGTCACAATACTCACACAGAAGCATCTCAAATTCATGCTCAAATTCACGGCACAACTATATCATTAGAGCAAGATATTTTAGCAAAAAATAACTTGTTAGCAGCCCAAAATCGAGGATGGTTTAAAGGTCGAAATATCTTAGCATTAAATTTAATGAGTTCTCCTGGTGCAGGAAAAACAACTCTTTTAACTCGAACTATTAATGATTTAAAATATCAATTGTCTATTAGTGTCATTGAAGGCGACCAAGAAACTACTAATGATGCTCAAAAGATTAAAGAAACAGGTTGTAAAGTTGTCCAAATTAATACCGGAACAGGTTGTCATCTTGATGCATCAATGATAGATAGAGGTTTACAACAACTGAATCCACCGCCCAATTCAGTGGTGATGATTGAGAATGTTGGTAATCTGGTTTGTCCAGCTTTATTTGATTTGGGAGAACAGGCAAAAGTTGTGATTCTCTCTGTGACGGAGGGAGAAGATAAGCCAATAAAATATCCCCACATGTTCCGTGCTAGTGAGGTGATGATTCTCACTAAAACTGACTTACTGCCTTATGTACAGTTTGATGTTCAAAAGTGCATAGAATACGCTCAGCAAGTAAATCCACAAATTCAGATTTTTCAGGTTTCTGTAACCACAGGAATTGGATTGGATAGTTGGTATAAATGGCTATCTGAAAAAGTAACAGGCTTGTCAGATTGCTTTTGAGATTCCGCCCTTAAGTTATTTTAGGCGATCGCGTTTTAAATTCAATATTAGAGCGCGATCGCCATCCATAAAAGACTAGTTTTGTTTTATATCACTTGCTACCGAATTCATTCAGGAACGGTACTGTGGTTTAGCAAAAATCGTCAGTAAAACAGGGCCTAATAAGTAATGATGACTTAAACAAAGTAGTCCAGCATCAAATCCTAGAGCTTCACGACTCTCTAGGCTGTAGAATCTAATTCTAGCAGGAGAGGCTGCCACTAACTCCGATGCTGCCTGACTTTTGGAAGTTATATCAACTAAGTAGAACTTTCCACCCGGAGTAAGTATCCGCGCCACCTCACTTAAAACCTGTTTTGGTTCTGAATAGTGTAAGAAACTTATAGTATTAAAAACAGCATCAAATTGACCGTCGGCAAAGGGAAGAGATTCAGCTTTACCCTCAATATAAATTAAACGAGGATGGTGGCAGTTTTTCTGTCTTGCTACTCTTAACATCTGAGGAGATAAATCTAATCCAGTACCCCACAATTCAGGAAACTTAGTTGCTAAGCGTTCTAGCAGGCGTCCTGTACCACAGCCTAAGTCAAGCACATTTGGTCGATTTTGTAAATCAACTTTTGAGAGTAAACGTTTATGAATGGCTTGATAAATAACTGAAGGAAAGAGCGTATCATAGCTCGATGCCCAACGGTCAAAAAGTTGCTTTTTATTACTTAAAAAATTACTAATCATTAGTTTTCGCAGCTAGCTACCTCCCTTAACTTTGATGCCAAGTCAGAGAGGTTTTTGCAGCGCCTCCAAGAAGTAGTTTATAGAGCAAATGTTGTTCTTTTTTGCAAGTAGTAAATGGTAGAAAATAGAGTTGCTCATGAAATTACATAAAGCAACTCCTTGAACAAGACTGGAGAATAAATAGCACTCAGCAAGAAGATGGGTTGACTAATTCTCTAAAACTTGACGAATACGCCGCTCTAACCGTTCGAGATCTAGACCACCTTCATCACGACTAATCCGACGCACAGTCGAGTTAACATTGCTCAAGTCTACCAGTAAATCTTGGAGAATTTCTTGCTGTTGACGTGCTTGGGTAACTTCACGTGGTTCCTGTACTAAGTCACGCACGATAGTATCTTCAGCCCGCGAGGCAACAATGGGGTCGCTTAGCCCCTGTATAGTAACAAAAGTTCGTCGCCCAGGCCCACGTTCTTCTTCAATGGGTATTACTGCTGTTACCTGATCTGAGCGTACATATTTTCCAAATCCCAGATGAACTAGCACTGATGATTGTATTTTCATTTAAAATAAAGTTTATTTAGGAACATACTTCTATTTTAAATTCTACTTTGATAGCTAAGAGCTATAACTAGAGCGGGTTATACGCAATTCAGAGTAGTAGTTCCACATGATTGCCAATAAGTGCTATTGAATAGGTTTTCGTCCGATGCAAATAAAAATAACCCAGAGATTATGATCTCCGGGTTGTGCTTAAGTTAAGGAGTATTGAAGTAGAGCAAAAGGGTCGAGCTTAGCTAAATTCGCTACTTTTTGCGATCGCTAAATCTAGAAGGCTATAAAGAGTTCTAGAACTGAACTAACCTGTTATTTGTACTAAACTCAACATAAAATTAACCCGTTGCTCAAATTCTAGCTTTTTAATCTCTGCTGTAAACTCGTCCGTTTCACCAGGTAGTTGATAGTCAGATGGCACTTGGATGATGCTTCCGTTCTCCATTCCTTGTGCTAACAGCAGCCAAACATCCAACCTAGCATTGGGACTTAGAGCATTATAAGCTTGACTAATATTGTTAGCAGCACCATTAATCAAGTCGCGTTGCGCTTGCAGTTGCTCCTCAGGAGACAAATTTTGGATTTGGTCAAACACTGCTTTAGCAGGAGTTTCTACGCTGTCAGGTGGTGCTGGTGATAGGTGTTCTTTAAGATCTAAGTAACCAAACCAAAGTATGCCTAGTTGAGTGTCTACATCAAAGCGTTTAAAAGTTTCTAAAGCTGGTCTTGTGCTTTCGTCAATTGTGTAGGTCATAAAAACTCCGAACAAGTTAAGTTATTTTCAATTTCTTGAGTTCCTGAAAGATTTCGCTCTCAGTACCTTTACACAACTTAACGAATAAATAGAGATGTATAACCCTACTTAGGGTAGGTATAGGACTCACTACATAAGACAGATATAGATAATTCAAATTGCTACTTACAAAAATGTCTGTTTCAATGTATGTGCTGGCAAAAATAAAAGCTAATACTTTTGATAACGCAAGTTTTGTCTCTCAAGACACTAGCCAAAATTAAGACAGGTAAACCGCCACGTTGGGCTAGTTTGCACTAGGTAAATTATTGGGATCTATGCCGAGCGATCGCAAATACTCGGCTAACTGTTCTGCCCGGATTCTTTCCTGTTCTGCCCGGATTCGTTCCTGTTCTGCCTGTTCTTCTGCTCTTAAATAGCGATCGCCCTGCTGATCATACCAAGACAACAACTCCTGTTGAATACCAGCCACAGTACCCTGGTATCTTCCAATACCCAAACCTACTTCTGGCATCCAGTAAGGTTCACCGATCTGCAATTGATAGTGACCATCTACCAATTTATACACTTCAAACGGCTGATGTTGGTCACGTCGCCAAAATTCTGGATTATAAATCACATAATACAACACACCAAGTTTGGTGTAGATATCCATTTTCTCATCATATTCCCCCCCTGGTGTGTGGGATACCATCTCTAATGTGAGTATTGGAACTACTTCATTTTCTTCCCAAACTGCGTAACTTTTGCGGGATTTTCCGCCTTTTTTCCGTTCCACTCCCACACTTAAAAAGCCGTCTGGCACTACAGGGACTCTGGGATTGACCCCTGTAGTGTGATAAACTCCCATGTCTACACCGAAGTACCAATCCATACGATTTGCCCAAATAGAGTTCAGCAAAAACAGTAAAACATTGGGCAAAAAATTTTGGTCTTCATTATCCACGGGTGTATCGTCTGAGCAAGGCAGTTCATCAGTAGTCGGTAACGCTTGTTTGAGATCGGGTGAGAACATAACCTTTGTCTCGGTGGCGTTGATTTATTGTTATTTTATTATAAAAATATTTGGTATAACCCAACATGTAGAGACGTTGCAATGCAACGCCTCTATATATTGCGTTGCAACGTCTTTACTACCGGATTAATTTAAAGCCAATCTCGATAAGCCGAGATTTCATTCACACTGATTTCAAAGGGCATACCTTTGCCAAATGGCGGATAAACCCGGATTTTAGCATTACTGCTAAACCGCTCTAGCCGATTCCCTAACTGGGGAATATTGCTGACTATATGCCAATAAGATACGATGTCATGGCAATCAATTATTAGTGTTAAAGTGGTGGCATTTGTTGTCAGATACCACTGACAACTAGACAATAGTACTTGGGTAATGCGATCGCAAGCTAAATAAAAGCATCTCCCCGTAGATTGTTCTAATTCCAGACGCATCATTCCATCCTGTTTTGTCACCTCAATTGGTGGCAAATCATCTGGAGGAAGTAAGGATAGTTTAGACATAATTCCGCACCTCTTGGTTGTAGCGCGTCAAACTCTCAAGGTTTTTTTGCAGATCAAAAGATGAGGGTTTGAGTGCTAACGTACCTAAATTTAATTCATGCTGAAATTTCTTGATTTTGTCGCGACAAGTTGCTACATCACCGATGATTGAGTTCTCAATCAAATAGTCTTCATCAAAACAGATATTTGTGCGATCAAATGGCTTTTGGTTGGGATTCGCACTATTCTGCATTAATTGAGCCGAGTTGGCTATCATTTTCTGGCTGAATTGACGAATGAAAGGCAAAGCTTCACTCACTGCTTCATCATAAGTTTTACCAACATAAAAGAAGCGGGCCAGCATCAAATTTTCAGCGCCACTGGAATTTAAAGCACGATATTTGGCAACAGTATTCTTCAATCTCTCTAGGGAAAAGGGTGGCCCTCCCATTAAGCTGAAGGAATGTTTAGCAGCAAATCCAATACCTTCATCATCACCACTAGCAACATACACTGGAATTTGTCGCTGTAAAGGTTTCGGATAAATTGTCAGGCGATCGCATTGATAATATTGTCCGTTAAATGATACATCAGTTTCATATAAAAGCTTCTGAATCAATGCGATCGCTTCTAATGTCTTAGCGCGAGATTCACTCGTCGGTGTAGCAAAATGTTTGTTGTGTTGAGGAAATGGCCCACCTTTGGCAATTCCAAACAACAATCGTCCATTGCACAGGTTATCCAGTGTGGCAATGTCCTCTGCCACCGTAATCGGGTTATGAAACGCCAGCAATACCGCTGCTGTGCCTAATTGGATAGTTGAGGTCAAACCCGCCAGATGCGCTATCAATACCAAAATTGACGGGCTGAGATTCAACTCATTAAAATGATGCTCTGTAACCCAGGCTTCTTCAAAACCTAAGCTTTCCACATGTTTTACCAGCGTGGCTTGCTCAAATATGGCGCGACGAGCACAGGAATGTTGATTTTCGTAATTGCAGAAAAGTCCGGTTTTCATTATTTGCAAGCACTATTCTAGGTTGCAACCCACTGCAACTCTAACCATAAGCGTGGATTGTTTTGCTTGAGCTTCGACACGGGGTCACGCAACAATCGTTTAGCATTCATGCAGACTACCTGCATTAAACCCATGTTGTCTGCTACTTCTCGGAGTATTTCTTTTTGAGCTTGCACACAGGAAATCATTTCGTCAGAACAATAAATTCCTATGTATTGCAACCGTCTAGCAGGCCGTCCCCAGAAACAGGTGATGACTTTCACATAACACCCGTCTAGTAATTCTCCAACTTTTGGGTAGTAATGGTTGACGACTCTTGTGAATTCTTTGGCTAAGATGTCTTCAGCAATCATTGTAACTGATATTTCTGTAGCGTCCATCACGCTATTTAATATAACATAATTTTGTCATTTAAATATGACAAATTAATCCATTTATCTTAAATAAAATATTAAGTATGATTATAGGGTGGGCATTACAATGCCCACCCTATAAATAACAAAGAGCGGTGATTCTAAATTTTGAACTTTTAATTGTTATTATCGAGCATTGCGTTCTGAAACTAAAACCTCTGCTACGATATCTGGCACATTTACAAAGTCTAGAAATCCCTCAGAACCACGGATTGGTGAAATAAATGTATAGTTGGGGTCACACACTCCATTGTCATAGACTTGAATAAACCATCTATCTGGAAAACCTTCTACACCCAGTTCTACGATGTACCAGCTTTCACCAATCAAACGAGAATTAAAGATTGTGAACCACTCTCTATTCTCTTCTGAGATGTTCCAATCTGCCATGATCAGCTCTAATGCTATTTGTCCTGCATCAGTTGAAGTCAATAGCATTTTTACTCCTTATTAGAAACTTCAGTGGAAACTTCAGAAACTTCAGGATACAATCCCAGTTGTTTAGCTAGTTCACGCCCCACAAAGAATAAAAATTGAGCGCCATCTTGATTACCTTCATGGGCAAACATAGTCGCTACTTGTAACATTGTCTCCACTAAACCAGAATCAATCAATTCTGGCTTAGATTCCAAAACTTCTGGCTCTTGACCATTGGGGCATTTGAGTAACTCATCAATCAGATTAAAATACAGTTGTTGGCGTTGTTCTGTCATGGTAATTTTGTTGATTTTGAGAGAAGTCTAAGCCCTAAAACTCAGTGCTCCAAACTTCAGTGTTTACTGCTCGATACTTTGCTGCCAAAGTCTTTCCAACATTTCGACTTGTGCTTTTAAAACAGCAGCGCGGTAAAAAAGATACCTGTCATAAAAAATAATCCCTAACCCAACACAAATAGGAGTCAAAACGAAAAACCATTGCAGGATAGTGGCAAGTTTATATTGCTCAGCAATAGTCAGTATTTGATTAACCAGATTGCGGTCAGAGGGTTTTGTACTAGCTTGAGATTGAGATAAATGTGTACCATTTGACTGAGGATTCCAGGTACTACTCTTATTAACTTTGCAGATTAAATTCTGAGATTCTACTAAGTTTATATGTCGTTCCCAAACCACACCAAATACTACTAGCCCTGGAGAAAGCACTATTAAAGTAACTACGCAAACTGTAAGAACATTTAAAAGTTTGGCTCTCATTTAGGCTCTCCCTTGCTAGGTAGCATACACCCAGTAAGAAAATAACTTTTACAATTTATCTAAGTAGCTATCTGTATGTACTTCTCAAACAGTTCTGATACTAAAGATATGTGTAAACGGTAATTCTTATAATTGTTAGTTGTCAGTTATTTTTCTGATTAGTACTGACTACTACCCACGAATAAATTACCTACTTTCTCACAAAAGTAGAACTATGAGGTCAGAGCTAAGGCACTCAGATACTAAAATGTAGTTTCTCCTACTGCTAAAAGAGGGATTAAGAAGTCCCCCCTCGTTCACTAAGCTTTCACCTAGGAATTTCGGGGGGTAGAGGGGAATCTCTGCGTAAATCCTATACGTTTTATATCAGTCCCCTCTCCACACAACAGTTTAGCTGAGCCGAATTAAGATTATTAAATTCATTAAAACAGTACTCAAAGCCTATGATTCTCACCTGATAAGTCTTTGAAAAAATCGTTGGGGTATGGGTGCTAGTATTTTTGGGTTGAGGTTCTAGTATTTAGGAAGTAGGGTTCTGGCGTTTGGGGTACTCAACTTAAAGCATTACAGTAACTAGTACAGGACTGTTTTTTATCTAATTATTTTGTGGCTAAAACTTGTACTCAAAAAAGATACCTGTCTCTTGTGGTAAATATATATGCAATAACAAGAAAAAACAATTAAGTTTGCCAAATTAATTCACGTTTCTATCACAAATAAAAATTTTTAGAATATAGTGCCAAAAGTTTTGAACATAACCCAGGTTGTTTTAAATTCTTAGTGAGTAAGCGCTAAGCTCAGCAAGCTAATCTGAGTGCAAAAGGCGATGTTAAGCAATGCAATGGTAAAATATAAGTACAGCGAGTAAACCACAGACTGAAACAAAATGAATGGAAATATCTCACAAAAGTTCCTCCTAAACTTCTAGATTTTGTAGTTTAGTTAAAATCTATAGTTGATGCACTAACTTGTAATAAACTGCAAATTAAACAAACAAAATATTATTATTGTATAAGTAAATACTCTGCAATAAGTTAAGAATTCTAGGGGTGAATTGAATGAGAATTGCTAAAGACGTAACAGAACTTATTGGAAGAACTCCTTTAGTTCAGCTAAATAAAATTCCTCAAGCTGAGGGAGTAGTAGCGAGAATAGTTGTCAAACTAGAAGGCATGAATCCAGCTGCTTCAGTAAAAGACCGGATTGGGTTGAGTATGGTACTCTCAGCAGAAGCAGAGGGTTTTATTCAGCCTGGAAAAACTATTTTAGTAGAGCCAACCTCTGGTAATACCGGGATTGCTCTGGCGATGGTAGCAGCAGCACGTGGCTACCGTTTGATTTTGACTATGCCAGAGACGATGAGCCAAGAACGACGGGCTATGCTCAGAGCCTATGGTGCGGCTTTAGAGTTGACACCTGGTACTGAAGGAATGCGGGGAGCAATTCGCAAAGCCGAAGAGATTGTAGCGAACACTCCCAATGCTTATATGCTGCAACAGTTCCGCAACCCAGCTAATCCCAAAGTTCACCAGGAAACCACCGCAGAAGAAATTTGGGCTGATACAGATGGGGAAGTGGATATCGTCATTGCTGGGGTAGGTACTGGTGGAACTATTACTGGTGTTGCAGAGGTACTTAAAGGGCGCAAGCAGAGTTTTCAGGCGATCGCAGTTGAACCCAGCAACAGTCCAGTACTCTCTGGTGGTGAAGCCGGGCCACATAAAATCCAAGGTATTGGTGCGGGATTCGTCCCCGATGTTCTTCGCTTAGAACTGGTTGATGAAGTAATTAGAGTCAGCGACGAACAGGCGATCGCTTATGGACGACGGCTAGCAAAAGAAGAAGGCTTATTATCTGGTATATCCTCCGGTGCGGCTTTATGTGCCGCCATTCAAGTAGGTAAACGTCCAGAAAATGCTGATCGTTTAATCGTGATGATTCAGCCTTCCTTTGGCGAACGTTATCTCAGCACACCCATGTTTCAAGACTTGACTTTAGAGCCTGCTGGGGTGCGTTAATGCTAAGCCCATTAGCCCGCCTAGGAATGAATTCTCAGGCTAATAGCTAAAGTCCACTCAAGTGGACTGAAGCCCTTTCTCAGTCTTCTTAAGAAGACTTTAGCTATTAGCCATAGGTTTATAACCTATGGCGGTTGTTGGGATTGGTGTAATATTCCGGTATAGCTACCCCTCATCGGCTAGTGTTTACACTTACCTTGCTGATGGTGTTCATGATCGTGATCATGACCGTGGGCACAGTTTTGTAGATCCTGCTTCATTAGGCTTTCGCTCATTTCTTGGAAAGACTTATCCACAGGTTTTAAGCCAATCCAAGCATCAATCTTCTCGACATCAAAACCCACCTCACGACGCTCGCCGACTTCTATCAAAGGACGGCGAATTAACATCGGATCTTGCAGCATTAGCAGCAAAGCCGTTTCTTCATCCGTTTTTTCGGGAACCACCTCACCAGATTTTATCCGTGGAGCAGAACGATTAAAGCATTCGACTATGGGGCGATCGCCAAAAAATGAGCGCAAACGTTCGACTGTCCAAGGTTCTGTTAGCAGGTTGTGTGCTACCACCTCATGTCCCGCAACTGTTAGCAAAACTTTTTGCTTGATACCACCTTTACAGCCTGGTTTGCTATAGAAAATTACTCTTGCCATTCAACTGTCTCCTAGTTAGATAAATAAACTTTTAGGTATCACGCAGAGGCGCAGCGAAAAGTTTGAGCGGAGGTTTCCGACGCTCCTACGTCGCTCTAAGCGTAGCCATGCCGCAGGCTTTACGCTGCGCTATCCGTTGGCGCAGCCCGCCGTAGGCATCAAAGCTTTTCAAGACAGAGTCGCAGAGAAGAACTTAAGAGTGTGGTCTAAAAACATGAAACCTGTTGTAAAATTCAATTTACATATTTCGCTAACTCTCTGCGTTCCTTTGCGCTAAACTCTGCGCCCCTCTGCGTTTCAAATTAAACCTTCCATTTGCCCCGACGTAAGCTAGAAATTTCTAGCACTATGTTTGACCGGATCAAACTCGAATCTTTCTTTCGGATCAGTTTCCCCATAAATATTAAAGGTAACAGTTGGTTCATCACCCACTGCTTGCACACTGTGAATTGCATCTGGAGTGAAGCTAATAATATCTCCAGGAAATAGAGTTAGCTCTCCTGTCTGTTCGATTTTGTCTTCACATCCTGGGCTGTGAGTGCGTTGCCAAAAAGTATTTTTTTCCTGACCTTTTAACACCGCTACTATTCCCCACGTCCCATGATTATGAATGGTTGACATCGTTCCCGGTGCAAATGTTACTGTTTGCACTGTTAACGGAAAACCTAATTCATCGTATAGGAGAACAACAGAGGTTCCCGTATTAGGAGAAGGCTCTAAATATTGACTTCGCACCCAGTATGAATTCACAATCAAGCGCCTTACCAACATGCGGATTTCTGGCAGACAACTTGATTCGTCATCTGCATTATCAAGAACATCTTCCACCTCAGTTAAAAACCGATAAAGACGATAGTTCTCTCTCAATAAATCCCATGCTCTCACCGATTTACAAGCTTGATACTGACCGTCTCCTGTTAGCAGCCAATCTCTACCTTTCATAACCTTTAAAACATCAGTTGAGAAGATTGAGGCAAAACAAATGGAGGCGGCGGAGAGAAAGAGGGAACATTTGTTGTGTAAGGAGGCACACTACCGGCTGGTAAAACAGGTAAAAGAGGAGTACTAGAGTGACTAGATGTGGAGAGAGGAAGATAGAAAGATAAGTTACTCATGGCTGTTGATAGTTGATTCCTGACTAAATTAATCGTCTTCTTCTGGTGGACGTGTCAAAATATCCAGAAGGATGCCGGCTCCGAAATCATTTTTGGCATCAATCTCCTTAACTCTGCTACTTATTTCTTTGGCTTGGTCTATTTCCCCCAATTTTGCTAAAACCAATCCAGAAGCAGCATAAGCATTTAAGTACAATCTGATTTGGGGTTCTTCTCGCCGTTGAATTAATAGCGGCTTAAGTCTTAACCAATCATCAGGAAGATTTTCTGCTACTTTAATTTTATCTATTAATTTGATTGTTGTTTGTAGTGCAAGTATATAATTATTTTTATAATAGAAAAACCTGTATGCTGCTACCAAAACATCTGTATTATCACCAGTTTTGGCTAAAGCTTGTTGAACATATTTTTCGGATTCTGATGTATTTTCCCAGCTTTGTGCTGCTAATATTAGTAACTCTTTAATATCATCAGGAACCTGAAACCATGAGAAGCGATTTGCATCTATCTGCATAATTTTTTGGGGACTGGAGAAGGAGGGGAAAGGTTAAAGGGCAAAGGGGAAAGGGATGATTTTTACCTTTTTCCTTTACCCCTTTCCCCAATACCTAATGCCCAATTTAAAACAGCGTGAGAATATACACTAAGGTAAACAGAACAATCCAGATAATGTCTACGAAGTGCCAGTAAATTTCTGCCATTTCAATGAAAGTGTGATTGGTGGCAGAATAAGTACCGGGACGACGCGATCGCCACAATACACCTAAAATCAATAACAGTCCCACAAATACGTGCAAACCGTGGAACCCAGTCATGATATAAAAGCAGTTGGCGAATACGTTGGTAGTCAAGCCGTATCCTAAAGTCGAATACTCATAAGCCTGACCAAGCAAGAAAATTGCGCCCATGATTGCAGTAATTGCATACCAAAACTGCATTCCCTTGACATCATTCTTTTTAATCGCCGTATCACCGAAGTGAATGACGAAACTACTCGACACCAGAATGATGGTGTTAATCGTTGGTAACAAAAGCTCTACTTCAGTTTCTTCGGGAGGCCAAACATCTGTCATACCTCGGAAGAACAAATAAGTGGCAAAAAATCCCCCAAACATCAGGGATTCAGAAGCGAGGAACGTCAACAGTCCCCAGACTCTTAAATCTGGATGTTCTTCGTGTCCTGCACTGTCATGTTCCTTCGGCGTTGTAGCTATAGTCATAGATTTATTGACAGTATTATCCGCTGTGTCTGTAGTAGAGACGTTGCAATGCAACGTCTCTACAATCAACGAAAATTGGTCGTTTTACCGACAAGAAATCGGGTTTTTGCGATTACTGAATCGATGCTTTAGAAGGGAAGGTTGGGGGTTAGGTCTGTATTGGACTCAACTGCAAACCGCTATAGTTGTTGACAGCCGTGCAAGATTTTAATCTAACCAAACTCTTCACTTGTTCAGGAATTATAAAAATTCCAAGTTTCGAGTTCAAAGCTCGGTCTTTCGAGTTCAAAGCTCGGTCTTTCGTGTTCCGAACTCGGTCTTTCGTGTTCCGAACTCGGTCTTTCGTGTTCCGAACTCGGTCTTTCGTGTTCCGAACTCGGTCTTTCGTGTTCCGAACTCGGTCTTTCGTGTTCTGAACTCGGTCTTTCGTGTTCTGAACTCGGTCTTTCGTGTTTCGAACTCGGCCTTTCATGTTCTGAACTCAAATGAATAGAAGTTTCAGTCCCAACAGGAATAACAGTACTCACTCTACTAACTAAGCACTAGCTTCCGGCGTTGCAGTTGGCTGTAGTTCTATACTCTGACCATGACCGTAGTCATAAGGGCCGTGAGTGACAACAGGTAACACTTCCCAGTTTTCAATGGCGGGTGGTGAGCTGGTTGTCCATTCTAAAGTTAAAGCTTGCCAAGGATTATCGCCCGCAGGTTTGCCTTTGCTCCAACTGTAGAGAATGTTTATAGCGAAAGGTATTACCGATATGCCCAAGACAAATGAACCAAAGGTGCAAAGCTGATTGAGGTCAATAAATTGGGGGTCGTACATTGCCACACGTCGGGGCATTCCTTGCAGACCCAACTCGTGCATGGGTAAGAAAGTCAGGTTAGTGCCGATAAAAGTGAGGACAAAGTGAACCCGGCCCCAAGCTTCATTCATCATCCGTCCGGTAATTTTGGGGAACCAGTGGTAAATACCAGCGTAAATGCCAAATACGGAACCGCCAAACAGAACGTAGTGGAAGTGTCCTACTACATAATAGGTGTCGTGGACGTGAACATCAAAGGGAGCTGTTCCCATTGTCACGCCACTTAAGCCGCCCATAACAAACATGGACAACAAACCAATGGCGAAAAGCATGGCGCTGGTGAAGCGGATTTTACCACCCCAGAGAGTAGCAACCCAGCCGAAAATCTTGACGCCAGTGGGAACCGCAACAATTAGGGTAGAGATAGTGAAGAACATCCGCATCCAACCGGGTGTACCGCTGGTAAACATGTGGTGTACCCAGACGAACAAACCGACAACGCAGATTGCCACGCTAGAATAAGCGATCGCCTTATAACCAAAAATCGGCTTACGGGCATGAACTGGAATCACCTCGGACATAATGCCGAAGATGGGCAGAATCATTAAATATACTGCCGGGTGAGAATAGAACCAGAATAAATGCTGGTAGATAACAACGTTACCGCCTGCATCTGGTTTAAAGAAAGATGTGCCAAAGTTGAGGTCAAATAACAGCAGAATTAAACCAGCTGCTAATACAGGTGTGGAGAGTAGCGCCAGGATAGAGGTCGCTAAGATTGCCCAGCAGAACAAGGGTACTTGATCCCATTTCATGCTAGGAACCTTCATCATCAAAATGGTGATCACAAAGTTCAGTGAACCCAAAATCGAAGAAGTTCCCACCAAAACGATCGCAAGTATCCACATTGTTTGAGCAATGGGTGCTGTCATCAAGCTTAAGGGTGGGTAAGCTGTCCAGCCAGATTGCGAACCGCCGAAGAGGAAACTACCTAAAATTAGCGCCCCTGCTGGTGGATTTAACCAGAAAGCGATCGCATTCAGCTTCGGGAAAGCCATATCCCTAGCGCCAACCATCAACGGCACTAGATAGTTGCCAAATCCCCCAATTGCACTCGGAACAATCCACAGGAAAATCATGATTGTCCCGTGATTCGTCATGAAAGCGTTATACAGATTGGGGTCGAGCAAGTCTGCATCTGGTGTTGCTAACTCGGCGCGAATAGCGATCGCCATCAATCCACCGATTAGATAAAATACAAACGCCGTCACCAGGTATTGAATACCAATAACCTTGTGGTCGACATTAAATGTAAAATAATCCTGCCATTTCCACGCTTTGGGATGGGAGGTATGAGCAACCACCATTTCCGGCTTTTTCCCTTCTGGTGGCGTATTCCGTGGAAATTCTACCTTTGTCATATTTTTTCACCGCTACGCAAAGTCCAGGGTCAAACGTCCAAAGTAATTAAATATTGACTCTTGTACAGACGCGATTAATTGCATCTCTACGATTAATTGCATCTCTACGATTAATCGCGTCTCTACGATTAATTGCATCTCTACGATTAATCGCGTCTCTACGATTAATCGCATCTCTACGATTAATCGCGTCTCTACTCTTGACCAATGACCATTGACTCTAGAGTTGATGTACTAATCCCCATATCGTGGATATGAGGAGCGAGAAACTCTGATGTAGATAAGTCAGAAGGGTTAACCGCAACAACTTGATGTCCGTCTTGCTGTTGAGCAATCTGGTTTTCTGTCCGCCAGCTATCATAAGCTTCCGGCGTGTGGACAACTACCTGTGTCCGCATTGAGCCGTGATAACCACCGCATAGTTCAGCACACACCACAGGGTATGTACCTGGTTTGGTAGCGACAAATCGGAGTTCGGTAGGAATACCAGGAAGCGCATCTTGCTTCAGCCGGAAGTTCGGCACCCAAAACGAGTGAATTACATCCTGTGCTGAAAGATTGAGTTGGACATCAGCACCGACGGGAACGTGCAATTCCCCAGAGGTAATGCCACTATCAGGATAGTTAAATATCCAGGCATACTGTATCCCTTTGACATCGACAACTAAGTCGGCTGGTTTCCCTTGGGTTGTGGGAGATGCACCGATACCAATTGTTGGAGCAGTTGTTGCTTGGGAGGTGTCATTTAAAGTAGCTGCAAGAGCGCTACCTGGCATGTGAGCAATGTGAGCTGAAGAATGAGGATGACCCGCAGGCTCAAAGCCTCCCATTCGGTTAAAAACATCTACACTGTAGATGCCCAAGGCCAGCACAATCAATGTTGGAATTGCTGTCCAAAAAACTTCTAAAGGCAAATTGCCTTCTACTGGTGCGCCGTCAGTATCGTCACCCCGACGGCGACGAAACTGAATCAAAAAAACCACAATGGTTCCTTCTACCACCAAAAACAGAGCGATCGCAATGGTAAACATGATATTGAAAAATCCGTCTACCAAAGGCGCTTGTAGCGATGCTTGCACGGGCAGTAGAGTGTGATTTTGACCAATCCAAACGCTAATAGCTGTGACTACTATCCCAGCAATCAGAGTCCATAATGAAACAGGAATTTGTTGCATACTGCTACCTGCTCTGTAAAACGTCTTTAAAGGTACTGGGTACTGGGGATTGGGTATTGGGGATTGGGTACTGGGGAACTCGGGGCCCCCTTTGGGGATAAGGGGCAATGGGGATTGGGTACTGGGGATTGGGAAGAATTTAGTCCTCAGTTCCTAGTCCCTAGTCCCTAGTCCCTAGTCCCCAATCCATTTTGTTTTCACTTATTAACTTTCTAACGCGCACTAAAAAAAAAGGGGGGAAACTTCCAGATTTTTTCAGATCTTTCCCCCCAGTAAATTACAAATTATCTTTCAACTCCTATGAAAAAGGAGCCTTCTTTTTACAGAAAAGCTTGTTGTTCTTAGAGGACACTATTTGTCCTAATATTGATGAGGTTATATTAGCAGCAAGTTTAGATTTGTTAATAAGTAACAATTTACGATTTACGCATTTGTTTACTGTGAACTTTTAGACTGGTTCCGGTAAATATTTAGCATTCCCCTCTAGTTACCTTGCTTGGCGCAATCGCGCTTTCTGTTAAAAGTGCCTCCTTGAACAAACAACAAACTTGACTAACTCTAAAAACCTTAATTATTTAATGCTACATGTGTGTAGCAATTCTTCGGACAAATCCGCGCACAAGCTTCACAACCAATACAGTTTTCTGGATAAGCCACTGCCATTACTTTTCTTTCAATTTCTTCATCATCTTCGTCGTCTACAAATTCTCCTTCTTCGTTAAGTGCTTTTAAACCCAGCACATTATATCCGCATACTTTAATACATCTGCCACAGCCGATACATTTGTCCTTGTCTATTTCTTGAGCAAATTTTGGTGTCCAAGTTTTACCGCCAAATGTCAAACCTGTTAGTTGTGCCATGAAATAATCCTCGGCAATTTTGCCTATCAATCTGTTTGTGCTTTCATCTCATCGTATCCTAATATTTTCTGTTTTTGATGTTAGATGATTACTTTTTACTCATCAAATTTTGATATTTTTCAACACAATTTTGCGTGATTTTTTGAGTTTAATTCTGTAGATGAAATTTATTGCCAATAATTATTATGCAGCGTCAAGCATGAGAATGCTTATCTTACATCTATCACAGCATTTGATTAGCTAGTTTATGGGCATTAAATAACCGCGGCTTGCTAGAAAATCTGAGGAATCAACATTATTTACAACAAATGCAACTTTAGCTATGGGGTAATGATATTAATTTTCAAATCTTCCTACTTTTAGGCAAAAGTATGTAATTAAAATAGTATTTATATATACAAGTTTACATGTTTATTAATTACATTTTTATCTATGCGTTGTGTATTAAGAAAGCAATTAACCTCAATATAGCTTTCATTGAATATCTATAGGAATGCTGATAAAGTAAATATTGTCTTTGCATATTACTTCACCATAGAAATCTCAGTTAACTACGAGAAAAACTGTAACCTTGATAGCAGAATATTAATCCCTATTAAATATTAAAATTATTAATAAATCAGATGAATATTAGTCGTAATAAGTTTAATTGGTTTCCCAAAATCCTTTGGCTAAGGTTTTGTAGTCAAAGACAGATTGTTCGTAAAGTATCTATTTAAGGAAATGTTAAGAATGATTTCTAAGCTCATTATGAACAAACTTATTAATTTATTTGTGAAATGTATAGTTAATAAGAAGTAATTAGGCTCGGCTTAAAAGACTTAAATAGCTACCAGTTGGATGTGAAGTCAGAATATGGATGTGAGAAATTAGTGGGGTAAGAAAAGATTATTCTTACCTAAAAGATAATTTGGTAGCGAGCCATGAATAAACAGGACACATTCCAATACCTTTCGATTAAGGGAGAAAGGTGGAACTAAAAGGGTTTGAATTTACCCTTTACCCTTTAACCTTTTTCCAGACTCCAAGTTAAGTAATTAGACTTATCCGAAAAGTATTGGGACATATCCAGGGGAGAACTGAGCCTGACATCTCAACGATTAGAGTGGGAAAAGAGCCAAATGCCTTATACAATTCCTAACAACAGTTGCGTTGGATGTGACAATTGCCGTCCCCAATGTCCTACGGGTGCAATCAAACTAGAAAACGATGAATACTGGATCGATCCTTTTCTGTGTAACAATTGCGAGGGTTATTACCCAGAACCGCAATGTGTAATGGCTTGTCCAACAAAGTCTCCCATACCCTTGCAGGCCAAAAAAGGGAGATGCAAAGTTGAGCCGAGAGATGCTACTAGTTCAGACTTGTTTTCTAACGGCAAGAATAATCCATTTGCTTCAGCGATCGCAATTTGGGAAGCTTGTAACGTACTCGCGCAACGAACATCCTTGCATTGGGAAAGCGATGAAGAAGGTTATCTGTCCTACGGCCGACAAGTTAACCAAGGACGAGGAGCGATCGCCTTTCACATTCAAGATCCATTCCAAGTTAGCGACCGGGCCACAGACTTAGGAGCGATCGAAGCACTAGACATTAGAGCCGCTTGCATCCATCTGATTTTTGCAGCTTATGCCACAGCCTTAGATCAGCCTTGGGAGCAGGAATTTAGCATTGACGAGCGGCAAATTGAGAAATATTTGGGGATGGAGAAACGCAAAGACTTGAGCAAAAATGCCAAGTTGGCTTTAATGAAAAACATTGTGCAGCAAGCTTGCTCACTAATCATCTCCATTGACTGGCCGCAACAAGGACGGGTTAGCGGATTCTCAGTTAAACAAAGTCGTTTGTGGCATTTAGTCGATGTTCAGCATCACTTCCAAGAAGACAATCAGGGATGCAAGTATCTTGTCGGACTAACTTTTAAAGTAAAACCGGGTATATGGACACAGTATTTCTTAAACAAACAAGCATGTAAAGAGCGCACCGCATTCTATCAATACGGCAGTCTACCCAAAACCCTGTTAACTACAGTCATGAGCATTTGGCAGCAACATGAAGGAGCAGTAAGACTCATGCTGTGGTTGCTGTTTAAAACCAAAATGGGTAAAGAACAACGCATCACTGTTCCTACCCTACTACGTGTTGCTTACGGTGAGGAAAAAGTTACCTTAGCCTCTCGACAAAGAGAAGAACGCAAGCGCCTACTGCGAACTTTTGAAAGTGATTTGGAAGTTCTCAATCACTATGGAATGAAGCCAATTTTCGATCCAGTTACCTACCCAATAGAAATTCAACCTTTGTGGGCGAAGTTAATTGATCTTCCTGAAGATCCAGATGAAGCGTTAGAATTTTGGACTAATGACGGTGGTGGTGAAACTCGCCTCACAGACACAGGCCCCCGTGGGAAGTGGAATTTGCTGATGAATGCGCGGATTCTGGCTTTTGAACTACCAGCAGAATGGGAGCAGCAAATTTCCGAATCGGAAAAAAAACAGCGGCGAACTGCTAGGACCAGAAGGAAGCCCAAAGCTACAGGCGATTTGCTAGGTGAGCAGATTTTGCAAGCGCGAAAAAATTTGAATCTTTCCCAACGAGAATTAGCAAAGCTCACAGGTAAGAGTCAAAGCTGGATTCGAGACGTGGAAAATGGTCGTTTAAAAGCCAAGCTAGAAGACCAAATACTGCTACGAAAAGTACTAAATATGGCTTAATCTAGACAGCGATCGCGAAAAGACCCAATAATACTTCCAACGCTATCAGGCCCATCTGCTAGCTGCGGGTGACATTGTTTTGTTTGACCGCAGTTGGTATAACCCTGCTGCGGTAGAACAAGTTATAGAGGTGTTCCAGAAGGCTGTTGCAGGCTATTGTTAACAGTTTTTGCTTGTACAAAAGCTTCTCGACCTGTAATCAATCTAGAGCGACGATTACGAGTGATGTAATTCCACGCCCACTGAAATACTACTAGTAATTTAGTGTCAAACTCGATTAAGAAATAGATGTGAACTAATAGCCAAAATGCCCAAGCAATGAAACCTGTGAGTTTGATTAAGCCTAAATCTACAACAGCTAAATTTTGCCCAATCATCGCCAAACTACCCACGTGGTTGTAATGAAATTGTGGCAAAGTATGACCTTGAAGCCGTCGTTGAATCAGTTTACCTACATACTCTCCTTCTTGTTTAGCTACGGGTGCAACACCAGGTAAGAGTTTACCATCTTGATGGGAGAAGTTAGCTAAATCTCCAATTACGAAAATGTTGCTATAACCCTTGATAGACAAGTCAGGTTCTACAATTACACGTCCAGAAGTATCGCACTCTACACCTGTACTTTCTGCTAGGACTTTCCCCATGCCAGAACCTTGGACACCTGCTGCCCACAATATGGTTTTTGAGGCAATTTTTATCAATTCATCACCTTGCTTGAAAGTAACGATATCATCTTCAAGATTTGTCACTCTGGTGTGAGTGTGGAGTTCCACACCCAACTTTTGCAAAGATACTGCTGCTGATTTCGATAACTCTGGCGCAATGTGTGGGAGGATGCGATCGCCTCCTTGTAATAGTAAAATTTTCGTTTCTGAAGTGTTGATGTTGCGGAAATCTTCTTTGAGGGTTTTGTATGCCAATTCCGCGATCGCACCTGCTAATTCTACACCAGTCGGGCCACCCCCCACAATCACAAAACTCAACCAAGCACGGCGAATTTCTGGATCTGTTTCTTTTTCTGCTGCTTCAAATGCGCCAAATATCCGACGACGCATTTCTATGGCATCTTCTACAGTTTTCAAGCCAGGAGCAACTTCTTTCCAGTTATCCTTACCAAAATAGGAATGGTTAGCACCTGTGGCGACAATTAATGTATCATAATGTACTACTTCATCACCCAAAATAACTTGTTGCGCTTTTGGATCAATATCATTTACTTCTCCCAACAACACCTTTGTATTCTTGCTTTTGCTGAATACAGATCGCAATGGTGCGGAAATATCAGAAGGTGATAGCGTACCTGTGGCAACTTGATATAAAAGCGGCTGAAATAGGTGAAAGTTACGTTTATCAATGAGAGTAACATTTACATTCGCTGTATTCAGAGCCTTTGCTGCATACAGTCCACCAAAACCACCACCAACGATAACAACCTGATGTGGTGCATTATTCTCAAGTGAGACTGCCATAAGAAATATTTCCTTGTGTTAAGAAGTTGTAACTATTCTTAACAAAGATGTAACAGCATTATGATAGAGGTTGCTGTTTATTTAGAACAATTGAAAAAATAATAAAAGTAGTCAAAGAGCGATCACTACCCTCAAATTTCTGCCGCAGAGATTCAGAGGCAAAAGTATTGATAGCAGAAGTTACACCAGCTAGGCCAATTCTACCGCGCTTTAGCTATTACGCCGTAAGCCTCCCACTGAATTCCGTCTTCGGAATCAGTGGCGAGATATAAGGCGGTTAAAAATGACGCGATCTCCGACTAATTCAATCCGCTATTCCTTGACAGGAAGGGGGTCAGTGTTATTTTTAACACTCTCTGTATTTGGCAACCTATCAACCCAGTCTTCTACTATCTGCGTGACTGTTTTATCTTTCATTACAGCATAAGAGCGAAGCTTATTTAATCTGCGCTCAGACATCCTGACATTTAATCTAGTAGTTTTCATGTTTGTCTACCCATTGTTGTCACTACTATGGTATTATAGTCTTGATGGTTGAGGATATAGAAGTGAGGACAGCGTACCAATATAAACTACGACCAACAGCAAAACAAGCCATTGAGATAGACAGATGGCTGTCTATGCTATGCGCTCAATATAACTATTTGTTGGCTGATAGATTTGATTGGTATGAGCGCAATCGTTCACCGATTAATGCCTGTCCTCTTGTGTGTCACATACCAGAATTGCGGGATAATCCAGACTATTACAGTCAAAAGAAAACGTTACCGAATCTCAAAAAAACTCATCCTTGGTACGGTGAAATTTATTCACAAGTTCTACAGGATATTGTTAAGAGAGTTAAGGTAACTTTTGACAAATTTTTAAAAGGTGATAGCAATGGGAAACGTAGCGGTAGACCAAGATTTAAATCTCGTAGCCGTTATAAAACTTTTACTTATCCGCAAATAAAAGATGGATGTTTGCAGGGGAATTTAATTAATCTTCCAATGTTTGGCAAGGTTAAAGTTATTTTGCATCGTCCTATTCCAGATGGTTTTAAAATCAAAACCGCTTCAGTTACTAAAAAAGAGTCAAGTGGTTATTATTTGACTTTGAGCCTTGAAGATCCCACAGTTCCAGCTATTAAGCCTAATTTTAATCCAGATTCAATCACAGGTATCGACCTCGGCTTAAAGGAATTCTTGACAACATCCGTTGGTGATGTTGTCTTAATCCCTCAACATTACCGTAAATCTCAAAAGCGATTAAAGGTTATTCAGCAGCGTGTTTCACGCCGCAAAAAAGGAAGTAATCGGCGCAAAAAAGCTCAGACACAAGTCGCAAAACAACACAAAAAAGTAGCTGACAAACGAAAAGACTTTCACTTTAAAACAGCTAACAATCTACTGAAAAAATATGACGTTGTAGTTCATGAAGATTTGAACGTCAAAGGTCTTTCACGTTCCATGTTGGCGAAGTCTGTACATGATGCTGGGTGGTCAAGTTTCCTCAACATTCTAACAACCAAAGCCGAAAATGCTGGGTTGTTGGTAATTGCAGTGAATCCATCAGGTACGTCACAAGATTGTTCCAGTTGTGGGGTGAGAGTTCCTAAAAAACTGCATGAAAGATGGCACTGTTGCCCTAATTGCAAATGCAGTCTTGACCGTGATCATAATGCAGCCGTGAATATAAAGAATAGAGCCGACGGACACGCGGTTCTTAAAGCTCAACGCCTCCTACGCAATAGCCGGATTGGTTGAGAAGCCCACACTGTACCTGTATTCAGGTCAGTGTGTGGAGTGTGTCACGAAATGAAAAGAAGATTTGAGCCTACTAAGATTACTAGTAGATGCATACCTTTTTGATTATTTGGCATAACCCAGATTTTTATACACTACAAGTTTCCGCTTTCTTGGAGGTAAGACAGAGGCTTGCTACAGCATATTTAATCACTACTGATTCTTGTGTTGCATTGCAAGAACTTTTCAGTCGTTGGGTTTTGGTTCCGTCTTTTACAAGTTTTGCCTGACAGGTGTAGAGAGAACCAGAGGGTTTTTCAAAACTTAGCTCAGCTTGCATTGTATTATTGTCTAAACTTTGCTCTAGGATTTTGCCTGACACTTTGTAGTTAAACCAATCCCATCCGTGGCTAAGGATTAATTCTCTTTCTAAAATCTGAAGTGCAGTCGGCAAAATTCCCCAGCCTCGATAGACTTTATTCAAGCATTGAATATCGCCAGTACGTGTCAAAATTGATCGGAATGAATCTTGCTCAAGAACACCGTAGTATCTTCCTTCTGGAAAGTCAATGATCGTTGGCGCAAACCGATGTCCACCAAAATGAGTTGATTTCCAAATCCGCACATTGTCCAAGCACAAATCAGCAATAGTAGCTGTAGCTTGGAAGTAAAAAGGATTCCCATACCTGGCACAGCACTTATCATGATTACCGTGGGTACAAACTAAAATATCTCTGGTTGCATTAGTGTGTACTTCAGATGCAGAACTCATACCCCATAACCATTTTTGAACAACCGTTGCTACTTGTTCAATATTTGCTAGTTTAAACTCTTGCTTGCGATATCCATTACTCAACCCCTCTTGTTTTTGATAAATCAAAAGAGTGGTATGGTCTACTTTATGTGATAAATCATTAGCAATTAAGAGAAATCTGATTGGTAGTTTAGCACGCTTCACTTCATCTACCAAAATCCTCAAATTATTGGGTACCCATTTAGAATTAAAAGCTTCTGATATCCAAGGTGGAGGACACTCAATTAAAATATAAGTTTGTTGATTGGTCGCGCTACCAATAATATCTTCTCCTGTTTGCCGCGAATAGTCAGAACAAAAAAAAGTATCCATTTAACTGTACTCATGAATTGATTTTTTGGACAAAGGTAATGAAAAGACAGTAATTGTGTTCTGGACAACAATTTCCTTAAATCAAAGAGATACAAAAGAACAATATACATTTCTTGGTTAAAACCAAGTAGCCACTTTATAACATCATTTCTAGCTAATGTCTTTCCGGTTAACAAACTCTCTATAATAGAGGTAAACAGCCTTAAGAGGCTGTTTGAAAAGTTTTAAGGGGTGAAAATTTATGCCAATCTCCTCACCATGATACGGATCATGGCAAGGTAGATAAACGTCTCTGAGGTTTGAGGTAGTAACTCATAATCTCTGACTAAC